>Ga0181606_10000683_pt1 | contig 28391 bp, 24 predicted proteins | sample 041ome_10_FD_132994 | JGI IMG/M metagenome (GOLD analysis project Ga0181606, IMG submission 132994) | Coastal salt marsh microbial communities from the Groves Creek Marsh, Skidaway Island, Georgia - 041412US metaG (megahit assembly) | ecosystem: Environmental > Aquatic > Marine > Intertidal... | reverse complement strand
CCCATCGGTGGACTGTTCGCGGTGAAAATCGCGATTCCTGGAACCGGCTACGTGGGGCTCTCCAACGGAATCCTGCTCGCCCAGCATAACGAGGTCGTCTGCCTTGATATCGTGGCCGAGAAAGTGGCCATGCTTAACCGCAAGGAATCACCGATCGAAGATGCCGAGATCGAGGAGTTCCTAAAAAATAAGCCGCTCCAGTTCCGTGCAACGCTCGATAAACAGGAGGCCTATGGCCGTGCCGACTACGTCATCATTGCTACGCCGACGGACTACGATGCCGAGACGAACTACTTCAATACCAAGTCTATAGAGGCGGTCATCCGCGATGTGACAGCTATCAACCCGCAAGCGGTAATAGTCATTAAGTCAACTATCCCGGTCGGCTTCACCGCGCGTACTCGCGAAGCCCTCGGTACGCAGAATCTGATCTTCTCGCCTGAATTCCTGCGCGAGGGCCGAGCCCTCTACGACAACCTGCACCCCTCGCGCATCATCGTGGGGGAACGTTCCGCCAGGGCCGAGACCTTTGCCCGGCTGCTGCAGGAAGGTGCGATCAAGCAGGACATCCCAACACTGTTCACCGACAGTACCGAGGCCGAGGCGATCAAGCTCTTCGCCAACACCTATCTGGCCATGCGCGTGGCCTACTTCAACGAACTCGATACCTACGCCGCCACCCATGGCCTGGACACGCGCCAGATCATCGACGGCGTCTGCCTCGACCCGCGCATCGGCAGCCACTACAACAACCCCAGCTTCGGATATGGCGGTTACTGTCTGCCCAAGGACACTAAGCAACTCCTGGCCAACTATTGCGACGTGCCGCAAAACCTTATCCACGCGATCGTCAAGGCCAATACCACGCGCAAGGACTTCATTGCGAATGCAGTGGTCCGTTTGTGTCAATTTGACGGATCGGACAAAGTGCGCGTGGTGGGCATTTACCGATTGGTGATGAAACAAGGCAGTGACAACTTTCGCGCTTCAGCCATTCTGGGGGTGATGAAACGAATCAAGGCCAAAGGCGTAGAGGTTATCGTCTACGAACCGTCTTTGAAGGAGTCCAGCTTTTTTCATTCCCGTGTTGTCAACGACTTGACTGTATTTAAGCAAGAGGCGGATGTGATTATTTCCAATCGGCGATCATCTGATCTGGACGATGTCTCCGAAAAAATCTACACACGAGATCTGTTTGGGAATGACTGACTTCGTTCAACCCGTAATCCTCTGCGGAGGTTCTGGCACTCGCCTCTGGCCGCTTTCTCGCGCGGGTTTTCCCAAGCAGTTTCTTTGTCTGACAGGTGCTGAAAGTCTGTTTCAACAAGCAGCTCAGCGCTTGGTGAGTCTGGGTTCAAAAAACATACAAGTAGCTAAGCCAATCATCGTTACTGGTGAAGAACACCGTTTCCTTGCTATCGAGCAATTACGCGAGGTGGGCATTGAAATTAGTGCCGCCCTTTTGGAACCTGTGGGGCGGAATACGGCTCCGGCGCTCACCTTGGCTGCTCTGGCGGCACAAGCTGACGGTCTTGATCCGGTGTTGGTGGTAACGCCTGCAGATCAAACTGTTGCCGACACTGCTGCCTTCACTCAGGCGATGCAAGCTGCTATTCGCGAAGCTGCCGTTGGTAGTATCGTCATACTAGGCATCACGCCAGACTCACCCGAAACCGGCTACGGCTACATTCAGGCGGCTGTGGAAGCCAAAGAGCCCGCTATGCAGGTTCAGCGCTTTGTGGAAAAGCCGAACTTGGCTACGGCCCAGCAGTACTTGGCCGAGGGTGGCTACTACTGGAACGCTGGCATATTTGTCCTCAAAGCGTCCGTATGGCTCAAGGCCCTAGAGCAGTTCCGCCCAGATATACTGCGCGCGACCGCTGTCGCTTGGGAACAGCGGGGCGCTGACCTTAACTCTTCTACACCCTTCGTGCGCCCAGGCAAGGTCGAGTTCACGGCCATTCCGTCGGACTCCATCGACTACGCCGTCATGGAACGTTGCCCCGGCAGCCAATACCCTATCAAGATGGTTCCACTCGACGCTGGCTGGAGTGACTTGGGTGTGTGGGATGCCGTTTGGAAGGTCCTTCCAAAAGACGAAGATGGCAACGCCCACCTGGGCGATGTTCTTGTGACCGAAAGTCACAACACACTGGTACACGCGGCCAGTCGCTTGGTGGGATTAGTCGGTGTCCAAAACCTCATTGTGGTGGAAACACCCGACGCAGTGCTGGTCGCAGATAGGTCTCGCAGCCAGGACGTGAAACATATCGTCAGCGCCCTGCAGCGGCAAAAGCGCGAAGAGCACACCCTCCACCGCAAGGTTCATCGCCCCTGGGGCTGGTACGACAGCATCGATGAAGGCGGGCGCTTCAAGGTCAAGCGAATCCAGGTCAACCCCGGCGCCAGCCTGAGCCTCCAAAAGCACCATCATCGCGCCGAACATTGGGTGGTCGTCAGCGGAACGGCCGAAATCACCAACGGTGACAAGGTGCTGCTGTTGACGGAAAACCAGTCCACTTATATCCCTCTGGGCGAGGTGCACCGCCTCGCCAACTCGGGATCCATCCCGCTGGAAATCATCGAAGTGCAATCCGGCAGTTACTTGGGCGAAGACGACATCGTCCGGTTCGAGGACACCTACGGCAGAACCAGCGCATGATCATGCATCCCAAAATTTTCGTCGCCGGCCACCGCGGGATGGTGGGTTCGGCCATCGTTCGCCAGCTGCTGGCCCAGGGTCTTCCGGTCGAGCGCATCGTTACCCGTACCCATGCGGAACTCGACCTCACCGACCAGGCCGCCGTCCGCGCCTTCTTCGCCGCCGAGCGTCCCGATCAGGTCTACCTGGCCGCTGCCAAGGTAGGTGGCATCCACGCCAACAACACCTACCCGGCCGAATTCATCTACCAGAACCTGATGATACAGGCCAATGTCATCGACGCGGCTTTCAATAACGGCGTGCTAAAGCTGCTGTTTCTGGGGTCTAGTTGTATCTATCCCAAGCTGGCCTCCCAGCCCATGCGGGAAGACGCCTTGCTCACTGGAGCGCTAGAACCCACCAACGAGCCCTACGCTATCGCCAAGATCGCCGGCATCAAGCTCTGCGAAAGCTACAACCGCCAGTATGGCAAAAGCCACGGCGTGGATTACCGCAGCGTCATGCCCACCAACCTCTACGGCCCCGGCGACAACTATCACCCGCAAAACTCGCATGTCATCCCGGCGCTGATTCGGCGCTTCCACGAAGCCAAGGTTAACCAAGCGCCCAGCGTTACCGTTTGGGGCACGGGCACGCCTAAGCGGGAGTTCCTTTATGTGGATGACATGGCCGCCGCCAGTGTCCATGTTATGAACCTGCCGCAGGCCACTTACCTTCAGCACACTCAGCCCATGCTCGCCCACATAAACGTGGGATGTGGGCACGACCTCACCATCAAGGAACTGGCAGAAACTATCGCGCGTGTTATCCAATATTCCGGCGAGATCACTTTCGACGCTAGCAAGTCAGACGGTGCCCCACGCAAACTCATGGACAGCAGCCGACTCAACGCTCTTGGCCACCAACACCAGGTGGGTTTGGTGGCAGGCCTTGAAGTCGCCTACCAGGACTTTCTTAAAAACCACGCCGCACAGTCGTGAAGGACCGCCGCATGACAGAACAATCCAAAGTCGCCCTCATTACCGGCATCACCGGCCAAGACGGCGCTTACCTTGCCGAATTCCTGCTCAACAAGGGCTACATCGTTCACGGCATCAAGCGCCGCACAAGCCTCTTCAACACAGATCGCATCGACCATCTTTACCAAGATCGCCACGAAAAGGGAGTCCGCTTCTTTCTTCACCACGGTGACATGACGGACAGCTCTAGTCTCATCCGTATCATCCAGCAAACGCAGCCAGACGAAATCTATAACCTTGCGGCGCAAAGCCATGTCGCGGTGAGTTTCGATGAGCCTGAATATACGGCCAACTCCGATGCACTCGGGGTGCTGCGTCTTCTCGAAGCCATTCGCATACTGAGCCTAGAAAAGAAAACTCGCTTCTACCAAGCCAGCACCAGCGAACTCTATGGCCTGGTTCAGGAAATCCCACAAAAGGAAACCACTCCTTTTTATCCACGCAGCCCCTACGCTGTGGCCAAACTCTACGGCTACTGGATCGTCGTCAACTATCGCCAAGCGTACGGCATGTATGCCTGCAATGGCATTCTCTTCAATCACGAGTCGCCCATCCGCGGCGAAACCTTCGTAACGCGCAAGATTACCCGTGCTATGGCGCGCATCAAGCTTGGCCTTCAGGATTGTGTATATCTCGGCAACCTTGACGCTAAGCGCGACTGGGGGCATGCCCGAGATTACGTCGAAATGCAGTGGCTTATGCTGCAGCAGGACCAGCCTGAGGATTTTGTTATTGCCACAGGCGAGCAATACAGCGTGAGAGATTTTGTTGACGCCACCGCTCGCGAGCTGGGTATCAAGATTCGCTGGGAAGGTCAGGGTGTGGATGAGAAGGGCTACGACGAGCAAGACAAATGCATCGTTGCAGTCGACCCTCGCTACTTCCGTCCCACTGAAGTCGAGACTCTGCTCGGCGATGCAAGCAAAGCTAAGCAGAAACTGGGCTGGACGCCCCGCACTTCATTTGACGAACTGGTCACGGAAATGGTGCGCGAAGATCTGCGTGCTGCAGAGCGCGACGAACTCGTCAAGCGGCACGGTTACAAGGCGATGAATTTTCATGAGTAAACATGAGGTGACCGCCTCTCTGCAGCAACTGCTTAGCAGACTCTGGGTTCATATCAGTCCGTGGCGACGATCACAACTAGCCTGGTTGCTTGCCTTGATGCTAATCGTATCCATTCTGGAAGTCTTTAGTATCGGCGCCGTCTTGCCATTTTTGGGGGTTCTGACTTCTCCCGACTATGTGTACGCACACCCAATGGCTCAAGGCTTTGTTGCCATGCTTGGGATTCGAGAAGCCAAAGATCTATTGTTGCCAATGACGGTCTTGTTCGTCGTCGCTGCATTGGCCGCCGGAGCTAGCCGTTTGTTGCTTTTGTGGGTAACGATGAAACTGTCGTATTCTATTGGAATAGATCTCGGATTTGGTATATATCAAAAAACGCTTTATCAACCATATTGCATCCACGTAGCGCGCAATAGTAGCGAAGTGATTCATGGCATTTCTGTCAAGGCGCCGAGTGTCACCTCGGAGGTTATTCAGCCTGTATTGATAATACTCAGTTCCACATTTATGTGGATCGTAATCGTGTCGAGCCTTTTTTATTTTGATCCAGTTCTTGCGCTCGTCACTATTGCTGGATTTGGCCTCATCTATGCATTGGTGGTGAGGGTGACGCGTAGGCGCTTGTTGCGTGACAGTCAGGTGATCGCGACAGAGGGGACAAAGCTGATTCGGGTATTGCAAGAGGGATTGGGGGCTATCCGCGATATTCTGATTGATGGCTCGCAAGACAGCTATTGTCGTGAGTATCAGGACGCTAACCGAGCTCTTTGTAATGCGCAGGCGAGGCTTCGGTTTTTCGGGCAAAGCCCCCGTTTTGTCTTGGAAGCATTGGGGATGTTGTTGATCGCTGTTTTGGCGTACAACCTTGCTATTCAGGAGAATGGTCTTGCAACGGCCTTGCCTATCTTGGGGGTCTTGGCCATGAGCGCTCAGCGCTTGATGCCTGTGCTACAGCAGGCCTATGGAGCTTGGGCCTCAATTCAAGGCAGCAAGGCCTCCTTACTGGAGGCGCTGGTTTTTCTTGAGCAACCCATGCCAGACAATGCTGAGAGCCCTGTTTCTCCACTTCCCTTTGAAAAGTCGATCGTTCTGCGTGATGTCTGTTTTCGCTACGATTCAAGCGCTAAATGGATATTGAATGGCGTCAATCTGACAATTCAGAAGGGGCAGCGCGTTGGTTTTATCGGGACGACAGGAAGCGGAAAAAGTACCTTGCTTGATATCGTGATGGCCTTGCTGGAACCGACCAGTGGCGTCTTGGAGGTGGATGGGAGGGCGGTGACGGCGGCCAATCATCGAGCCTGGCAAGTGCATTTGGCGCATGTGCCACAGTCTATATTTCTTTCGGATGGTACCGTTGAGTCTAATATTGCCCTAGGTGTGCCATCGGATGACATCGATGAACTGGCCGTACGTGATGCCGCTAGACGGGCATGCATGTCCGAGGTAATTGAGTCGATGCCGATGCAATATCAGACAACTGTTGGAGAGCGTGGGGTTCGTCTGTCTGGCGGGCAGCGACAGCGCATAGGGATTGCGCGGGCTCTATATAAAAAAGCAGACGTTATTGTCCTCGATGAGGCGACTAGTGCGCTAGACAATCAAACCGAGGCAGCTGTGATGGAGGAAATTGAGGGGCTCGATAAGCACCTCACAGTTTTCATTATTGCCCACCGACTCACTACCCTAAAAAACTGCTCTCTCATTGTCCGCTTGAGTGAAGGTCGTATTGAGCAAACGGGGACATATGAAGAGATCGTGCGGTCTTGAACCTATTGAGAGCCTGCCTCTATTGAACAGACGCTAAGCGCTGTTTGCTGAATTGGATCTTATTAATTGATCTTGGCGTTTGAGCGAATGAAGATACTGATTACTGGTGCCGATGGTTTCATTGGCTCACACTTGACCGAGGCCTTGGTACGGGCGGGCCACACTGTTCGCGCTTTCACTCTCTACAACTCCTTTAACTCGTGGGGCTGGCTCGATCACTGCGCCGCAGATGTGAAGGGCCAGTTTGAGGCTTTTTCAGGCGATATTCGCGACCCGCACGGCGTCAAAGCGGCGATGACAGGATGCGATGTCGTTCTGCATCTTGCAGCATTGATTGCCATTCCTTATTCGTATCACTCGCCTGACACCTATATCGATACGAACATCAAGGGCACGTTGAATGTGTTGCAGGCGGCGCGCGAGCTAGGCGTGAAGCGTCTGATTCACACCTCTACCAGCGAGGTATATGGCACGGCGCGATTTGTACCAATTACGGAAGAGCATCCTCTGCAAGGCCAGTCGCCTTACTCGGCAAGCAAGACTGGCGCAGATCAGCTGGCCTATTCCTTTTACGCCTCGTTCGGCTTGCCGGTTGTAATTGCGCGTCCTTTCAACACCTATGGCCCACGGCAATCCGCCCGTGCCGTTATCCCAACCATCATTACGCAGATTGCAAACGGAAAGCGCCAGATCAAGCTGGGCGCCGTATCCCCCACACGCGACTTCAACTATGTCAAGGATACGGTCGGCGGTTTCATGGCTGCCATGAATGCCGAGCAAGGGTTGGGCGAGGTGGTTAACTTCGGCAGTAATTTCGAGATCTCGATTGGCGATACTGCCGCGTTGATCGCTGAAGCCATGAATGTCGAGGTTGAGATCGTTACTGACGAAAATCGTCTGCGTCCGGGCAACTCGGAAGTCGAGCGCCTTTGGGCAGACAATACGAAGGCCCGTCAGCTGTTTGGCTGGAGCCCGGCTTATGCTGGGCGTGATGGTTTCAAGCGAGGTCTTGCAGAAACGGCCGCATGGTTTTGTCAGCCCGAAAATCTGCGGGGATACAAGGCTGATATCTACAACATATGAGTCCAGAAATGTCCTCCCCTGTTCTCGACAACCTCCCGCAGCAGATTGTCGACGCACTGCGCGCCGTATGCGGCGATGAGAGTGTTGCGCTGCATGCGCCGCGCTTCAAGGGCAACGAATGGGCATATCTCCGTGACTGCCTTGATTCGACTTTTGTGTCATCGGTCGGCGCGTATGTCGATCGATTCGAGGCTGATCTGGCCGCCTACACCGGCGCCAAGCATGCCGTTGCTGTCGTCAATGGGACTGCCGCACTGCATGTGGCCTTGCTGCTTGCCGGCGTTCAGCCCGGCGATGAAGTGCTGGTTCCAGCACTGACATTTGTGGCAACAGCAAATGCAGTACGGTATTGCAATGCGACGCCACACTTCGTTGACAGCAATGAGGCGACTTTGGGCATAGACCCCGAGGCCTTGCGTGAGTGGCTGGTGCGGACTACCAAACAACGTGATGGTCTTTGTATCAATCGTGAAACCGGAAAAGTCATTCGTGCGCTTTTGCCTATGCATACCTTCGGGCATCCGTGTGCAATGGACGCTTTGCAAGCGCTCGCGAGCGACTTCGGACTGGTGGTGGTTGAGGACGCAGCGGAGTCGCTGGGTAGTTGGTATGGCGAGCGACATACCGGTACGCTGGGTCGGATCGGAACGCTAAGCTTCAATGGCAACAAGATTATTACCACCGGCGGTGGCGGGGCCATTCTGACCAACGATACTGCCATCGCGCGTCGGGCCAAGCATTTGACAAGGACAGCCAAAGTGCCTCATCGCTGGGAGTACGAGCATGATGAAGTCGGTTTCAACTACCGCATGCCCAACCTCAATGCCGCACTGGGTTGTGCCCAACTGGAGCAGATGCCTGCATTCCTGGCATCGAAGCGCCGCCTCCATGCACGCTATCAGGAAGTGTTTTCCGGTATCGCGGGCGTAACGCTGGTGAGCGAACCGGCGCAGACGCAAAGCAACTATTGGCTACAAGCGCTTTTGCTTGATCCTATTTCTGCAGGCCAGCGTGATTCGATTCTGACCGAAACGAACGATGCCGGCTACATGACGCGACCCGCATGGCGCCTCTTGCATCAATTGACGCCTTATCGGGATTGCCCACGAGCCCCCTTGCCTGTTACCGAGTCCCTGGAGCAGCGCTTGATCAATATTCCCAGCAGCGCGTATATCGCATGAAGGCCTTGTTGCTCATTGGCGGTGGTGGTCATTGCCGGTCATGTATCGACGTCATCGAGGCTAGCCAGCATTACACCGTTGCGGGCATTGTCGAGCGAGAAGCTGAAGCGGGCACGACGGTGCTTTCCTACCCGATACTGGGTAACGATGACGACCTGCCGCAATTGCTGAAGAAATACCCCGCCGCATTTATAACGATTGGACAAATCAAGAGTGCGGAAAGCCGGATTCGCTTATTCGAGCGCTTGAAGGCACTGGGCGCAGAGTTGCCCAGTGTGGTTTCGTCTCACGCACATGTGTCACGACATGCAGTGCTGGCAGCAGGCTCGGTGGTCATGCACGGAGCGATTCTTAATGCATCTGCCTCGGTGGGCGAGAACTGTATTATCAATGGCCAGGCATTGATTGAACATGACAGCGTAGTCGAGGCGCATTGCCATATATCCACTGGTGCGAAGCTCAATGGGAATGTGCATGTCGAAAGCGGTTGCTTTATCGGTAGCGGGGCTATCGTGCGAGAGGGTGTTCGCATTGGCGCCAACAGTCTTATCCAGGCCGGCTCGGTTATCTTGTCGGATATATTGCCCGGTACGATTTATCGGGAGCGGGCATGAGTAACGGCAAGACATTGATCATCGCGGAAGCGGGCGTTAATCACAATGGCGACATGGCCCTTTCAAAGCAGCTGATTGAGGTTGCAGCTGCAGCCGGCGCCGACATCGTCAAGTTTCAGACCTTCTCTGCCGATCGCCTGGCTACCGTTAGTGCTGCCAAAGCAAACTATCAACGCCAAACGGGCGCTGGAGACGAATCGCAATATGAAATGCTCAAGCGGCTTGAACTTAGCCACGATGCACATCAAATCTTGATCGAGCATTGTCGCAAGTGCAATATTGAATTCTTTTCTACTGGCTTTGATATTGCCAGCGTTGATATGCTGATCTCGCTTGGCATTCAACGTCTGAAAGTGCCGTCGGGAGAGCTGACCAATCTTCCATATCTGCGCCATATGGGTAGCTTGAGCCGTCCCGTGATTCTTTCGACCGGTATGGCAACCCTGGGTGAGATAGAGGCGGCAATTGATGTCTTTCTGGCGGCTGGCGTGTCCCGCGATGATATCGCCGTCCTTCACTGCAATACCGAATATCCGACGCCTATGGCCGATGTCAATCTGCGCGCCATGCAAAGCATTCAGGCCGCATTTGGCGTAAAGGTTGGCTATTCAGATCACACTGCAGGGATCGAGGTGGCGATTGCTGCTGTCAGCATGGGTGCCTGCATCATCGAAAAACACTTCACGCTCGATCGTGCTTTGCCCGGCCCTGATCACCGCGCCAGCCTTGAGCCCGCCGAACTTAAATCCATGGTTTACGCAATCCGTAATATCGAGCTTGCATTGGGTGATGGCATCAAGCGTCCTAGTGCTAGTGAACTGCACAATAAGCCGACTGCACGAAAGTCCATCGTTGCAGCGCGAGCTATCCATGCTGGCGAAGCGTTTAGTGCAGACAACCTGGCGGCAAAGCGCCCAGGAACAGGCCTGTCCCCGATGTGCTGGGATGAGGTGATAGGGCGCATAGCGCCGCGTGATTTTGCGATTGATGAGTTGATCATATTGTGAAAAAAATCTGTGTCGTTACGGGTACGCGTGCCGACTATGGTTTGCTCCGGTTTGTCATGGAAGGCATCCGCAATGCAAGCGACCTTCAGTTACAGATCATTGCCACTGGCATGCACTTGAGCCCGGATTTTGGTATGACCGCAGGCGAAATAGAGGGCGACGGTTTTCATATCGATCAACGGGTGGAAATGCTGATGAGCTCTGATACCCCCGTGGGTGTCAGTAAATCGATCGGTTTGGGGATGATCGGGTTTGCCGATGCCTATGCGCAACTGAAGCCAGATGCGGTGGTTGTGCTTGGCGATCGCTTTGAGATTTTTGCAGCGGCATCAGCCGCCCTGGTGGCACATATTCCCCTGTTGCATCTCCATGGCGGAGAAACCACGGAGGGGGCTTTTGATGAGGCCATTCGCCATTCGATTACCAAAATGTCACACCTACATTTTGTTGCTGCGGATGTCTATCGGAAACGGGTCATCCAGTTGGGCGAGGACCCTCAACGCGTATTTACGGTTGGCGGGCTTGGCGTTGACGGTTTAAGCAAGGTCAAGCTTCTTGAGCGGGACGCACTCGAAGCCGAGCTTGATTTCAAGTTCGGGCGCCGCAATCTGCTAGTCACTTTTCATCCGGTGACACTGGAGCCGGGCAGCGCCGGCAGGCAGATGCAGGAGTTGTTGCTGGCGCTCGACAAGCTTGAAGATACGCATGTCATCTTCACTATGCCCAACGCCGATCCGGACAGTCGAGTTCTGTTCGACATGGTTGCTTCCTATGTAAAGGACAGGTCGCATACGCGGGTCTACACTTCGTTGGGACAACTCCGCTATCTGTCCGTGTTGGCGCAGGTTGACGCGGTCGTAGGTAACTCATCCAGCGGGCTTACTGAGGCACCGAGCTTTAAAAAAGGCACTGTCAATATTGGCGATCGTCAGCGAGGCCGCTTGCGCGCTGCGAGCGTGATTGACTGCGAGCCGACGTGTGCATCAATCGGTCAAGCGTTTGAACGCTTGTATTCGGCCACTTTCCAAACATCTTTACCTGACGTTATCAGTCCATACGGCACCGCGGGTGCGAGCGAAAAAATTGTGCAAACGCTTAGAACTTATCCCATATGTAGGATACATAAGAAAGTTTTCCATGATCTGCCTGAACCTGCGTGTGGAGAGTCATGATGGTGGCCATTGACGAAGCATGGCGCAAGGCTATCTTGCCAACGGACTCCACACTCAGGGATGCCATCCGCTGCTTGAATGATTCCTCGATGAAGATTGCCCTCGTGGTCAATGCGCAAGGGGTCCTAGAGGGGACCATCTCCGATGGCGATATTCGCCGCGGCCTGCTTAAAGGGCAGGATCTAGGGAGCTCGATTGAAAGCATCACACACCGAAACGCGCTAGTGGTTCCTCCCTCGTTTGGGCGTGATATGGTGTTGCAGTTGATGCGTTCCAACGAGGTGCATCAAATCCCGGTTGTAGATGAGAAGCAGCGTGTGGTGGGGATGCATCTCTGGAACGAGATCACCACGCTACCTCCGCGTGACAATTTGATGGTCATCATGGCGGGTGGCAAGGGAACTCGGTTGATGCCGCATACCGAGAACTGCCCCAAGCCGATGGTACTGGTTGCCGGAAAGCCCATGCTCCAGCACATCATCGAGCGTAGCCAGCAGGAAGGCTTCAATCACTTTGTGCTGGCCATCAACTATCTGGGCCACATGATTGAAGAGTATTTTGGCGATGGCTCCCGTTTTGGCGTCGAGATTGACTACCTGCGGGAACAAACCTCACTTGGTACTGTGGGTGCACTCAGTCTGCTTGCGCAGCGACCGGAAGCTTCCTTTGTTGTCACAAACGGTGACGTGATTACCGACATTCGTTATGGCGAGCTGCTCGATTTTCATATTCGCCACGACGCCACCGCGACCATGGCTGTCCGTGTCCATGAATGGCAGCATCCGTTTGGTGTTGTGCAAATCAATGGCGTGGATATTGTCGGCTTCGAGGAAAAACCCATTGCCCGCACGCACATCAATGCCGGGGTGTACGCATTGTCCCCGGATGCACTGGACGTACTGGTTCACGGTGAACACTGCGACATGCCTGCGCTGTTTGAGCGCATCCAGGCCAAACCCTTGCGTACCGTCGCTTATCCCATGCATGAGCCTTGGCTGGATGTCGGCAAGCCAGATGACTTGAAGCTGGCCAGGGATCAGGGCGAACAATTGCAGCGTGAGCAAGCCTGATATTTTGGTTGATCGGATTCTGATCGTTGGTCTTGGCAGTATCGGTCAGCGGCATCTCGGACTGGCGCGTGATCGATTCCCGGATGCGGATATTCGCATTCTCAGGCATGAGGTTCACAGCGATGTCCCTCCGCATGCGAATGGTTGTTTCTCGATACTTGAGGAGGCGCTTGCCTTCTCTCCGCAATTGGCTGTGATTGCCAGCCCCGCGCCCTTTCATGTGGCGGTGGCGCAGGCGCTGGCAAGCGTTGGCTGCCATCTGCTGATCGAGAAGCCTCTCGCTGACACCTGGAGTGCAGCCGTTCCACTGATAAAGCAAGCCGAGACTTGCAAGCAGGCTTTTTTGCTTGGTTATAACTTGCGTTACTTACAATCCTTGCAGCGATTCAGGCAAGCGTACAAGGATGGCCTTATTGGGCGAGCACTGTCAGTGCGGTGTGAGATAGGACAGTATCTACCGAGCTGGCGGCTAGGCAGTGATTATCGGAAAAGCGTTTCTGCGCGGCGCGAATTGGGCGGCGGCGTGTTGCTAGAGCTGAGTCATGAGCTGGATTATCTGTGCTGGCTCTTCGGTGATGCACACTGGGTCAGAGCAAGCTTGGCGAGGCAGAGTGATCTGGACATTGATGTTGAAGATACTGCCCATCTGACCTTGGGCTTTGGAGAGCAGGGCAGACCCTTGCTGGCTGCACTCACTCTTGACTTCATTCGGCACGATACGACCCGCCAATGCACCATTATTGGTGAAATGGGAAGCCTGCGTTGGAATGCGATTAGCGGTAGTGTCGAGCATTACCCTGCCGGAAGCTCGGCTTGGCAACAACTTTTCTTACAGGTGCCCGAGCGTAATCAAAGCTATCTGGCTGAGTGGCAGCATATGGTTGCGTGCATGGAGGGGCTGGAACAGCCTTTGGTGGGCATGCATGACGGATTGCATATTCTCAAGATCATAGAGGCCGCGCATCGGTCATCCAATGCTGCGGGCGTTCAGGTTTTGATAGGCGATATTCAGGAATGATTCAGGCATGAGTACGGTTGGCTTCATCTTTGCGCGTGGAGGCTCCAAGGGGGTGCCGGGCAAGAACATTCGCCCCCTGGGAGGCAAGCCGCTGATTGCTTGGTCGATAGAGCAGGCACTGGCAGTTCGTCGGATAGAGCGTGTCGTGGTTTCCACGGACTCTCCCGAGATTGCAGACGTCGCCCGTGCATTTGGCGCTGAGGTGCCGTTTATGCGGCCATCTCATCTCGCTCAAGATGACAGCCCCGAGTGGCTGGTATGGCGCCATGCGCTTGAATACTTGCGCGATCTGGAAGGGTGCTTGCCAGACACCATGGTTTCGATTCCAACAACCGCACCTTTGCGCCTGCCGGTTGATCTTGAAAACTGCCTAGATGAGTACGAGAAGGGTGTTGCGGATGTCGTTGTCACCGTCACCGATGCACATCGCAGTCCGTATTTCAACATGGTTACCCGGCAAGACGATGGCCATGTCGGCCTCGTGATACCTCCGACATCGGGCATCAGCCGTCGTCAGGATGCGCCGGTCGCTTATGACATGACAACCGTAGCCTATGTGCTGAATACCCATTTCGTTCTTCAGCACACTGGCCTCTTTACGGGGCGGGTACATGCCGTGCATATACCGGTCGAGCGTGCCCTCGATATTGATACGCCGCTTGATTTCAGGATAGCCGAAATGCTGATTGCAGAGCGCACGGCGGTTGCCGCAAGTGGCCTTCGGGAAGGAGAAAACGTATGAGTAATACAGGGTCGGAAGCGTCGTTTGACCTTTCAGGAAAGGTTGCCGTCATCACTGGCGGTGCCGGCATTCTTGGCCAGCATTTTTGCCGAGGTGTCGCGAGTGCCGGTGCAAACGTGGCGGTTGTCGACGTGGATATTGACAAGGCACGCACGCTGGCCAGTGATCTTCAAAAAGATTTTGGAGTTCGGGCGCTTGGTGTTCACTGTGATGTGGCAAATCCTGCGTCTGTTGGGAGCATGGTTCATACGGTCTGCCAAGAGCTTGGGCAAATCAACCTGTTGCATAACAATGCTGCCAGCAAGTCCGATAATCTGGAAGCGTTCTTTGCCCCCTTCGAACACTACAGCCTTGATGCGTGGCGGAAAGTTATGGCCGTCAATATTGACGGCATGTTCCTGGTTGCTCAGGCGATAGGGCGGAAAATGATTGAGCAGGGAACTGGCGGCAGCATCGTGCAGACGGCATCGATATACGGAGTGATGGCGCCTGACCAGCGGATTTATGAAGGTTCTTCCTACCGTGGCCGGCAGATAAACACGCCCGCTGTTTATAGCGCCTCCAAGGCTGCGGTGATAGGTTTGAGCCAATATTTGGCAACCTACTGGGCCCGCCAGGGAATTCGCGTTAACACGCTGACCCCTGGGGGTACCGAGAGCGGTCAGAACGAAGAATTCAAGCGCCGTTACTCTGCGCGTATCCCGATGGGCAGAATGGCCGCACCCGCTGAAATGGTCGGAACCTTACTCTACTTGCTTTCGGATGCATCGAGCTATGTCACCGGCCAGAACATTCTGGTCGACGGCGGCTTGAGTGCCTGGTGACACTGTGTGTTTTCTTAGAAGCAAAAATGGAATTTAACAAGAGCTATACCCAGTATTGGGAATCTGTCGTTCAGAAGTCGGTCGATGGAACTGTAATCGCCGGACTCAAGGAAGTAGATCACTTTCTCTTCCCATTGGGCCTGAGCAACAGCGACCGAGTCCTTGATTTGGGTTGTAGTACGGGAAGAATGTGCGCGGCTCTGACCCGCTACTCGTCCGCTGTCTACGGTGCCGATCCCGATAGTTACGCAGTCGGCAAGGCCTCGGCGCAGCCGTATCAGGAAGTCCGTCAAGGGACGGCAGAGGCAACGGGTTACCCGGACGGATTCTTCGATTTTGTATTCTGCTGGGCGGTCTTCGATGTTGTCGACCATGTCGATGGCCTGTCCGAGATCAACCGTATCCTCAAAGACGGCGGCCGCTTTCTGATTACCTGCAAAGCGGATAATTACGATCCTGCAGATGTCTTGGCATTGAAGGCGGAGAAAAACGCCCTTCTTAAGGGCTTTCCGAACAAGTTCACCAATCTTGCGCTGCTCTGCCGCCAACTCGGGACGTTCGGGTTCGAGCTGACTGAGCTGGTCACTTTCCCGCGTAGGGGCGACATGGGGCTGCTGAATTACACTCGCCCGCGTGTGGCTGAGTCGCCTATCGGAGAGGTAATCGACGCTTACGAATACTTGATGGTCGCAAAAAAAATATCAACACCAGCTAGCATCCAAAAGGATGCCGGCGTGCCTCTGGACGGGCGGTTCTCTGCAACTGCTAAGACGCTGGCAGCGCACGCAGGCTATGCCTCCGTCAAAGAGTATTTTGAATCGATTGGGATTGATTGAGCGTGGCTGACAAAAAGATACTTTATGTTGTTCATTGCATTGACACGGAGGGCCCTCTCAATGAGTCGCTGAGTGCAACATTTGAGCGACTGCAGTCGATTTTCAATGTCGAGCTTCAGCCCACTCGGGAAAATCTTCAACGCATACAGAGTCATCAGATCGATTTTGGTGGCCGAGAGGAGGCAATCGCCAAATGTTTTTCGCCCGAACTGCTGAATTACAACCGCAGCTGGAGTGATATTGATGCGATGTTGTCGGAACTTCTGTCCGCGGAGTTTCGCCTGCAACAGCCAGATGACTTTGGTGGCGGTTGGGTCTACTCCTGGCACTGCATGGACCATGTCGGACTGTCGGATAATCCGCGCCGCAAAGATTTTGGTTATGGCAATATTTTCAGACACTATCAGGAAAAGTTGCGCGAGTTCGGAAGCACGTCTGATGAGCTTAACTGGCATTTTCATCCGCTGTCGTTGGTGCGCAACCCCTTGCATGCTGCAACCAGTTACGTTAACAGCTTTGATGTACTGACACAGATTCTTTGTCGCCGTGTGCTTGATGAAGGGTGGTTTCCGGTGGTAAACCGCCCGGGATTTCATGCTGAGCGCCCTGACTCTCATGCCTTCCTCGAGCAGTGGCTGCCATTTGACTATGCAAATCAGTCCGGTGCCGGTGTGGTTAACCAACCCGATCTTTCTTTTGGCCGTTTTGGTGACTGGGAGCGTGCATCCACCAGTTGGCGCGGCTACCAGCCGCACCATGATGATTATCAGCGGGAGGGACAGTGCCGCCGCCGTATTTTCCGTTGCCTGAATGTGGGAACCCGATTCCGTGCCTTGACGGAGCCTCATGTGTGCGAGGCATTCACCGAGGCGAACTCAAGTGGCGCGGCGATATTGGCATTTGCCGATCATGACTACCGAGATATGCGCCCTGATGTTGAGGCCGTAAGAGCTCTCTTGAAAACCGTTAGAAGCGACTATCCTGATGTGCAGATCAAATATGCAGGCGCTGAAGCCGCTGCAGTTGCACTACTCGGCTTCGAACAAAAGCCGCAGTTGGAGTTGACGATGAGGCTCGAATCCAATCGTCTTATTGTAGAAACTTCGAAGGGTGAAGTGTTCGGTCCGCAGCCTTTCTTTGCCATCAAGACGAGAGAGGGGCGATATTTCCACGACAACCTGGATGTAATCGAGCCGCGCCAGAAGTGGTCATACATCCTTGATGATCAGACTGTCCCTCTCGAGCAGGCCCTCAAGCTCGGTGTGGGTTCTGCGGGCGCATACGGGGGCTACTCGGTCGCCGTTCATTCGATGTTGTGAGGTTGCGCCAGTTTTCCCAATGAGAGTAAATCTTGTCGTTTCAAACTGCACTGAGCTGTGGATAGAAGGCGCTGAACAGTATCAATTCCTGACCGAGAATTGCCGTGACTATGCCCTTGCCAACGGGGCGCGCCTTGAAAAATGTCTGAGCGTGCCGGGATCAAGGCTGGAAACGCAGGGCTCGATCGAATTTGTCGAGAGCTACCTCACCAGACTGTTACCCGTCATTACGGGCAAATTGGCTCAGCAGCATGGCCATGGAGACTCGTTCTGGAGGCGGGTAATTTTTTTCTATTTGCGCGATCTGATCGGCAGCGCATATACAGTCTTTGAGCAAATAGAGACGGTATTTGACCCGGCCTTACATGAGTTACGTATTGCCTCATTGCCTGACAAGGTGCCCTTGTATGGGTTGAGTGCGACTCTCGAAGATGGTTTGTACTGGGGTATCACCGACGAAGGGCGTGAATATTACGCTGCGGAGTATTTCCGGCTATTTTATCCCGGCACATTTGCGGAGTTGCCGTTGCGCAGGAAGCAATTTTGTCTAACGCTACCTCAGCAGGGGAGGAGATCGATTGTCGGTGTGATCAGAGATGCGGCCAAGGCAATCTTGAGGCGTGGCAGCAGCCGTTTGCGCGTGATGGTGACCAATGCTCAGTACGAACAAACCCTGGCAAAAAAAGTGTTCTTGCGCAGCTTTGGGCGAGTTTCGCTTTATCACACGGTTCCATCCCTTAAAAGCCTTTTTGAGGAGACATATGCCATTGATCCCGTTCTGCGCAAGCAGATCGCTCAGCCGCTGACCTCAAGTCAGGAGCGGTTCGAGCAATATCTCGGACGCTGCCTTGAGACCTCGCTCCCCTGGACTCTGGCAGAAGGCTTTGATCGTTCGTACGCGTTTTATCGGGATTTTTGGGCCGGCTTCCCGCGTTTGCAATATGTCATATCGGAAAATCTGTATCAGCAAGACGCCTTGCCGCGTGCCGTGTGTGCATTGCAGGGCGTGGAGCTTGTTACCCTTCCGCATTTTTTCCCGTTGGAAATTTATGCGACAGCCAAACTTAATCGCCTGCAGGAACAGGACCGATTTATTGCGCGCGGGGCTGCACAAGTGTCACCGTTGGCAATCGGGAGCGGGACGATTTTCCCGTACTGCGTTGCCGACAGTACTGAGCAAAAAGACATTGATACACTGTACGTGACAACTGACTTTTATGCGTATTTCCAGCCGCTGCAGCAGTCGGCTGACGGATGTGGTTATGATGTGTTCAAGTGTTTCAAACAGTTTGTTGGCGCATTTCTGAGCTCGCTGCCTCAAGCGGCCATTGAAAAGATATCTCTTAAGAAACGCCCGCCACCGCTGCTGACTTCGCTACAGATGGACTATCCCGACGCAATGCGTGTACTGGATCCGTCACGCCCGGCGAAAACCTATATGGGCAAGGCGAAGCTGATTATTGTCGAGGGCATGTCTACCTCGCTGTTCGAGTCGCTGGCTTCCAATATCCCAACGATTGCATTCTGGCCAGCTGATCTTTACCACCTTGGAGCGGGGTTTGAGGGCTATTTTTCTGCGCTTGAAGAGGCGGGCATTATTGTGCATGACCCACGCGAATTGGCGTTACAAGTGGAAACGGCACAGCGGGACCCTCATGCGTGGTGGTTCAATCCCGAGAGGCAAGCGGCCAGAGCGCGTTTTATGAACCAGAATCTGCACGACAATGAGCATGTTGAGAAAGTGCTGCTGGGTCTTGCAAAGGGCAAGAAAGTATATCCACTGCTGTGCGGTCTGGGCAGCTAAGCTGTTGCGGATACATTCATTAAGCAGCCAACAAATCATCGATCCTATCTATTCCACTATTGGACGGTACCATGCTCTCTAAGTCATCCATTCTGCTTACCGGCGGGACAGGCTCATTTGGGCACACTTTTGTCCCCATGACCTTGGCCAAGTACAACCCCAAGAGATTGGTGATCTATTCCCGCGACGAAATGAAGCAATGGGAAATGGCTAAGTTGTTCAAGGACGACCGCCGCGTACGTTTCTGCATTGGCGACATTCGTGACCGTGAGCCTTTATACAGAGCCCTGGATGGCATTGATCATGTTGTGCATGCGGCGGCCACAAAGATTGTGCCGACGGCTGAATACAACCCGTTCGAGTGCGTCAAGACCAACATCATCGGCGCGATGAACTTGATTGATGCCTGTATCGACAAGGGCATCAAACGTGTCGTTGCCCTCTCTACCGACAAGGCAAGCAGTCCTGTTAACTTGTATGGCGCAACCAAGCTTGCATCAGACAAGATGTTTGTCGCCGGGAATTCCTATGCAGGTGGGCATGACACTCGGTTTGCCGTAGTGCGCTATGGCAATGTTATGGGCTCCCGCGGCTCTGTCATCCCTTTCTTTCTGAGCATCAAGGATGGTGGGACCCTGCCGGTGACCGATGCGCGCATGACCCGATTCATGATTACCCTTGAGCAGGGTGTCGAGCTCGTCTGGCATGCATTTGAGGATATGCAGGGGGGTGAGATTTACGTCAAGAAGATTCCCTCGATGAACGTCACTGACATTGCCAAGGCAGTTGCGCCGGCCGCGCGACAGGAGTTCATCGGCATTCGTCCCGGGGAGAAGCTGCACGAACAGATGATCGGTGTCGAGGATGCCTTGCATACTTATGAGTACCCAGAGCATTTCAAGATACTGCCTGCCATTCACGGCTGGAGCAGCGACCCTTATCGGATCAAGGACGGCGTCAAGGTTAAAGATGACTTCATGTATGCCAGTGACAAAAATCAGGACTGGATGACAATCCCTCAGCTCGAACGCTGGATCGCGGCCAACGCTGGCAAAATCGGGGTGGCTTGATGGCCGATATTCCCTACGGACGCCAGGCAATCAGTGCCGCTGACATACAGGCGGTGTGTGATGTGCTCAAGTCGGACTTTCTGACGCAAGGACCGGTTGTGCCCCGTTTCGAGCAGGCTGTTGCTGATTATTGCGGCGTGGCTCATGGGGTGGCAGTCAACAGTGCAACCAGTGCGTTGCATCTGGCGTGCATGGCGCTGGATGTTGGCCCCGGCGATATCGTGTGGACAACGCCAATTACGTTTGTGGCCAGTTCGAATTGCGCTCTGTATTGCGGTGCTGAAGTTGACTTTGTCGATATTGATCCGCAAACTTATAATCTTAGCGTCGAGCGGCTGACCGAAAAGCTTGTTACTGCCGAGCAACAAGGAAAACTGCCGAAAGTGGTTATCCCTGTTCACTTGTGTGGCCAGCCTTGCGATATGGCAGCAATTCATGCGCTGGGCCAGCGCTATGGCTTCCGCATTATTGAAGATGCCTCTCATGCGATCGGCTCGCGATACCAGTGCAAGCCCGTGGGGAGTTGCCAGTTCAGCGACATCACTGTATTTAGTTTTCATCCGGTGAAGATAATCACCACCGGTGAGGGCGGCATGTCTGTCACCAACAATGCAGGCTATGCCGAGAAAATGCGCCGCTTGCGCAGTCACGGCATCACTCGAGAAGCAGAGGAAATGACCGAGCCGCCGCATGGTCCCTGGTATTACCAGCAGATCGAGCTTGGCTTTAACTATCGCCTCACCGAAATGCAGGCCGCACTTGGCTTGAGTCAGATGCAATTTCTGGACACGTTTGTGAGTGAGCGGCACAGGATTGCGGATCACTATGATGAGGCGCTGGGCGCATTTCCGGCCATCGTGCGTCCGTGGCAGCACTCAGGCAGTTACTCAGCGCGCCATTTGTATGTAGTGCGAGTCCCTGCTGCCGAGCATCACGCTGTTTTTACACGTATGCGTGAACTTCAGATTGGTGTCAATCTTCATTACATCCCGGTATATCTACAGCCTTACTACAGGGCACTCGGATTTTCCGCAGGCTACTGTCCTGCGGCTGAGACCTACTATGCCGAGGCGATATCGCTACCAATATTCCCAGCCCTTACAGCGCAGCAACAGGCTACGGTGCTCAATGCGCTGACAAAGGGGATGGCAGCGTGAGACTTGCCGTCATCCCGGCGCGAGGCGGCAGCAAGCGCATTGCCAGGAAGAATATTAAAAGCTTCGCTGGCAAGCCGATTATTGCGTGGTCCATCGAGGCGGCACTAAAAAGCCAGTGCTTTGATCATGTCATCGTCTCCACAGATGATCACGAGATTGCCGAAGTTGCGCGACACTGCGGCGCTACCGTTCCATTCATACGACCCGATACGCTGGCTGATGATCATACGGCAACGATTCCTGTTGTTCGTCATGCAGTAGAGTGGTTCACGACAGAGGTCGTTGAGCCTGTCGAAGTGTGCTGTATTTATGCAACTGCGCCGTTTGTTCAGCCTGAGGACTTGCAGAAGGGGCTTGAGTTGCTGGCAGCGGCACCCGATTGCAATTACGCATTTTCCGTTACAAGTTATCCATTCCCGATACAGCGAGCCATCCGGATTACAGACGGTGAGCGGGTGGAAATGTTCAATCCCGAGCATTTCAATACACGCTCTCAAGACCTGGAAGAGGCGTGGCATGACGCTGGCCAGTTCTACTGGGGGTGGGCCCGGGCCTGGGTGGCCGGAGAGCCAGTGTTTTCACCAAAATCTGTTCCGCTGCGACTGCCCCGCCAACGCGTGCAGGATATCGACACCCTAGAGGATTGGTCTCGCGCAGAGTGGCTGTTTAAGGCAATGCAAGGGTTGCCCTGAGTACGGTGTCATTGAGCATCGCTTTTCGTGTTGATGCATCACTGCAGATTGGCAGCGGACACGTTATGCGCTGTCTGGCACTTGCCAGTACTTTATGTGCGGAAGGGGTGCGCTGCATCTTCATTTGCCGTGAGCATCCGGGCAACTTGATTGACCTGATTAGCCGCGAGGGGCATGAGGTTTTGCGACTGCCAGCGCCGGATCTGACACTGACAACAGCACAGGACAAGTGGCTTGGCGCCGATTGGCATACCGATGCCGAGCAGACATTGACTGCACTGAGAGGGGCGCATCACGATTGCTTGGTGGTAGATCATTACGCGCTTGATGCGCGATGGGAGCAAGAACTTCGGCAAGGTTGCGGGCGCCTGATGGTGATCGATGATCTAGCTGACAGGCCGCATGATTGTGATCTTCTTCTTGATCAGAATCTTGTTGCCAACCTTTACAAACGTTATGAGGCCCTCCTGCCTGAGAGTGGGGCGAGCTTACTCGGGCCCGGATACGCGCTACTTCAGCCAGCTTACGCGCCCTTGCATGAGCAAGCGCGTCCGCGCAGCGGATATCCACAGCGTGTATTTGTGTTCTTTGGCGGCGTGGACCTGGACAACCTGACCCAAGCAACAGTCACCGCGCTTTTGCAACTGGACCTGTCCAATATCCAGGTGGATGTTGTTGTCGCCGAGAAAAATCCGCATCGTGAAACCCTCGAGAGGCTGGTGCGTGATGTACCTAACATTCATTTGCATGGGCCTCAACCGACTCTGGCACCAATGCTGTTTGCTGCCGACCTGGCCATTGGTGCCGGCGGCGCGACCAATTGGGAACGACTGTGCCTGGGCCTGCCTACCCTCATTATTACACTGGCAGATAATCAGCGCGCGATCGCGGCTGAGTTGCATAAACGAGGTCTTGTGCGATGGCTTGGGGACAAGGATAACATCCGGGCGAATTACTTGGCCACGCAAATCAGCGCGGTCTTACAACAGCCCCTCGATGCATGGTCGGCAAGCTGCCTCCAAGTGGTGGATGGGTTGGGTAGCCGCAGGGTTTGCTCTGCGCTGCTGGCTGATGAAAAAACCGTCATGATCGCCAGACTTGCGCGCCAGGCTGATGAAGCGCAATTGCTTGAGTGGGCCAATGATCCACTGACGCGTCGCAACTCGTTTTCCAGCGCGCAAATTTCACCGGAGAGCCATCATCTGTGGTTTTCTAGACGTCTGAGCAATGCAGATTGCCAGATCTATCTGGTCGAAACAGATGCAGGACTGGCAGCTGGTCAGGTACGTTTTGAGCGCTCACAAGGCGCTTGGGAGGTGCACTTCACGCTGAGTCCCGTATTGCGTGGAAGAAGTTTGGGCACCCCTTTGCTTAAGACGGCCCTGGATGTCTTTATGCAGGTGCAGCCAGACGCCGTTGTTTTTGGCCAGGTCAAGCCGGCCAACCGCGCATCGTGCCGCATGTTTGAAGCGTTGGGCTTTAGTCTTATGTCTGCTGCGGATGCAGATGTGGCAATTTATCAATCAAAACAGTTTTGAGGCAGCCATGAAGATCGCCAATCGACTCATTGGAAAGGATCACCCGCCGTTTATCATCGCCGAAATGTCGGGCAACCATAACCAGTCGCTTGAACGAGCACTGGAGATTGTGGACGCTGCGTCTGCGGCAGGCGCGCATGCATTGAAACTGCAGACCTATACTGCAGACACCATTACGCTGGATGTGAGCGAGGGTGAGTTCTACATTCAGGACAAATCGAGCTTGTGGGCGGGGAACAGCCTGCATCAGCTTTATCAGCAGGCCTACACCCCGTGGGAATGGCATGCGCCGATCTTCGAGCGCTGCCGAGAACACGGAATGATTTGCTTCAGCTCCCCATTTGATGAGAGCGCTGTGGATTTTCTGGAAACTCTGAATGCTCCTGCCTACAAAATTGCTTCTTTCGAGTTGGTGCACTTGCCCTTGATCCGCAAGGCTGCAGCTACGGGAAAGCCACTCATCATGTCCACCGGCATGGCCACAGTGACCGAAATTGATGATGCAGTTCGCACCGCCCGTGCTGCCGGCTGTACCGATCTGACCTTGCTTAAATGCACTAGCACCTATCCAGCGACACCCGAAAACAGCAATCTGCGTACGATTCCGAGTATGCGCGAGACTTTCGGCTGCGAGATTGGGTTGTCAGATCATACGATGGGCGTAGGCGCTGCGATTGCAGCCGTTGCACTTGGTGCATCGGTGATTGAAAAGCACTTCACTCTGCGCCGCGCAGACGGAGGCGTCGATAGTGCTTTCTCCATGGAGCCGGCTGAGTTGGCACTGCTTGTTGAAGAAACGGAAAGAGCATGGCTTGCCATGGGACAAGTCGCCTACGGCCCACGAGAGGCTGAGCTGAAGTCGCTTGCATTCCGGCGCTCTTTGTATGTTGCCGAAGATATCAAGGCGGGCGATACGCTTACAGCCGAGAATCTGCGCTGCGTGCGGCCTGGCCTTGGCTTGCCACCAAAATTTTACGATTTGTTCATTGGACGCAAGGTGAATCAGGATGCCAAGAAGGGCACACCGTTGACCTGGCAAATAGTTGGCTGAGCGAGTTGCGTAAAACCATGCATCCGATAAGCAGGATTTTAGTTGTGATCGAGAAGTTAATCAGGCTGTTCTCCCGATGCCCTAGTGTGCCAGGTGTGAGCCCGCGATCGTTGGATTTCCTGGGCTGTAATCGCGCAAACAACAAACCGACAGCCACTCTGGCGCTACAGTCTGTATGTGACCGATTTTATTTTCTGTTATTTGGCGCGATACGCGCTCGTCTCGGTGAGAGAGTGTCGCTTCGTGCCGATCTGGTGATGACCCAATCTGTTAACGGCGCAATCGGTACGGGGCCTCTGGCGGAGATCAAAAGATCTGCGCCTGCTGCTTGGTTGCGTTGTTCGCAATGGGTTCGTGCGTACGGTCCATGGATAGATCGTATAGCCTACCGCTGCGCAAGCTGGACCACTCCCGTGACCGATATTCTGGCGTGGTTTCAGTCAAAGCGTCTCTGGCAAATATTGCGAGCTCAGACCGGCGAGTTTTCGCTGAAGCTCAGCGGAATTGAGATTGCCGATCTGTTGATAGATTCCTATCTTCGCTTCAAGCCGGCGCCAGCCTTTGCAGTAAACGATTTGTTTGTCCGGCGCTTGATCTGGCAGGCCTTGCGTGACGAGCGTCGGGCACGCGCTTATTTTGAGCGGGTACGTCCGGCATGGTACCTGTCCTCGCACAGCACTTATCTTGAGCACGGCATTCCGGTCCGGGTTGCCCTGGCGCAAGGCGTGGACGTGTGGTCGTTTGGCAATCTCAATGAGCTCGGCAAGAAGCTCAGCCTCGATGACAGTTTTCATACACCGAACTTTTCAGCTTACCGCCACGGCTTTGATGCTTTGGATAGACAGGAGGAACGCCTCGCGGAAGCGCAAGCACAGCTGGAGCGGCGTTTGTCCGGTGGGATTGATTCTGCGACCAGCTATATGCGCCAGTCTGCGTATGCAAACAAAGAGGTCAGCCTGCCACCGAATTTGAAAGGTGCAGTCGTCGTCTTTTTGCATGATTTTTACGACAGTCCGCATGTCTATCCGGACCTTGTGTTCAATGATTTCTGGGAGTGGGTTAGCCTCACAATTACAACCCTGCAGGAGGCTGGGATGACGCTCTTCCTCAAGCCACATCCGAACCAAATTGCGTTGAGTGACCAGGCTTTGTCTCGTTTGCGGGAGCAACACCCTGGCTTGAACTGGCTCTCCGCAGGGGTCAGTAACGTTCAGTTGGCAAAAGAGGGGATTGCCTGCGGGGTGACTGTATACGGCACCGTCGCGCATGAAATGGCTTATTTGGGCATCCCGACAATCGGATGCGCACGCCACCCGCATCACGCATTTGATTTCTGTAGAACGGCGAAATCCCGCGCAGAATACGTGGAAATGCTGCGGAGCCCGGAAGTTTTGCCTCTGCCTGTTGAAGCAATGCGGAGGCAGGCTCTCATGTTTTATTACATGCACAACCTTCATGGGACGGATGCAGAGCGGGCTTTGACTGCTTCGTTTGTCGCTCTCTGGAGGGATTGCAATTTTGGGGATGACCAAGAAGCGGTGATAAAGGCGCGCCTGCAAGCCTTTACTGCTTTGCCCAGCTTTGATGACTTTATTTCACGCTTGGCCAGCAAGGTCGAAGCGCGGAGTTACTAAAGCATGTTCAGTCTATACAACGGAAATCTGTGCTCACATGAAAAAATTTATTTTTCTTGCCGCCCATAGTTGTTTCTTTGCGTTTGGGGTCGTCCAGTTTTTCGTTCGCGGTATCAATAGCGAACGCGCCCATCAAGCATTGATTTACCTCTTTTGTGCCTCCGGCGGCCGCTTTAATGCCTGGTGCAGTCGCATCATGAGCATATGGCACAAGCCACTGGAGTACGCCACGAAAAGTGGAATCCTGGGCGATATGGGCAGCACCTCTGGCGAGGTTGCCTTGCGCCAATTGCAGGAAAAGGGCTACGTCGTTTTCGAAAATGCCCTGGCTCCCGAAGTGTGTGTGCGGCTAATGAGTTTTGCCTTGACTACGCCGGCCAACATCCGGGCGATGGATGGCGAGGAGAAGCGGGCGATTCCCCGAACCGCTTTGTATAGCGCAGAGAAGCCGGAAGCCGTTCGCTATGACTACAAGAGCAATGACTTGCTGGGCAATGCGGACGTCCAGGACATCATGGCCGACCCGTCGATTCTGGCCTTGGCTGAGTCCTACCTTGATGCCCGCCCCAAGCTGGATGTTGTTTCAATGTGGTGGCATACGCGCTTTCATTCGAAGGGCGACTCTGAAGCCGCACAGTTCTACCACTTCGACATGGACAGGGTGAAATGGCTGAAAGTCTTTATTTACCTGACGGATGTTGGCCCGGCTGACGGACCGCATGCCTTCATCGCTGGTTCGCATCGGCCGGGCGCGATCCCTCAGCACTTTCTCAACAGAGGTTATGTGCGCTTGATGGACGATGAGGTGTTCGGCCATTACGGGGAAAGTAGTGAAGTCAAGTTTGCGGCGCCACGCGGTACTGTCATTGTCGAAGATACGCGGGGCCTACATAAGGGTAGCCCGGTATCAGGCAACCCCAGGCTATTGATGCAAATGCAGTTGAGCAATTCTTTATTCGGTGTTAGCTATCCTAAAGCATTTTTGCCCAGCCAAAAAACACCAGCGCTGGCCTCACAGCTGTCACGCTTTGCGGATGTATATAAAGCTTATTTGTAACTCCAGACAGGGTGCGCTTGCGCAAGGCATCCCGGCACACACAGTGGGAAGATTGAAGTAATGAGCAAGTCGAGAAGATTGACCAGACTTTGTTACGAAGCCCTGAAGATAGACCTGATCCGCAACTATTTCTGCTGGATGCGTTTCCAGTTCAAGAAAGGCAATATCAGGGTATTTAAGGCAATCGGCGATGAGGTCGGCAAGGAGACCATTGAGCACAATATGGGTGCACTCAGCAATCGTGCAGCCTATGGCATGGGTAGTCGTATGGCCTTGCTGCTGTATCCGCTGGCGGCACTGGTACGAGACATTGAACAGCCCAAGGTGTTGATTGTCGGTCCCCGCACGGAAGATGATATTTTCTGGGCCCGATCTTTAGGCATGCTGGACGCGCGCGGTCTGGATTTGTTCTCGTACAGTCCGATGATCGACATTGGCGACATGCATGCAACCAACTACGCCACGGCTGAATTCGATGCAGTCATCCTGGGCTGGGTTGTCAGCTATAGCAGTGCCCCCAGCGTTCTGCTGCAGGAGTGTCAGCGCATCCTCAAGCCGGGCGGCTATCTTGGCTTCGGCATTGAGTCCAATCCGGAGCTGCGTGCGACGGGTGAAGTGAAGCCACCGCGCGCCAACCCGCTGAATTCGGCACGTGATATTGCCGCACTGACGACGGCCAATATTGTTTTCATCCACGATCCTCTGCTTGAAATCCCGACCGACAACGCGGTGATTCTCAAGTTGGCTGATTGAACCCGCGCTAAAGCACGGCATGAGCTACTTTACGATCATCGAGTTACCGACTTTTCTTGATGCACGGGGCGGTTTGACTGTACTGGATGGCGCGTTGCCTTTCGAAATCAAACGTACCTACTGGATTTATGGCGCAGATGGACAGGTGCGCGGCGGGCATCGGCATGTCAAGACACGCCAAGCACTGATTGCTGTTACGGGCGCGGTTTCGATGTACATGAATGATGGTCGCCGGAGTGAGACGGTGGTG
>Ga0181606_10000682_pt1 | contig 28485 bp, 27 predicted proteins | sample 041ome_10_FD_132994 | JGI IMG/M metagenome (GOLD analysis project Ga0181606, IMG submission 132994) | Coastal salt marsh microbial communities from the Groves Creek Marsh, Skidaway Island, Georgia - 041412US metaG (megahit assembly) | ecosystem: Environmental > Aquatic > Marine > Intertidal... | reverse complement strand
GCCGTAAGTGTAATATCTGGATCTCCATAAGTAGCAGAAAGGTTAGAGAATGTAATAGTCGGACTTGCTTTTTGAACTGTAAGCGTCATTGTCTGTGATCCAGACAAATATATTCCATCCGCAACTTGATTTGCAGTTACAGTAGTGCTTCCGGCTCCTTGTATTGTTACAATGTCTCCAGATATAGTAGCCACCCCTGTATCCGAAGAAGAATAAGTTATAGCTCCTGCCGAATTAGATGAGGCACTAACTATAAAGTCAGAGTCTCCGTAAGTTACTGTTTGATTATTAAATGTTATCGTTGGGGAGATTTTAGTTACATTAGCGTCCAATGGATCGGCGTCTTCTGTGTCTAAAACTCCATCCCCATCATCGTCAGTATCAGCGTTATTTCCAATACCATCGCCATCAGTATCTACCGATTCACTAGCGTCTAATGGAAACGCATCATCAACGTCTAACACTCCATCATTATCGTCGTCTGTGTCTGCATTATTTCCAGTTCCGTCCCCGTCTGTATCTACACTTTCTGTAGCATCAAGAGGAAACGCATCATCAACGTCTAATACGCCATCGCCATCGTCATCCGTATCTGCGTTATTCCCTATTCCATCCCCATCTGTATCCCTAGTTTCAGTAGGATCTAATGGAAAATCATCTGTTGGATCTAATTCGCCATCATTATCATCATCATCATCTGCGTTATTTCCTATTCCATCGCCATCTGTGTCAGTTGTTTCGTTCGCATCAAGCGGAAAAGCATCGTCCACGTCAAGAACTCCGTCTCCATCGTCATCTGTGTCAGCGTTATCTCCAATACCATCGTCATCTGTGTCAGTTGTTTCCGTTGCATCAAGCGGGAACGCATCATCTACATCAAGAACTCCATCGTTATCATCGTCAGTATCAGCGTTATTTCCAATACCATCGCCATCAGTATCGGTTGTCTCTGTTGGGTCTAGTGGGAAATCATCATCTACATCAAGAACTCCGTCTCCATCGTCATCGGTATCGGTATTGTTGCCCACACCATCGCCATCAGTATCAATTGTTTCCGTTGGATCTAAAGGAAACGCATCATCAACGTCTAATATTCCGTCGTTATCATCATCAGTATCGGCGTTATCGCCAGTTCCATCTCCGTCCGTATCGGTAGTTTCTGAAGAATCCAAAGGAAATGCGTCATCAACATCCAGAACTCCATCATTATCATCATCCGTATCAGTATTATCCCCTATGCCGTCACTGTCAGTATCTACTGTTTCGGTTGAGTCTAATGGGAATGCATCGTTTACATCGAGTACACCATCACCATCATCATCGGTATCCGTATTATCCCCTATGCCGTCACCATCCGTATCAGTGGTTTCAGACGGATCTAATGGGAAGTCATCGTTTACGTCAAGGACTCCATCGTTATCATCATCTGTATCCGTGTCGTCTGGAATCCCATCTCCATCTGTATCTCCCTCATTAACATCCGCTATTCCATCTCCGTCATCATCTGGATCTATATTATCTCCCAAACCATCTCCATCGGTATCTGTATCTTCCGTCGGATCAAGCGGGAATGCGTCATTAATATCCAGAACCCCATCCCCATCATCGTCTGTGTCAGCATTGTTGCCCACGCCATCTCCGTCTGTGTCTACTGACTCGGTATTGTCTAATGGAAACGCATCGTTAACATCAAGAACGCCATCTCCGTCATCATCCGTGTCTGTATTATTGCCAATTCCATCTCCGTCGGTATCTAATGTTTCGTCTGGATCTGTTGGGAATGCATCACTTACATCGGGAACTCCGTCATTGTCATCGTCTAAATCATCAACGTTTAATGTTCCGTCCCCATCAGTGTCGGTGTCGTCGTTGTCATCTATTCCGTCACTATCCATATCTCCCTCGTTAACATCAAGAACCCCGTCTCCATCATCGTCGGTGTCGGCGTTATCGCCGATGCCATCGCCATCAGTATCTACAGATTCAGTTTCATCTAGGGGGAATTCATCATTAACATCTAGCACCCCATCTCCGTCGTCGTCAGTATCTATGTTGTCCCCGACTCCATCGCCATCCGTGTCAGTTGTTTCTGTTGAGTCTAATGGGAATGCGTCATCAACATCCAGAACTCCATCGTTATCATCATCTGTGTCAATAGAGTCAACTGTTCCGTCGCTATCAGTGTCAGTGCTGTCGTACAATATTTCACATTCAACTTCATCTTCTCTCCACTCTTCTTGGCTTCCTCTAAGTGCTATGGAATAAGTTCTATCCATTGGATCGTATCCGCCTATCACATCTGGAGTAATCTTTAAGTTGTCACTAAACCAGTCTATCATTCCATAATCAGAGATCTGAGTAATTCCATCTTGTGATAATCGACATACAACTCTCCTTCTTTCGTCTACAAAATATATTCTACCTCCCCATATTACCACAGAAAAAGGATTTGCAGTGATTCCATACTCTCCAAGATATGGTAAAACCTGCCCTAATATATCTGTTGATGCAGCAACATTTCCACTTCCATCAGCATTGAAAAGAACATTCTTGTTGAATAATAACTTAGAAACCCTATTCTCTTGGAATACAACTAAGTCAGCCTCTCTTCCTACAATCTTATTGATGCTTCCATAGAAGTCATCCATATCTTTGTAATTGACAGTTGAAAGGTTAAATTCATTTAGCCCATTATACTTAGTTGTTTGATCATAGACATTGCTGTAAGTCAATGATGTGGTCCTATTGTTCTGCTTATAATCTTTTAAATTTGAAGAGGGCCTGTTTTCTGGATCAAAATACTTAGCATTAAAGTCATCTTTTATTTTATATGACTCAACACAGTTGCCCCAAGAAAAACAATTAAAGAAAGGTATAGTAAATGTAGCTGCGTTGCTATCAGTCTGAGCAGTTCCACCTCCAGGAACATCGTGGTATCCCTGACTATTTATTTCATACGTTGCTGGTAGCTCGTAGAATATTTCTGAATTTATATTTTCTGGTTTAGTTTCAAAATTAATTATGTCGTCACTAGTTCTAGACAACAAAACTATATTATTGCTAACCTTAACTCTTTTTGATGTATCACTTTCTTGTGTGTATTTAGATCTAATGATCATTAAAAGATCGTCGTTAGGATCTCCGGTTATGGTTGACTGAACATCTCCGTATGTTCCTCTAAGAAAGAATATTCTTTCCTCTGTAATATCATTTCCTATTGTAGCTTTAGCCCCACTTTCATGGTACCATTCTTCTAAGTTATCGTATCGTTGACTTGAAACAAATTCGTGTGTAACATACTGAGTTGCCCTATTATATTCGTCATAGGTTATGTTTATTATCGTTCCAAGATTAATTTCCTCTTCTTCTTTACTGAAGCTTCTAAATGTAGAAAATGCCTTACTATATCTTCTATTTATATATTTATTGGCAACAGAAGATGGCCTTGCATTAAACATCCATCTGTCCCCAAGCGTATGTCCAGTTGCAGCAGCAAAATCTATAGTTAATCCAGATCCAGTCAAAGCAATTGGCGTTCCCGGAGTTATTGTAATTCCAGTAGCACTTAAAGTGTTTGTGGCATCATTGTCTAATGTATCAACCGACCATTGGAAAGTATCCACAATCAATGACCCGTCTCCGTTTACATCAACATTTATTCCGTCAATTTCTATTCTTACTCTTGCAAATTCCTCTGCTATATTATATGTCCCACCAATAGTAACATCGGTAACACTTCCGTTTGTTCCATAATAAAACGGACCTTCAACAGAAGAAGACGAAAAGCTTATGCCTAATGGATTGCTCCTTCTGTTACTTGTATTATCGTAGTCTGTATGCTCTGTTCTATCATAATCAGAGGTAGATAGACTATATCCACTTGGCTTAAACTTAGCATACAGTCCAGCTTGTTGTGCAATTGGAGGGTCCCCCTCTCCTGGATATGTGCTGTCTTCTAAAAAGTTAACATTGTATTCCTTAATTTCTAAAACTTGAGTTTCAATAAGACCAGTCTTAGCTCCCCTACTGTCTGCTTTAACAACTAAGAAATCGCCTTCTTTAATTTTATTCTTATCATTTCCATTTAACTGGACATAAACATATCCAGTCTCTTCTTCTTCATAGAATATAGCAGGAGATATTGATTCATAATCACCCTTACTTTGCTTCACATAAACCCTATACTTTTTTGCAAAAGCTGGGGGCAAGTGGTCGATAGTAATTGTTAGTTCATTTTGTAGTTTTTGACTACTCAAAGGAACGTTTACAGAATTTCCCTCTGAAGTTACAACAGTTGTTGATCTGCCATAGTCATCTAAATAAACCAGACCAATCTCATAGTCTTTGTTTGACTTAACACTTTTTACTGGGGCTGAAGTTATTGTGCTTGCAGATAGAGCGGCAGAAATGTTAGGCTTTATATTTTCTCCATTAGCATTAACTAGATTAAAGTTCTCAACATAGTTGCCATAAACAATTCTATTGCCTATTAGTTGTTGAGTTTTAGCCTTTAAAGGAACATTATCATAAACCCTAAGAAGCTCTTTCTCTGGAAGGACTTTGTATATCTTTGAATTATCAAAAGTAAATGTTTGTGTTTGACTGTTTGACCAGCTCTTGTCCTCTTTATTAAAAGATTCTGCAACATACAGAGTACTTGAATTACTCTCCTTGAATATTATTTCAACATCTGTAACATTCTTTGCTCCAGTGTCAAATGAAACATCGACCCTCCCATAATTGTTTACCATGGATTTGTTTAGTCCAGAGGTAAAGTCTATTGAAAAAGTTTTTGGAAAAAACGCAGGCTCTGAAAAAGGAGATATGGCTGAATATTCACCATGCTTATATTTATAGCGATATGAAAAATATAAGAACCTTTCCTCTATACTATTCTCTGCATTAGACGCTGATTGTAGTGTTAGCGACGGAGGGTATAAGGGCGGCTTCTGAACAACATCTATATCGTATTTGTCAAAATCATTCCCATCTATAAGTTTTGCAGAGTTTACTTCAATTCTTCTCGGCGGGTTAATGCCATCCGTAAAAAACAAAAACTTTTTATTATTGTCTATGTCTATTAAAACATTACCCTCAATAAAGTTTGTCTTTGTAAAGTTAAGAACATTGTTATTTCCAGTTCTGGTGTCAAGTAAAACAAATTCTGAAGAATCATTGTCAACATCATACTCACATATATAACTTCCCGTTTCTGATCTAACAAACCAATATATCATATTGTTTGCATCATCTGCAACCGAACCTATACATATAGCATTGGTGCCCATATTAAGACTTGTGAGCACAGCATTGGACATTTCATTTTCAACAGACCCTACGTCGGATCCAGTTGAATTAGAAACTTTAAGATTTAATGCATCACGATACTCCCCCTTCCGAACAAGTCGTTCATCGAGGTCTTTGTTCATTTTTCCAGAACTAAAGATATTTTTAAACTTCATTATTTAATCCATTTGTTTCTTCCCTTCAATGTTTGAATCAAATCGAAAGGATGGATGTCCATTAAACGGATTTTCATGTTTTTCATCGAGGCATACGCTTCATTTTTAATTCTACGAACAACGTATTCTTGAACATTAAACTTATGCTTGATAACTTCGTATGCTATTTGCTTATACATGTAGTCTTCTGCCAGCTTGTTTATCTGTATTTCATCTTCAGTTAAATAATCCAATCCATCTGTTATGTATTCAATAACAACATATTTGCCTTTTACTTCAGAGCTAAACCTTATAACACCAGCTGCTTTGTCTATATTGTATCTTCCATTAACATTAGATATTGAAGGATCCAATCCAAACCTTCCTCCAAAAAACTCATCACTTAAAGATGATACCGCATCTTGAGTTGTATTTTCAATTTGAGATAGCTTATCATCTATATAAGAATTTCCCTCTAGGGCTACCCCATTACTATCAAACAAAATGTTATAGTTATTATCTTGAAGATATGCTTTAGCGATTGTAGTGTTGTTGTCAACCATTAAAGGATGCAACCTTCCCCTTTCATCTACCCAAGACAATCTAACTAGATTAACGAAATCTTTTGGGAGAACAAGCTGCAAAGTATCTGGAAGCTCCAGCTCCAATGCTTTTACATTTCTTAGGGCATCATAGTTTAATTCTTGAACGGCCCTTTTAGCATGAAAGACAACATCAAACCTACTAACATTATTAATTAACTTTTCATCTCCTACATAAAACAGATAGAAGTTGTTTATAATATTTTTAAGAGACACAAATTGTGAGCCACCATAATTGTCTGCCGAGGAATAATATTGTTGATCAGTTAAGGCCATCTTATGCTTCTTTGCTTGTATTTACCTGGTCGATAGTTGTAGCCGCTTGCGTTACTTCTGATTCTCTAATCGTAACACCAGTCAGTTTCAATATCTCTACAATCAAGTTTACAGACTCATCTTCATCTAGTTCAAAATCTTGATAGTCAGGTGCGTTAATATTAAATATTGGATTCTCTCCAACAGTATTATAGGTCCATTTAGGATCTTTTGGATTTCTAATAAATATAAAATCTACATTTTGAGCAAGTGTTGTTGGGTAAACAATAATATCGCTACCCCTATCAACAAACACTGGGTAATTCTCTGTTGGATCGGTAAGGTTTGAACCAACTAAATATCTTTCCTTATCTCTCGACACCTGTTCGACATCTTTGTTGTTGTATCTAATAGCCACTAAATGCTGAATGCTTGATGGCTTTACATATCTATCAATAGATTTTGTAACAGTCTCCTCTACAGTAAACGCCTCTAAGGCAGATTTTAAAATATCCACTCGATCCATAAAGTCTGTAGAAATCATCCTAGAATTTCTTTGAGCCACCATCCTTGAGTACTCAGAAACCTTTTGATTAAACAACAATTGTTGCGCATGTTTAGCATACGAGTTAAATTGCTGAGGCGTAATGAAACCTCTATTCTCCTTATTGAGAACAGTTAAAACAGTATTTCTTACATGATTTATCATGATACAAATGTACGAAAAAAAAAGAGGTCGATATTTTCGACCCCTTCATTTCAGCTACAGTTTAGGTGGATTTACTATAGCTTGTTGTTTATGGCCTGAAGTACATCTAGTCCCTCGTCTGTTTTAAAGTAAACAGCTAATGCGCTATATACATTTTCTCCATAAGGAACAGTAATAATCTTTTCTTTTTTGCCATCGTTCCAGCAAACTGTTCTTTGATCATCCTTAATAAATAAGATTCCCATCTCAACAGATCGGACCGCTATGTTTCTTAAGTTAATGTTTTCGTCCTTAGTTAAATCAATAAACTCTTTAGGGTTTTTTCTAGCGTATATAAGCATGTCTCTTCTTATTTCGTTTGAGGCCATGTCAGATACTCTTCCTTTCAAAACAATTCTAGCGATAGCTTCTAAATCTTCTATAGGAAGGTCTTTAGCTATGTTCATTGCTTCTAGTTCTTGCTCTACAGTTTTAACTTCTGATTCAGCTTCTCTGTTTGCATCAAACTCCATGTACACCTTATTAAGGTCAGGATGATATATAGATAAAAATTGCTGCAAAAGAGTATTTTCTTTTGGAACAATAAGCTTTCCATCTTTAAAGATTACAGCTGGAAGTGTTACATCCCCCATTTGCTCATCTTCAAATATTGAAACTTGGTTTGATGCATATCTTAAAGATCTGCTTCTAGTTCCATCAAAATATTGCAGGGGTTTGTTTAGGTGATGTCGTGAACGCAATATGTAGTTCACAGGAGTCAATCCTCCTTTAAGAATATAAATTCTGTCTTTTAGCTCCCAAGAGGAAGCTGGGTTTTTTCTAGGCATTTTATTAAGTATTAAATTAAAATCAAAAATGACAGGTAATGGGGGCCGAAGCCCCCAGCCTATCCAATCAAATTACTTCATCAAGATAAAGTTGTTAGCGCCAAGCACACATAGTGCACGCTCAGACAAGAAGTGTACTTGCATTGCATCCAAGTCGCTAGACATTCCAGCTCCTCCAGCAGATCCAACTACCCAAGACTTATACTTTCTGTCTTCAGCTTCTGACTTGCGATATTTTACATGTAAGAAAGGACGAGTAGCGTTCTTCCCTAGAATCTGATCGTAAATAGTGGTGGTACCAGCAGGTACAATAACTCCGTCTACACCAGCAGTTAAAGCTCCTGTAGTAGCGTCATTCAAATATTTCCAATCAGACTTGTAGAAATCATATCCCAAGTTAAAGCCCATAAATCCAAGATTTAAGGCCATGCTTTCGTCGTTGTCAAACAAACCATAAGATGCAGTAGAAGCACCAGAGTTATTTTGAGCAGCCAAAACAGTATCAATCTCGAAAGATTTAGTTCTGTTAACGAACATGACGTTTTCTTGAATAGCTCCTTCTTTATCTAGAACTTTAATTAGTTCTTCAATGTCAGTTCTAGCTTGAATTGAACCAGTAGAAATGTTACCTCTGTTTTCGATTTCATAGAACAAACCTTTAGTTCCTTTGTATCCAGCTCCTTCAGCACCAGAAGAGGTTGCAGCAGGTCTACCTTCCACCAAAGAAAGTTCTAGGTAATCTTCAAAACGCAAACGAGTTTCATGCTCTGATTTCAAATACCATAGATATCCAGTAGCGCCATTTTCAGTAGTGACCTCAATCCATCCGATCTGAGCTAAGTCAGAACCATTAACTTCATATTTATCTTTGATAATAATTGGGTTATTGGTTTGGATATCTTTAGGAGCCTCTAGACTTCCAGACATTCCATTAGTTCCTTTTTTAAATTCAGAACCAAAAGCAAACACACTAAGGCCAGTTGTGGCAATAGCTGCTGCAAGATTCGCATTCTCATAAGAGGCAACTGTAAATGTATTTGTGGTTGTCGCAGTTATGATGGCTTTTTCCTGGTCAGTTCCGTCAGAAATAATTACTGTTTGGTTTACTCGGAAAGGGTGGCCATTAGAGGTGATTACATCAGCAGTTCTAGTTGCACCAGTTACAGCTAGGTGAAGTCTTCCTTGCTCAGACCACTGAATTACATCAGAGGCAAAAGGCATTTCAGCTCCTACCATTCTTAGAAAAGAAGATACAGAACGATTTCCGTATTTTTCAAATTCTTTTTCGTGTACATCGGGAAGGTATTGAGAAGTAAACTCAATACTTGACCCAAGATAATTACTTGAAAGCGTAGCTTTCGAAGGAGAGGGGGTTAAAGCTCCACCTACTCCGGTCATTGTTACAGACATGTTTAAATAGTTTTAAGGTTTTTAGTTTCTTTTTCTAATTTTAAACTCAAACTGATCATCAGATTCTACCACTCTAAACTTAGTCCCTGTCGTATCGGTAACAACATTCTCCCTTACGCCCATGTCTATATTTTTAGTTTCCTTAATAATATTTCCAGTGGCATCTGCTTTTCCCTGATCATAAAAATGTTTTGCTATGGCATCAGGATTCATCGCCGTAAACAACGAGCGATGATATGCAGCTGGGTCTTTTAAAAGTCCATCCTCATTCAAATGCTGAGAGATAAAATTTTGAACATTGCTCTGAACGGACTTAACTTTCTCAATATCACTTGGTTTAAAAACCTTCTTCGAATCTCCCAAGTTAAATTCAAAACCTTTGAACTCTTCGGAAAACAAAGCATTAGTTTTCTCAGTGAAATGAGAAGCTTGTTTTTTCTGAATAACAGAATCCTTTTCAGATTTAGTTTTATATTCATCATAAAAGCTAAACGCCTCTTTGTAAGCATCAGGAATATCAGCCTCACTAGACTCTAGTGGCGCTTTGTATTTTTCCTTCAGGCCTTCAAAATGATTTCTAGCTTCATACAATGCTTCTTTATAAGCAATCTTTTTAGCTTTAACTTCCTTATCATCATCTAACTCTTCATCATAAGAAAATTGTTCACTTAAAATATGCTCTATGTCTCCCCGATCTAAATGTGGTTTAGTTTGCTCGTAATACTGACGAATTACATCAGCATCTGAAACAGACGCCCAATCTTTTTGAAGTTCAGCAAAATCACTAAATGACCTTCCGGTCTCTTTCTTGTATTGCAAATACTTCTCAACGTCTTCGGGAAGATTTTCTTTTTCGGTATTTGAAAGAACGTTTTTAAGATCGTCCATGGAGCCTAGCTCCACTTCGTATCTTTCTTTTAATTTACTCAGAAACCAATTGTCATCTCTATCTGGTTCCTCAGTTAATATTTTTTCTTCGGTTTCGGCTTGGCCTTGCTCTTCGGTTTGGCTTTGCTCTTCGGTTTGGGTTTGCTCTTCGGTTTGCTGTAGTATCCCATCTTCATTTTTTGTTTCTAAACTTTCAGTTTCCGTAGCAATTTCTTGACTAGGCTCCCGAACTTCATCTTGTGTTTGTTCTGCTTCAGGCTGTTGAGGCTCTATTCTGTTCCCCTCATCATCCAAAGCATAAACTTTGAAATCTTCCATTTTATTTAAATTAAATTAGTTTACAAAATTACGAATAATTAAACTTTTGTAAAAGCTTAATAATCAGTACTTAATAAATCTTGACCATCAAAGTCTATTGGATCTAAGTCCTGTTGCCTTTGTTGAATAAGTTTCGATTGTTGAGTTGCCTGCTTAGCAGTCCTCTTGTCTTTTCTGTCTTCTCTATACTTCTCTTTAGTTAACTGACCTTGAACTTGCATCCCTTGAATATTTCCTTCTAAAGATTTTTGAGCCTGTATAAGCTGTAGCTTTAATGCAAACTCTTTTTCCATCTCTAACAATTTAAGGTCAGACTCCATTTTCATTAGCTCCATATCAGCTTGCTTTTTAGCCATCTCCCTTTGTTGCTTGGCTTGCTCAGCAGCCACTGACGCACTTTGATTTGCTTGAGCTTGTTGTTGAATGTTTTCTTGTTGCTGTTTCCTTGCGTCTCTTTCTCTGCTTTGCTTTCTTACTTTTAAAAGTTGAGAGGCTATTTTTACATTTCTTACATTTCTGATATCTATAGCGTCATCAATGTCAATTTTACCTTGTGATAAAGAAGTATTTATGTGTTGCTCAAGAACCGCTCTTTCTTCTTCATCAGGATGAAGCTCGATGTATATTCCAAAATCATGATGATGAAGATCTTTAATTTCTTTCAAAATCTCCATGCTGTATCTTCCAATTGATTTCGCAAAGTCTTCCTTAAACTCTGAATATTCTAATATGTCAGACATCCTATAAGTAATCCCTTCGGCTAATCTTCTAGTGGTATTTAAACCGGACCTTAGTATGTGCCTAGTAGCAGTGTTAGAGTTAAGGGCAGCCATCTTTTGTATTCCAACTAAAGAATTAGAATCAGGCATAGAACCATCTCTAGCTTCATTTAATCCAGTTACAGACCTGATCATTCCTAGATTGTAGTTATACATATTTATCAAAGAAGATATCTTTGCATTAGCCCCAGAAGAAGTTAATTCTTGAATAGGCATCTTTCCATGATTAAACTCTCCTTCTTCTGTGAAAGATCTACCTATAACAGATCCAGTTTGGAAATAAAGATTCAATGCTTCTTGAGGAGTGTAAGTCGCTCCGTTGCCAAGGTTAATTGAACTTAGTCCGTCAATATCCATATAGACTCCATCTGGAATCATCTTAGCCGTTACTTGCTGAAGCTTTAAGTGTATTAACTGTATTTGATCAGCAAATGGAATCATTCTTTTTACCAGTGAATCCACTTGTCCCCTGTACATTTTTGGAGCACTTACAATATAAGGAGCAACCGCTTTGCTCACTGAGGATTTGGGACGAACCATGTTCTTCATTAAGTCCCATTTTAAAATGTGATTTGTTCCTAGAACAAGTACACCTTCGTACCATACGTCAATTCTTTTAGAAAGTTTTTCAAATCTAGCTTTCTCTGTTCTTGGTGGGTTGAATTGATCGTCTTTTTTAAGCACCTTTTCTCCTCCTTGAGGTGTTTTCTTTTTCTTGTATACGATGTTCTTATCCGTCTTGTAACAGAAGTACAGCAATGTTGCTGTGTTGTGATCAAAGTTATCTGTTTTATATCCCCCTCTGATTCCTTGATAAGCATCCCATTTAGATGACATCTTAGATATCTCTTTAATATCTTCTTGGGTTAGAGATGGGTCTATTTTTTTTAGCTCCGTAATATTTACATTTTTAACCTCTCCAAAGTAGTAGCAATCTTCAAAGTCTTGATCTTCTGTAGGGCTCCATATTAAATTAGCTGGATCCACATAATCAACTTTAATCCCGTCATGAACATTAAAAGAATGTTTGACGGAAGAGATTCCTAAAGTTGTTTGATCTTCATCAACTTTATTTCTAATCTGCTCATAGTTATTCATCTTCAAAACATTTTCAATAGCTTTCTCTTGAGCTATCTCAATGTCGTCTTTGTAGTTTAACTGAAGATGAAGTTCTAATTCGTCTGTGCTTTGAGGAAGAGTCGAAGGATCTTGATCGAACATATCCTTTCCGGTAATTGCTTGTATCTCTTGAAGACTTTCTTTGTTCCTCATTTCGGCCTGCAACTTTAATTTGTACATGGCCTTTTTGTTTGAGGATAATGAATCAACAGCGTCCACCATTACATCGTAAAGCCTATTTTGCATTCCATTAACAACAATGTCTACAAACTTAGGTATTACAGGAACAGGGGTCCAATCTAAATTTAAGTACGATATATCCCCATTGACTGCAAGCTCGTCTTTATATTTTTGAACAGACTGCTCTCCCATAGCATAAGTTCTAAGCTTATGATACGTATCTCTATTATTATAAAATCTTGATGTACCACTTTCCTTTCTGAACCATTCAGATTCTATTGCTCGGGCAACAATTAACCCATACTCTTTAGATGCTTTTTCAGCATCAGAAGCGAGCTGATCTGGAAAGCCAACAACGTTCCTTGTTTGAACTCCGTTCATAAATTATCTATCTCAGTATTGTACTAGTTATTCCACCATTATTGTACTTTGCAAAGGTAACATTTATTTCTTTAACATTTTTTGGTGGTTTGTTTACATATTTGTTATTAGCCATAATTGCAAAACCAGAACTAACAGTGGCGTCAAACTTAGTTCTATTATTTATATCGTAGTTTGCCCAATCAAGTAAAGTCCTAGTAAAGTACATGTTGCCAGACCCAGAATCAGAAAAGCCAACGTTTTTTTCTATATAAGATTCAATGGCTTCGGCATGAATTGATATTACGGCAGAAGAAGATGGTATTCCTCCTAGTTCTTTTTCTGCTTTTGATAAATCGTTTTTGTGTTTATCTGGTCTCGATAAACTAAATCCTCTATATCCTCTGTTCTTAAAATGGTATAATAATCTTGGTTTGTTATTTTCCGCAAGTACTGGCATGCCATAAAATACACACGCCATCAACACATCCTCATAAAATATTTCAGCGGTCTGCGGTCTGCTTATATATTCCAAAAAAAACATATTTGATGGTCCATCAAAATTAACTTTAGTCAATCCGTGTAAAGCTCCATTAGACCCTCCCCCTCCTACTGTTCCAGAGATATCGTAGCTATCACATCCGAATGCACCAATATGTTCATTTCCAGGATACTTTATACCATTTCTATTTATAGTTCTATTTCTAAGTTCCAATGGAGGTATCCATGTTACATAAAACTTTCCCTTTGGATTTGGAGTCCATATAACCTCTGTATCTTTTCTTCCATCTTTCCAAGAAAAGTTTCCTTTTTGGACAACTCTTTGACCTTCTATTCCATCGTTATGATCTATCTGCTCGTATATCCTGCTTAAATTATAAAGAGTATTTTTAGACTCGTCCCTAAAAGCATGGTTCTCTGTTCTAGGAAACTGTCTGTAAAATTCATTAAGAGTATCAGCGTCGTTCTTTAAAGACTCCACTTCATTATTCCAATAATCTATGACCCCTATATCTATATCCATTCCGTCTATACCTTCCACTGGAATCTCTGGAGTCCTAAGTACAGGTTGACCATACTTGTCTATGAACCCCTCCATATTCCACTCCATTGGAATAAATAAATTATACATTCCACTTTTTGTTTGTCCGTTAGAATTACGATCAGTAACATCAGAAGATCTATATAGTTTTTTGAAGTTGTCCCCTCCCTTATCCAAGGCGTTCGATGTTGATCCCATCATGCACTTGCCAATAATTTTTCTGCCTAGTCGGAGACAAGTTTTAGTGACTCTCCAGTTGTTAAGGATATTATCGGGTCTTTCCCACTTCCCAGACTCATCATGGACAAGGAGTCGCAACTTCTCGCCATCGTAAGAGTTATCTCCGGTGTTCTTCCAATCAATAGTGGTGTCAAGCCCAGTAAGATCTTCGGTGTTAGATTGCTCGATTGATTTCCTTGTAAGCTTTGATGCTGGCACTCTGTAAGCAAGCTCTGTCTTTGGCCTGTCCATCCCGTCTTGTATTGGTTTAAAGAAGAATGGATAGTTTGTGGATATTGGAACAACTTTATCTGTAAACATTTTCTTAGCATCAGAGCCTGTTTTTGATAAGATACCGAATCTAGCATCTGAAGTAATGGTGGCTTGATTAACAGCTTCTGATGATGACATGAAGCTAAAGCCAGACCTTCTGTTTTTGAGGTAGCACATTCCAAAGCATCTGATATCAGCTTTGCATGCCTCCCAGAATATATAGAATAATCTGTTTGATTCCCTAAACTCTGGGTGCCCAACATCAATCTTGGTCCACTGGAGATACATGTAATGAGAGCCGGTGATATAAGTAGAATGACCATTATTCTTAAACCAAAAACCATTCTCTCTTTTCTCAAATTCAGATTCAATATATAATATCCAAGACTCTTTAAATGAAGATGGATATTCATTCCATTGAAAAATGCTTTTAATCTTTTGAAGTTCTTTTGGATATTCTCTTGGCTCCCAATACTGATCTGATTGTTTTTCACTCCTTGAGTATATAGTTTTCGGCTGCAAAGGTAATCCTATTTTTAGATTTTGAATCTCAATAACATCACCTAAAGTTCCATCTTTAGATATAATAATTATGTTATAATCCTTATTATATCCATACTCCCACTTCTTGAGTTTATTGTTTCTTTTAACAATAGAGTTAGGAACAATGTCAGATAATTTGCGACAAAGGCTAAGACTGTCTTCCCCTAGATTCTGCGAAACTTTGGAATCCTTTATCTTTTCCTTTACTTGTTTCAGATTCGTCCGTGCCATTAAGCTTTTCTCTTTCGTTCTCTATCCTCTGTAGTATTTCGAAGGCGTCAAATATTGCAAGCTTTTTAGTTGCCGCAGCATTCTTCAGTCTGTCAGCGGCTAACTCATCATTAGGCTTACCTGTTATGATTTCTTCTTCAGCAACTTTTATGAGTTCTTCAACAGCTCTTTCTCCAGCACCTATAACTCTTTCTATTGTCTTTCGTACATCTGAGGGTTGTTTCGAAACATCTCTCTCCATAAATTTTGTGCTAACTTAACCTCATGCTTATTATCCCTACAGACATCTTTAGTCATCATTTGGAATTCCAGTTTCTTGCCCTCCAGTAGTGTTGCTGTGTATCTCTTGCCCTCCAGTAGTGCTGCTGTATATCCACTGCATCCCGTCAGAAGGATAAGTGAGATTGTGATTATAGCTTTTTTCATAGCGTTTGTTTGTTTGTGCCATAATAATGGCGTTAGTAAGTTTGTCGATACTTTTGCGTATCTCTTTCAGTTCGTTGCGAAGTCCATTAGACTTTACGTTAATTGAGTCTTTACTCATTTTAATTTAATTATAGTTATTTTTTCTTAGCGGGTTTATTCTTACCATTTTTCTGCGCTCTTGTACAATGGCTATACTTTCCCCTTCTGTTTAATGACTTTCCCATTTATATAAATTTAAGACAAATATCTTTAACTTGCATTCTATACATCTTATTATCTTCTATCTCAAACTCATACTCCGAGTTTTTTGTGAATCCAACTCTAGTGCCTTTATCATATATTGACCCATGCACTATAACTCCCACATGCTCCTCCTCCTTCTTGTCTGATCTATGAATCTCATCATCCTGAATGTAATCAACAGGAGAGACAAAAACATATTCTTTAGTACACTTCCAACCGCTCCCATCATTATACATGTATATTCTACTGTCATCAACTAAATACAATCCGTCTCTAAAGTATTCATTACTTTTTCTTTTATTGCCTTTTATATCTAAGTAAGTCCTGAATACATTGTGATGAACAATGACTAAGCTTCCAATAGGAATCTCAGAATCAAGTGGTGATGCTTTAACAACTCCAACTCTGTTCACATACTTAGCGTCTTCTATAGATGTGTTCACTATAAAAGACTCCCCAGCAAAGTCTTTATGATTATTGTACTCTTCTCCTTGTGGGGATATTAAATACTTCCACCTTGGAGTCATAATACGTTAAGATTGTATTCAATGATTAATGGAATATTTGATACCTCTTTCCATTTAATGACTTCTCCATCCTTTTTAACCCAAATGGAATACCCGTTTTTTTCCTGACTTATGTCATTTATAACATAAGAGCCTCCAAGTACTTCTTGACCAACAATATAGTGCATGGCATTTTTATAATCAGCACCCACTGATATCTTTCTAATGTATTTCAATTTATTTTATTTATATGTATAATGTAGAATTATCATAAGATCAAAGGGCATCATACGCCGCCTGAGTAAGAGACAACACCTTAGCAATAGACGAATCTACCTTAGTAGACCCTATAGTTGCGTTTACTATTTTAGCTCCTTCAATTGTTAAATCTTGAATAACCTCTCCGGTTACTTTTGTTGATGCCATCGTATTGGTTTAATGCAAATTTACAAAAAAGATATTTAGTATGTTATTAAATCCCACTGTTGGGTTTCTTCATTCCATTTATATTCCTGCCCATCATTTGGTTTAGATACAGGTGCTTCCCAGGAACATGTATTTTCATTTAATACCCAGCTTTCAAAAGGCTTTGGTGGAATAAAAGCATTTCTAGTAATATCAAATGTATATCCTTTTGCTGCAAATCTTTTTCTGAATGAGCCATTATATGAAGTCTGGGCCCAATTTGTTTCATTGCCAAATAATGATTTACAAAAATCAATACCTAATGATTCTTCTTCTTCATTATTATTATTTGTTATTACCTCATTATTAACAACAATAACTCTTTGTACTATATTATCTTGATTTAATTCCGCAAAATGTGCCATAATTATGTTGTATAAGTACCAGAACCTGTAAATTTTAAAATAGTATCTGTCCCATCGGTAGTTACTGTTGGCGAACCAGTTGTCGTTCCAGAATATGATGCGGTTGGCAATCTTAATATAACAACACCAGAACCACCTGAACCAGCCCCATCAACTATATTTGGATCTAACTCACCGCCTCCGCCACCACCACCTGTATTGACAGTCCCATTTGTACAATAAGTACTACCTACTCCACCATTGCCACCGCCACCAGTACCACCTGTCCCAGCAGTATCATCACCAGCTGCACCACCACCACCAGCATAAGTTATTGAAGTACCAGTAATTCCATCAGCATATCCATTACCGCCATTTCCCCCTGTATTACTACCAGGCGAACTCTGACCAGCTGCACCAGCACCACCACCGCCGCCGCCGCCATCTCTGTTATCCGCATCACCTCCATCATTTCCACGCTGATTGATATCTGCTCCGCTATTTGTAGCGGCTCCACCTGTTTCTCCACCACCGCCTCCACCACCAGAGGCTCCGTCTTGACCAAATTCTGCGCCACTTCCTGTATTGTTTCCACCACCACCACCACCACTTGCAGATATTGTGTTACCACTTGGAATAGAAAAATAACTTCCAGTTCCGTTATTTTGAGGAACAGTGTTATCATCTACCGATACTGCTCCAGCACCTACTGAAACTGTAATTGAAAGCCCAGCGGATGAAATTGTTTCAACTCCAGCATCAACTGAACTCACAAATCCTCCAGCACCTCCTCCACCAGCTTCGGTATTTTTATCTGGCGAATAACCACCAGCACCACCCCCACCTATTACAAGGAAATCTAAATCATAAGCAGTAAATGCATCTGGCCAAATCTGTGTTGACCCTGCATATACTTTTGATAACTGAGAACTTCCTTTATATATAGCGGAAAGTGATGAGGTATTTTTATGTATTGGCATTATGTAATAAAATATATTGTATTTCCATTAGGGGTCAAAGCGTCATATTGTGCCTGGGTACCTGACCAGTATTGTAATTCACTTGCTCCTCCATTTTGATTAGTTGTTCCTGTTGCCTTTAATGTAAAATTTGGATATGTCCCAGATGAATCAATTCCATAACTATCTGTTATTGTAACAGTTTGGTCTGGCGCACTATTTGTTATGGTAAAATTTGGATATGTCCCAGATGTTGTTATACCCGTTCCGTTAGTCAAAGCAACGGTTTGGTCTGGCGCACTATTTGTTATGGTAAAATTTGGATAAGTTCCAGATGTTGTTATACCCGTTCCATTAGTCAAAGCAACAGTTTGATCTGGTGCGCTGTTCGTTATAGTAAAGTCTGGGTATGTTCCAGATGTTGTTATACCTGTTCCATCTGTTAGCGTAACAGTTTGATCAGGGGCTGTATTAGTTACATTAATTGTGCCACTTGTTGTTATAGGGCTGCCAGATATAGAGATTCCAGTTCCTGCTGTTGCAGCTACGCTTGTAACTGTACCATTTCCCTTATTGTTAAATGTATTCCAATCAGTAGAAGACAAGTAGCCGTCGGTGGATGTAGTAGCTTGGTTAATACTTATGGTACCTGAACTTGTTATTGTGCCACCAGTAATAGGTCCTGTTGTTGATATTGATGTTACTGTACCTGTAGTGTAATTACCTAAAGTAAGATCACCTAATATAACTTGTGAAGAAGTACCTGCTCCAGCTATATCAATTGAACCACTACTTGTTATTGGTGAGCCTGTTATAGTTAATGCCGTACCTGTTTCTGTAATAGCTACTGATGTTACTGTACCATCTCCTTTATTATTAAACGTATTCCAATCTGTTGATGATAATTTACCTGTATTTGTTGCACTTGCAACTGGCAAATTAAATACCAAATTACCTGAGGTAGTTATAGGGGAACTGGATATATTAAAATCTCCACCCGCTGTACCCGCAATTGCCCCTACGCTTGTAACTGTACCAGTATTTGATGTTTTATTATTAAAAGTGTTCCAGTCAGTTGAGGACAAATAACCGTCAGTTGATGTAGTGGCCTGCGTAATGCCAATAGTACCAGATGAAGTTATAGTTCCACCCGTAATAGGGGCTGAGGTAGCTATTGAAGTAACTGTTCCACTCCCTCCTCCAGTTATATTTATAACTCCAGTAGTGTTATTATAACTACCAGCGCCAGTTACTGTTATTGCTGACCTAGATCTGCTATCTGTATAATAAAGATTGCTAGACCCTTCTGTTATATCATCTGTTGTTTTTACAGACAAATCATTATTAAACCTAGTGGATGTATAATAAAGGTTAGTTGCTCCCTCGGTTAAGCCATCTGTATCTTTATTCGAGAAATCATTATTAAATCTTGTCGATGTGTAATAAAGATTAGTTGATCCTTCAGACACATCATCTGTAGTTTTTCCAGATAGATCATTATTAAATCTTGTGGATGTGTAATAAAGGTTAGAAATTCCCTCGGATACATTATCCGTAGTTTTTCCAGATAGATCATTGTCAAATCTTGCTGAAGTATAATAAAGGTTTGTTGAACCTTCTGGAACACCATCCGTGTCAAGATTTACGTTTTCAAAATATGCGTTAGATGAATTGTATCGAAGTATTTGATTGTTTGTAGGATTGCTTACATTTACATCCGTAAGATCACTTAAATAAGCCGCTAGCACTTGACCAACAGGTGTGGAAGCTAAGCTACGAAAGTTTCCTGAAACAAAAAACTTAGCTTGAGTTGAATCTGAAAGATCTGTTGCAGATGATTTAAGTATTATAGCTCCAAGATAAATAGCTTGTTGTGCTGTATTATCTGCTTCAGTTACAGTCTCTAGATTTAAGTTAAGCTCAGCACTCTCCATTGAATTGTATTCATCCACTCCATAGTAAGCTATAAGTATGTCTGGTGTAGATGGAAAGTAATAAAACCTCTGCGTAGAATAATGTCCTGTCGGAACTGACACTAAGGTACCGGATCCGTTATCATATTTGGTTGGGTCTAAAACAGAATAACCAGCAGCTCCAATTCCGTCATCTTTAACAAATCCACCAATCCCATCTTTGTAATATCTATGAATAACACATTGAGTCTTAGACGAGTCAGTTACTGTTGATGGATTCTCTGGATCCGTATCGTAATTTCTACCTAAAGCAAAAGAAACTCCGGCAGACCTATCTAAAGAAAGGTTAGTTCCGTTAGCAGAAAGAACATGTCCTGACTTTTTGATTGGTCCAAACACACTTACAAACTCTAGTATTTGAGATGTAGCATTATAAGCTGTTCTAGGAAAAGTTCTAACAAACCTAAGTATTCCGGAAGAATGTATTGCCGCACCTATTATGATATTGCTTCTAACCTGCGCTTCAGTAAAAACAGTATTTTGCTGTTGGACCGTTCCATTCTGATCTACATAAATCCAAGTGTTAAGTTGGTTAGAATCCCCAGAGTTTAGCCCAGATACAGTAAGAGTTTGCGAACTCCAAGAAACATTAATAATTTCTGGATGGGGTTCACTTAAGGGAGTTTTATTTAGATCATTTATGATTCCATTACCAGCAGCAATAGTAAATTCAGTTGAGCTTGCAACAGAAAGATTTCCTCCATTTAATATACCTGTAGGAAGGACTTCAGTAAACTTGTCGATGCTAATATCATGGCCATCATATTTAAAATGAACAGTATCATGACCATCGTCGTTTTTTACATAAAATCCATTCTGAAAGGTAGGGGCTGAAGCCTGATCATTAACAAGCTCTATCGTGTCGTTAACTATTAAGTCACTGGAAATTGTTACATCATTTGGAAGCCCAACAGTAAATGTTCTATTGGCAGATAAATCTTGAGGACCAGATGGAGTAACATCAACTTCATTTGCAGTTCCAGCAATCTCAATAGTTCTTGAACTTGGTGTTATGCTTGGCTTGTTTACAATAAAAGCATCAGAACCTGAATTCGTTTCATTCCAATCAGCCTGAACATTAGCTTCGGCTCCAGCTTGTATTCCAGCAAGTTTAGTTCTTTCTGCCGAACTTATTATTTGACCAGATCCAGAACTAGTTATGTCTGCAAGTTCAGTTGCATTATGTTGACTCAAGTCAGTTACATCGGTTGGTTTATTTTGTATAAATGCATCACTAGTTGTAGAAACTTCAGCCCAATCCGACTGAACATTTACTTCAGCACCGGCAGCTATTCCGTTTAACTTTGTCAGTAAAGCATCTGTGAAATCATTTGTAGATAGATCTTTTCCTGGAACAATATCTACTTTGTTATCAAGAGCAGTTTGAAGACCAGCAATATTGCTTATAGTCAAACTATTCAATGTACTTCTGTTTGCCTCTATAAAGTCAACAACCTCTTGTAATGTATCGAGATCTATGTTATCACTAGTAAGAAGAGTATTGATATTGTCGATCAACCCCTTTAACACATACCCTTGATTTGCAGATAAAGGTTTATTAGTGTCTGTTGAAAGAAGGTTATCTTTTACGTCAGTGTATTTTACTGAATCACTAATGGCTGTTCTTTCCGCAGAAGTTATTATTTGTCCAGAGCCAGCACTTGAAACATCCTCCAAGTCTGTCACGCTTGCATCACTGTGGTAAGAAGCAAAGAAAAGTCCTTCTGGGTTAAATGAACCATTTGATTGAACATGCTCTACAGCAAAAGTTAAGTATCTTGTGTTGGTATAATCTGCAACTGAATTAACTTTGAATGTTGCAAAAATATCAAAGTCATCTTGCTTAGATATCTTTATTCTTTTACCCGCAAAAGATCGCAAGTAATTTTCTACATCAACACCATTAACAACCTTCTTTGAAAGAATTATCTGTGTTACTGAAGTAAAGGGTGTTGACGCTGCTATTCCCCCGACTAAATTTAATATGCCTCTAGGATCTGTCGCTGATGGATCGTATTCTTGATATTTAAACAACACCCCGTCAAACAAAGACACGCCGCTTAGTTCGTTTATCAAGTTCATTAAACTTTGAATAGTAAAGTTTTTAGTTCCGCCAGTCACCGAGTCGGTTCCCAACAACTTGTCTTCAAAAGAAACATTACTGTCTTGTTCGTATGTGGTTATTCTTGCCATTATCTATGTTTATTATTACCCATAATTTTTTCTGCTCCCCTACTGCCAAAGTATCCTATAAAAACAATTTGCAAAAGCTCCTTAACAACCGAAAGCTCTTCTATTTGTAAATACCACCCAATAACAAATGATGCTGTTAAAACAACAAGAGTTAAAGGTCTTACATTAGAGGCAAGCCATGATCCAGACTTTGCATCTGCAACCCATCTTTTTGTGATGCCATCCATTTCAGCTTTTTCTAGCTCTAGCTTTTTGTAGGCGATAGCTTTGTCTTCCTCAGACATTTCTGATCCTCCTATAATAGCTTGAATGACGTTTCCAACTGGAGTGTCTTCAGCAATAGCTCCAACTACTGAAGGTATTTTTTCCAGCAAGAACTTTCCAACCGCCGTTTCTTTAAACTTTTTTTTAGCCATATTAATATGTCCAAATTGTTTTTTCTGGTGCCCCTGGATATCCAATACCCAAGTGCACAAAGTTACTCTTTCTACTTATTCCAATCCTGGTGAACCCAGCCTTAATTGCTGCATCGACCAGCAAAAATGTTTTTTCTCCACCAACACTTTTTACATCGACGGCGGCTCCATAAGTATGCTCCCCAGGAGAGCTTTTCTTTGCCTCTATCGGATGATCAGGGGATCTGTAGGAAGATGTTATAATCATTGGGTGTCCGTATAATTCACGAACCTCATCTAGCATACTCAAAAGCTTTGGATTCATTTTATCCATGTTGCCTTTAAAATCTCCTTGATCTGTAAAGTATTTTAACTCCATTACTTTCTTTTAAACTTTTCTAAAATTTGAATAACTGTATAAACCAAAGTAGTCAACAAAACTAATGTAGACAGGTATGGGTTTATATCACTAATTGCTACTCCAGTTATAGCTGATATGTTTATTCCATATATTCTTAAATCTTCCACTACCCTCGTTTTTTATAAGACCTTAAAACCTCAAGATCTTTCTTAGTTATTTTTTTTCTAGGAGGCGCAACTCTCGCTAACTTTTTTTGCTTTTCAGTGTATTTACTATAAGGCATTATCTTTTAACTTTAACTTTTGCTTTTTCTGTATTAGAGACAAATTGTTTTTTTGTTCCTTCTCTTTTCTTTTTTCTAGCAGTTTCAGCTCTCTCAGCTTTAGATAAGCTTCTTGCTTTATTTAAAGGTAAACATCTATCTGGGTTCTTTTTGTTTTTGCTAGTTCCACACTCTCCAAGTATAGAGCCATCAGTTCCTATTCGAACCCACTTTTCATCTCGCCATTTTTTTAATTCACCCATTGTTTTTTACTTAAGACCAACACAATCCTCAAGCTCTTTTATTTTCAATTTTAATTCGTCTACATCTGAAAAGTATTTATCTGAGTTCTTCTCAATGTAGAGCAGTCTTAAATTTTGTTCTGCGTCATCAGGCAAAGCGCCCATTTCACCCCTAGGCCACTTAATTCTAAACTCGCTATTCATTTTTACTTCAGATTCCATCCTCATAACCGAAACTTCAATAGCTTTTATTTCAGATAACAATGTAAAATATACGCCAGCCATTGAAAACAAACCCATCGCAATAGCAATTAAGGTTTTTAAATCAACCTTCATGTCTGGTTTTCCGTCTCCATCAAAATCTATATTTGCATTAGTCATCTTTTATTGATACTGATTTAGCAATAGCTTTATCATCATAATCAAGAGCCGCTTTAAATAGAATCTTATCCATCATGTCGTCTTGATTTTTGAGTATTTCGCTTTGCAAATTAATAACCATAGCCTCTAAATCGTCTTTAGATTTTATCAGTAAGTCTATTCGATGATCTTTTTTCTCTATCTCCGCCTTTAGGGCGTTTATGTCGTCTGGCTTTGTTCCAGTTATGGAACTTATAACTATGGGAATTGAAGCGGCAATGGTCCCTATTAACATCATTACAACTTCTTTGTTTTCATCTAATACAGGAAACTGCAATAGAGTTATTATAATACCTATAACAAACAAAAAAATAAATAAAGATCCAGCATAAGATCTCAATTCTTTAGCAACTCCATTTTTGGGTAAGGTCATTTGCTGTGTGTTTTTTTAATGTCAAAATTATAAGATAGGCTTGCCCCTTTATGTGACACAAACTTTCCTTTATGTTTCATAAGCTTTGGAGCTCCTTTACTAGAAGACATCCAATGATATCCTTTTGGCGCTTTAACCTTCATTTGCGTTTAGATTTTTTTGCATAGTTTGGATCTTTACAATACTTACTCGCCGCCATGTTAGCATAAGCAGAGGGATACCTGTCAAAGGTTCTTTTTGCCCAGGCTATTCCAGATGCACAGATTTTATTTCTCTTTTCTTTTGCCATAGGGAAACATGTCGTTTAATGTTTTCTTTCTAGACCCGCAGCCGCAAGGCTTATTAAAAGCTTTAGACCCGGCATCAACTATAGCTTTTATTCCAGTAGCTGCCGTCAAAGCCTCCACAGTGTCTCCAACACCTTTATGATTCTTAAATGGATTTGCCATTAGTATTTTCCTTTTTTATTTTTTGGTGAAGACTGCTTCGACCCTCCTGGGCCAGCCCAGAGATCTTTACACGCCCAATACCTAGCAGTCAACTTATTAGTTGCCTCTCCGCATTTATGTCTTGCACGAAAAGATTTTCTTGCGGCAGCAGAATAATTGTGTCCATAGCCAGTAGCTCCATAGTGTATAATTTTTTCTTGTCCACCAGAGCAAGCCTTAACAACCCTTTTCTTTTTAGGGTTTGGGCTTTTCTTTGGTGTGTTACAAGCCATGCTACTTTTATCAACTCTTGGAGCCATTATGGTATTTTATTTCCTGAGACAAAGATAAGAATTTTAAATTTTGTAGATTTGACAGCATATAATGAAATCACATGTATAACAGGTACTACCTGAAAAAGAAACCTAAAAAAACTCCCGTATATAAACCCACAGAAAGAGAGTTTGATTTTTTAAAAAACTGGAGAATTGTTAGATACTATATACAAAAAAGATACGAGCTCAGTCTATCAGAGCTGGAAATGCTTTTGTTTCTTTACGATGAAAACGTATTCGATAAAGAACTTTTTAATAAGTTTGCCAACTCTATGTCTTGGGATAGAGGCAGGTTCAGTGATATGGTGGATAGAGAATTAATAGTTGTTTGGAGAAAAGGAAAAGTAGCAAAGCATAGACAACTATACCAGCTAACTCAAAAAGCAAAACTTATATGTTCCCATACATATAAAAAACTTCTAGGGATAGAAACAATATCAGAAGATCCGTATAAAAACAAAATAATGAAAGGGGAAACTTACATGGATAAAGTGTATAGGAATCTTATAAAGAAAATGAACTACAGAACAACTACCACTGATCCTCATATCGAGTTATAGCCTCCTTAAGTATTGAGTAATCTCTAACGTTAGTTATATCTTTTAAGTATCTCATCTTAAGTTTTTCTCCTTCTGAGCTCAACACGTCAATCCATTCAATAACTTTAGATATTTTTTCTTCTCTCTTAATTAACTTGTTATTGTTGTTTACTATTGTTTTCATAGTCTTAGTCATCAACCTTTGTATTGTTCTTTTACTGCACCCTAGATTGTCAGCAATACTATCCTGTGTTGCCAGCATTCTGGCCCTGTACATAGAATCTAAAACATTTAGTAAATCCTTTTTAGTGTAAGACACTCCCCTACCAACAATAGTAGCGGTTATGCTCATTTTTTCAACAGGAGAGATTATTACTTCGGGATTAAAAACAACCCTTCTTTTTCTTCTACACCAAGGGTGAGGCTTTCTATAATAAACCATTTCAATCATCTGATCTATTCTTGGCTTGCCATAAGTTCTAACACTCCTTCCACTTTCTCTAGTTCCAAGCCAATGAAACAAACCCTTAAATATTGATAAGTTTAAATCTGGATTAAGATGAAAGTAAACCTCCGCATAATATTGAAGATGATCAAAGCCAGATATCTTGCTGTGTATTTGTCTTATGTCATAGTGATCTACTGGAGAATTATACCAAACAAAGTCAGCTCCTTTGAAGTCGTGCTGAGTCATCAGCTGATGCTGACTGTCATCTACATACTCAAAGAGTTTCACAGAACCACCACAATGTTCCTGTCGTGAACGATGGTTAGCTTATCCCCATTAATACGAATGTCAGACCCAGCAGCAGAATCAAAATAAACGGAATCTCCATTGCATATACCCAAAACATCATCACCTACAGATTTAACCTTAGCCAACTTATACCTTATATCTTTCTCGTTGGCTTCAGTCATAATAAGGCCCATTGAGTTTTTTACCTCCTCCTTCTCTTTCTCTAAAACAACAAATGATCCTATAGCCTTAAAACTTTTTGACACCTTGCTCATGCTCTTTTATTTGAAATTACACAGTTAGTTTGAAGTATTGTAGTGGCAACAGATACTGCATTTCTCAAAGCGTTCTTTGTTACCTTCAAAGGATCTATGATCCCGAAAGAATACATGTTGCCAGTTCTGTTCTTTTTTACGTCATATCCAGTTGTGTGTCTTCCGGACTTAAATATCTCAAAAGCAGCATGCGTATGATTTGCACCAGCGTTTTCAAGTATTGTAATGAATGGCTGCTCTATAGCATTTTGAAGTATGTGATATCCTTTTTGAATCTCCTTGCTTTTAGATTTAATCTGTTTGCTTTGCAGCTTGCTTGTTGCGTGAAACAGTGCGGACCCTCCACCTGGAAGTATACCTTCCTCTAAAGCGGCTCTTGTCGCAGATACAGCATCATCAACCCTATCCTTCTTCTCTTTCATCTCCACCTCACTAAGAGCCCCTACATATATAACAGCAATACCTCCAGCTAGCCTTGAAAGCCTGTCTTTATAATGCCAGTTGTTATCCGTGTCCTCTTTAGACTTTAGGATAGATCTCACCCTCTCTGCTTGTTCTTTAACAGCGGCAGCTGTTTTTTTTAAATTTAGAGTTAAGATAGTCTCTTTGTTTGTTGACACCGACTTTTTGGCTTCGCCAAGAAACTCAGCTGTCACACCATTCCAATCGTTACCTGTATCATCAGATACTACAGTAGCTCCTGTCATGACCGCTAAGTCCTCTAGAAGTTCAAATCTATTTAGTCCAACTCCTTCTGGGGCTAGAACATTAACCTGCAAGATGCCCCTAGCTTTGTTTACATTGAGTGTATTCATAACAGCAGTCTCAACATCCGCTATAATAAGGATAGGTCTTTTAACTCCCATTGCCACTTTCAATGAAGGCGTAATGTCTTCCATAGTATTAACCTTCTTGTCTGCAATTAAAACAAGGGGGTTTTCCAAGACAGCTTGATTCTTTTCTTTGTCAGTTATAAGATACGGAGAATAAAACCCTCTCTTTATTCTAGTTCCTTCAGCAATCTCTACATGAGTATCCTTAGATATTGACTCTTCTATCGCAAGAACTCCATCAACCCCAACAATGTTATATGCCTCTGATATGATCTTTCCAAGTTCAGGATCATTATTAGCTGAAATAGTGGCAACGTATTTAAGGCTGTTTTCGTCTACAGGCTTTGCCTTACTATCAAGAAAACTACAAACAACCTCTGAAGCCTCCTCAATAGCCTTCCTTAAAGAAGTTACATTTAGCTCAGGATTATTCTCCAGCTCTCTGAATGCCTCGTTAATTATTGCTTGAGCCAAAACAATAGATGTAGTTGTTCCATCTCCAGCTTCATCAGCAGTCTTTATAGATGCCTGCTTTACAATCTCTGCGGCAAGATGCTCTACAGGATCAGAAAGGTTAACATACCTAGCTACAGTCACCCCATCTTTTGTTACATGAGGTCTACCTAAATCGTCCTCTAAGATTACAGTTGTCCCTGCTGCTCCTAATGTAGACTTAACTGCATTAGCAATCTTGTCTACTCCAGACTTAAGTTTGTCCTTAGCGTCCTTGTCAAAGTCTATATCTTTTTCAATCATGTTATATTGTATTTGATTTATGCCACAAATATAACATTAATTGATAAATCTACCAATAAACCTCTACGCTAAAAAGTAAAAGATGTATGGCAAACCCATCGATCTTATCTTCATTACTTTGAAATACTTCCGCTCCAACCATTAAGGCATAAGGAGGTTGGAATACAAAATTAATACTAGTCATGTCTCTATGTGTTGTTAAAAGAAAAGAGGAGGCTTCAAAGG
>Ga0181606_10000677_pt1 | contig 28544 bp, 32 predicted proteins | sample 041ome_10_FD_132994 | JGI IMG/M metagenome (GOLD analysis project Ga0181606, IMG submission 132994) | Coastal salt marsh microbial communities from the Groves Creek Marsh, Skidaway Island, Georgia - 041412US metaG (megahit assembly) | ecosystem: Environmental > Aquatic > Marine > Intertidal... | reverse complement strand
GCAAAAGCGGCGGCGAACTTGGCGCCGGAGAGGGCATCCGGGCAAGGCAAACCCCGCCTGGGCCCGGGGGCGTTAACCGCCGGCCGGACCTCCCGGCTGCACCTGGGCCGCCCGCCAGGCCGCGCCACCCTGGTTGATCGCCGCCAAGGCCTCGCCGCCCATCGGATAGTCGAAACCCGTGGGCTCCCAAAGGTAGCCGACCACGTCCGGTTGGCGCAGCAGCGCGGTGAGGCGCTCCCGGCCGCGCCGCAACTGTCCCTCCAAACGTCCCAGCAGCGGCGGGTCGTCCGCCGCCGCCTCCGGCGCTTCCCGGCCGGAAAAACGCATGCCGACGACCAGTTGCGGCCCGGCCTGCGCCCAAGGCTCGCGCACCAGCATGACGTCGACCTGATGCCGCACCAGGTCGCGCAACCAGCCCGGCACGCCGGACTCGACCACCGGCCCCAGCCACAGCGCGCCCGGATCGATCTCGCGCACGAGCGTGGTGGCGACGCGGAAGTAGCGTTGCACGAATTCCTGCGAAAAACGGTCGTGGTCGTCACGGTAGGGAGGCGAGTCGAGCGGCCGATCCTCCTGGGTCATGACGCGCAGGGTCTGCTTGTTGGGCAGTTCCACGCCCCAGTCGGCCGCCAGGCGGGCCAGGTCTCCCCCGCGCGGCGCGAGCACATACTCCCAGGCGGCATGGTAGGCGGCGAAGTTGGGGTCGAGGCTCAGGCAAACCTGCAACAGGGTCGGTCGCCGCACGGTGCCCTCGAGCGGTCGCTGCCCCCAGTCGAGCTCGTCGTCGCTCACCCAGCCGGCCACATCACGACAGGAAACATCCGCCACCTGGGCGCGGCAGGCCGCCTCCCAGCGCGTATCAAACACGTCCGGCACCTGCACCCCCCCGAGCCGAAACAACACCCCGCCGGCCCGCCGCAGGTCGAGGTGCAGCAGATGCGGCACGCCCTGATGGCGGCATTTCTCCGGAGCATCCCAGCCCAGCAGATTGAATCCGTCCTTCGTCAGGTCACGCAGCTGCGGCAGTCCCGGCGTGACCCGGCTCGCGCCCAGCACCCCGGCGGCCCAGATCGGTTCCTCGCCCGGCGGCACCCACCACCATTGGCCCGTGGCGGTGCAACCGACGCGGTGGCGGTCGGCGTCGCCGCGCCACGCCGACGCCACGAAGTCGGACGGCACAGGCAGGGACGGCGATGAGTCGCGATCGGACACCGGACGGCAGGCTGGGCGCGCCCCCGCGGGTTGGAAAGCCCCTTTGTCAGCCGCGCTGGATCGAGAAGCGGTCGTGCGTCGAACAGTAATCGTCGCCGCCCATGCGGCCGATCAGGTCGAGTTTGCCGGCATCGGCCAGCCCGTCGGCGCCGATCACCGCATCGTCGACATGGGCACACAGGATGCGGCCGAAGACCACGTTGGCCAAACCGGGGGCGTCGCCCAACTTGACGATCGTGTGCAGGGTGCACTCAAACGCCACGCGGGCGGCCGCGACCCGGGCCGGTTGCACCTGGGTGCTCGCCGCCGCCGCGATGTCGAACCGCGCAAACTCGCTTTCGCCATAAGGCAGCATCGCCGCGGTGGCGGACATCTTTTCGGCCAGGTCGGCGGAGACGAGGTTCACCACGAACTCGCCCGTCGCCTCGATGTTGCGCAGCGTGTCCTTGGGCGTGCCGTCGACCTTGGTCACCGGCACGAACATCAGCGTGGGCGGACGCGCGCTGACGCCGTTGAAGAACGAAAACGGCGCCAGGTTGGCCGCACCGTCGGGCGACACGGTCGACACCCAGGCAATCGGCCGCGGCACGATGGTGGAGATCAGCCATTGGTAGGCTTGGGCGGGCGGCAACGTCTTGAAATCGAGCAGCATGGTGGGAACAGCGAAACTCGATTTGGCGCGGTCGCCAGCCTGCACCGAGTTTTACGGCATCGACTAACGGTCACCGCCGGTGCACGGTGCGCACCGATGGGCTTTCCCCACCCCCGCCCCACCCTGATCGTCGCCGGCCTGCTGGGGCTGTTGGCCCCCGGCTGCCGCACCCCGACCATCGAGGTGACCGTGCCCTACATCGAACGGTTGACCCTGATCGAACCGCGGCCGCCCGCGATGGAGATCGACAAGGCTCTGGGCGATCGGGCCGACGCCTACGCCGCCACCCGACCCGGCGGCCAGGCCTGGCGCGGCTGGGGCTTGTCGATGGAGCCGCTGCTGCCACCCGAGGCCTGGGTGGTGACGGAAACGATCCCGTTCGACGACCTCAAGCCCGGCCAGGTGGTGCTCTTCACCGGCGGCCTCGGGCGGCCCGTGGCCCATGCCCTGGTCCAACGCACCAAGCGCGGTTGGCGCACGGCCGGCGTGCGCGAGCAGGTGTTGGACAGCACGATCGTGACGCCCGCCAATTACATCGGCGTCGTCACCACCGCGTTCATCGTCGAGTCCTGATTCGGCTCGCCGCCGCCGGGGCGGCGGCCACCGTGGGCGCGATGTCGACTGCCGCCCGCGCCCCCGCCCCCTGGCAAGCTGGTCTCCAGGGCGCCCGCGCCAACCTGGGGCCGGGCTTCGTGCTGCAGCTCTTCGCCCTCGCGCTGGTGCTGGGTTATTACTTCGTGCCCGCGGCGCATGCGGCCCTGAACGACCTGTCCGCGTTTCGGGAGCGGCTCGGCGTGATCTACAGCCTGGCGTCAACCGCCCTCTTCGGCGGCTTGATCCCGTGGTGCTACCTGCGCCTGATGCCGCGCACCCGCAGCCGCTATGACGCCCGGCAGGCGGTGGGACTGATCCTGTTCTGGGCCTACAAGGGCGTGGAGGTCCACCTGCTCTACGAAGGTCTCGCGCACTGGGTCGGCGCCGACAACAACGCCGCCACCGTCGTGATCAAGGTGCTACTCGACCAGTTGATCTACTGCCCGCTGCTGGCCGTGCCCGGCATGTGGTGGGGCTACCAACTGGTCGAACACCGCGGCGACTTCGCGGGGGTGTGGCGACGCTTCCGCACCCGCGGCTGGTTCTACCACGAACTCCTGCCGGTGCTGATTGCCAACGCCGGGGTCTGGGTCCCGACCGTGACCATCATCTACACCCTGCCCACGCCCCTGCAGCTGCCGCTGGAGAACCTCGTGCTCTGCTTTTTCACGCTGATGCTGGCCCACCTCGCGCAAAAGCGCGGGGAACCCGTCCCGGCGCCCGGCGTCACCGCCTGATCAATACGGCCCGCGGATGTGCGCCGCGACGTGGTCGGCGTAGAACTGCGCCAACTTTGCGTGCAGCTCCGGCCCCAGTGGCGGCAGCGCGGCGGCGTGCAGGTTGCCCTGCACCTGGTCGGGATTGCGCGCGCCGGGGATGAGCACGCTCACCGCCTCATGGTCGAGACACCAGCGCAGGGCGAACTCCGCCATGGTCAGGCCATCGGGCACCAGGGGACGAAGCTCCTCGATGATCTCCAGGCCGGTCTCAAACGGCAGGCCGGAGAAGGTCTCGCCCACATTGAACGCCTGCCCGTCACGGTTGAAGTTGCGGTGATCATCGGCCGCGAAGGTGGTGTATTTCGACATCTTGCCGCCGAGCAGACCGCTCGCCAGGGGCAGCCGCACGATGAGCGCGACCCCGGCGGCCTGAGCCTGATCGAAGAGCGTCGTGATCGGCTTTTGGCGCAGGACGTTGAAGATGATCTGGAGTGACGCACAACGGCCGTCCTCAAGGCAGAACAAAGCCTCTTCCATCGACTCCACGCTGGCCCCGTAGGCCTTGAGCTTGCCCTCGGCCTTGAGTTCGTCGAGCCAGCCGAAAAGTTCGCCCGCCTTGAGCACGTCGGTCGGCACGCAGTGCAGTTGGGTCAGGTCCAGCGCGTCGACGCCGAGCCGCTCTAGCGAGTCCTCCGTGTGTTGGCGCACCGCCTCGCGGGTGAAGTTGTCCGGCCAGCCCGGCTCACTGCCGCGCCCCAGCTTCGTGGCGACAAAGATCGCGTCCTCCGCCCCGTCCGTCTCGGCCAGAAACTTGCCGATGCGCGACTCGCTGCGGCCGGCCCCGTAGACGTCGGCCGTGTCGAAGAACGTGACGCCGCCGTCGTAGGCCGCCTGCATCGTGGCAAGGGCATCCGCTTCGCTGACGTCACCCCAGTTCGCACCCAGCTGCCAGGTGCCGAGGCCGATCTCTCCAACGTGACGGCCGGTTTTGCCGAAAGGGCGGATATCCATGATGGCCCTTCGCTAAGCACCGCCCGAGGCGAGTGCAACCCCCGGAGGACGGTTAACGACCAAAGCCGCAAGCGGCCCGATCCCTTGCCCGCCCGGCTTCTGCCGGCAGAGTATGGGGCGCGATTCGCCTCCTGCGCGCGGGAACAAATGCACCGCTGCCGTCTCCCAAAGACTTTAACCGCCGCCCCATCCGATCATGATTTTACGCCGCCTCGTCCCCGTTCTGCTGCCACTGCTGCTCGCCGGTGGCGCGAACGTGTCCGCCCAGGTGCAGGCGTCGCTGGTCTCGGCCGATGCCGCCATCCAACCCGGCCAGCCCCTGACCGTGGCCCTGCGTTTCGACCACGAACCGCACTGGCACACCTATTGGATCAACGCCGGCACCGGCTACCCCACCACCATCGAGTGGGACCTGCCCGAGGGTTGGACCGCGGGCGACATCCAGTGGCCCGCGCCCATCCGGATCATCGACTCGCATGGCACCATCACCGGCAACGGCTACGAGGGCATCGCCTATCTGCCCGTCACCCTCACGCCGCCGGCTGATCTTGCCCCCGGCACCGAAGTCACGCTCAAGGCCCACGCCGACTGGCTCATGTGCGCCGATGTCTGCATCCCCGGCGATACCCCGGTGGAGCTGGCCCTGCCGGTGCAGTCCGGTCCCGCCGCCCCTCATCCGGATTTCGGGGCCGAGGTCGACGCCGTGGTCGCGGGTCTGCCCCACGCGGTCGACGGCCTGAGCGTCAGCGCGATTCGGCAGGGTGACGTGGTCACGATGCAGGTCACCGGCCTGACGGCCGAGCCGACCGAACCTTGGTTTTTCGCCTCCGACGCGCTGATTGAATACGACCAACCGCAACCCGCCACCTACGCGGACGGGGTGTTGACGATGACGCTCGCGGTGTCCGGCGCCTACTTCGACGGCGACGGTGATCGCCTCATGGGCACCCTGCGGCAGGACGGCTCCTGGCGCGCCGACGGCACCCAGCCCGGCCTCGCCATCGACCTGGCCTTCGGTGACGCCCTGGCCGCTCCCGCCGCCGGCGGCATCGCGGGTGGTGCCAGCGCGACCGAGGGCACCACCTCCACCCTGGCCGGCACGCTCGCCCTGGCGTTCGTCGGCGGACTGATTCTGAACCTCATGCCCTGCGTCTTCCCGGTGCTCGGCATCAAGATTCTCGGCTTCGTCAACCAGGCCGGCTCCGACCGCCGCAAGGTCGCGTTGCACGGTTGGGCTTTCTCCCTCGGCGTGCTCGCCTCGTTCTGGGCGCTGGCCGGCGTGCTCGCCGCGCTGCGGGCCGGAGGCGAACAGCTCGGCTGGGGCTTCCAACTCCAGTCAGCCGGTTTTGTGTTCGTGCTCGCCGCCGTGATGCTGGTCTTTGCCATGGCGATGAGCGGCGTGTTCGAGTTCGGCCTCGGCGCCACCGGCGTCGGCGCCAGCCTGCAGTCGAAGGACGGCCTGAGCGGCTCCTTCTTCACCGGCGTGCTCGCCACTGTCGTGGCCACGCCTTGCAGCGCCCCGTTCCTGGCCCCCGCCCTCGGCGCGGCGCTGGCGGTGTCGGCCACCGAGTCGTTCGTCATCTTCACCGCCATCGCGATCGGACTGGCCCTGCCCTATCTGTTGCTCTCGATCTTCCCGAATGCCGTGAAGGTGCTGCCGCGGCCCGGCGCCTGGATGGAAACCTTCAAGCAGGCCATGGCCTTCCCGCTGTATGCGACTGTCGGATACCTCGCCTGGGTGCTGGCCGGCCAGACCACCGAGGGCGGCTTTCTCAACGCCATCTTCGGCCTGACCCTCGTGGCCTTCGCGGTCTGGCTCTACGGCCGCTACGCCGCTCCCGGAGCCAAGCCGGCCCGCGCCCGCTTCGGCCTGATCGGCGGCCTCGCCCTGCTCTCGGCCGGCACCGCGCTTGGCTGGCCGCAGGCCCCCGCCCCGACCGACATCGTGTGGGAGAAGTGGAGTCCCGAGGCCATCGCCGCCGCCCGCGCCGAGGGCCGGCCGGTCTATGTTGATTTCACCGCGCGCTGGTGCGCCACCTGCCAGGCCAACAAGAAACTGGTCTTCACCTCCGACACGGTGAAGGAGACCTTCCGCGATCAGAACGTGCTCACCCTCAAGGCCGACTGGACCAACCAGGACCCGGCCATCACCGCCGAGCTGGCCAAGTGGAACCGCAGCGCCGTTCCGTTCAATTTGTTCTACCTGCCCGGCCAGTCCGAGCCGGTCGTCCTCCCCGAACTGCTCACCCCCGGCATCGTGCTCGACGCGATGCAGTGAGGCGCGACTGGACGCACGCGGCACGCGGTCCAGACTGCCGCCGATGTCCACCACCCTCGTCGATCAACGCCGCGCCGTCGTCCAGCTGGTGGTCGCAGCGCTGTGTTGGAGCCTGGGTGGCCTGCTGATCAAACACATCGCCTGGCCGCCGCTGGCCGTGGCCGGCGGACGGGGCTGCTTCGCGGCGGTGTTCCTGCTGCTGACCTCGCGCGGCCTGCGCTTCCGCCGTTCGCGCGCCCAGTGGATCGGCGCCGTGTGCTACGCCGGCTGCACGGTCGCCTTCTGCACTGCGACCAAGCTGACCACCGCCGCCAACGCGATCCTGCTGCAATACACCGCGCCGGTGTGGATCGCGTTGTTCAGCGCGTGGTTTCTCGGCGAACGCACCAGCCGGGCCGATTGGCTCACGGTCGCGGTGGTGGTGGGCGGGATGGTGCTGTTCCTCGCCAACGGCCTCGCGGTCGGCAACCTCCTCGGCGACGGCCTCGCCCTGCTGTCCGGGCTGTTCTTCGCCGCGATGGTGATCGCACTGCGCTCGCAAAAGGACACCTCGCCGATCGAATCCATCATTCTCGGCAACGGGCTGGCGTTCGCCTGCGGACTGCCCTGGATCATCGACGCACCGGCGCTCGATCCGTCCGGCTGGGGCGCGCTGATCGTGCTCGGCTGCGTGCAACTCGGCTTTGCCTACTGGCTGTATGCCCGCGCCATCCGTCACGTGACGGCGCTGCAGGCCGTGCTTATTCCCGTCATCGAACCGTTGCTTAACCCGATCTGGGTGCTGCTCGCCGTGGGCGAACGCCCCACCCCGCTGGCCGCGCTGGGCGGCCTGATCGTCCTCGTCGCCATCACCCTGCGCGCGATCGCCGCCATCCGTCCCCCGCGCCTGCCCGGCGTCGTTCCCGTCCCCTGACATGCCACCAACCCCGTCCTCCACCGTGGTGCTGTTGCACGGGCTCGGATTGGGCCGCTGGGCGATGGCGCGACTTGCCCGGGCCCTGCAGCGCGAGGGCCATCGCGTGGTCAACCTCGGCTACGCTTCGCTCCGGGTGCCGCTCGAGGAACTGGCCACGCGCTGGCTGCCGCAGCAACTCGCGGCCCACGGCGTATCCCTGGAAAGCGGCGCACGCGTGCATGTCGTGACCCAGTCGATGGGCGCCATCGTGCTGCGGGGCTGGTTGCAGCATCACGGCACGCCGCCGTTGGGACTGAACCGCGTGGTCATGATCGCTCCGCCCAACCAAGGCTCCACCCTGGTCGACCGCATCGGTCACGGGTGGCTTTTCCGGCTGCTCACCGGCGTGAACGGCCGGCGGTTGGGCACCGGACCCGACAGCTATGTTTGCTCACTGGGTCCGTGGCCGGCCGGACCGGAGCTCGGGGTGATCGCCGGCGATCGTCCCGCCACCCCGCTCCTGGCCCGCTGGACCGGCAGCCCGGGCGACGGCAAGGTGCGGGTGGTCGACACGCGCCTGGACGGCATGGCCGACCACCTGGTCATGCCGCACTCCCATACCTGGATCCAGTACCGCACCGCGGTCATCACGCAGGCGATCGCTTTCCTGAGCACCGGACGCTTCAGCCGGTGATCGCCGTCGGATCCTGCTCCGGGCGCGGCGGCTTCAGCTGCAGCAGCACGTTGGCCAGCGTGATAATGCCGCCGCCGATCAGCAGGTGCGAAGTCAGGCTCTCGTTGGGATAGTGGATCGCCGCCCATATCGAGAACAGGCCGGGCAACACCATCGACAACAGTGCGCTAAAAATTGGCTCCACGCAGTAGATCAGCCCGGCCTCGGTGGAGCTGATGTGAGGCTGCCAGGTGTTCATCAGCAGAAACGCGCCGAGCGTACAACAGACCGTCAGCGCCAGCGTGAACCCCCACCAGGCGGGCACCGCCAGCGGCGCGGCCAGCGTCGCCAGCGACGGCGTCGTCGTAATCCAGACGACGCCCATGATCAGCGCCTCGGTGAGAAACATCGCCAGCGTGATCGGCAGCACCCGGTTGCCGACAAAGTCCCGGCGGGCGAGCACCAGGATCTGGCCGGTGAAAAACACCGACGCCACCAACGTCTCGACCTCGCCGCGACCGAGATGCAGCTCGCGCCAATTGAAGCGACCCATGATCGCCACTCCCACCAGCACGAGGCCGGTGCACAACCAGACCCAGGCCCCCGGGCTGCGCCGCGTGCGCACCGCCAGGTAAAGTGGGATCAGGATCGCGTAGAACTGCGACAGAAACGCCGAGGTCGACGCCGCGGTGAACTGCAGGCCGTCCGCCTGGAACAGCATGCCGCCCCCCGCAAACACGCCGAGCAGTGAACCCTGCTGCCACTCCGCGCGCGTGATGGTGCGCACCCCGCGGCCGAGCAGGGCCACGATGACCAGCGCGGCCAACGCAAAGCGCGGTGTCACCATCGAGGCGGTCACAAACAACGACCCCACCCCGGGGGTTGTGTCTGCCACCACTTGCCCCACCGCCTTCATCAACGGAAAACTCAAACCCCACAGCCCGGTGGCAATCACCAGCATGGTGACGGCCCGGCGGTGCAACGGGGAGCGGTGGATGGTCATGGCGAAGCCGCCCAAGCTAGCCGCCGGCCCGCCCCCTCCAAGCGAATTACCGAACACCGGGGGCGCTATCGCCCCCCGGACCGACCGTTACAACTCACCGGATGCGAGCCTAGGTCTCGACACCCGCCGGGCCCCTCGCCCAAGCTCCCGCCCCATGCCCAAGGCGGCGAAACGCTCCAGCTCAATCGCCAAAAAGGACTACGACGCGCGCGTGGCCGATCTGCGGCGTGACTTGGTGCAACTGCAGGTCGACCTGCAGAAGTCGCCGTTCAAGATCGTCCTCATCCTCGCCGGCGTCGACGGCGCCGGCCGCGGCGACGCCATCAACACCCTGATGGGCTGGCTGGACCCGCGCGGCGTCGAGACGTTCTCCTTCCGTCAGTCCTCCGACGAGGAGAGCGAGCGGCCGCTCATGTGGAAATTCTGGCGCCACCTGCCCGTGGCCGGCCGCATCGGCATCTACGTCGGTTCCTGGTATACCCAGACGCTGCACGAGGAGGCCTCGGGCAAGAAGGCGCTCGCCGAGCTCGACCACGAGCTGCGCCGCATCCGCCACTTCGAGCGCCTGCTCGCCGACAACGGCACCCTGGTCATCAAGGTGTGGTTTCATCTGACCAAGCTGGAGCAACGCGAACGGCTGCGCACCTGGGCGGCCGACCCGTCCACCGCCTGGCGGGTGACCGAGGACCAACGCCGCGCCCACCGCATCTACGACCGGCTGGCCCGCACCGCCGAGCACATCATCGGCGAGACCGACCGGCCCGGCGCGGAGTGGTCGCGCATCAACGCCGCCGATCCGCGCAATCGCAACCTCGCGCTCGGCGAAGTGCTCCTGAAGCGGTTCCGCCCACATCGCAAACGGGTCGGTGCCCTGTTGGCCAAGCCGCCGACGAAGCCGAAACGCGTCATCGCCCTGCGACCCGACGGCCGCCAGCGGCTCGCCCAGCTCGATCTCGACCAGTCACTCAACTCTAAGACCTACGAGGAGAAACGGGAGAAATGGCTCGGCCGGCTCAACGGCGCGGTCCGCCGCGCCGCGGCCGCCGGTCGCTCCATCATCTTTGTCTTCGAGGGTGCCGACGCCGCCGGCAAAGGAGGCGCGATTCGCCGCCTGACCAGCGCAATCGACGCCCGCGACTACCGCGTCGTGCCGGTCGCCAAGCCGACCGACGAGGAAAAGGCCCACCACTACCTCTGGCGCTTCTGGCGGCAGGTGCCGCGCGACGGGCATGTGACCATCTACGACCGTTCCTGGTACGGCCGGGTGCTGGTCGAGCGCATCGAGGGATTCTGCCACCCGCACGAGTGGCGACGCGCCTACGAGGAAATCAACGACTTCGAGGAGCAGCTGGTCGAGCACGGCACCATCGTGATCAAGTTCTGGCTGCACATCTCCAAGGCGGAGCAATTGCAACGCTTCCGCTCACGCGAGCAAACCGCCTACAAGCAGCACAAGATCAACGACGAGGACTGGCGCAACCGTCGTCAGTGGGCCGCCTACGAAACGGCGGTGGGCGACATGCTGGCGCTGACCGACAACGAACATGCCCCGTGGCACCTGGTGCCGGCCAACAACAAACGCTTCGCCCGGCTGGAGGTGCTGCGCACCTCCTGCCGCCGCATCACCACGGCGCTCGACAGCTGACCCTCCGGATCGGGACAAAAAAAGACCGCCGCGTGGGGAACGCGGCGGTCGGAAAGTGTCAGGGGGTTGACCTGGAAGCGTCTTAGCTCACGTGACCCGAGACGAGCTTGGTCATCTCGAACATGCTGACCGACTTCTTGCCGTTGAAGACAGCCTTCAGCTTGTCGTCGGCATTGATCGTGCGCTTGTTCTTGGGGTCCTGAAGATTGTTCTTCTTGATGTAGTCCCAGAGCTTTTTGGTGAGCTCCGTGCGGGGGAGAGGTTTGGCTCCGACCACCGCAGCGAGGGCGGCGTCAGGCGTTACCGGTTTCATGAATGCAGCGTTGGATTTGCTTTTTGCCATAACGAACTCCGGGTCTAGACTGGCACTTCCCGAAAGCAACATGAATTTCGCACTGAAAAATTGTGCTGCTAAGAGGGGAAAATCGGTACTTATGCGATCCGGCAAGCCGCAGCCCGCAGCCGGGCATCCGGAATCCCACCGTGAGGCGTGACCGCTGGCGCGATCAGCCGGCCCGCTATTGCGCCGCGGTGCTGTTCTCACTGGCGGCGTTGGCGGCCGCGGCCTGGCGCAAGGCCCGGCGACGACGCACCTCGGCGGCGACCGCCTCAAGGCGACGCCGTTCATCCGCCGGGGTCGGATTGACGCGCACCGATTCCACCAGCGCCTGCTGACTCGCCGCGGCGGTCGGCACCGGCCCGGTCGGGGCGGTGCGCGGGGCGGCGGCGGCAATGGAGGCGGCCTGTAGTTTAAGGTTCAGCACGCGGCCGGCCTGGCTCACCCGCACCGTCTTCAGCTCGGCGTCAAACGCCTCGATGGTGAAGTCGTCGGACTCCTGTCCGAGCGCCTGCCACTTCGAGCGGCCGGTGGAGAGATTGAAGATGCAGAAGCGCGCCCCCGCCCCGGTGCCAAAGAAACCGCAGAACTGCAGCTCGGCGTTCTGCGCCGGCGCTTCGGCCGGCGCGGTCGGTGCCGCCGGCGGGGCGAAGGGATTGCGCGGCGCCGGCTGCGCGAGCACGCCCACCGACCCGCCGCCCAGACAGGCGGCAAACAAGGTGGAACGAATCAGGGCGGGGAAGGACATGCGCGGCGGGCGTACATTCAGAGACGCGACCCGGCAGGGTCAAGTGACACGCCTTTTACCCGGTTGATCCGCCCGGCCCCGGCCGGTCGTGCTTGCACGGGGGCAAAGGGCGGAAACATCCTGTGTCCCGCATGCAGCACCTACCGCTCTGGGCCTGGGGCGCCTTTCTGATCTTCATCATCGCGATGCTCGCGCTCGACCTGGGAGTGTTTCACCGCCAGTCGCACCGCATCTCCTTGAAGGAAGCCCTGTCCTGGTGCGGCGTCTGGTTCACGCTCGCCATGATGTTCAACGGCGTGGTCTGGCATTGGCTGGGCCCGGACCGCGGGCTGGAGTGGACCACGGGCTATCTGGTGGAGATCGCCCTGAGCGTGGACAACGTCTTTGTCTTCATCGTGGTGTTCAGCTACTTCAAGGTGCCCCCGGAGCATCAGCACCGCGTGCTGTTCTGGGGCATCGTCGGCGCTGCGGTCATGCGCTTCGTCTTCATCCTCGCCGGCGTCAGCCTGCTGGCGAAGTTCCACTGGTTGATCTACGTCTTCGGCGGCTTCCTCGTCATCACCGGCATCAAGCTCGCCCTGCCGCACAAGGACGACTTTGACCCGGAGAAAAACATCGCGGTGCGCCTGCTGCGCAAAGTCTACCCGGTCAGCAGCCAGTTCCACGGGCGGCGGTTCTTCACCGAGGAAAAGGGCATCCGCATGGCCACTCCCCTCTTTGTCGTGCTGCTGGTCATCGAGACCACCGACGTGGCCTTCGCGCTCGATTCGATTCCGGCCGTGATGGCGATCACCAAGGAGCCGTTCATCATTTTCACTTCGAACATCTTCGCGATCCTCGGCCTGCGCTCACTCTACTTCGCGCTCAGCGGGGTCATGAACCTGTTCCGCTTCCTCAACCTCGGCCTGGCCTTCGTGCTGGTGTTCATCGGCGTCAAGATGCTGATCTCCGGCTACTGGCACGTGCCCATCGGCCTGTCGCTGGGCGTGATCGGCATGACCCTCGCCATCGCCGTGGCCGCCTCGTTGCTCATCCCCGTCAGGAAATCCGACTGACCCCCATCATGCCGTCGCCCTGGACCCGCGAGGACACCCGTCCGGTATTCAAGGACCGCTGGATCAGCCTGCGCGCCGACCGCTGTCGCCGGCCCGACGGCACCTTGATCGAGCCTTACTACGTGATCGAGGACCCGGACTTCGTGCACACGATCCCCGTCCTGCCGGACGGCCGGCTCGTGCTGGTCAGCCAGTATCGCCACGCCGTGAACGACGTATGCCTGGAACTGCCCGGCGGCGTGCTCGACCCCGGCGAGGAACCGATCGCCGGCGCCCGGCGCGAGCTGCGGGAGGAAACCGGGGTCACCGGCGGCGCCTGGACTTTCCTGCACCGCTACTACCCCAACCCGGCGCGCAACGCTAACCGCTTCCACCTCTTCGTCGCCCGCAACGTCAGCCTCCCCGCCCGCCAGTCGCTCGATCCCACCGAGGACATCGCCGTGCACCTCTGCACCGTCGCGGAGGTCGATGAGGCGATCCGCGCCGGCCGCTTTTCCCAGGCCTTCCACCTCGCCGCCTACCTGCTGTGGCGCACCGGGGTGGTGCCCGAAACTCCGGTCGCCTGACGGCACCGCGCCTGCTTCATCCCACCGCCATGACTCGTCTCCGCATCGTCCTTCTCATCACCTGCACCCTGCTGGCCGCCACCCGGGCCGCCGCCGAAAACCTCTACGCCGTGCTCGGCGCCTACCGGCCCGAAATGGAGGCGTTGCATGAGGCCCTCGAGGTCGACGCGGCCCACGGCTGGACCGTCACCGAGATCAAGGGCATCGAGTTCTGGCGCGGCACCGTCGGCGGCAAGGACGTGGTGGTGTTCAGCACCGGGGTCAGCACGGTCAACGCCGCCTATCGGCTCCAGCTCGCCCTGGAGCGGTTCCCCATCACCCACGTGCTCTTCGGCGGCGTGGCCGGTGGCACCGACCCGTCGCTCGACGTCGGCGACATCGTCATCCCCGCGCAATGGGCCTACCACGACGAGGCCGCCTACCTGAACGAGGATCCGGACAACCCCGGCGAGTACCTGGTGCCCGACTACCTGCGGCCCAAGATCGAAAACTACGGGATGATCTTCCCCGACTCGGTCCACGCCACCCGCGGCGACGGCCAGGGGGGACGCGAGATGCCGTTTTTCCCGGCTGACCCCGAGCTGCTCGATGTCGCCCGTCGCGTGCTGCCCACCCTGCCGCCGATGGAGAAGAACGGCCGGATCGTCTCGCTGTCGGTCGGGGGCAACGGCGTGGCCGGCACCGTGTTTTTGGATAACGCCAAATATCGCGAGTGGATCTTCCGCATCTGGCAGGCACGCTGCCTCGACATGGAGTCGACCGCCCTGGCTCACGTGGCCTGGTCGAACCAAACACCCATTCTGGTCGTGCGCGGCCTGAGCGACCTCGCCGGCGGCCAGCACGGCAAGAACCCCATCGACGACAACGAACTGGGCGTCTCGCAGATCGCCGCCCGCGTCGTCCGCGCCATCATCGAGGCGCACTAGGCCGCCGCCAACGCATTGTTAACGTCGGTAGCCGCTGCGTTGCATCGGACGGCTCCAGCCGTTGGATGAAGCGACCATGGAAAAACGGCGACTTGGACGCAGCGGCATCACCGTGACCGATTTGTGCTTCGGCACGATGACCTTCGGCGGACGCAACACGGAGGAGGAGGCGTTCGCCCTGCTCGACCGTGCCTATGCGGCCGGCATCACGTTCTACGACACGGCCGAGATCTACCCCGTGCCGCCCAAGCCCGAGTGGGTGCACCGCACCGAGGAGATCGTCGGCCGGTGGCTCCAGACCAAGCCGCGCGACAGCATCATCCTCGCCACCAAGGTCGTCGGCCCCGCCCACGTGTGGTTCGTGCCGCCGATCCGCAACGGCACCACCGCGCTGGACCGCCACCATATCCGCCAGGCCGTCGAGGGCAGCCTGCGTCGGCTCCAGACCGACTACATCGACCTCTATCAGACTCACTGGCCCGACCACGACTTCGGTTATGAGGAAACCCTGGCCGCGCTGACCGAGCTCAAGGACGAGGGCCTCGTGCGCATCATCGGCTCCAGCAACGAAAACGAATGGGGCACCATGAAGGCCGAGGCGGTCGCGCGGGAGCATGGCCTCGCGCGCTACGAGACGATCCAGAACAACTTCTCCATCATCAACCGCCGCTTCGAGGATGCGTTGGCCGAGATCTGCCGTCGCGAGCAGATCAGCTGCCTGCCCTACTCCCCGCTCGGCGGCGGGGTGTGCTCGGGCAAATACAACGACGGCGCCCTGCCGCCCAACGCCCGCTTCACCGAGTACCTGCAGGGCACCGGCGAACGGCAGCGCCAGATGGGCCGCCGCTTCGTCAACGAGCGCAGCACCGCCACCGTCACCGCCCTGCACGCCCTCGCCCGGGAGGCCGGACTCAACCCGATGGCCATGTGCCTCGCATGGAGCCGGCAGCACGACTTTGTCGCCTCCACCATCTTCGGCGCGACTACCCTGGCGCAACTCGAGGAAAACCTCGGCGCGGCTGACCTCGTGCTGAGCGACGAGGTGCGCGCGAAGATCGACGCCATCACCCAACAGTATCCCTACCCGCTCGGTTAAGCCGACGTCACTCGACCAGCCAGCCCCCCGTGGCCTGAACCGGTCGCGGGTCGTCGCCGCGACTGATCCAGACCGCCAGCGCATCGCGCGACACCGTGATGTCGTCCGGGATCGCCGGCAGCCGCACCACGGCCGCCCCCTCACGCAGGGGTGCCGTTGCCGTCGCCAACAATACGAACTCATGCTCCAGCCGCCGGCCGCGGTTCTCGCCGGCGCGCACCTCGCTGACGATACCGCCGCCCAGCCGCGCCACGTGGACGCTGCCGTCCTCCATTGCCGCAAATCGCACCTGCACCGAATCCGTATCGGGATTCACCACGGCCACCAGTTCGCCCACCGCAGTTCCGACTTCGGCCCTTTGGCCGACGCGCCACTCAGCCCCCCCCACGCACAAAGCAGGGGGTGTAGACCTGGGCGCTGCGCCAGACCCGCGCGTAGGCGTATTGCCGCGCGGTGTTCGCCTTGTCGGCAAACCGGTCCGGCCAACCCAGGCGGTCCCAATAGGTCACGTGCCAGGCCACCGGCACGAAGTCGCGCCATAACCCCTCCTCCGTCCGGCGCTCACCCAACCAGCGTTCCGCCGGGGGGCAGCTCGAACAGCCTTCACTGGTGAAGAGTTCGAGCAACGGCACCGCGGCCGGCCCGCTGCGAAACACGCGCGGCGGCGGCTCAACGGCCGCCAGGCCCATGGCCCATCCCAGTCCGGCGATCCAAAACAACAACGGCCTCATGCGATGCAGGAGGCCGTCGGGTTCAGGTTTATTCCGGCGCCGTGAGGGGCGCCCGGCCTCACCAGGTCAGGATCAGGCGGCTGTAATAGGTGGTGTCGAGTTCCTCGACGCCCGGACCCGGCTCGCTGTTGTAGTCGTTGTTGAGCCCGAGGCGGAGCTTCCACTTGGCGGCGGCCAGCGGCATCTCAAAGGACGAGTCGTGCACCGCCCGGTAGGTACCGAAGTCGTCGAACGCCGGCACGAAGGTCAGCGAGTTGAGCATCCGCATGTCGTGGAAGTGGTAGACGTGGCGGAGGCCCAGGTCCAAACCGGCGCTTTTCACGTCCTCGGTCAGCGGGTTCTTGTAGCCTTCGTAGCGAAAGGAAAGACCGAAGCGGCCGGTGAACTCCTGGCGGGCATTCTTGATGAAGTCGTAGCCGATACCGGCGGCGGACACGTTGTAGAGCTCGATGTCCTTGATCCGATCGAAACCGCCTTCGTTGCGCACATACCACGACATGTGGCCCTTGAAGTTGTTGGCATAATCGATGCCGGCCTGGAACTGGTCGGCGGACTTGAGACCGTCGGTCTCCTGCCGGTTGTAGGCCGTGTAGAACTGCAGCTTGTCCTTCGCTCCGGTGAGCGTGGCCCGCAGGCCGACGGCGGTGCCGAGCTGCTCCTTGTTGCCGTTCTTGCCGGTGATGTCGACGGCGGCCTCATAGGTCCATTTGCGTTGCAACGCCGCCACTGCCGGATCGGTCCCTCCGGGAGCCCAGGTGGCGGCAATCTTGGTGACCGTCGTGTTGATGGTGCCATCCGCCCCGGCGATGACCACCTGGCCGGAAGCCGCCGTGGTCACCGTGCCCTCCATCGTGGTGCCGCCTTCGAGACGGATCACGAGCGGATCATCCATCGTGATGCTTTCCACCTTGGTCTGGTCGATGGCAATGTCCCCGGCGTAGTCGGTGCCGAGCGTGATATTGCTGCCATCGATCTTCTTGATTTTGCCGACCAGGCGGGCGCCATCCTTGGTGACAACAATATCCGCCCGCAGCGCGGACCAAGCGAGACCCAGGGTCACGGCTCCGGTAAGGGCGAGTTTGCAGAATTTGGCTAGTTTCTTGCAAAAAGACATCGTGGGGAGCTTCGGCAGACACCGAAGCGGGATTCGTTTTACAGGCAAACGACCGGTGTCAGTTTGACCTGATTTAATGAGCAACCTGCAAACGACCCCTGGCATGGTAATCGCGAATGGCTGGCAAGAATATCAGCTGCTCGACGCGGGCCACGGCATGAAAATGGAGCGTTGGCAGAACGTCACTTTGGTGCGTCCCGACCCGCAGGTGATCTGGCCCCGCCGCGCCGGCCCCGAGTGGTCCGGGTGGGACGGCTATTACCATCGCAGCGACAAAGGGGGTGGCCGCTGGGAGTATCGCACCGAGTTACCCGACTCCTGGCATTTGGACTATGCGCCGCTGGGGCTGCGCTTCCGCATCTCCCCCACCAACTTCAAGCACACCGGGCTGTTCCCCGAGCAGGCGGTCAACTGGGAGTGGACCACCGGGCTCATCCGCGCCGCGCGCGACGCCGGCCGCGAGGTCAGCGTGCTCAACCTCTTCGGCTACACCGGCGGCGCCACCTGTGCCGCGGCCAAGGCCGGTGCCTCCGTCTGCCATGTCGACGCCGCCGAGGGCATGGTCAAGTGGTGCAAGGAGAACGCCGCCCTCAGTGGTCTCACCGACGCCCCCATTCGCTACCTCGTCGACGATTGTCTGAAATTCGTCCGCCGCGAGCAGCGCCGCGGTCGCCGCTACGACGCCATCATCATGGATCCGCCCAGCTACGGCCGCGGCAGCGGGGGCGAGATGTGGAAACTCGAAACCCACCTCTGGGACCTGCTGAGTGCCTGCGGGGACCTGTTGTCGGACCAGCCGCTCTTCTTCCTCCTCAACGCCTACACCGCCCGCCTCTCGCCCACCGTCGTGGCCAACCTGCTGATCGAGCTCCTGCACTCCCGCGGCGGCACCCTCACTAGCGGCGAGGTCGGCCTACCCATCGCCGCCGACGGCAAGATCCTCCCCTGCGGCATCTACGGTCGCTGGCAGGCGTAACCCGCGCTCCACGCTTCAGGTTTCCGGTTTCAGCCCTCAGGTTTCTCCCATGTCTTCCCCCGTCGACACCTACTTCGCCACCGCCACCGCCCTGCTGCAGCGTGCCCGCGAATCGAACGCCGCCACCCTCAAGGCCTGCGGTGCGCTCATCGGCCAGTCGATCGCCGACGGCGGCGTGCTGCACACCTTCGGCAGCGGCCACAGCGAGATCATCGGTCGCGAGATCATCGGCCGGGCCGGCGGCCTCATGCCCGTCAGCGGAATCTTCGACCCGGGCATGGGCTTTTCGGAAAACGTGGTCGGCTACGGCACCCGCCTCGCCGAGCGTTATGACAACACCCACGGCCTGCACGCCGGCGAGGTCATCATCGTCATCTCCAACTCCGGCAAGAACGCCTCGCCCATCGAGGTCGCGCTCCACGCCAAAAAGAAGGGCCTCACCGTCATCGCCCTGACCTCGCTCGCCATGAGCACCACGGCCCAGACCGTGCACCCCGGCGGTCAAAACCTCCACGCCGTCGCCGATCACGTGCTCGACAACCACGGCGTCAGCGGCGACGCCATCGTTGAAGTCGCCCCCGGGCAGATGGCCGGCCCCACCTCCACCCTCATCGGCGCCACCCTGCTCAACCTGCTCGCTCTCGAAGCCATGACCTGGCTCCGCGATCACGGCCACGACCTGCCCGTCGTCCGCAGCCAGAACCTCCCCGGCGGCATGGAGGCCAACATCGCCCTCTCGAAAAAATACCGCACCCGCCTCTCCAAGCTCATCGGCTGAGGCCCGTCCAACCGCGAAAACCATGGGGCAGACCTTCAAGATCGGCGTCGACGGCGGGGGCACCAAGACCGAACTCGTGCTGGTGGACGAAACCGGCGCCGTCGTCGACCAGCGGCTCGTCCCCGGCTGCAACCCCAACGTCGTCGGGGTCGACCAGGCGCGCCATGTCCTGACCGATGCCCTGGGCCAGTTGCATCGCCCCGGCATCACCCACACCCGGCTCTACATGGCCGGCACACCGCAGTTCTGGCGCGACTTTGCCCGTGACCTCACCGGCTTCGGCACCGTGTCGGCCCACGACGATTCCCTCCCCGTGCTCGAACTGGCCACCGCCGGCCAACCGGGTCTCGTCCTCCACGGGGGCACCGGCTCGTTCGTCGCCGCCCGCAGCCCGGACGACACCATTCACTACGCCGGCGGTCTCGGCTGGCGGTTCGGCGACCCGGGCAGTGGGTACGACCTCGGTCGTCGGGCCATCGCCCAGGCGTTGCTGGAACTACAAGGCTGGACCGCTCCCACCCGGTTCGGGCCGCTGGTGCGGGGCCAGGCGGCGGACACGTCCGCCGACGCCGCCACCCTCACCCGACATTTCTACCAGCACGCCGAACCCAATCGCGAAATCGCCGCGCTCGCCCCGGGCGTGCTCCACCTCGCCTCGGAGGGCGACGCGGCGGCCATCAAGCTCGTGCGTGAATCCGCCGAACCCCTGCTGCAACTGGCCGTGCAGGTCGCGACCAAGCTCTTTCCGGCCACCCCGCTGGATGAGATACCCGCCGGCCTCAGCGGTCCCATCCTGACTCACCCGGCCGTGCGCGAGCTGCTGGTGCCACGTTCCCCGCTGCCCCTCACGCCGCTGACCGATCCCCCCATCGTCGGCGTCCGCCGGCTGCTCGCCCGCACCTGAGTACCATGGTTGCCGCCACCGCCACCCACGAAGTCCTGACCGAGACCGCCTGGCAGGCTCGCCGCGCCGCCCACGAGACGCGAGTCGACGGCTGGATCGGCGGCCATCGCGAGCGCGCCGCCCGCGGCCAGCCGCATCCGGTGGAGGACTTCCTGTTCAACTACTACTCCTTCCGGCCCGGCTGGCTGCGGCGGTGGCAGCCCGGGCTGGGCGTCACGCTCGCCGGCGAGGCGGCCCGGGCCTTGCTCACCCGGCCGGAGTATCAGGAAAGCGGTGACGGCGTGGCGCTGAACCCCGCCGCGCTGCCGGCCAAGCGGCGGGAGTTTGTCGCCTGGCTCCGCGACTACCTCACCGCCACCGCTGCCCGCCCGCCCTTCTTCGGGTGCTTCGGCTGGCACGAGTGGGCCATGGTCTACCGCCAGTCCGCGGACGAGGTGCGGCACCACAAGCATCCCCTGCGCTTCCCGCCGGACGAAATCGCGCGCATCGTCGAGAGCGGCCCCGGCTGCTGCACCCACTTCGACGCGTTTCGGTTTTTCACGCCACCGGCGCGGCCGCTCAATCGCCACCAGCCGACCCGCGAGTCAGCCGTTGAACTCGACCAGCGCGGGTGCCTGCACGCGAACATGGATCTCTACAAGTGGGCCTACAAACTGGTGCCCTGGTGCCCGGCCGAGCTCGTGGCCGACTGCTTCGCGCTGGCCCGCGACATCCGTGAAGTCGACATGCGCGCCAGTCCCTACGACCTGCAGCACCTCGGCTACGCCCCGATCATGATCGAGACCGCCGTGGGGCGGGCCGACTACGAACGCCACCAGCGCGCCTTCACCACCCGGGGCGAGCCGCTGCGCGCGCGCCTGCTGGCCCTGTGCAACGCGTTGCTCGGCGCCTGACTCAGCCGCCGAGGTAGCTCATCTCGGCCTTGGCATGCATTTCGCCGGTGGCGAGCACCTCGGCCCGTTCGTCGGAATAACGGTCCAGCCGCCCTCGCCAGATCCGCGCCAGGTAGTCGCGCAGCTCCGCGTCGTCAGCGCCGGCCCGCAGGCACCCCAGCACATCCCAACCCAGCGCGGTGAACAGGCAGGTGTAGAGCTTGCCGTCGGCCGACAGCCGCGCGCGGTGACAGTCGCGGCAGAACGGTTCCGTGATCGAGGAAATGAGTCCGATCTCACCCGCGCCATCAGTGTAGCGATAGCGGGCCGCCACCTCACCCCGGTAGGCGGGACCCACCGGCTCCAGCGGCCAGCGCGCGCCAAGGCGGGCCACGATCTCCGCCGCCGGCACGACCTCGTCGCCGGTCCAGTGGTTGGTGTTGCCCACGTCCATGAACTCGATGAAACGCAGGGTGAGCCCGCGCTCCCGGAAGTAGGCCGCCATGTCCTCGACCTCGTGGTCGTTGAAGCCGCGCCGCACCACCATGTTGATCTTCACCGGAAAGCCGAGCGCCGTCGCGGCCTCGATCGCCGCCAGCACGCGGGCGGGCGTGAACCCGAGCCCGTTCATCCGCCCGGCGATGGTGGGATCGAGCGAGTCGACCGAGACGTTGAGCCGGTCGAGCCCGGCCTCGCGCAGCGCCGGGGCGTACTTCTCCAGCAGCCAGCCGTTGGTGGTGAGCGCCACGTCGCGCACGTGCAGCTCGCCCTTGAGGCGCGCCACCAGGTCGGGCAGGTCCGGCCGCAGCAGGGGCTCACCGCCGGTGAGGCGGATCTTCTCCACTCCCAGCGCCACGAACGCCCCGGCCAGCCGCACGATCTCGTCGGCCGCCATGAGCTGCGGGTCGCGCAGAAACGGGTAGCCCGGCCCGAACACCTCCCGCGGCATGCAGTAGGGACAGCGGAAGTTGCAACGGTCCGTCACCGAGATGCGCAAGTCGCGCAACGGGCGGGCCAAATAATCGGTCGGGGCACCGGACATCGCCCGCACACAAACGGGTCCGCGCCACAACTCAACCCCGCGCCGCCGTTCGCCCCGGGGTTGAATTCGCTCCGCGTTCCGGTCTTGGTGGAAGGATCCGCCCCATGCTGCCCTCCCCCGCCGAAGCCGCCGCCACCATCGCCGCCCACCTCGTGAAGCTGCCGGGCGAGGACTGCCCGTTGACCGCCGCCCCGGGCCGCGTGCTGCGCGAACGCATCGTGGCCGACCGCGCCATGCCGGCCTTTGACCGGGTGACCATGGACGGCTACGCGGTGCAGTCCGCCACGGGTTCCGGGCCGCGTCGCGTCACCGGCTTCCAAGGTGCCGGCATGATCGCGCAGACCCTGGAGTCACCCGATGAGGCGATCGAAATCGGCACCGGCGCCGTCCTGCCACACGGCGCCGACGCCGTGGTGCCCTACGAGGAAGCCGAACGGGACGGTGACACGGTGCGCTTTGCTGAAGGGTTGAAGATTTCCGCCGGTGAAAATGTTCACGCCAAAGGCTCCGACTACGTCGCCGGCACGGGCTTGATCGAGCCCGGCGCCGTGCTCAGCGGCCGCGAAATCGCGGTCGCCGCCGCCTGCGGCCGCCCCCATCTCTCCGTCAGCACCCGACCCCGGATCGCGTTGATCGCCACCGGAGACGAACTCGTTGAGGTCGATGCCCCGACCGTGGCGCCGCATCAGGTGCGTCGCTCCAACGACCACGCGCTGCGTGCGACCCTGCTGCAAAGCGGCCTCGCCGGCCGCGTGGAACGGTTCCACCTCCGCGACCTCGAACACGAGGTGGAGGCCGGCCTGCGCCACGCCCTGGCCGAGTTCGACGTCGTGGTGCTCACCGGCGGCGTGTCGAAGGGCAAACGCGATCTCGTGCCCGCGACGCTCGCCGCCCTCGGTGTCACCCAGCACCTCCGCGGCGTCGCCCAACGGCCCGGCAAGCCGCTGTGGTTCGGCACGTCCCCGCGCCGCGTGCCGGTCTTCGCCCTGCCCGGCAACCCGGTGTCCTGCTACACCTGCCTGCACCGCTACGTCCTGCCCGCCCTGCGGCAGATGGCCGGCGCGGCGAAGGTCGCCACCGAGACCGTCACGCTCGCGTCCCCTTTCACCTTCGCCAAGCCGCTCGCCTTCTTGCTGCCCGTGCGGGTGGCGACGGATGACACCGGTCGGCTGCGCGCCACTCCCGCGCCCTTCAACACCAGCGGCGACCTCGGTAGCCTCGTCGGCACCCACGGGTTCATCGAATTGCCCGCCGATCAGGACACCTTCCCTGTCGACACCCCCGCCGCCCTGTGGCGCTGGGTTTGAAAAGACGGCACTTTTCCTCATTTGTCATTCTGACTTCGGATTTCCCCTCATGCTCTCCCACCTCGACAGTGAAAACCGGCCGCAGATGGTCGACGTCGGCGCCAAGTCCGCAACCCGACGCACCGCCGAGGCCGTGGCCGTGGTGATCCTGCCGCCGGCGCTCGCCGCCCAACTGGCCGACAACGAGATCGTGGGCAAAAAAGGCCCCGTGTTCCAGACCGCCAGCCTCGCCGGCATCATGGGGGCGAAACGCACCAGCGATCTCATCCCGCTCTGCCATCCGCTGCCGTTGGATCACAGCAACGTCACCCTCACCGCCGGCGAGCCGGATGCCGAGGGCCGCGTCACCGTCACCATCCGCTGCACCGCCGCCACCACGGGCAAGACCGGAGTGGAAATGGAGGCCCTCACCGGTGCCTCCGTCGCCGCTCTCACCCTCTACGACATGGGCAAGGCCGTGGCCCGCGACATCGAGATCCGCTCCATCCGCCTGCTCAGCAAGACCGGCGGCAAATCCGATTACACCGCGGCCTGAGCATGAAGACCGTCGCCATCCGCTACTTTGCCATCCTGCGCGAACAGCGCGGGCTCGCCACCGAGTCGCTCCAAACGGACGCGCCCGACGCCGCCACGCTCTACCGCACCCTGCAGGCCGAGCACGGCTTCACCCTTCCCGTCGACCGCCTGCGCGCGGCCATCAACGGCGATTTTAAACCCTGGCCCGCTCCGCTCGCGGACGGCGACGAGGTCGTTTTCATCCCGCCGGTTGCCGGCGGCTAGGACCCGACGCATGTCGTTTGCCATCGCCGACACCCCGCTGGATCCGGCTGCTCTCGCCGCCGCCCTCCGTCATGTGCAGGCCGGGGCCTGCGCCACGTTCGAGGGCTGGGTCCGCGACCACAACGACGGCCACGCCGTGCAATCGCTTGAATACGAGGCCTACGCCGCACTGGCGGAGCGTGAGGGCGACCGGGTGCTGGCGGAAGCCCGGGCCAAATTCGACCTGCTCACCGTCGCCGCCGTTCACCGCACCGGCCACCTGCAGATCGGCGACCTGGCCGTCTGGGTCGGGGTCACCGCCGCCCACCGCGGCGCCGCCTTCGACGCCTGCCGCTACATCATCGACGAACTCAAGGCCCGTCTGCCGATCTGGAAGAAGGAGCATTACGCCGAGGGCGACACGGTCTGGATCAATTGCGCGACCCGCGGCGACCACGCCGACGGGCCGGCCCCGGCCTGACGGGATTTGCCGCGACGCGAATACGGGGTTGAGCGCCCCGGGCCTTGCGCCATCATCCGTCACAAACCACCGGCCGGGTTAGCCGGCCCCTGGCGATCCAAACCCCTATCGCATGATCTGCTACGTCCCGGTTGAAACGCACCCCGGCGAACTGCGCGCCGCCCTGACCCCCGCCACCGCCGGCGCCCTCGTCAAACTCGGCCTCACCGTGCAGGCCCGGCGCGGACTGGGCGCCGCCAGTCGGTATCCGGACTCTGACTACGAGACCGCCGGTGTAACCCTGGTCGACGACCACGAGGCCGCCCTCGCCGGGGCCGACCTGGTGCTGCGGGTCCGCAAACCCGGACCGGACGACATCGGCCGGCTCAAGCACGGAGCGTTGCACCTCTCGTTTCTCGATCCCTTCAACGAGGGTGCGCTGCTCGAGGCCTTCGCCGCCGCCGGCACCAGCGCGGTCAGCCTGGAAATGATTCCGCGCACCACCCTCGCGCAGAAGATGGACGCGCTCAGCTCGCAGGCCTCGCTCGCCGGCTACGCCGCGGTCGTCCAGGCCACCGCGCGGCTGCGCAGCGCCCTCCCCATGATGATGACTCCGGCCGGCACCATCATGCCCGCCCGGGTGTTAGTGATCGGCGCCGGCGTCGCCGGGCTGCAGGCCATCGCCACCGCCAAGCGCCTCGGCGCCCGCGTCGAGGCGTTCGACACCCGCCCGGTGGTGGAGGAGCAGGTCAAGTCGCTCGGCGCCAAGTTCGTAAAGATCGATCTCGGCGACACCGGCCAGACCACCGGCGGCTACGCCAAGCAGCTCACTCCCGAACAGATCGCCAAGCAGCAGGCCGGCATGGCGAAGGTCTGCAGTCAGTCCGACATCGTCATCACCACCGCCAAGGTCTTCGGCCGCAAGGCGCCGCGGCTCGTCACCGCCGCCATGATTGAGGGGATGAAGGCCGGCAGCATCATCGTCGACATGGCCCTGGAATCCGGCGGCAACGTCGAGGGGGCCGTCGCCAACGAGGACGTCGTCACCCCCAACGGCGTCACCCTTCTCGGCCATCCCTCGCTCGAGTGCACCGTCGCCCACCACGCCACCCAGGTGTTGGCCGCCAACTTCGCCGCGTGGATCACGCACTTCTGGGACGACGCGGCCAAGGCCCTTAAGCTGAACCGCGAGGACGAAATCCTCCAGGGCTGTCTCATCACCCACGACGGCGCCGTGGTTCATCCGACCTTCTGTCCAAAAGCTGAAAGCGGAAACGCTGAAAGCTGAAACCAGCAGCCCACCCTTTCAGCATCTCAGCTTTTTAGTTTTTCAAAATTACCCGCCATGGACCTGATGTTTCTCTTCTTCATCTTCGTGCTAGCGGCCTTCCTCGGCTTCGAGCTCATCGCCAAGGTTCCGTCGCAGCTCCACACGCCGCTCATGTCCGGTTCCAACGCGATCTCGGGCATCACCATCGTCGGCGCGCTGATCGCCGCCGGTGCCGACGACGGCTCGGCGCTCACCACCATCCTCGGCACCGCTGCCGTGGCGCTCGCCACCATCAATGTGGTCGGCGGCTACCTCGTCACCGACCGCATGCTCGGCATGTTCAAAAAGAAGCCGACCGACTCGAAGGAGGGCCCGGCCCAATGAACGCCGCCTCGCTCATCAACCTGGCCTACATCGTCGCGTCGATCCTCTTCATCTTCGGCCTGAAGATGCTGGGGCGGCAGTCCACCGCGCGGCGCGGCAACCTGCTTTCCTCGCTCGGCATGCTGCTCGCGGTGGTGGTCACGCTCTTCGACCGGCAGGTGATCAGTTTTCAATGGATCACTGTCGGCCTCGTCGCCGGCGCAGCCATCGGCTTCGCCTGCGCTAAGCTCATCAAGATGACGTCGATGCCCGAGATGGTCGCGCTGCTCAACGGCTGCGGCGGCCTCGCCTCGCTGCTCGTCGGCTGGGCCGAATACGGCAAGATCCGCCACGGCGGTTGGGCCGCCTATCTCGAGCACGCCACCGGCACCCCGGTGTTCACCACCACGGTCATCTTCCTCGCCGTCCTGATCGGCGGCCTGACCTTCACCGGTTCGCTCTACGCCTTCGGCAAACTCTCGGGCAAACTCAGCGGCAAGCCCGTCCTCTTCGCCGGCCAGCAGATCGTGAACGGTGCGCTCGTGCTGGGCCTGTTTGCCGCCGGCGCGCTCTATGTCATCGAACACGGGGACGGCGCCGCCGGGCTCAACGCCTTCTACGCCTTCCTCGCCCTCGCCCTCATCCTGGGGGTGACGATGGTCATGCCCATCGGCGGCGGCGACATGCCGGTCGTGATCTCGATGCTCAACAGCCTGTCCGGCCTCGCCGCCTGCGCCGCCGGTTTCGTCATCACCAACAATGTGCTGATCGTCGCCGGCTGCCTCGTCGGCACCAGCGGCGTCATCCTCACCATCATCATGTGCAAGGCGATGAACCGCTCGCTGGCCAACGTGCTGTTTTCCGGCTTTGGCGCCGACACCGGTGCCAAGAGCGGCGAGGGCATGACCGTGGAGGGCGAGCTCAAGCCGATCTCGGCCGAGGACTCGTTCGCCGTGCTCGAGGCGGCGCGCAACGTGGTCATCATCCCCGGCTACGGCATGGCCGTCTCGCAGGCGCAGCACGTCGTGCGAGAACTGGCCGAGGCGCTGGAGCACAACGGCGCCGAGGTGCGCTTCGCCATCCACCCTGTCGCCGGCCGCATGCCCGGCCACATGAACGTGCTGCTGGCCGAAGCCAACGTACCCTACGAGCAGCTCGCCGAGATGGACGCCGTCAATCCGCAGATGCCGATGATGGACGTCGCCATCGTCATCGGCGCCAACGACGTGGTGAACCCCGCCGCCGCCCGCGACCAGGCGTCGCCCATCTACGGCATGCCCATCATCAACGCCCACGAGGCGCGCACCGTCATCTGCCTCAAGCGCGGCCAGGGCGCCGGTTTCTCGGGTATTGAGAACCACCTCTTCCTCGCCCCCAACACCCGCATGCTCTACGGCGACGCCAAGGCCTCGCTCTCGGCCGTCGTCAGCGAATTCAAGGCCGTGGCGGCGTAAAGCGCCGAACACGGCACGGAATCATCGGACCGATGGAGACTCCGGAGTCTATCTGGTATGCCTGCTACGGTTCGAATCTGCGCTTCGAACGCCTGCGGTGCTACCTCCGGGGCGGCACCCCGGAAGGCTCGACCGGGGGGCAGCCCGGCGCCCTCGACGCCGCCGATCCCACCGATAACGCGGATGTCTCCACCAACTGGACGCTCTCCTTCGCCCGGGAAAGCGCTAACTGGGGCGGCCAGGGGGTGGCGTTTCTCAGCGCGCCCTCAGGAGAAACCCTCCGGCCCGAGCTGAGCGAGGTACTCGCCGGCCAGGGCACTCTCTGCCGCGTCTACCAACTGACGTTCGCGCAGTTCCTCGACGTCCTTTTGCAGGAAAACGACTGCGACCCCCGGTCGTTCCCCGAGGTGCGGGAGACCGTGCGCCAGCTGCTGGTACGGTCGGTGCCGAACGCAACCCTGGGACACAGCTTCGACCTGCCGGTCGGCGTGCTGGCCGACGGCTGGTATCGGCGCGTCGTACGGTTGGGCCAGCACCAGGGCGAGCCGGTTTTCACCTTCACGACCGATCGGGATCTGCCGCGCAACCCGCCCGCCCCGGCCTATCTTCGGGTCATGGCGCTGGGCCTGTTCCAAACCTACCGCCAGCTCACGGCGGCACAGATCGGCGCCTACCTCGCCCGGACCAGCGGGCTCCCGGCGGATGCCATCGCCGCCCTCACCCAGGCCGCCGAGGTCGAGCATCAGGCACGGACCCGACTTGTCAGCGAGGCGCCGTGACCGGTCCCGGCGCGGTCGCGCCTACGCCTCAGTCCCCCCGGATCGGGTGACCGGAGCTCACCTCCATCCGGATCGATTCCAGATTCTGCGCCACCAGCTCGCCCATGGAGTTGCAGGCGCGGTAGGCGTCGCGCTTGAAGTGCTCGGCGAGGCCTTCGCGCAGTTCGGCCAGGTGCTCGGGCGGGGCGAGGCGGGTCGCGGTCATCGCCGCCAGCAGCTCGCCCAGCCGCTCCTCGGTGATCGCCGCGCGCTGCAGGATGGCGACCTGCTCCTCGCGCTCGTACTGGCGGGCCGTCTCGACCCGCAGCAGCTTCGAGCAGAACAG
>Ga0181606_10000673_pt1 | contig 28617 bp, 18 predicted proteins | sample 041ome_10_FD_132994 | JGI IMG/M metagenome (GOLD analysis project Ga0181606, IMG submission 132994) | Coastal salt marsh microbial communities from the Groves Creek Marsh, Skidaway Island, Georgia - 041412US metaG (megahit assembly) | ecosystem: Environmental > Aquatic > Marine > Intertidal... | reverse complement strand
GGTTGACCAGGATCAAATCCAACTAATGTGGTCGCACCGGACTCAAATACATAGCCTTTCCTAGTATAGGAGGAGCTACACCCACCAGGATGTAAACCAGCTTCAAGAACCAGTACTTTTTTCCCATCCGTACTTAGCAGACTCGCTGCGGACAATCCCCCCATACCCGAACCTATTACCACTACATCCCATTCACTAGAAAGGCCTTCGCTACTTCGGGTTCGAGTGGTTCTCATGACTGTGTTGAATGTGGTTGTGAATAGCCATTGCTAGGTGCTCGACCGCTTCTGGGGCAGTACGAAACCATAGTTCGGGTTCTATTAATTCTACCTCAGAAACCATCCATTGATCGGCATCGTTTCGCAAGATATCGACCCTCCCATAAAGTGGCTTTGGGTCTATGAGTCCCATGACCATTTCAGCAAACTCAATAAGTTCTGGTGTGAGAGTAAAATGATGCACCGTTCCACCGAAATCGTCCTGAACTCTGAAATCCCCTACTTTGACCCTTTTTTGGACTGCATGAGTGCATTTTCCACCCATTACCATGAGCGATAATTCTCCAAAACGTGTAACGCTCGACACAAAAGGTTGAAGGATAAAGTCTTCTTTGGCGTTTAACTTGGCAAAATCTTGGTCAAACGCCCCTATTTGCTCGTCCTTTAGCTGGTATGTTAAACGAGCTGCACCGGCTATGGTGGGTTTTACTATGATATGTGAATACCCTAATTCCGCAGCCCTCTCACTCAAGGGAAAAGGGTGTTGCCTCGGTATAATGGTTGAGGGAACAATAGGAATTCCTTTTTGAGCTAAATCTAATAGGTAATGTTTGTCGGTATTCCAGCTCAGTAAGGCCTTGGGGTTCATACAAGCCTTCGCGGGAAGTTGCCCTAACCAGTGACTAAATTCCTCGAAGTGGTCAAAATAATCCCAAGTCGTCCGGATCAATACCCAACCTGCCCTTCTCCAATCAATAGAACTATCCCTCCAACTAACTCGCTTGTGCTCATAACCTAAACTGGCCAGTGCGCCGCCTAAGAGCTCGTCTTCTCGAAAGATGTTTTCCACATAAGTGTTTCCAGGAATGGGGCAGATGTAACGATCCTCCGTTACAAAATAAATTAATGTGCTCATCCTTTCGTGCGCTAGCTACTCTTCATGAAAGAATTCAATCATATTCCCATCAGGATCAGTGACAAACAAAAAACGTCCTTTTTTACGATTAGCTGGACCACTTACGATGGCCACTTCATATTTCCTAAAGTACTCTGCTAATTCATCGACCTGCTTGGGTTCATCCACATAAAAACCAAAATGATCCACGCGGAAATCTCGAGAACTTGGGTCATAGCTGGTTTCTGCCTCAACAATGACGAGTGTATCACCGTTACCAATATCATATACTGCCATGCTCTGTCCCATTGTTTTGACAAGCTCAAGACCAAGTACCTCCCCATAAAAATACTTAGAATCTTCTATACGATTTACTCGAATAGTAATGTGATTGAGACCTTTTGGCTTAAACATGGCGAAAGTGTAATTTAGTTAAGCTGTAAAATACGTAATTTTAATGCAATTACAGTGTCTCATTTTACAATTAACCACTCGAATTATCCCAAAACCTGTGTTATAGGGCACCATTCGAGTACTACCCTGACATATTTTGTCCACCCTATTCATTGTTGCAACACCCATTGGAAATCTAAAGGATATATCGGAAAGAGCCTTAGAAGTACTCAAGATGGTTTCTTTAATCGCTTGTGAGGATACTCGAACCTCGTCTAAATTTCTTCAGCATTATGGAATTTCTACCCCTACTCGCTCGCTACATCAACACAACGAGCATCACAAAGTAGAGCAATTCATTCGTTACCTAGATGCTGGACAAGACCTTGCTTTAATTACTGATGCAGGTATGCCTGGGATTTCAGATCCTGGATTTTTAGCTGTTCGCGCTGCTCACATTTCGGGTCATACCGTTAGCGTCATTCCAGGTGCAGATGCGGTTACCACTGCCTTAATTTCAAGCGGTTTACCGAGCGATTCGTTTTATTTTCACGGGTTTCTTCCGCATAAAAAAGGACGTCAAAAACAATGGGATTTCCTTGCTAGCATGCTATGTACTTTGGTGGTATATGAGAGTCCTCATCGAATCTTAAAATTTCTCACCGAAGCCACAACCTACCTTGGAGAAGATCGATATGTAGCGGTTTGCCGAGAACTCACAAAAGCCTTCGAAGAAATTGTCCGTGGGAAGTTGACTGAAGTCGTTCCTATATTTGAGAATCGTACCAAAATAAAGGGGGAAATATGTGTAGTTATTGCCCCACCAAATTATCAGGAAGAGCAAACGGAAGCTTTATGAGAAGCTATTCATCGATTAATCCATCAAGTCTATTCTCCCCTAGGTTAACTTGGGCCCATAATCCTTGGATTCTATCGGTTGGAATAGGGCAGCTTTTAAGCCTGAGTTTTCCACCCGTGAATGCTTCATTTTTGAGTTTTTTTGGGTTTGTTGGACTTTACCAACTGGTACTTTTAAGCCATAGTTACCGGCACCTTGCACTCATTAGCTATCCAGCTTTCTTTGTATGGAATCTAGGGACTACCTATTGGCTTATTATGGCGAGTATTCCAGCAGGCATTGCCGCTATCGTGGCAAATAGCGCGGTCATGCTATTGCCTATGATGGTTATTCGATTTATTCATCATCGCTATCACCTTTTTGGTTGGACCGCACTTTTTCAGGCTGCTGCATGGATTTTGTATGAATATCTACATCATCACTGGGATTTAGCTTGGCCTTGGCTCGGGGTAGGTAATGCCTGGGCTAATCACATATCAGTAATCCAATACATCTCGATCACAGGTCACTTGGGTATTAGTTTTTGGGTAGTGTTTGGAAGTTTTTTATGTGCCCACTGGCTGCAAATACCTAATAAGAAAGCTATCAATACCGCCTTATTGGTCCTTTGTTTTATTCTACCCCCACTGGCATCGTTGATTTCCTTTGGGCTGTCATCCCAAGAACTCCAAGAGTTGAAGGGAGATTCCATTGGTGTTTTGGTCGTTCAACCAAATCATGATTCTTATCAAGATTACGGGGGTATGAGCGGAGCTGAAGAGGTTTTAGATAGCTTGTTCAACTTATCGAGTGTCCAAAGAAATAGGGAAACAGAACTCATCATTTGGCCTGAAAACGCCATTGATAAACCAATACAAATGGATTCGTGGCATGCCAAACGTATTGCAGATTCAGCAAGAACCTGGCAGACTAATTTTATCATTGGGACGGGGCTCTACACCCTTTACCCAGAGCAAACACCGGAACTGTATCGTTCCAGCGTGAATGGCATTAAGTATAATGCCTACAACTCTACCCTTTTTGCCGACTCAACTGGACAGTTATCCCGCTATGACAAGGCTCAATTAGTGCCTTTTGTAGAACGGTTACCTTTTGTAGAATTCTTAAACAAGGTGGACCTATTTAAATGGGTTGATTGGGGTAAACATGCCGGCTTTGGACAAGGAAATGAACCCACAATGTTAGAGAGTTCCTCCGGTTTTATAAGTCCCGGTCTGGTATGCTATGATTCGGTATTTCCGTCATGGAATCGTGCATTTGTACGTGATGGGGCTCAGATATTGACCATCATTACCAATGATGGATGGTGGGGTAATTCAAGCGGGCACTTACAACATTTCGCCTATGCTCGACTTCGAGCCATTGAATTTCGCCGCTGGGTAGTTCGAAGTGCCAATAACGGAACATCAGGGATAATAAGTCCTGATGGGAGTGTTCAACAAAAAACAGATTATTGGACTCGTACCTCCTTTAGCGCTGTTGTGCCATTACGAAATGATCTAAGCTTTTATGCTCGATATGGGGACTGGCTATCCATGTTGTGCTTTTTCCTTGTACTCCTAAGTGTGGGATATGGTTGGGTGACTAGAAAACGGTGATAGGAGATTTGATGTTGGCCTGTTTGAGGCTTGTTTGCAGCCTGTTTGTGGCTAAATCCTGAGAATGGTAACACGCTTTGGGCTCTTTTGTAACCTCTAGACAATGTAACGCTAGCGTGATCGAATGGCTATCCTAAAGTTAAACCTAATATCGTGATTGGTACGAGTGGGAATGTTATTGGATTCGATTCTTGAATAAGTGTACTCAAAATTAGATGATATAGTAGAGGAAATCTTATAACCCATCGTAAAGCTACCGTTGATTCGTCGCTGCCCTGTTTCTCGTGCACTTAGCGTTTCGGCGCTTCCAATTTGATCCATTGTTATCCCATCTTGTAACGCATTATCCAAATCGGTATCGAGTTTGTAGGATATTTCAGTATCGTTTTTATAACTTCCACGAAGGCTCATGTCAATATTATTCCGAAGCTTAGGCAAGAAAGAAATCCGCACGTTCCTGAATATGTAATTTACTGAGGCGTCCACTCCTTGTGTCAGGGTCTCAGTAACCCGCTTTGAGCTTACTGCAAAGGTAGAAATGGTACTTCGGTCATAACCAACATCGGTTTTTAAACCCGATTCCCAAGTCATGTTCAGTTTCACAAATGGGGAGAACCTACGCTCAGCCCTAATCGAGGTCGGTTCATAACTTCCACGCACATCGATGATAGAATAATCTCCAATATTCTGTCCTGACTGCTCGCCCACCAAAGCATTCAAACTCCAATCTACTTTATAGGTGCCTCGATAAGCGTGATTCAACGAGGCATTGGTCATATACTGCCCTATGAAAGGTATATATTTTTCCAAACGGTTCCATGTCACTCTCCAACCCGGTTTAGGGAATGCCATAAACCCTTTTTCACCTAATCCATTAGAACCAGCTCCTAAATAGGCTTTCATGTAGTCTTCTTGGAGGGTTGTACGGTTCAATACCCCTCGGCCATCGGAGTTCCCCAAGGAATCCACAATAGAACGCTCACCAGGTCTAATATCTAGTACTGCAGTCTCAAGCTGACGTTGAAATAGATCCTTATATCCTCCACCAAAGGCCCATACCGAAGAACTAAATGAACCCGATTCTGTTCCGATGGACGTAATCTCGTTAGTAGGTGTCAGAGTAATTGTTTCTGTACTTTTCTGTGAAATGCTGGCATCCCAGTCCAAGTTTACCGTCACATTTTCAAATGGACTTATTCGAGTACTCGCAGAAAAATTATCCCCTTGGGTATTATTAGCAGGAAGTTGAATATTATTTTCTCCGTCTAGGTTACCAATCAGCTGTTGCTTTGGTATTCGATCTTTTAGTCCAAGCCGATATGCCAATGGAGGTGAGTAATCGCCTGAGGATGCATCATTGAATGACTTAAAGAACTCCGAAGAGCCCGAATAACCAGGTTGTGAGCCACTTTTTTGGCGTTTATAACCGATAGATACATCTTCAAGACTAAGTAAGGTAAGTAGTGCTTTTCGTGATAGATACTGCACATCTTTGACCAAATCCGGAGGTGGTTTCGGCGTTCTCAGGCTATCTGCTACACCGCTTTCAGCTTCTTCTTTGCGCTTTTCTTTAGCATCATTCCGGCTTTTTGTTTCATTCTTATTAGTTTCTTCCACCTTCTCATACCACCCAAACTTTTCCAAGAGTCTATTCGTACTCACCTTAAATGTGTTATCGAGTTGAAACGAATTAGAAACATTAGCACCTAAATCTGACCCACTAGGACTATTGGTCCACTGATAGCCCCCCCCATATGAAGCAGAATAGGTTAACCAGTTCAATGCATCAATGGCGTTAAGTTTAGGCCTCCAACTTGCCGAATAACTCTCCTGATAGGAAGATCTCCGAGGCGCTAGGGTATCTCGAAGAGCCCCTTTTATGACATCAAAACTTGGTTTGATTCGGTACGATAAACTATCCACATCGTCCCGATTACTTGGGTTTATACCTAAACTCGAAAAATCAAAATTGGATGAACTCGTGAAAGTGATTGGAATCGAGGGCATAAAATTATAGCTAAAGGAAAAGCGATTCTGTTGGGTGAATGCATGTGATTGTTGTAAAGCTTGAATATCCTCAGGATCACTTAGGTTACGTCTCCGAGATTCGTCATAACGGCGGGTAAGTGTAGATGAAGCTGTAATGGAAGAGGGTAAATAACCCAGTCGAAGCTCGGACAATGCCCCAAGGACAGGAATACCCTCGGTAAATTTAAAAGGTTGAAGTAACTTAATTCGGCGTAACGATAAATTGTACTGTATAGAAGCTTTATAGTCCCACTTGTTCTGAAAAACTAATTGTGGGTTTTTAGAATACCCCTCGTTGTACACATAACTTAACTTGGTGTTATCTAAAGTTAACTGAGCCCATTTAGGCTTAGAATTACGCTTAGATATATTCGAAACATTGAATGAAAAAGTCTCATTAACCGTCTCAATATCATTGATTTTTGCGTTAATAACTTCATCTTTCAAATTAGACGGCACCGATTCATCGGCATTCACTTTATCGATAAAATCGGTCAAGCGAATATCCCCCTGTGATGGTAAATACTTCGGAGTTTGCGTATTAACCCTACTAGAAATAGTCACTGGAAAACTCCACCCAAAACGATCAGGAATAAGTTTATGCAGGTTAATAGTTGAGCTAATTCCGTATGCGGTTTGATCGGATACACTTCGATCCCCTAATCGTGATTCTAGCCCCCCAAAACCATTTGTTCTTCGGGTTAGATTAGCATTAACCGTAGCGAAGTCAGCAAATTTAATGGTGGACTTGGCATTCGCCGCCCAGCCTTTTTCGTTATCAAATCCAGACAGTCGTAACTCATTTAACCACATTTCAGCATTTAATAAAGGAGAACCTTTTGAGTTGACATTCTGTGGGTCATATGGATTTCGTATACCCAACCCAATTTCGGTCACTCGGTCTAAAGAAGGATTTCCTTTAATCGAAACCACTGCCCCATTTACCGCTACTTCAGGATCTAACAAACCTTTTTGTTCAAACACTTCGGTTGGATCGGCGCCTGCGTCGTCCCGAAGTTGCTTAAGCACATTAAATGCGGATATGATGATGTTCATATTATTCTCGTCGTATCGCCAAATTTCTGCAGCTTCTACCTCTAATTGGCCCGCATCAGATGGGTCGTAATTAAATGGAATAGGCTGTGATGGGCTAACCGGCTGACGATACTCATAGTAATTATTCTCCAAATCTGTCCCCAACCGAACGACTAATTCCGCATCGCCACGCTTATCAAAACCTTCCCCATGTACAAACATTCGCATGTTGGAATAATTTAAAAGGTTCAATTTACCGGGGTACACTCGCTTAACCATTTGAACCTTTCCTGCCTCTAAGTTTTCCACACTTAGCACTAATGACTGTTCATTTTCTAGCGCCTGAATTTGTGCACTTCTGTTCAGTGCCCTAATGGCCCCATCGGGTTGACGGTACGGAAACGGTTCTCTGTTAGCATTTTCTTCGATATTAATCGTAGATAATTTAAAATCCCCTGGATTAACTGGGCTATCGCTCAAATTGGTCACTTTTCTCCATTGAGAGCCCACAAATTCCAAGGTTGCGAATCGCATGGTAAAAGGTTTTTGGTACCCCGACATCCACATTCGGATGTAGGATATGTTCTGAAAGCTCTCTATGTCCCCAAATTTTCGTTTAAAATCACTCAATGGAACACGTACCAAGTACCAGGTTTTGTACTCAGGATTTCGGGGTATTTTATCTACAATGTAACTCCCAGATGAACCGATGTTCAATTGTGAAGCATCAGCAGGATTAAAATCTATTTCATATTGATAATAGGAATTGGTTTGCTGAATGGATGAGGCGCTGACCAAACCCTCGGTATCAGGTTTTAAGGTTACAGCGGTTTTATTATCACTGCCACCACTTTCAGGGGTGTTCCCATCATGGTGACCTAACATTCTAAAAAAGCGTTCATTTAACTTGAAATCGAGCACCTTGTTTTCTCCATAATAGACATAATCATCGTTGGATGGGTCTTCTTGAATCATAGAGAACTCTTCTGTTCCTTCCCCATACTGCACCCGCATAGCCTCAATAAAGTCTCCAAAAAGGGCTCCTTCATCCCTGTTTTCGGCTCCAGGAGTACCTGGATTGGGAGCGCCGTCCAAGCCGACATCCTCTAGGGCTCTTTTATCGTTTGAAAATTGACCGAGGGGAACCGGTGGGGATGGTGGGATGTACGAGCGCGGTTGAGATTCTGCATCATCTTCTTGCAAGTTATTTAACACCGTTGAAAGACCGTCTTCGGTGTTAAGCCGAACATTGGGAATGATATCCTCTGAAATAATTCCTAAATCAAGATAGATTTTACCATCATAGAAGGCTTCCTCCCCAGTTGGATCTTGACCACCTGGTAATATTGCTTGGACCCAAAATTCTAAGAATTCGATATTGTTTTGAACCAAATCTTCTTGTCCAGAAGGTATAACATAGGTCATCCCACCCCATGTGTTTTCAGGCGTATTTTCTAAGACGTTTTTAAGATCTAAATTATAATTATAAGGCCCTCGTTTGGTTGGATTGTAATGGATGTCGAGAGAAGTAATGACATCTTCTTGTCGATTGTTGGTCTCTCGCCCTTGAAATACATCCTTCAATAAAATCGTTTCCGATTCAGGGGTAACAATGGCATTACGAATAGAACTAATGTTCCGAGGAATGGAGTACCATGAAAATTGAGATCGTAAATCTGCTCGCGCCTTTCGGTCAAAACTACTTTGAGGGGTGGTAAAATCCGGATTAGCAAAATAGGTTTCGTCTGGGGCATAGCCAGGTAAGGCGGCAGGTGCAGAAGCTAGATTCCAACGGGTTGGGTTGGTGAGACTAATGGTGTATTCAGCCCCCTCAAAGTCATCTATGAAAACCAATCCGTTTTTTTCGTCTCTATACAATTCATTGTTATCGATAGCCTCCTGTACCGCATTTGTTTGGGCAACCCCAGGTCGCAGCTGAGCAAACTCCCCACTAAATTGAATATTTGATGGTGTTTTGGTCTGAAGTAATGGCACCTTATCGATAGCCTGAGTTAGCCAAGGAGCTTCAAAATTGGCTCGAGCATCCAAACCTAAGACGGTGTTATTGATAGGTTCATTGCCAATTCGAATTTTATCTGACAGTGGCTGTTCCTTTAATTTGAAAAAAGTACTACCAAATTGAATCTCATCATTGACTCGATATTCGGCTCTTAAACCTGTAAAATTTTTCTGCCCAATGATTGAGAACTGATTACTCTCATACTCTACTTCTATTTCTTGACCTGGAGCAAGATAGCGTTCATTCATGATGGTGAGTGATCCAAACGAGTAATCGACTTCAAAATCAGTACCTTCGGTCAACTCAACGTTGTTAGCAAACACTTTAACCGAGCCCTCTATAAGACCAAACCCAAGATAAAAAGATCCTGAAACTCCTCCTTTGGAATTACCTGATATAGTATAATTACGGTTCTTAGAAATATCTCGTGCGTCACTCTGTTTAAGCTCATACAATTCTCCAAATGTAAGGGATTGACGAACTGAATCACTTACTGAGTTCCCAAGAATTTGATCTATTCGCTTACCAAATGGCTCTAGATATGGGAACATGATGCGACCGGCTCCTGCATCGAGGGTAATTCCTGTAAAATCAATCTGATTATCTGGAATAGTCGCTCCTTCAGAATTTAGCCGGTCGAGTCCTAAATCTTGTAATAATGTAGTTGAACGACCCGGTAAATTTACCTCGGGTATGTTACCCCGCGTATCTGCAATTTCAAGCTCAAATCCTTCTGGATTAATACCAGAAACGCCTAAGGAGTAGATATTTCGCATCGTTAACTCCCATGCTTTATCCGAGGTGGTCATCCCCCCTGGCCGTAGTAACTTCAAATAAATCCGGTCATTTCCTGATGCATTCAATTCACCAACCGCAACAGGTGCTCCACCCTGCTCCGGATCGTTGTATACATAGGCAACCGCAACAGCATCACCCGTGTTAATGTAACTCTTCATACTTATGAAGCCCAATGCTCGGTTAAAGGTGTAATCAATCCCCTCTTGTAGCAGTTCAAATGGAGCGTCTACATATTCTTGAGCGGTTGCTCCGAAATCTTCGTTGGTAGCATTTGAATTGGTCGCTCTCAATTCATCTAACGTGACCTCGTTATACCGATCGCGATCATTACCTGGCAATCCATATAACTGATCATTGAAACGGTTTACCCCTAAATCGAGTAATGCAATGGCCTGCACTGCAGATTCGCCTGGAATTTGCTCAGCTCTGCGGACATACACATACAATTCTGATACCTGATAAGGTTGCAGGATGTTTTGAGGATCGCTTAATGCTAGCTCAAATTGCTGACGATTATAAAAATCCAAGAAGAAGTGGCGCCCATCCTCATAATCTGCTGGAGTGATATCAATAGCTTGTTCTTGAGAACCACCTGATATTTTCTGGGAATTACTCTTTCCTTTTTGTTGCGAGACAACAGAAGTTAACTTAAGGGGGCCTAACTCCGAAATGGCCTTTATTCCGAAAAGTGATTTACCACCAGAAACCAGAGAATTTCCGGTTTCCATTGATACGTTTCCCATCTCAATACTTTTGATAATCTCATCCTCATACCCCTCATACACTATACTCAATCTATTCTGAAAATCGAATTGACGCTCTGTATCCCAATCGGTTGCGATGGTTAATTTATCCCCAATATTACCTTGAATATTGAGCTGTAAATTCTGGTTAAAAGTAGGGTCTACCCGAGTGCGAAGGTCTTCAGGTAAGGTTCCATCATCGAGCTTTTGAATGGAAGCACCTACATTCATATTAGCTGATCCATTCACCCTCAGACTCACTTCATCGGTTCCAAAAATGGTGGTAAAAGCAGAGTTTTCGCCACCAGGAACCGAAATCCGAAAATCCAACAACCCTCTGCTCTCCTCTTGTTGTGCTTTAGCTTCGCGAATGAGCTGGCGGCGAATGGTCAACTCATTTTGCTCCATTTTTAATGATATAAAATCCTCAAAATCTACAATTGTTAATGGGGCTATATCGGTATTATACCAGTTATTTTCGATGATATAGGTTGAAACGCTATCCCACCGTACCCCAATATCCCAACTGGTTGATGGACTTGAATATAGCGCCCCTACTTTGGGAGCGTACAATTTGGCAGCTCCAAAATTCGGCTGGTACCGGTATATTTTCACTCCTTCAAGTAAACTATCCGGTATAATCTCAATAATAAGGGAGTCAAGACTTGTTTCCTCGTCTTCTTGCCGCTCTTGTTGCTGTTGAACGCCTCGACCTTGCCCCCCTCCACGCTCTTGTGCAAAAAGACGTACGTCTCCTGTTAGGGCGAAAATGAGTGTTATTATCGCCCAACATGTACAAATGCATCTGAACTGTAATGTTGGCACCTAAAAAGTACTAATGAATAGAATAGTAACGATGGATTATAGGCACTTGAGTTTTGGTGGCTGATTATTCGCAAATGGATTCCAATAATACCATATATTTGGCTATGTTGAAAGCATTTACCGAGACTTGATTGTAGATTATAAACACTTCTCCTTGTTTTCTTTTTCAAAATTAAAATCGATGAAATTGAACCCTCTACAAATTGATTTACTCAAAAAACATTTGGGCCCATTCCTCTTTTGTTTTTTCGGGGTCATGTTTGTTCTGCTAATGCAGTTCTTGGTGTTACATATCGATAAACTCATCGGTAAAGATATTCCTCTAGGGGTTATTCTTGAACTAATCATTACTAATCTAGCCTATATGGTTGTACTTGCAGCGCCTATGGCGGTGCTAGTTGCTAGCCTAATGGCGTTTGGGAAATTTTCAGAGCATAATGAATTAACTGCCCTCAGAGCTTCTGGAGTAAATACCCTACAGATAATAATGCCCGTTTTGATAGCCTCTATTTTATTGTCGGCTGGGCTTATGTGGTTTTCAAATGCGGTGCTCCCAGAAGCGAATAGTAAAGCTAGAAGCCTATTCATAGATATTCGACTAAAAAAGCCCGGTTTCGAGTTAGAACCCAACGTGTTTTATGATGGCATTGAAGGCTACACCTTTTTGGTCGACCGCATAGATCCTGTTTCAGACACTTTATACAACATCACCCTGTTTCAAGAACCTACCAATCTTCAAAATAGAGCCTATATTAAAGCAGATAAAGGGTTTTTAACAAGTGAGGGCACTGAAGCACTTACTTTACATTTATTCGATGGTGAAATTCTTCGATATCCTAGCAAAAGAGCGGCAACTCGAGACCGAAATATGGAGCAAATAGAGTTTCAAAAGCACCGAAAAACCTTTGATCTTTCTGAGCTAGCTTTTAATCGAAGTGTGGGCTCAAGCTCTTCTCGAAGTGATCGCACCATGAGTATTCAAGCGATGGCGTTTGTTGTTGATACCCTGGAACAAGAAATAAATGAATTGCGCTATCAAATAGTTGAGGATTCCATTAGTACACTTCATCCTGCAACCTTCAACCAAACTGCTGCATCAACTAAACCTACTAAATCGGGGCATATAGCCCAAACAAATCTGTTTATTCTGAACCAAGTCGGCTCTACGACGCAACAAATTCGTCTTGCAAATTTAGGATACAGCCAAGTTGAAAATGCCCAATCCCAAATAGAGCGGGCTAAAAGCAATGAGTTATGGAGAGTTAAACGAATTCAACGATATTGGGTTGAAATTCACAAGAAATTCTCCATTCCTTTTGCCTGCATTATATTTGTTTTATTGGGTGCGCCCATTGGGATACTAACGCGAAAAGGAAATGTTGGATATGCCGCAATTATCGCCTCAATATTGTTAACAGTATACTGGATATCGGTAATTCAAGGAGAAAAAATGGCCGATAGATTGTTTATTAGCCCATTTTGGGGAATGTGGTCTTTCAATCTCTTCTATATGATGATTGGCTTCCTATTATTAGTACATCTAAGCTACGATTTGCGCTCATTATTACCCAACAAATCGAATCGAGTCACCGAGTGAAACATCTAGATCGATATATCATTCGCCGCTTAATTTCGATCACTTCGCTGGTATTAGTGGTGCTAATTTTTATTTTTATCATTATCGATTTCTCAGAAAATAGCGACGATTTTACAGATCGTGGTGCAACTATGGGGGAAATTTGGGGGGATTATTATATCAATTACATCCCCGAAATGATTCGGCTAGTATTGCCTTTAGCCATATTTTCTGCCTGTTTATATCTGGTAGGCCAACTTTCAGAGCGTCTTGAAATTACCTCCCTAAAAGCAGCTGGGGTGAGCCTGTACAGATTGTTCATCCCATACCTTATGTTTGGATTTATAAGTGCGATAGGACTTAGCGCCTTAGATGCCTGGATCATTCCTGCATCTAATGCCCAAAGAATTCAGTTTGAAGAGCAATACATTAAGCAAAAAAATGAACAACTAGATCGTAACGATATTTATCGAGAACTTTCACCCGGCAGCTATTTGCAAGTGAATTATTTTGATCGCGACCAACAAACTGCCTATCGAATTCGGATGGTTCAATTTGACCAAAGAGGGGTAAAAAAACTTTTAACTGCTACTAATATGGCATGGTTAGAAGATAAAAATGAGTGGCGTCTTACCACCGTTCAAGAACGGATATTTACCGATTCAGGCTTTGTAGAGCGTAATGTTGCAGGATTTGATACTCTTCTAAGCCTACTTCCTCAAGATTTAGCACGAAGTAGCTCTGATATTTATCAATTGAGCTATAACGAAGCTTTTCAGTACATTGATGGAATTAAACGCAGTGGCGCAAGTGGTATTGAAATACCACAAGTACAACTGTATGCCAGGATGGCCTACCCCTTCTCAATTGTTGTGGTCTTGATTATTGGATTTGCGGTGGCAGCCGTTCGACGTAGAGGAGGGAAAGGGGTGTACATTGCTGCTGGCTTGGTGATCAGTTTCTTGTACTTGGTTATCATGAAAATAATGGAACCATTTGGTGCACTAGGTCTACTGCCTCCAATTTGGGCTGCACTTATTCCACATCTACTTTTCTTATGTGTGGGTATAATCGGTATGAAACTAATTCGAAAATAACGACTCCTCTTGTTAATTGATAATAGAAGAGGCAGACAGCTCAAGCATGTGCTTTTGCTTGAGGGTTTATGCTAAAGCTTCAGGACTAATATCAAGGCTTTAGGATCTATCATACGGAACAGGACCTATGCTTCTGCTTGTGGGCCTCTGTACAAAGGAATATCCTTGGCCTTGTTTTGAATGGCCCCGTGTTCCGCCTCGTACTTGAAAACATTATCCTGTAGGGCATTCATCAAACGTTTGGCGTGGTCCGGAGTCAAAATCATTCGTTTAGCTACTTTTGCCTTGGGAACACCAGGCATAACAGCAATAAAATCTAAGATGAACTCAGAGGGAGAATGCGTAATCATAACCAAATTAGAATAGGTCCCCATAGATTCGGATTCACTTAGTTCAATTTCCATCGTTCCTGCTTTAGGGGTCGTTTTGTTATCGCTCATCGTTACGGCTGAGTTAAGATTTTGATTATTGGAAGTGTATCAAAGGATAGTAATTTTACAAAACCCTAGGTTCACTACTCACCATGAAAATACACAATCCGTCTAAAATAAATAAATGAAACTGAGATGAGGCTAAAAGCCCATTCAAAAAAAGTAACCTAGAATCCTGACGCCTAATTCATATACATTCGTATTTCGAATCGCCGATTTTTTGCTTGGTTCTCTTGTATTGGGTTACCTAAAGAATCCACATTCGGCACCATAGGTTGAGCATCGGCATATCCCGATGCCCGAATTCTATTAGGTGTGAATCCATTTTCAAGTAATACTTCCACTACATTAGACGATCGAGCCGTAGAAAGATCCCAGTTAGACCCATAACGACCACTGGTCACGGGCCTATTGTCGGTATGGCCTTCTACATCCACAAAAAAATTCTCGTCTTCAACCAAAGCAATACGAGAGGCAATTCGCTCCAAAACTTCCATTCCCTGAGGATATAATTCTGCTGATCCTATTTCATAGAGGAATTCATTACTCAAATGACAGATACCCATCTTTACATTTGTAATCAGATTAATAGCCGTCATATCATATCTGTCATAAATTTTTCGGAGTAGATGACGTCTGGAAATTTTTAACTGATTTGCCAAAAATTCGATTGTGATTGGTTCTTTAAAAATAAACTGTTTAATAATCTTTGGGATTTGATCAATAGGTTCTTCTATAAAATCCCCTTTTACACTTTGAGGTTGTTCTTTCATGTCGAACATTCTAGCACGTAGTTTCACATCCATATGAAGCATACAAGTAGCCACCAATTTAGGTAGGATACCCTCATATTGCTCTATCCCAATAACATTCAACACTCCCAATTGGTAATAGTATTCGATTTCGATAATCTGATGATGTATTACTATAAATGGTAAAACACCTAAGCTAGGGGATTTTCTATCTTGATTGAGGTGATCGAGATTTAATTTGGTTCGTTCATCATAAATCACCAAATGTATTGCTTGGCTGTCATAAATTCTAACAAGTTCAGTCAAGTTTTTTGCCTGACTTATAACTACTTCCTTTGATGCAAATAATTTATTTAGCGATACTAGTAAATCATCGCTTTCGGATAAGACAACCAAATATGTCATGTAACTAGTAGCCTAATCTTTGAACTGCTTTTAAGTGACCCAATTTATGTGTAAGTACAATGAGAGAATCTAGACCTGTCGTCTATATTGTGCGTGTGTGTAACCTGTGTAAAGACCCAAATTGTGCTTCAAAAAATCATTAAATGCTTTCACACACTTAATAATAGGTTTGAAGTAGATGTTAAGTATAATAGTATTGTATGTATTAACTTTATGGAAAATACGCCATATATTCAAGAGATAATTCAAGCAAAAAAATCTTATTAATTATTTTTAACATTTCTAAACATTTATCCTATGTTTCTTCACCAAAATAAACCAATTGATTACGATTGTGGTTACAACTTAGACTTAATGATCAAAGCGCTACCCAGAATTGAGGATATTCAAGAGCGTATCAATTATGCGAAAAGAATTGTAGGTCTAATTAAGCAATCGCACCCCTCTTGGGTAAATGACCAAGGACAAAGTGAAATGGCCTGGGATTTTTACTTTGAGAATGCAGCCTATAATCCAGAGGACTATGGGATTCAGCATCCTTTCAAACACGGCGTTGAAGACGATGCTAGGTAGCTAGCTTAGCTTGTAGCAATGCGGAATGCCAAAAATTAGCTGCTCTTCTTACAGGCATTTTAATTTCACTTTTTTATTATTTCGCTTTAATTAATCTAATTTTCAATTTATATTGAAAGTTCAGTAAAGCAACTGGCAAAATTTCATACAGTGCCACCCTATGCCTTCTTCTTGGCTACATAGCAATGACTTTAATAACTTTTTTAGAAATGCAATTAGCGCTATAACCGCCTCTAGCAAAACTGAGAATAATCAACAATATATTGCCCTTAGTATTGATGTTGAAGCTATTCCAGCATCGAACGTTTTAAGAGAAATATCCTCGACCTGCACTAGCTTTTATCTTGAAAATACCTCGGAATCATTTTCTATGGTTGCCGAGGGTATGCTAGAAAAAATAACAGCTAGTGGTACTCAGCGATTTAAAACTACCTCTCATAATGGAAAAGATTTATTCAATCGTATCCATCATTTCAGCCAGGTAAATACTCCGCATGCCATTCATCTTGTGGGCGGGTTCTCATTTACTGATGAATTAGATCGTACTACCGAATGGACTGATTTTGAAACTTCTCTGTTTCACCTCCCTGAGTGGCTTTATTTACAACAAGGCCAGAAGAATATTCTAAGTTTCATTGAAGTCTTTAATCCCGAGCTATCGGTGGAATCATGGTCCCAACTATTCGAAGCTAGGATCAGGGAATGGAGGCAGCGATTTAACCCTGATGAAATACATCTCAATAGCAATGGTATAACTAGTCTTAGTTCCAAAAAAAACAACATAAAAACAGCTCTACCTTTTAATTCTTTAGAGGGGTTTGAAGAGTGGAAAACATTAATCGAAGAAGCAAAGCATCAAATAGCTGATCAGCGTTTTAAGAAAGTGGTATTGGCACGGAAATTAAGCCTACCCCTTCGGCAACAGCCACCGGTAAGTGCGATAGTTGACGACTTAATTGAAAAATATCCCGACTGTTATGTCTTTGCGTTCAACCCGAAAGGCGAGAGTTTTTTTATAGGTGCTACTCCCGAACGTCTAGCTCGCTTCACCCCTACTCAGGTGCAAACTGAGAGCTTAGCAGGCAGCACAACGCGTGGGAAAGACCCAGTTGAAGACAATATACTAGCCGGACAATTACTCAACAGTAAGAAAGACCGTTTGGAACATACTATTGTAATTGAGGCCATAGAGGAAGACCTATTCCCCTATTCCGAACAGTTAGTGCTTTCTAAATCTCCACAGGTCAAAAAGCTTCCTAATGTTCAACACCTCTACACCCCTATTTCGGCCACATTTAAGGAAGGTGTTTCTCGAACAAATGTACTCAAGGATTTACATCCTACACCCGCTGTTGGTGGCTTTCCTCGCGATAAAGCACTGCACTTTATCCATCAAGAAGAGCACTTTAACCGAGGGTGGTATGCGGCTCCTATTGGCTGGATTAATGCGGATGGTATAGGAGAATTTTATGTAGCCATTAGAAGTGGTCTTATTCAAAGAAATATCGCTCATTTTTATGCAGGATGTGGCATAGTGGAAGACTCTGATCCCGAAACGGAATGGATGGAGACCGAGCTTAAGCTTCAGCCTATGATGAACGCGGTCTCACATGCTATTCAACAAGATTCTGAAGAGTTGGAACCCCTAAATTATGAAAGTGACACCGTCCTTTAAATGGGCTTCACACGCAGTTAGTGTCCTTCATAGTATGGGGGTTAATACTGCCGTAATTTCACCAGGTTCACGGAATACAGCTTTAACGTTGGCTCTGGTCACTCATCCTGGTATTCGTTGTTATTCGGCCATCGATGAACGATCTGCGGGCTTTATCGCTCTTGGAATCTCTAAGATTACGCGAATTCCCACCCTCTTATGTTGCACCTCGGGTACGGCTGGCGCTAACTATATACCTGCTGTCATAGAAGCTTATCAAAGTTCAATTCCCCTAGTGATAGCCACGGCCGATAGACCCAAGATTTTGCAAAACAAAGGTGCCTCTCAAACCATAAAGCAACAGCAACTCTTTGGGTCTTTTGTATTACACGAGCAGCAGATGCCGGAGGCTGAAGATCTCGTTGATGAAGCGTCATGGGAACACGCAGAACAGCTCCTCCGCGATGCTTTGACAATTACTTATAAGAGTGGTCCCGTGCATCTGAACTTTCCATTCAATAAACCATTTGAGCCAACTAGTGCTCAATTACGCTCTTTTCAGGAAAATGCTTCTAGACAAAGCTCGCCTACTGAACTATTAAAAGCTAGCTACAGAACGTCAGATAGTTTTGCAATGGTCGAGCATCGTCCTATCGAATTCATGAATGCCACTAAGGTGCATCAATGGTATTTAGGGTTGAAACAACCTGTGCTCGTTGTAGGGGCTGAACCTAGTTCTATGCAGTGGAACACCTTGCTCCCATTATTATTAAAGCATCCTAATGCGCGGGTCATCATGGAAACGGGCGCTTCCCTTTTTGGCTGGGATTTCGAGGGGGCATCGTTGATTCGGCAGCGATTGATTACCGGATGGAGATCAACACTACAAACACCTGATGTTCCATCCAATGACGTTGATGGCATTTTACGCCTTGGAAAAGAGTGCATTAACCCTGAGCTCAATCATTGGATGAACACGCATCATAGAAGTCCACAACTTAGGCTACAGACTCATGAAGCTTATGAAAATACTATGGAAGCTCCTTGCAAACATATGAGTCCTGAGGAGCAACTAAGTTGGTCGAACCTACTTACTCAGAGCACCTCATGGCCAGCATTATCCCCGAAATGGCATGCATCGTGGGACGACTCACAAGGGGTTCAACCCGAAAAAAATCGAGACTATTTTGAGAGTACACCTGCGATGACCGATGGTGCGGTGTTTCATATGTTGGCGGAAATCATCCCAAAGGATGTGTTTATCTTTTATTCCAACTCATTTCCAGTACGAGATCAGGAATTATTCTGCCCGCAATGGTCGAAAAGTCATCGGCAGGTGAGTCAGCGAGGGGCAGCCGGTATCGACGGCATTAGCTCAACGGCCATTGGCGTTTCCATAGGGCTCAATAAACCGGGGGTGGTCATGAGTGGAGATATTTCTTTTTTATACGATTCAAATGCACTTCTTAGCGGGCGATTACTCGAAAAACCACTGCTCATTTTAGTGATTAATAATGGTGGGGGTAGTATTTTTAAAATGCTACCGGTCTATAAAGAGCATCCAGAATTTATTAAATGGTTTCAAACGGCACAGAATGTTGATGTTGAGCACTTAGCAAAAGCTCATGGAATAGCTTATAAAGGGGTTCATAGCCATGAAGAGTTCATAGACAGCTCGGACTGGATTTGCTTAGCCTTGGATGATGCGGCTGAAAAGATGGCTGTTTTTGGGACAAATAAGATTCGGATAATTGAGTTTTTCACCGACGATGAAGCATCTCTAGATGAGCGAAAATTGCTTAGCGGTAATGCTAAAGCTAAGGGTGAATAGAGTAATGACACGTAAACAACATCAACATATTAAAATACGAGGGATTAATTACGGATATCGAATCTGGGAGCCCGATGCAAATTTCGAGACGGAATCGGAAAAATTGGTCATACTGTTACATGGTTTTATGGGCTCGGGGGCTATTTTCGAGGAGTTATCTAAAGAATTAACTCATCATGCACGGGTGATTGCTTTAGATTTACTCGGTCATGGCAGCAGTGAGGGAGCCGAGATGCACTACCGGTTTTCGACCAACGAACAAGTAGCCGATCTGCGCACATTCATCGAGCGAATGAATGACCGGCCGGTGATTCTCATGGGTTACAGTATGGGAGCGCGATTAGCACTTTCATTTTCCATAAAATATCCTCAACTACTCGCTGGACTCTTCTTAGAAAGTGGCTCTTTTGGAATAGAGGACCCAACTGAAGCCCAAACTCGGCAGAGTCTGGACGGTCATAGGGCCGATGAAATACAAGCCAATTTCAATGATTTTCTCGTTCGCTGGAATGCTATGCCCCTTTTTCAAAGTGTTCATTCCAAAGCCTTACCTTCAGAATATGCATCTATTCAAAAGTTTCAGGATCCTTTTTGGATGGCAAATAGCCTCCTTGGTTTTGGATCGGGCACCATGCCCTGCTTACATAATGAGTTGGCCAAACTAGAAGTTCCTACACAACTTTTGGTTGGTGGGGATGACTCGAAATTCACAGCTATAAATCAACGCATGCACCAACAAATACCAAATTCGTATCTTAACGTAATTCGCAAGTCAGGTCATCGGATACATATCGATTCACCTGAACAATGGCTTGAAACCATTAAACCTTTTATACAGCACTACCTATGAGTACTTGGTCTACCCAGAAAACCTACGAAGATATTACCTATAAAGTCCGAGATGGCGTTGCTCGAATTGCCTTTAACCGGCCCGAAGTTCGCAATGCATTTCGACCAAAAACGGTCTTTGAACTATATGATGCACTCTTAGACGCCAAAGAAGATAATTCAATTGGCGTAGTGCTGATCTCCGGAGAAGGGCCTTCACCTAAGGACGGTGGTTGGGCGTTTTGTTCGGGTGGAGACCAGCGAGTTCGGGCCAAAACAGGCTATAAAGCCGATGATGGGATTCCACGACTAAATATACTAGAGGTTCAGAGGCTCATCCGCTTTATGCCGAAAGTGGTAATCGCTGTAGTGCCCGGATGGGCAGTAGGTGGTGGGCATAGTTTACATGTGACTTGTGATCTTACCCTAGCCAGTGAGGAGCATGCCATTTTTAAACAAACCGATACCGATGTTGCAAGTTTTGATGGAGGATTTGGTTCGGCTTATTTGGCTCGTCAGGTTGGCCAGAAAAGAGCGCGGGAGATTTTCTTTTTAGGGCGAAATTATTCGGCCCAAGAGGCTTTTGAAATGGGAATGGTTAATGCCGTAATTCCACATGCCGATCTTGAGGAAACCGCGTTTGAATGGGCACAAGAAATTATGCGCAAAAGTCCAACGGCTACGAAGATGGTAAAATTCGCATTCAACCTGATAGATGATGGAATGGTTGGCCAACAGGTGTTCGCAGGTGAAGCCACTCGTTTAGCCTATATGACCGACGAAGCCGAAGAAGGTAAAAATGCCTTCTTAGAAAAACGAGCGCCTAATTGGGATAAATTTAAGCGTTCGCCTTCTTAAGTCAGAATCTGACTTCCTGCTAGTTCAATTTACCCACCAAACACATCTTTCATTTTAGAGAAGAAACCTTTCTCTTCTTCGGTTTGGTTTGAAGTGGCAAAATTGTCGTTGCCTTGCAAGCTCTCAATGGCAGTACGCTCTTTTTCTGTTAGTTTCTTTGGGATATACACATTTAACCTAACATACTGATCTCCTTCCCCGGAACCATTTAATCCGATGATTCCTTTGCCTCGCATACGTAGCAGCTTGCCAGGTTGAGTACCTTCTTCTATACGTAACTTAGCCTTACCCTTTAAGGTAGGTACTTCCACTTCCGCACCCAACACCGCTTGAGGTATGGTTAATGTGAGATCATAGTAAATATTATTTCCATCTCGTTTGAAATGCTCATGTGGTGTTTCCTGAATAAGCACAATTAGATCACCCGCTGAACCACCACGACGGCCAGCATTTCCCTGACCTCGAAGCGTTAAATAATTACCATCAGATACACCGGAAGGTATATTCACTTTAATGGTCTCTTCCCCATTCGTTCTTCCTTCACCCGAACATGACGTACATTTATTTCTGATAATCCGTCCTTCTCCCTGACAGGTAGGGCACGCTTGAACATTCACCATTTGCCCCAGCATGGTACGGGTAACTTGTCGAACTTCGCCAAGACCATTACAGGTGCTACAGGTTTCAAAATCTGAATCACTAGCAGCGCCGGTACCCGTACAAGTACTGCAAATAAGCTGTTTTTTTACTTTTAACTTTTTTTCAGCACCAAAAGCTATTTCCTCTAGGCTAAGTGGTATACGAATTTTTAAATCGGAACCTGGAGTTCCTGGTTCCCTTCTACGACCACGAGAACGACCCCGTCCTCCTCCAGAAAACATATCTTCTCCAAAAAATCCGCCTCCAAAAATATCCCCAAACCGGCTAAAGATATCCTCTACATCAAAATCCATATTGCCGCCACCAAAACCACCTTGACCACCCATACCAGCATGGCCAAACTGATCATATTGCGCTCTTTTTTGAGGGTCTCGAAGTATCTCATAGGCCTCTGCAGCCTCCTTGAACTTTATTTCAGCATCGGCATCTCCTTTGTTTCGATCAGGGTGATATTTCATTGCTAGCTTACGATAAGCTTTTTTCAGTTCGGCCTCGCTAACCCCTTTTGTGACTCCTAGTACTTCGTAATAATCGCGTTTAGACATGAATTCTTTATTTTTGGTTTTGGCTGGCTTTTATTCGCTAACAATAACTTTTGCATGCTTAATAACACGATTACCTAGTTTATAACCAGATTCGAGCACTTGTAGCACGGTGTTACTTGGTATTGCAGGGTCATCTGTTGGCTGTCTTAACATTGCATCATGTACATCTACATCGAAGGGTACTTGAGCCTGGTTGATTGGTTCTACACCGTAGCGCTCAAACAACTGTTCGAATTTAGAGGCGACCATTTGCACACCTTGAAGAAAATTTTCATCGATTTCTGTGCTAGCAGATGCTTCTAAGGTTCGGTTCATATCTTCTGCAATGGGTATTATATCTTGTAAGGCTTGGATACGAGCATCTTCAAATAACCCAATTCGTTCTTTTTGTACTCGTTTTCGCACATTTTCTAACTCGGCAGCCTTGCGGAGTAACGCATCCTTTGTATTTGCAAGGTCATGCTGTAACTGGGCGACTAAATCGAGTTCTTCTTCGGCCACTTCTTCCACTAAAGCCTCATTGGGTTCATCTTCTGCCGCATTCGGCGCAGTGGTTTGTTCCACATCATTATTGGCTTGCTCGTCTAGATTCTGTTGGATTGCTTCGTTGCTATTTGCTTCGTTGCTAGTCTGTTCTTTTGTCTGGTTCATTTCCTTTTGAGTGGATTCTTTCACGTTTTTCTTGCTGTATTCTTGTGGACTGTCTTGCATTGTATTTGGATTCTTTTCTTCGGCGTATGAATGTTTATCCAATGACTGCTCAGTGGTTTTTACCATGCCTGAATGAATCTATACGTTAGAATTTGTTTTAATCCTAAAAGTGCAATTAGTATGCCAAGCCCATTCAATTCATAGAAGATGACAAAGTTACCCATTTATCTATCTACTTACTGACATTTTTGGCATAAAAAAAGCCCCTTCCAAATGGAAGAGGCTATACATTAACAAAACTATGTTATACTAATAACGCTTATAATTAGAATGGTGCGTTAATAGGTTCAAATGTTAGCGGATCCACTTCTGGTATATTTGCACCATAGGTTGCATTAAGCACTTTTATGATTTCATTAGCCAACATTGCAGAACCTCTTGGATTTAAGTGAACAAAGTCCGTAGACCATACGCTGTTGTACAACTCAGCAGAAGATAGCGAGATAGGCACCATATTAATTCCACCCACTTCAACACCCTGTATACCGTCAGCTGCTTGAACACCAGCCCCAGAGAATCCAAGTGCGGCAGCTTGTGCCGATGATAATCCAAATAAATCAGCTACTAGAGGATGCAGGTCAACTAACGTTACATTCGAACGGGCCGAAGCTTGCTGCGCAATAATAGCGTTAAAGGTTCCTACCGCAGTCAGAATTTTTGCTTGTTCTGAAGCTGTTAAGGTATATTGATCCGGAAGTGGAGCAGAAACACCATAGACTGAGCCATCACCCTGAGGAACTCCAATCACAAATATAGCATCTAATGGGAAAATATCGGAAGGTATTCCAAGTGCTGGATTACCTGCAGAAGCTTGACGAATACTTGGTAAATTAAAGCCCGACAAGTCAGTTAAGGACTCATCCGTAATAACCGGTGCATTAGCAGCCCCACCTTCAAAATTAATCTTCCTGCGATCTGCCTCAGCTTGGGTAATTGCACCAGCGGCCAACACTTGATCGATACCTGCATTATATGCACCATAAGCATTTACGCTGTTTAAAAATCCGGCTGTGGCCGCATCAATAGAACCAGCTGGCAATAATTTTACACCGCCACTTAGTTGTGTGGCAACTTGGAAGTAAGGCATAAGAGTTACTGGTGGTACATTCAGAATTACCCCATGTGCTCCATTAGCTGTTAAAGCATCTAAGGTGCCATTAATCGCAGCACTAAAGTTTGCAACACTGGAAATAGTAGTTGGATCTAATGGGTTGGATTCATCGTTAACTCCACCAGCTAATGAGTAACCTAGAACATCATTTCCACCCAAAAATACCGTAAAAAAGCTAGGATTAGCTGCAACTGCATCGCCCAGAACGGATGCTGTTTGGCCGGACTGGAAGGCTCCAAAGTAATTATTTGCAGAACCGTAACCTTGTACTGCAACGTCAATAGCTCGCAAGCCAGGAACCCCAAAGTTACTAATAGGGCTATTTGTATTTGGTGTTAAACCGTCACCAGGTGTGTTCACCAGTGCATCACCCAATGAACCTTGTCCTCCTTCGAGAAAAGCTAGTGCGGCAGCTAGATCAATCGCTATTCGTCCAGTACCAACACTGGAAACCGTATTAGGGTTGTTGAATGTTAAAGGCGCACCGGTGGTACTTTCATTAACCAATGACAATTGATTAGCTACTATAGTCGGAAATGCATTCATCTGCCCTGACTCAAATAACCCACCATCATGGTATCCAGCGGTGAAGGAAGCTCCCACGCTAATCATATTTGAAGCATTTAAGCTACCCAGAGAGTAGGAACTCTCGGTGGTATTAGAATCAATCCAATCGCTTGTAAGAGTGTCTTCGGAACTACAGCCAGCTAATACCAAGACAGCTAAAGCTAAGACCGAAGTACTTTTTAAGAATTTATTGCTATACATGATGTACCTATCTGTTTAAAAGATTATCAAAATTTAGTTGGATATAATAAATCGCACCAATATTTGGGTTTGCGAACGAGGTCGTATAACGCTCATTCAGCAGGTTTGACCCCCCTATTTTCACACTACCATTAATCGCTGGTACGGCATAGGAAATTTGGGCATCCACGGTTTGAAAGTCTGGGATAATTCCAGAACCAATTGCAGATTGCCACAAATAGGCATCCTGCCACCGGTAGGTTACAGCAAAACCTATGTTGTCGGTAAGCTTTCTGTTACTTATTGAGAAATTATATCTCCACTCTGGTGTGTTAAACGCTACGTTATAGGTACGCTGGGTTAGGTCGTCTAAATCTTCAATTTTATTGAAGGTAGCATTACCAGAGAGTTTGTAATTATTAAATAACATTAGGTCGGCACTTGCACCAAACCCATAGGTATTAATGTCCTGATCGATGTTGGTATCATAACCATATCGCTGGAGGCCAATTCCTTGACTTCCTCCTGTCACAAATACCTGCTGAAGTTCTGTGCTGTGTGCAACTCCTTCTGCAGTGGTGTATCCAGTGGGGATAGCATCATTGCCGGTTAACCCACCTGCAATCGAATAGGCTTGTGTTACATCAATCTCAGCACCAAAATCTTGGTAGGTACTGTTGTAATAGAAAACATCTAAAAATAGTTTTCCACCAAAGAGCACACTCTTGTATCCTACTTCCCATGTGGTCACTTTTTCAGTTTTGTATTCTTTGTAGGCGTCAGCAGCCACTACTAAGTCTCTAACATCGCCAGAAGCTTGAGCAGCTTGCACACTTTCCGTTGTATAAACCGTATTACGATCTAAGTTATATCGCTTGGATACTAGATCATTTCTACCTAATAATCGACGGGTCACCACATCTAAGTCGATGTACTGATCCTGTGTAGTTGGCATTCGGAAACCACGCTGATAGGAAGCTCGAAGGTTTTGATTTCCAGCAAACTCCCATACTGCGGAAGCACGTGGAGAAAACTGTCCTTCAAAGTTCTCGTTTTTATCGTAGCGAACAGAAGTCTGCACTTTGATACTTTCAATAATATCCCGAGATAATTGTAGGTAACCACCGAATTCATTAAAAGATACCTCATCACCATTGTCTTGGAGTGCGAACAAGGTACCTTCAGAATTTAGAGCAAAGGTTCTGAAGTTAGCACCAACTAAAACGTTGGCAAACTTGATGGTTTCACCAAAGTTGTAACTTCCCTCATAATGATATAAAGCAGATTTGTCTAAGAACTTAGCCCCACCTTCGGAAATGGCTCTGTTTCTGAACTCGTCAACACTAGCCTTAAACACGTCACTATCGGCTGAAGGCTGAGCCATGTCAGCCACTTGGCGAGCTGCGTTGTGAAGGGCATTATAGTTATTCGAGGGAATAGTAATTCCAGTTGGATTTGCACCCGTGTTATTGCCACCCGTCAAATAATCCAAATATGCTCCAAAGTAAGCGGGTAAATAATGACGTTGATTTACCAGAGAAGCTACGGTATTGGCAGCATACGAATTACCCGAATTTTCTTGAGTCGTGTATGCTCGTACGAAAAAATTACTTCCTCGAAGTTCTAATTTCCCAGTCCAAATGCTTAAGTCATCTAAGATAAACCGGTCGTTGGCGGTATACACTGTATTCCCCAAGCCGGCATTAAACTGAGCAATAGCCTCTATCTTCTCATTTAAGCGATAATGAAGCGCCGTTCCAAACTTAATACTTTCAGCGGTATTATCTACAAAGTCTGTTTCTCGATAACCTGTTGGGGAAAATGCCCCATTAGCTCCGTTGGGTAGCAAACTACGAATAGCTGACAAACTTGCTACGGTACCTGCGTCGGTGGCTGGGTTATTTATGGTTATATCAGCGATGGTTCCAATATCAATGGTAAAGTCACCGTAGGTATTAATTCCATCATAAACCCGGTTGTTAGCACGATTACTTGCCAAATTACCTTCTACTGTTGCTCCACTTTGATCTCTATAATCCACTCCCAGAAAATCCTGAGCATTCAACCAAGAAGCACTTACTTTAAAAGCAAACTTATCATTTACAGCCTGAGCATAACGAAATCCAGTGTCTCTGTAGAGTGAAGCCTCGTGATCGATTTCATCTAAGTGCGTAACACCAACTTTGGTGCGGATATCAAGACCTTGATAATCAAAAGGACTTTTTGTGTTGAGCAATAAGATACCGTTAATGGCATTGGGTCCATACAGAGCTGAAGCAGCGCCAGGAATGAGTTCCACACTTTCCACATCTAATTCAGAAGCACCTAAAATATTTCCAATAGGAAAGTTAAGACCAGGAGCTTGTCCATCGATACCATCGATCAATTGCACAAATCGGGTGTTACCATTTGCACCAAATCCCCGCGCATTTACCGACTTAAAGGTCAAACTTTGAGTACTAAAATCAACTCCCTTAACATTACGAATAGCATCATAAAATGAGGTGGCTGGAGTATTTTTAATATCTAGAATATCCAATTTTTCAATGGATACAGGTGACTTTAGAATGGATTCTTCGACCCGAGAAGCAGAAACTACCACATCTTTTCCAAAAATTGTTTGTTCTTCCAACACCACTCGTATGTTGCTAACATCGTTTTCCTCGATCAATAATTCCTGCATTTGAAAGCCCACAATGGAAAACTGTAGGGTGATTGGAGGATTTATTTGAACGGTTAAACTAAATTCGCCATTCGCATTTGTTGGGGTCCCTACAACGGTCCCTTTTACAACCACATTAACCCCTGGTAATGGGTCACCGTCTACGTCTAATACCTGGCCAGATACGGTGGTATTCATTTCGAGATTGGTAGTCATGGCGTGAAGAGTTGCTGTACTGTATGCCAAAAAGACAACCGTTAGCAGCAACATTTGCCGAAGCATTTTACTCATAATGATTCCTAATTAATTATGATTGGTAGTTATATCCACTTTTACATGTGTTTGTATAAGTAAAAGCAGTAATCCGTAGATGTACTATTTTAAATAATTTACACATAAATGCAAGCGCTTCCAAAAAAGCACCAGATTGCGGTAATAATAATAAATAGTTAACAAACACGCCTATTTTTTAACGCAATTAATCCGTTGCATCATTCCTATGAGTTTCCCTATCATCCTACATTGCAATTCATTATGCAGGACGTACTGTCCAACTATATCATTTAAAAATAATTACATCGTAACTTTTCTATTCAATAATTGACAATGCGCATTTTATGTATCCTTAGCCTATTTCTATGCTTCACCCTAATCGCTTGCAACGAACCTAAACCTATTGAAACTGACTACATGATTGCTACCGGAACAGCATTGCCCAGTATTTCTTATTTAGCATTAGGAGACTCTTACACTATAGGCGAGGC
>Ga0181606_10000666_pt1 | contig 28724 bp, 24 predicted proteins | sample 041ome_10_FD_132994 | JGI IMG/M metagenome (GOLD analysis project Ga0181606, IMG submission 132994) | Coastal salt marsh microbial communities from the Groves Creek Marsh, Skidaway Island, Georgia - 041412US metaG (megahit assembly) | ecosystem: Environmental > Aquatic > Marine > Intertidal... | reverse complement strand
TCAATGAAAATGACGTAAAACATAATAAAAACACCAGCACTGTAACGCCGCCGATATGCGGCCGTATGGTTGGCCATTCAATAAATCGAAACTCTTGCCAGGTTTTCAACTTGAATTGCCGGGCAAGACGCCAATTGGTGGGGGGGATCGCCATCAGTAAAGGCAAGAAAACCCGCATCACCAGTGGGGCGTTAAAAAATACATGCGCCAGAACAACACCGTGCAGCCCATAAATTTCTGGCTGCCACGCCGCCGCATCGGGCCAAATAGTGCCAAACGCTGTTGATAGGCCAGACATGACCCCGTGGCGCCCCCACACGGCAAGAATGCCAATTGCCGCCACCGTTGTGGGTACAACCATTGCAAAGCTTGATAGGTGAATGAGCAGCCGCACCAGACGCCAATTGGTGCGCCGTGCCAGACTGACAGCACAGGCAAGCCCCACAACGAATGAAGCCAGCGTTGATAGACCTGCCTGCACAAACGCCGATTTAAGCGCTGCGGTGATAGGGGTAAAGCTAGCGCCGCCAGCAGATATGACTTGGTCGATGCTAAACAGGCTGATCACCGCATAACCACCAAGCAAAAGACAGCCAATCGCAAGGGCAAGTCCGGCAAACACCACGGGTTCGAAGCGGTGTTTAGATGACCCTCTATGATCTGGCTGACAATGCGCTTGGTGGTTAATCATTATGCAGTGGCCTCGTTACTGACGATCGCTCGCCGCTCTATTGGCTCAGCCCGTCGCGCCACAGATTTGTCCAATCAGCACGTTTGTCGGCAACGGTTTTTGGTGAAAACAAAAAGGCAGTGCCGGGTTTAATCAATGTTGCAAAGGCGTCTGGCACCGCAACGTTGCCTGCCGGATACATCCAATTTGTTGTCGGTAGAATAGATTGCGCTTCATCGCTGATTAGGAACGTTAGAAAGCGACGGGCCAGCGTTTTGTTAGGGGCTGCTTTTAAAATGCCAGCAACCTCAATCTGCGTGTAATGGCCTTCGGCAAACCGGGCCGCCTTAAAATTGGTTTTGCCTTCGGCAATTGCATGATATGCCGGTGACGTCGAATAGGACAAAACCATATCAGCTTCGCCTTCTAGAAACATCGAATAGGCATCCCACCATCCTTTGGTTACGGTGGTAATTTTTGGTGCCAGTTTTTTCCATGCGTTGGCGGTGTTGTCCGGGTAGATCGCGTTCATCCACAGCAATAAACCAAGACCCGGTGTGGCGGTGCGGGGGTCTTGTATGACTATGCGCAGGTCATTTGGGGCGTCTAACAAAGCCGCCATCGATGCCGGCGGCGTAGCCAGCTTGTCTTGATCATAGACAAACGCAAAATAGCCCCAATCAAACGGCACGAAATTTTTATCATTCCATGGTGACAAGCGTGTCGCAGGCAATGCTAGCTTGCCATCAAGGTTGATATTATGGTCATCAAAAAGACCAGTTTTTGCCGCTGTTTCCATCAAATTAGTGTCAAGGCCAAGCGCAATATCAGCAGTGCTGCTTGCCGCTTCGATTTGCAAGCGGCCCAAAATCCCGATAGAGCTATCCAGCCCGACAAAATTGACCGTGCAGTCGCACTCTTTCTCAAAAGCCTCTTTTATTTTTGGGCCTGGGCCCCATTCTGATGCAAAGCTGTCATAGGTGTAAATTGTGAGTTCAGTTTTTGCAGCCGCAATATTACTGATAAGAATACCCACAAGAAATAGCAATTTAACGTTAATATTCAGCATCTTATTCTCCAATTGACGATCGCGACATATATGCCGCTGATCTAAGTTAAGATGCTGGTTAGGAGAATTTGTACGTCAGATGGTAATGGCTACTGCCTAACATCTCTTTTCCTCCGCCAGCATGATCTGGTTCAGGTTCTATGGGTATGGTCTCAGCCCGACGTTTATGTCAGACACCCCAAGAGAATGAGCCCATATTATTGAGAAAATTTGTCTAGGTAAAGGTCTGTTTTTGGCTGGCGTGGATAAGGCGAGGGCTGGCTGCCATCACTAACCACGGCCGCGATAGCCGGCCACGCCTTGATCTGGCACCCACGTGCCTGCCGGTATGTCGCCATGTTGCCAGAAAACATCAATAGGCATGCCGCCACGTGGATACCAATAGCCGCCAATACGCAACCAACGCGGTGCTAACAAATCCACCAGCTGTTTGCCGATGCCAACCGTGCAGGCCTCGTGAAAGGCTTGGTGATTCCGAAAGCTGTTGAGATAAAGTTTTAGCGATTTTGATTCAACCATCCATTGATCGGGAACATAATCTATAACTAAATGCGCGAAATCTGGTTGTGATGTTACCGGGCACAGCGAGGTGAATTCCGGCTGCGTGAAACGCGCCACAAAATTTGTGTCTGGATGCGGATTTGGCACACGCTCTAGCTCGGCATCTTCGGGCCGTTGGGGTTGTTGTGAGGCTTTGCCAAGGGCTTTTAAATTTTCCATTTTATGACCCGGTTTCTGGTTGAATAGACACTTTACCACAGCGCCATGCATTTTGCTGTGATGAGGTAGCCGTGCTTGCCCATTTTGGTCAAGCGTATTTTGCATTCATCTCATATGATGCGAACAGGCTTTAAATAGGTAATCTGGTTGTGCGTGCCAAGGTTTTTTCATAGTCTCGAAGCAGCTTTGCTGATTTTTTAGAGGTTGGCTGGTCTTTTTGTTTGATAATTTTTCGGCAGGAGTTTGGCATGGCAAGCATTTGGAACGGGCAGGCATTTGTTATTTCACATGCAGATGGATCGGCGTTTGTTGCGAAAGGGCTAAGGCCTTTTTTTGAATATCGTGATTTGGGGATTAGCGCTGCTACCAATGGCGACTTTGGCGCGCATGTGATCCGCGCCGTGCCGGGCATGACGTCGGCGGCTGAATGGCATACGCATGATCTGGCATTTCAGATGGTTTATGTGACCAAAGGCTGGGTTGTGTTTGAATATGAGGACAGCCCTGGCGGCCCGAGCCGCGAGCATATTTTGCGCGCTGGGTCTTCGGTTTTGCAACCGCCTGGCATTCGCCACCGTGAAGTGCGCCATTCAGATGATCTGGAACTTATAGAAATTATATCCCCGGCAGATTTTACAACGCATAAGGCATAATCTAACCGTGCGTAACCCGAAAAAATCGCTTACAGTGGTGCGTTATTTTTCTTTGGCCACGGCGTTTGCACGTTAAGTTTCTTGGAACGTTGCATGTCTTGGCATGTTATTTTTAGGAGTATTTATGGCTAGTCAATTGTTTGAACCTATTCGCTTGGCAGACATGACAATACCAAACCGTGTTGTTGTGGCGCCGATGTGTCAATATTCGGCCAATGATGGCACTATGAATGACTGGCATATCGCAAATGCCGGGTCATTTGCTATGAGCGGTCCGGGGTTGATCATTCTTGAAGCTAGCGGTGTCGAAGCGGTTGGTCGTATCACACATGGCTGTGCTGGGCTTTATTCTGATGATAATGAGGCGGCGATGGCTCGGGTGGTGTCTTTCTGCAAGTCTGTCGGCCATAGCAAAATGGGCGTGCAATTGGCGCATGCTGGTCGTAAGGCGTCGTCGCAACGTCCGTGGGATGGCGGTGCTGCACTTGCTGATGATGCTTGGCAAACTTTTGCCCCATCAGCGCTTGCCTTTGATAAGGGATGGCACACACCACAAGCGCTTGATAATGATGGTTTGGCGCGTATCAAAGCGGCCTTTGTTGCGGCCACTAAGCGCGCGTTGCGCATTGATATGGATGTCGTCGAGCTACATGCCGCGCATGGCTATTTGCTGCATCAATTTTTATCGCCGCTCAGTAACAAGCGCGATGATTCCTATGGGGGATCTTTGGAAAACCGCATGCGTTACCCACTAGACATTTTTGATGCGGTGCGGGCGGTCTGGCCGGAAGATCGACCATTGCTTGTGCGGGTGTCTGCTAGTGATTGGGTTGATGGTGGCTGGGATGTAGAGCAAACATCTGTATTCGCTCAAAAATTAGTGGCACGCGGCTGTTCAGCTATACATGTTAGCAGCGGCGGCAATTCGCCGTTGCAAAAAATATCAATTGGGCCCGGATATCAGACTGAACTTGCAGCAACTATACGCCGGCATGTTGATATTCCGGTGATTGCGGTAGGTATGATCACAGATCCTTATCAAGCTGAGACGATCATCAAATCGGGTCAGGCGGATATGGTTGCGCTCGCTCGGGAATTTTTACGCGATCCGCATTGGACGTGGCGTGCTGCAACCGCTTTGCGGTCGACATCTTCGGTGCCAGTGCAATATCAGCGGGCGGTGTCATTCGACTAACATTATGCAATGGGGAGAAATATGTTTGGACTGTTTTTTGAGGTCATTCCAAAAGCCGGGCATGCCAAACATTATTTTGACCATGTTGCGGCGCTACGCGAGGAATTGCTCCGGCAGACTGGCTTAGTGTGGCTGGAACGGTTTAGTCGGCGGCACGATGACATCCGCATTCTGTCGCATCAATTATGGCAAGACATGGCGGCGATTGATCATTGGCGGCACAACCGCAAACATAAACAAGCCCAAATAGCTGGCCGCAATCAGCATTTTTCTGATTACCGAATTCGTATAGGCAAGCGGCTTGGCGATGTCGGTGCGCAGCCATCCACTATGCCACAATCTTTGATGAGCAAGAATACGGCGCTGGCCGAGTCGCACCATTTGATAGCGACAGCGCACTACAAGGCGGCACCTAAAGCCGATGACGTAGAATTTTGGGAAAGTGTTACACACGCCCCGGCGGGCCTTGTCATGGCGCAGTTCGAGGCGGATGATGATGGGCTCGACATTGCCGAAAATTGGTGTCGTCAGCACCAGAAAAATGCTCATTTTGCACGTGCTGAAATCTTTGCGGTAATGATAGATTATGGCATGTTTGAACGCGGTCAGGCGCCTGAAACGCGGGGTCATAAAACGGCGCCCAATGGCTGATCGGGCGGTGGCATTTGCGGTGCTGTGCCGAGAGTGCGAGGCAGCTGGCTATGTGGGGGCAGCGCAGCCACCTGATGTTTGCCCTGCTTGTGGCAGTAAAAATATCCGCAGTCACCCAGAATTATTCACTCTGACCATTGCGCATATCGATTGTGACGCTTTTTACGCGTCTATCGAAAAGCGTGATAACCCATCGCTTGCCCAAAAACCGGTGATTGTCGGCGGTGGTGACCGCGGTGTGGTTGCCGCCGCCTGCTACATCGCTAGACAATTTGGAGTGCGGTCAGCCATGCCTGCATGGCAAGCCTTGAAAAAATGCCCCGACGCGGTGGTGATAAAGCCGCGCATGGCGCATTACGTCAAAATTGGCAAGCAAGTCAGAGATATGATGGTATCGCTAACACCGCTGGTTCAGCCATTGTCAATTGACGAAGCGTTTTTAGATTTGTCAGGCACCCAAAAGTTGCATAAATCAAGCCCAGCGGAGGCTTTGATGCGTTTGCAAAAACGCATTTTTACCGAGGTTGGCATAACCGTATCAATTGGCCTTGGCGGCAATAAATCATTGGCCAAGCTGGCATCAGACCGTGACAAGCCAAACGGGTTCTTTGTTGTTGGCGCAAATGACGCGGCCGCATGGCTGGCGCCGCAGCCAGTGTCTGTGCTTTATGGGGTCGGCAAGGCCACAATTGCCCGGTTGAATGGGGCCGGCTATTTCACCTGCGCTGACCTTGCGGGGGCAGATTCGCGGGCACTGGTACCGGTGCTTGGCAGTCAGGCGGCGCGCATTGTCGCCATGGCACAAGGGTTAGACACTCGGCCAGTCATTGCCGAGCGTGCTGCCAAATCTGTTTCAAACGAAACCACTTTTTCCAAAGATATCGCCGACTATAAAGAGTTAGAAGCGGCGTTGGAACAGCTCTGTATCAAACTTGCCAAACGGCTAAAGGCTGAGAAGCTTGCTGGGGACACGGTCACGTTAAAATTGAAACGCGCCGACCACCAGATTGTAACCCGAAGGCGGCGCCTCGGTCATCCAATCGATAAGGCGCATATGCTTTTTGAAATTGGCCAAATACTTTTGCTGCCGGAAACAAAAAAAGGCAATTTTTACCGTTTATTAGGGATAGGTGTTGATAATCTTGGTGAGGCAAATTCAGACTCGTTATTTGACCTTGGTGGAAGCCTTAATGACAAGCGTAACCGGTTAGAGCAGGCAGTCGATTTACTGGAAGGAAAGCTTGGTGATGGCATCATCAAATCGGGCCGTCAATTTGCGCGCCGCCGGCCAGAATCTGACGATGACATGCTATGCTAATAGGGGTCTTTGGCGCTTCGTTCATCAGATAGTGAAGGCTGACGTTGTTGGCACAATAGTTCAATAGCATCGGCAAGATGTGATTGCTCTATATGGTTATCCCCAGCCGCACAGCGTAGCCGGTGCGCCTCGATCAAAACATCTGCATGGGTGCAGCCACGTGGCGGTTCAAACCTATAGGCTGCGAGCTCAATGAGCATCCCCAAGGGATCGCGAAAATAGATCGAGTCCATGAAGCCGCGGTCTTTTGGGCCTGAATGGGTGATGCCGCGTTCGTCTAAGCGCAAAACTGCTTGGGCAAATGTGGCGTGACTAACGCTAAAGGCAAGGTGATGCAAATGTCCGGCAGACTGCGGTGGCCGCCGTTTTTCGGCTTTACGGCTTTCATCGGTAAACACCGTTATAAGGCGCCCATCGCCGGGATCAAAATAGATATGAGCTTCATCCGGGTTATCCAAATTGGGCTGGTCGAAAACGAAAGGCATCCCCAAAACACCTTCCCAAAAATCGATTGACGTCTGCCGATCAGCACCAATGATGGTGACATGATGCAGGCCCTGTGTTTGTAGTTTTCGCATTACGCACAACCCGTAAAAAGGTAACAATCAATTATGACAGAGCCAGACAATAGCCTACCACCCCGCCGCACCGGTTTTTATAAAGGTACCATTGTTAAGCTCACGCATGGCTTGTTGCAGCTCGGCTTGGGTGTTCATTACAATTGGTCCGTGCCACGCCACAGGTTCTTTCAGGGGTGCCCCAGATATCAGCAAAAACCGCACCCCGCGATCACCTGAGGTGACCGCAACTTCGTCCCCATCGCCAAACAGAACAAGCGTCCGGTTGCCCGATAAATCGCGGATTTTCAACTCATCGCCGGCAAACTCTTTTTCAACCTTAATGCCAAACGGTGATGACGCATTTACAAATGATGCGCTGCCTTCAAAAATATAGGCAAAGCCTTGACGGCGGGTATCAAATGGAAAGGTTTTAAAACTGTTTGGGGGCAGGGTGATGTCTAAATATTGGGGGTCTGCCGCAATACCGTCAACCGGTCCGCGATAGCCGCGATAATTGCCCGCAATGACGCGTATACGGCTATCATCATCATCATGCAATTCGGTAATGTCCGTCGATTTAATGTCCTGATAGCGCGGCGTTGTCATTTTTTCACGAGCCGGTAAATTTGCCCATAATTGAAACCCGTGCATTTCGCCAGCATCATTGCCCTTTGGCATTTCTTGATGAATGATGCCGGATCCGGCTGTCATCCATTGCACATCGCCGTCACCCAATGTGCCGTTATTTCCAAGGCTGTCGCCATGATCAACAGTGCCCTTTAGGACATAGGTTATTGTTTCAATGCCGCGGTGAGGGTGCCAGGGAAACCCGTTTTTATAGAGTGACGGGTCGTCATTGCGAAAATCATCCATCATCAGAAACGGGTCAAATGGCTTGGTGTCGCCAAAGCCAAACACGCGATTAAGATGAACACCAGCGCCTTCCATCGTAGGGCGGGCTTGGCTGGTCATTTTTACGGGCCGTATCGACATTTCACTCTCCACAACAAAACATTTTGGGCGTACCGGCATATCTGAAACCTACATGCCTGAAATACATCGCAGCTAGGCAATAGCTAGGCGCTAAATAAACACACCTGTTATAATAAGCGATGAAATAATTTTTATCAGGGTCGTTTTGCAAGAAAATCTTTTGCCGAATGCGCAACTCTGTGCGCCAGTATTATTACTAACTGTAAAAAGTAAGGCACAAAAACATATAAGATCATTAGCATGTGCTTAGTCTTTACCCGTATTTTGCCGGTATTTTTCCCATATTTAGATTGTTAAGATTTTTTGAGGGGCGCATAACTAGCCTAGTGGTGAGGGCAGTCTTGCACCTTGCTGGTCTTGTTCTGTTTGAGGTGCACAGTGCCACAATCACAAAATTTATTCGGACCCGAAGCACCCGCCGCAGCCAAAAACCTCTATGGGGCGGCGTTGATGGCGCTGACCATGCTGTGCTTTGTGTCGAACGATGCGCTGATGAAATATCTTTTTCAAACGCTTTCGGTCGAACAGGGAATTTTTGTACGCGGTATTATAACGGTGCCGTTGATTGCCATTATTGCCTATGCCCGCAAAAGCTTGTTCGTCCGCATTGATTGGCGCGACATGAAAATCGTGCTTGCTCGTAGCGCCGCCGAATTGGCTGCAACAGTGTTTTTTCTGACAGCGTTATCGCATATGCCGCTGGCCAATGTGACGGCAATCTTGCAGGCGTTGCCGCTGACTGTGACAATGTTCGCCGCGATATTTTATGGTGAACCTGTTGGCTGGCGGCGTTGGACAGCAATTTTAGTGGGGTTTGGCGGGGTTTTGATCGTTATTCGCCCGGGCACCGAAGGCTTTGACAGCTATGCGGTGTTGGCGATAATTTGTGTGGGGTTTGTGACGGTGCGCGATGCCATTACCCGCCGCCTAAACACCAAGGTGCCATCGCTATTTGTTGCCTTGGTATCGGCAATTCCAATTTGTCTTTATGGCGGCACTATGACTATGGTCACCGGCTGGTCACCTGTTACCGCAGATATGTGGGGGGTTGTTGCCGCGACCTCTATAGCCGTTACCGGCGGCTATTTATTTTCGGTGATGGCGATGCGTAATGGCGAAATTAGCTTTGTGGCGCCGTTTCGCTACACCGGTATGATTTGGGCTATTCTGTTTGGCGTTTTGTTATTTGGGGATTGGCCAGACAGGCATACATTGTTAGGCACAACAATTGTTATTGGTATGGGCATATATGCTTTCCACCGTGAACGTGTCCGCAAAATAGCCCTGCCAGCGGTGCCACCGCGGATCTAGACTACCGGTTTAGGCAAGGGCTTGGCCTTGGCATTACGGGTGGCGATTGTTAGCGCAATCACAGCTGCAAGGGTGATGCACCCGCCAATGATTTCCGCCATGGTCAGGGCTTCACCCAAGAACAACCACGGCCAAACCGGGCCCAACACGCTTTCGATCAATACAAGCAAACTCACCTCAGCGGCTGGCAAATATCCGGTTCCGATCGTTACAAGCGCAATGCCAAGGCCAATTGTAAAGGCCCCCATGAATAAGATAATCGCGGTATCGATATGGCTGATGCTAAGTCCGTTATCAAAAACACTTGCAGCAACCGCACCAAGGCATAGGCTAAACACGCCGCCCAAAAATGTGCCGCCCAAAACGTCTTTCTTGCGGCTTCTGCGGGCAATGACCAGCATCATCGCAAAACACAGCGCCGACATAAAGGCAATAGAGTTCCCCAGCGAATATCCAAGCGAGGCACCATCAAAAACCATTAGCCCAACCCCAAATGTGGCGGCAATCATGGTTGGCCAAGTGGCGCGGTGCGGGATTTCACCAATCCATTGCCACGCCAGGATGGCGGCAAGAAATGGCGCCACGGTCAAAATAAATAAAGTCGATGCGACTGATGTATAGAGCATTGAGAAAATATAACTGGTAAAGGCGATCGCCAGCCAAAATCCCATCCAAATATCATGCTTGTCTATGGTTTTTAATACCGCCACGGGCCCACAGCGCCGACGCAAGCAAATCACCGCCAGTACCATCAAAGTCAGGCTGATCGATCGATAAAACAAGATTTGAAACCCCGATGCATCGTCTAAGAGCCGCATTAACACGCCAACAAAGCTCATCAGCACGGCACCACAAAGCACGAGAAGCATAGCGATTGGTCTTGTCATGGGGTTACCTAAACCTGTCTAGTCAGTGCTTTTGAATCTGGTGTTTTGGACAATAATGACGGTGCCTATAGGCAGAATAAGGGTGATCGCGGTTACAACAATCAAAAGCAATCCAAGTTCAGAATAATCTGCTGTGGTTACAATTTCATTTGTTATTTTGTCTTTTACTTGCCGGGTGACAACAAATAATTGATTCAGATATTTGGTGCCAAGGGCGCTTGCAGACAATGCCAGATTTGTAAATGAGGCAAATACCGCAAAAAACGTTGCTTTCATGCTATTGGGCGCGTTTTTGGCAATCCATGCCAAAAGGGGGATCATCGACACCTGCCCAAGTGGTGATTCAACCGCGGTATTAATAATAGCGATGAAGTGAGCATCTACAACGCCGCCACTAATCGCCGCCGTCCATTTGTGCAGCCCATAATACATACCAATGCTCGGCAAAAATAAAATGGCGCCAGCTATCGACAATACGATAACGATCCGAGCGATAGAGTTTTTTGCCATAAAGGGCCGCAGAAGGACGATACCCACCAATGTCAGCATCGATGCTATCAATGATAGCACAGATAAAAACTGTTCATTAAACAGCAATTCATCAATTTCAAACCAAGTGAGGCCCGGCCCCGGGCTGGGCATGGCCCGAAACATAAAAATAATAACTGCTGTGCCCACTATCATCAGGCGCTGATGTTCCGGTAGAACGGCAATCAACCGGCTCATTAAAAATAGAATAATTGCCACCGAACCAGCAAAAACAATTTCCTGCGCAAACGGAATGCTGGTCACACCGAGGCTCACCGAAAAAATCACAAACACAAGGCTGCCTAGAAGCACGCTCCAATTGACCGTGGGTTGCGGATATGGTCCGGCCGCCACGCCTGTTTTTGACGGCGCCGTTGCAGATCGCGCCAATTTTTCTAGCAGGCGCTTTTGTTGGTTGTGGCCAATGATGACGCCAACAACCGACAACCCTGGTATCAGCAAGGCATAAAGGTAAATGTCACCATAAAGATCAATGCGAGCGTTATCATCAAGCGCATCAACCCCGTCAAACAAGATAACATTAGCCAGTGCCACCATAACCGTGCCGCCGATAATGGCAATGCGGCCAAGGGTTTGCATTGTGGTATGCATATCTCTGATTTGCGCATCGCTGAACGGGGTGCCAGTGGCATCGTTTTTGGGAACGGCTTCAACCGTCATGGCATCGGCAACAACGTCCTGAATGACATAACCAACCGGCGCCAGAATAACACTTATGACATACCAGCTTTCAACTGGCATATAAACCGCCATGGTCGCAGTTTGGGCAATCAAACCATGCATGATCAAAAGGCTGATGGCAATCACCCCAGCCCCCAAATACACCATAAAGCGTTTATGTTTCCAGATCAGGTCAACAAGATGGCCAAGCGGCATTTTTAAGGCCCATGGCAAACCTGCCCAAAACCCTAAGCTAGCCAGAAAAGCAGCTGATAAATTTAGATAATCTTTGATAAAAAATGTGCCAACAATGGCAGTCAGGCCGGAAATGCCGGCCGCGAGATAGACCATTAGCGGCGGGAGATAGCTCCATCTAAATTGGCGCGGTAATTCGGTAATGATTGCTAACAAATGCCTCGCTCCCACGGTCATGCACGAAAACCATAATACAGGCTAGAGAATGTCGGCAATCGTTTAACGCAAAATATTTGCACTTGCTTGAAGCATCTAAAAGGGGAAAACTAAAATGACAAATGGTTGCAAACACGTGACCAGTCGAAAGGCAAAAAGGGGCCAGAGATGAAAATATCGGTTAAAGCTTTTGCGGCAAGCATTCTTTTATGCGCTGGGATATCTTCAAATATAGCGCATGCCAATTGTGACACGGTCAGATTTTCGGATGTTGGCTGGACTGACATTACCGCAACAACGGCGGTCAGTTCAGTTATACTTGATGCCCTTGGTTATAAGACTGAGACTAAATTGCTGTCGGTGCCGGTTACCTATGCATCGCTTGCCAAGGGCGATATCGATGTCTTTCTTGGCAACTGGATGCCAACAATGGAAGGCGATATAGCCGCTTATCGTGAGGCTGGTCAGGTGGATACGGTACGCGAAAATCTTGAAGGTGCTAAATATACGCTGACGACAAACGCTAAAGGTGCGGCTGCCGGATTACAGAGTTTTGCGGATATTGCCAAATTTAGAGAACAGCTTGACGGGAAAATATTTGGTATTGAACCTGGCAATGATGGCAACCGTATAATTCTAGATATGATTAATTCTAACGCTTTTGGCCTTAACGGTTTTGAAGTCGTTGAAAGTTCTGAGCAAGGCATGCTAGCCCAGGTTGCGCGCGCCAAAAAACGCGATGAAATGGTGGTCTTTTTGGGGTGGGAACCGCATCCTATGAACGCTAATTTTGATCTCACCTATCTGGCTGGCGGTGATGATTATTTTGGTCCAAATCTTGGTGGGGCAACCGTTTATACAAATACATCGGCTGGTTATGTTAAAAAATGTCCGAATGTCGGAAATTTTCTGAAAAACCTCAAATTTTCCCTTAAAATGGAAAATGAGATCATGGGTGACATTTTGAATGACAATATGGATGCAGATAAAGCCGCGATAAAAGCGCTCAAAGCTGACCCATCTGTGCTTTCGGATTGGTTAAAAGATGTCACAACAAAAGACGGTCAAAATGGGATGACTGCCGTTAAGGCCAAATTAGGACTGTAACCTAACAACCGGCCGGTCTTATGATCGGCTGGTCATGAAACAGTCATAGGCACAAAGCCTGCACAGGTAATGGCCGTTGCTGGCCTGTCTGATTGGAGCCTTGCCATGTTTTTAGATTTTGTCACCGAAACCAAAATCCCGATTGGCATTGCGGCGCGGCGTGGGTTTGATTGGTTAGAGACGAATGCAACTGGCTTTTTTGACGGGTTGTCTCTGATATGTGAATATCTCATAGATGGTGTTTTGTGGTGTGTGCAGACACCGCACCCGTTTTTTGTGATTATGGTGATTGCCGGGCTGAGTTTTTGGCTGCAACGAAGTAAAAAAACTGTTTTCCTCGTGGTGCTGGGGTTTTTATTCATCCTCAATCAGGGCTATTGGGAAGAAACCACCGAAACGCTGACATTGGTTATGGCATCATGTATTTTATGTATGGGCATCGGCGTTCCCACAGGTATTTGGGCGGCACATCGCCCGGCGGTTTTTGCGTTTATGCGGCCAGTGCTTGACCTTATGCAAACCCTGCCGACTTTTGTGTATCTTATTCCGGCAATCGTGTTTTTTGGCATCGGCATGGTGCCAGGCCTTATTGCCACGGTAATTTTTGTGTTACCTGCACCGGTCCGTCTAACACATTTAGGGGTTTCCAACACGCCGGCTGAAATGTTGGAGGCTGCTGATGCGTTTGGGGCATCGTCACGGCAAAAACTAATAACCGTAGAACTGCCTTTTGCATTACCGCAGATTATGGCTGGTTTAACGCAAACCATCATGTTGTCATTGTCAATGGTGGTGATTGCCGCTTTGGTTGGGGCAGATGGTCTTGGGGTGCCGGTTGTGCGTGCGCTGAATCAGGTCAATACGGCACTCGGCTTTGAGAGTGGACTTGTCATTGTGGTCTTGGCAGTGTTGTTAGATAGAATGTTTCGGGCCGGCAAATGATAGAGACTAGAGACAGCCGCACCGATAATAAAAGCCTCATTGCCGTATTAAGAGTTCAGCGATGCCGCCTGCAACTGCATCCAGACAGCTTCATTTAAACTGAGTTTTGGGGGCGTGACGTGAGCCGACTGTTCGAAGAGATTGACTATCAGCAAACATCAATTGGACCAATTTCATTGCGGCGGCGGCGTGAATTGCGTCTTGATGTTGATGTTATGGAAATCATCCTTGGTGATGAACATCTGATGTCAGATTTATTTACCACGTCTGAAATAGCGCTTGCCACTGAGGGGCTTGGCGCTGTCACACATAAAGGCCCCCTGTCTGTTGTCGTTGGCGGCTTGGGGATGGGGTTTACGGCTGACGCCGCGCTTCGTGATCACCGGGTTGTGCAAATGCTGGTGGTTGAAAAGCTGGCACCGGTCATTAGCTGGCATAAAAAGGGATTCATACCGCTTGGTAAAACGCTCAGCCAAAACCCGTCTGTTCGTTTTGTCGAAGGCGATTTTTTTGCCATGGCGGACAGTGAATGGGGTTTTGACCCGGAAATGGAAGGGCGAAAATTTGATGCGATATTACTTGATATAGATCACAGCCCAGATTTTCACCTCGCAGCGTCACATGAAGGGTTTTATCACCCAAAAGGTTTGGCACAGCTGAAACGGCATTTGCGCCCAAACGGGGTCTTTGCGATGTGGTCAAATGAACCGCCAGATAGCGTTTTTGTGGCGCGCTTAAATTCAGTTTTTCCACATGCCGCGGCAGTGGAAATAATTTTTCATAACCCGCTTCAGGATCGCGATTTCACGCAGAGCATTTATCTTGCACATTCTTAGTGGGGGAATGCCGAGGGAGGTGAAAACATGCCAAATTTCACATCAGACCAAATTAATTTATTCTATGACGATCTAGGTGAGGGCTCGCCGCTGTTATTTCTGCATGAATTTGGCGGGGATACCAGAAGCTGGAAACAGCAAGTGGCGCATTTTTCATCCACGCATAGATGTCTTGCCTTGGCATGTCGCGGCTATCCACCATCTGATGTGCCGATGCATGCGCAAGATTATGGATGGCAAAAGAATATTGATGATGCCATTGCGCTTTTGGATCACCTTTGTATTCCATCGACAAAAGTGATTGGTTTAAGCATGGGGGCCTACACTGGCCTGCAGATGTGCATGCAGTACCCAGACCGGGTTCAATCCCTAGTCGCGGCAAGCGGTGGTTCTGGCGCCTTTCCAGAGACCCGCAATGAGTTTATTAAAAGCAGTCTGAAAATCGCCGATGAAGCCTGCTTTCTGCCGCACATGCCCGCTGATGCGCTGGCTTATGGCAGTGCGCGGATTCAACTCCGTGAAAAACACCGCGCGGCATGGGATGAATTTTATGATAATCTTAGCCAACATCCCGGCATTGGCAGTGGCATGACGCAAAGAATGGTGCAAGCGGCACGACCAAGCCTTTATGATTTTGAAAGCCAACTTGCGGCGATAGATAAGCCTGTATTATTGATGGTCGGCGATGAAGATGACGCCTGTCTTGACACAAATTTATGGCTAAAGCGGGTTATGCCACTGTCTGGCCTGTCTATTTGGCCTAAATCAGGGCATTTATTAAACCTTGAAGAGCCGGAGCGCTTTAACGCCGAGTGCGATGCGTTTTTTTCTGCAATTGATTTTGCAAAATGGCCGAATAGGCAGCATTTATTGCGGGCGCACCCGCAGCCGGTTTAATTTTTTTTTTGCAGGTTTTTTTTCGGCATTTCATAATGTTTCTGGCAAATGCAATTGGTGGAAAGGGTGCCATTTCACCTGTTTTCATTTGAGTGGCTCCTTGCTATCCTCACGCCGCTGTTATTTTTTACATTAAGATAAAGTTGATAAAAATGTTAGTTGTTATCTCTCCTGCAAAAAAACTAGATATGTCTCAAAAAGAGTTTTCTGATGTATCTAAGCCGCTTTTTGTGGACCAAACCTCGGAACTTGTTGGGGTGATGCAGTCACTTGATGCTGATCGCCTTAAAAAACTAATGAGCATCAGTGATAATTTGGCCGCGCTTAATGCCGATCGGTTTTTACGGTTTGGCATGCAAAAGCGCAAGCCAGCAATTTTTGCTTTTGCTGGGGACACCTATCATGGCCTTGACGCTGACACCTTAGACAACGAGGATTTGGTGTGGGCGCAAAATCATTTACGCATCATATCGGGACTTTATGGGTTGCTCCGGCCTCTTGATGAGATTGAACCTTATAGGTTGGAAATGGGAAGTCGCTTAGCAACTAAACGCGGCAGGTCTCTTTATGATTTTTGGGGGTCCCAGCTGGCGAATGCGCTAAATGAGGTCGCCACACAAACCGGAGCAGAAATGTTGGTGAACTGTGCGTCAAAAGAGTATTTTTCCGCTATTGATGTGGCATGCTTAAAATTTCCCGTGCTTACCCCAATATTTTTAGAACATAATGATGGAAAGCCCAAAATCGTCAGCTTTTATGCAAAAAAAGCACGAGGTGCTATGGCCCGATTTGTCATGCAAAACAAACTAAAAACGCGCCAAGAGCTGGAAGAATTCAGCGCCGGTGGCTATCAGTATCAACCTGATCTGTCAGATGGCACTTCCCTCATCTTTGTCCGGTGAGAATGACCGGCACAGCGATGCCAGTGAGCAATCTGCGCGCCACGGTTCTGTAAAAAATGGTCCAAAATCCTGAGACAAGCATGCGGTATCTGGAATTAGCCGCATTAGTCTTTGGGGCTATGCAGAATTGTCGCTTTTAACGATGAATGGGAACGAAAAACAGTGGTGAAGGTTAACAAAGCCTGGATCGATCACATAGTCATCGGGAGCGCTGACTTATGCCAGGGAACCGCTTGCCTTGAAAAGATTATGGATGTGAAGTTTTTCAAAGGTGGAAAGCACCCGTTAATGTTAACCCATAACAATCTTCTTAAGCTTCAAGAGCCCACATATATGGAGGTCATTGCAATCGACCCTGAAACATCCAAAGTGCAGGGTGAAATTACCAGAAAACGCTGGTTTTCACTTGATGAAATGGATACGCAAAAAACCTTAAATGTATCTCCTACACCGCTGTGCTGGGTTGTTGCTGTAGACGATATAGAGGCTGTGAAGTCAACATGTGGCTATGACCCGGGCGTCATTACCAAAGTAGCGAGGGGTGAATTGGCGTGGCTGCTTACAATTCCAGACGATGGTCAACTGATAGAGTCTGGGGTATTGCCGTATTTTATACAATGGCCTGAGGCCAGCCACCCGTCACAAAAAATGCCAGATAGTGGGCTTAAGCTTGAAAAAATTGTCCTCATTCATCCAAATCCTGACGCCATCAAAAAGACACTCGCAAATATTTCGATAGATGGACCAATTGAGGTAAGGGAAGGTGAAACGGAATTAACGTTTCAAATATCAGCGCCCAATCGTGAAACCATTGAATTGTCTAGTAGACAAAAAATTGGGGGCTAAGGTGAGTGTCGCGTGATCATCACACCGCTTATAGAACCACAATTGGCTTGAGGTAAAACGTGATGCCCAACGTCGACGCCGGCGCCAGTCTAACCTGCGCCAACTTTACAGTAAATTTTTTCGGGGGTAACAGCCTGCAACGCTGATAAAGATAAATGGCGGAGAGGGTGGGATTCGAACCCACGATGGGCTCGCACCCATGCCGGTTTTCAAGACCGGTGCATTCAACCGCTCTGCCACCTCTCCGTTGCCGTTGAGGTAGCGGAAGTCGGTGTGGTCTGTCAATATGGTTCTTGCCAACTTTATATCTTTTCGTGTGTTTTTTATGTTTTTTGTATCTGACTTTGTTGTTGATGTCTTAAAATACTGTCTTATGATGCGGATTGCATTGGTGGCCGCAAATCAATGCCGGTTGGGGCTGAGAAGAAAATGTTTCGAACAATTGCTAGACCGACAGCGGTATTGTGCTTTCTCAGGAGTATCATGTGAACCGGGTGACTGTGTCGCTTAGCGCTTCGGCTGCTAGCATCTATCAAAAGCTGCAAATCTTTTTGGCATTGCTGTGTATTGGTCTGTCTGTATCAACCGCATTTGCCCAAAGCACCGGCAAGCCAGCACGCGCAACCCGGGTGGCGGTAAGCGTCGTAACCAGTGAGGTGATTGCCGATTTTGCCGAGCTTCAGGGTCGCTTTGTTGCTGGATCGACCGAGTCGGTAACGGCAGTGGTTAATGCCAAAATCGAAATTTTGGGTTTGCAGCTTGGCGATACCGTTAAAATTGGTCAGGAGATTGCCCGTCAAGATAGTGACGACCTTGTGTTGCGCCGGCGCCTGTTGCAGGCACAACTGACCGAAGCCAGAGTAAAACGCGAAGATTTAGCAGCTGAGATAGACAGCGAAATTGCATTTTTGGATTTGGCTGAACAACAAGCTGATTTATTGGCGGGCAAAGCCGCACGTGCCGAGGGGTTGGTGGCTAATAATGCGATCCCCATTGATACTGCCGAAACAGCACTGAATGCCAGCCTTGCCGCCCGCCAAAAGGTGCTAAGCCAACAAAGCAGCATTGCCCGAAAAAGGGCGCAGTTGCGTTTAAGCGCTGTGACTATTGAACGTTTGCAAGCCGAAATTCAGCAATTGGACGCCGACATTGCCGCCACCACCTTGCGCGCGCAGTCAGACGGACAAATTATATTTATTGCTGATTATACCCGCAGCTATGCGCGTGAAGGCGAGGTCATTGCGCGGATTTTAAATCCTGCTGTTTTCGAGGTAGAGGTAGAGGTCCCGGTTGGCCAACTGCCATTTTTAAACGGTGTTGACGCGGTTGCGGCGACCACCCTTGATGGGCAGGCGCTGACATTACAACCGCGTGTTGTACTGCCGGTTCAAAACGCTCGTACCGGCACCAGAACAGTTCGGCTTAGGGTGGATGGAATGCCGCAAGAGATGGTTCTGGCGGACAATGCTGTGGTGGCGGTCAATGTGCCTATAACCAGCCCGTCGCCGGTTTTAATCATCCCGAAAGATGCCGTGATTCCGATTAATGGCGGTCACATCGTGTATGTGGCTGAAGCGGGAAAAGCTGTCAGGAAAGCAATAAAATTGGGGGCTGCGGTGGCCGCCGGATTTGTGGTGAAGTCAGGCCTTGATGCTGGCGTATTTGTGGTCACCCGGGGTAATGAACAATTATCTGATGGTAAAGCCATTGAGTATGGTGATGGCAAGGATGAGACAGCCCCGAAGGGGCAACAATAATGGGCAGCCTTATTAAGCTTGCCATAGAGCGCCCCATCGCCGTTATGGCGATGATTTTGATGACCGTGGTTTTTGGGGCTGTTGCGCTGCAAACCATTCCCATTCAGATGAGCCCCGATATCGAAAAACCGGTGCTAGATGTCCGGGTTAGCTGGCCGGGCGCCTCACCAGAAGATATTGACCGTGAAATTATTGGCCGTCTTGAGCGCGAATTAGCATCACTTAACGGCGTTGAAGAGATTGCGTCCCGCTCAACGCGTGGGAATGCCCGGGTCACGTTGACCTTTAATGTCTCGCAGGATATGGACAAGGCGCTTGTGTTGCTGCTGAGTAAATTATCGGCGGTAAATGGCCTTCCTGATGATGCAGATACGCCGCTGGTACGCACCTCAAATTCTGAAGACAGCCCCATTGCCCGTTTGGCCCTTATTGCTAAAGATGGCGCTGATGTGAACCTTGAGGGACTTGGCCAATATCTTGATACCAATATCGTAGAGCCATTGAGCCGAACAGTTGGCATTTCCGAGGTCGAATATCGCGGTGGTGGTAAATATGAAATGCGGGTCATTATCGACCCTGACAAACTTGTCCAATACAAACTGACCCTCAGCGAAGTTATGGAGGCTTTGCGTACATCATCTTCGACCATGAGTGTTGGCATGGTGACTGAGGGCAAGCGGTCTTATGCGGTGCGTACCGATGCGGCAAACTACACCCCAGAGACAGCCAAGCGTATTGTCTTGCGGACAGATATTTCAGCATCCGGCACGATTGTGCCTTTGCTGCTCGAAGATGTCGCAACAATCGATTTGCGTGTGCAGCAGCGTACCAGTTTTCGCCGCCTGAATGGCAAGCCAGCAATTATTTTGAACGCGATACGCGAGAGCGGTAGTAACGTTGTGGCCACTATGGTGCGGTTGCGGGCCGCAGCGCAAGCCTTGAATGAAAACGAGCTTGATCTGCGCGGGTTGCAATTGCAGGTGGTCTATGATGAGACCAAGTATATTGCGTCGGCGATTGATCTTGTGCAGCAAAATATTTGGGTTGGTGGGATACTAGCATTGTCGGTGCTGCTGTTGTTTTTACGCAGCGTTCTGCCGACGGCTATTGTTTTTGCCGCAATTCCGGTTTCGGTTATTGGCACATTTGTGGCGATTGCCGGGTTTGGCTTGTCAATCAATGTGATTTCTCTTGCCGGACTGGCATTTGCGGTGGGCATGGTGGTTGATGCCTCAATTGTATCGCTAGAGAATATTTTTCGGCTGCGCCAGCAAGGTATTGACGCGCCAAATGCCGCATACCACGGGGCACGCCAAGTGTGGGCGCCGATTCTTGGCTCTGCGCTGACAACCGTAATCGTCTTTGTGCCGGTATTGATGCTCGACCTGCCGGTTGGCCAGTTGTTTCGGGATATTGGCATTGCAATTTCGGTGTCAGTGTTGATTTCGGTTGTGGTGTCTGTCACCGTGATCCCAACATTGGCAGCGCGTCTTTTAGCAGGCCCAGCTGATCGCTTCACAAAATTACCGAGCATCCCCTTTATGGACAAACCAGCCAGTGTTTTTGCCAAGCAAATCATGCGTTATGCCCGGTTTGCGGTCACCCAAAGGCGGCGAGGGGCGTTGGTTGTTGCTACCATCCTTATTGTGACCGCAGGGTTTTGCGCACGCTTAATGCCGCAGCTTGATTACTTGCCAGACGGCAATGCTAATTTTGCTTTTGGGCGCATCAGCGTGCCGGCAGGCTATTCGATGGATGAAACCTTGCGCATTGCAGAACGCATGGAAAAGGCCGCCCGCCCATTGTGGGAAGGAAAAACCGAGCCCGGCGGGCCTCCGGAAATTGAACGCTTCTTTTTTGTGGCATATTCGGGCGGCGCGTTTGCCGGCGCCGCTGCCAAGGACCCGGCACGTGTCAGTGAATTGCAAATGGTGTTAGCGCGCCCAGTATTTGCCGAGCCCGGCGCACGTGCTTTTGTTCAACAAGCCTCATTGTTCGGCCGCTCTGTCGGCGGTTCGCGGTCAATTAGCGTTGATATTGTAGGGCTAAACCGGGACGATATTTTGCCGGTTGCTATCGCGGTCAATGACGCCTTAGATGCCAGATTTCCGCGGCGTGATGGAAACCAAATTCGGGCCTTGCCATCGCTTGAGTCTGGCGCACCGCAAATCCGCATAACGCCAGACCTGCCAGCCTTGGCACGGGCAGGTGTGACGGTTCGTGAATTGGCATTGGCGGTTGATGTCTTTAATGATGGTGCCAATGTTAATCAGGTGCCGATCGACGGGCAGCTTATATACATGGTTCTATCAGGATCTGAGGCCGAAAACATGACCGCAGGCGCCTTGCAAGACATTCCCATTGTCACCCGTGCGGGCAATGTTTTGCGGCTGCATCAATTGGCGCGGATTGAGATTGTTAACGCGCCCGAACAAGTCCGGCGTCTTGGAGGGCGTCAGGCTATTTCGTTGCAGATTCGCCCCAACAATAGTTTGGCGCTGGAAGATGTGGTGGCCATCATCGATAATGAAGTTTTGCCAGATATTCGTGCCGAGGCAGCGCCGCAAGGCGTGTCAATTAAGCTTGAAGGGGCGGCAAGTGCGCTCGATCAAACCTGGCGCGCCATGCAAAATAACGTGTTGACGGCAATATTTGTGATTTTCCTGCTTTTGGTGATCTTACTGCGCAGTTTTATTTTGCCGCTTATCATTCTCTTGACGATCCCGGTGGCCGCGGCGGGCGGTATTGCTGGTCTTGTCGTGCTGAACATTTTCATTCTGCAGCAGCTAGATATGCTAACCATGCTTGGTTTTGTGATTTTGACTGGGGTGGTTGTCAATAATGCGATTTTGATGATTGAACAAACCATGCTGCATCTAAGAGATGATGGGCTAAATGCGAATGATGCCATCATTGAAGCCACGCGTAACCGCATTAGACCTATATTTATGTCGACATTGACATCGCTATTCGGGCTTGTGCCTTTGGTGATTTTCCCGGGTGCTGGGTCAGAATTATATCGCGGTATCGGCGTTGTGGTTTTTGGTGGGCTGGGGCTGTCCACGCTGGCAACTTTGATCATTGTTCCGCCGTTGTTGGCAATCGCATTAAACAGCCGCTATGGTGGCCGTATCACGCAAGGCGCGACATTGCACGAGACTATCTGACGTTGTTTTTATGGCGCCAGATCTTGCCCAGTTTTGGGGTGTCCGAGTTATTTCAGGTTTTTCAATTTTGACGGTTGCCCCATGACAAGCTTCCGCTTTACCATAGGCGCTGTTTGCAAAGTGGTGTGCACATCAAAATTTTTTTTTCGTTGGTGTGACTAGCCAAATGGCGCATATCTAATCTCGTGAGGGGGCATCAATGAAGTGGATTATTTCGATCATTACCGCCGTTGTAATGGCGATGTCTGGTCTGCCAGCTTTGGCACAGGCGCAAGATTTTGATAGCTGGTTAGTCGAGTTGCGCGCGGACGCCCACAAGCGCGGTATCTCAGACGCCATTTTTGATGCCGCCTTGAAAGATGCAAAACCAATCAAGCGGGTCATCGAGCTAGATCGTAAACAGCCTGAATTCACCATGACCTTTGATGAATATCTGAATAAAATTGTGTCACAATCGCGTGCCAAGAAAGCTGCACAAAAACTAATTGAGCATGATGAAATTCTCACAGCGGTTTCACAAAAATATGGTGTGCAGAAACGCTTTATCGTGACATTTTGGGGCGTGGAAACAAATTTTGGGCAGTATCTTGGCTCGTTCAATGTGCCGCATTCCTTGGCGACATTGGCCCATGATGGCCGGCGCAGTGCCTATTTCCGTAAAGAATTATTGAATGCCTTGCAGATATTAGAAGATGGCCATATTACGGCTGACAATATGAAGGGGTCATGGGCCGGCGCCATGGGTCAAAGCCAATTCATGCCATCCAGTTTTCTGGCTTATGCCGTAGATTGGGACGGTGATGGCAAACGTGATATTTGGGGAACCAAGCCAGATGTGTTTGCCTCGACCGCCTATTATTTGTCGAAAGCCGGGTGGAATAATTCGTTAACTTGGGGGCGTCGCGTGAGCCTACCTGCCGGCTTTAGCCTAGATGGCAAGGATGCCTACACGCTTGCTGATACAAAGGTTCGCAAGACATTGCCGGTATGGGCGGCAGCTGGTGTGCGCTCGGCAGACGGGTCACCGCTGCCAAAAGCTGACCCGGTGGCACGGTTGGTTATGCCATCGGGGGCCGATGGACCGGCCTTTTTAGTGTACAGTAATTTTGACGCAATTTTGGATTGGAACAGGTCCAATTATTATGCGCTGGCGATTGGGCATTTGTCTGACATGCTGAAATAGGGGACGGCATATGGTAGCGTTAGCGCAGGTAATTAGAGGGGTTGGGATTGTGATTGTGGCGGTGATTCTTCACGGCTGCACATCGGCTGAACTTGCCATTGATCTGTACAAAAAACAAAAACGCAGCACTGATGAACAAATCGAAGTGGTCGCCGAGCCACGCTACAAAGTCGGCAACCCTTATGAAGTTGCCGGAATTTGGTATTACCCAGAGCGCGATTTAGCCTATGACGAAACTGGCATCGGGTCATGGTATGGCGACGAGTTTGCCGGAAAACTGACTGCAAATGGTGAAATTTTTGACCCGGAACTGGTCACCGCCGCGCACAAAACATTACCCATGCCAAGTGTGGTGCGCGTCACCAATTTAGATAATGGTAAATCTTTGGTGGTGCGGGTTAATGATCGCGGGCCCTTTGTTGCCGGCCGGATTATTGATTTGTCACGAGAGGCAGCGCGCCGCATCGGATACAAGGATGATGGGCTTGCACGGGTTCGAGTGCAGGTGCTTGCTGAACAGTCTTTGCGGCTCGAAAAATTGGCCAAGAATGGCAAGTTTCCAAAAATAGGCGGCGTGGTGCAAGAGGCCTTGCCCGAAGTGTCTGCCGTTGCCAAGCCCGCTGTAAATCTTACCGCAACATCAAATACCGGCCGGGCCAATTACACATCTTCAAACGGCCAGTCTGCGCTAGATCTGTTGTCACAATCACGGGTGGGCGAAGTGATCACGGTGGCACCGGTATCAACGCAAATTTGGGTGCAGGTTGGCGCATTCCACTCGGAAAGCAGCGCCGCCTCAGTTTTAGAACGGGTAAAGTCGATCGGCCGCGGCGAAATATCATCTATATCGCAATCAGGGCAAACCCTGCACCGCGTTAGATTAGGACCAGCTCTAACCGTAAGTGATGCCGACAATTTGCTGGATGGTTTGGTTAATATTGGATTTTCTGGCGCGCGTATCATCGTTGACTAACCGGTGGATAGCGGTTTTCGAGAAGTAATTAGATAGGATGTAACATAGGTTACAGTCAGGCTAAATGAGGGATATCGAGTGATAAAAATGCCTTTGAAGACACCGTTGATCGCGCTGCTGATGATGAGCATCGCCAATACTGTTTCTGCTGCTGAAATTCTGACGCCAGCAAAACAGGCCTATATTACTGATTTTGAGAGTGGAAAGGTGTTGTTTTCCAAAAACGCCGAAGCACAAATGAAACCGGCGTCGATGGCAAAAATTATGACCGTGTTTATTGTGTTTCAGCGAATTGCCGAAGGCTCGCTGCGTCTTGATGACAAGTTTTTTGTGTCAGAAAAAGCCTGGCGCAAAGGTGGGTCACGCAGTTTTGTAGAAGTTGAGTCAAAAGTTTCGGTATCTGACCTTCTGCATGGAGTAATTGTGCAATCTGGAAATGATGCGGCGATTGTTTTGGCTGAAGGTATCGCTGGGACCGAAGATGCGTTTGCTGAAGAAATGAATTTTTGGGCCAAAAAGCTCGGCATGACCAACACCAATTTTCGCAATGCTACTGGCTGGCCTGACCCTGAATTGACCACCACAGCCAAAGATTTGAACATTCTGACAACTGAACTACTCGGTCGGTTTCCAGTTGATACCTATCCTGACCTCTATCCAATTTTTGCCAAAAAAGAATTTACCTATAATCAGATTAAACAGCCAAACCGTAACCCGCTTGTGTACGGTACCGAAGGGGCTGATGGTCTGAAAACCGGACACACTGATGAATCCGGCTATGGGCTGGTTGGATCGGCGCAACGTGACGGACAACGCGTGGTTATGGTGCTAAACGGTATGGACAGCATGAAACAACGCTCTTCCGAATCACGCAGGCTGATTGATTTAATGTTTCGTGAATTTAAATCCTATAAGTTTTTTGACAAAGATCAGCCGGTTGATCACGCCAATGTATGGCTAGGAAAGGCACCAAAAGTAGACCTTGTGCTTGATGCGCCGCTTAAAATGGTTTTGTCACGCAAAGACCGGCAGGCCATGGAGATCTCGTTACAATGGCTGGACCCAGTGCCAGCACCGATTATGAAAGGTGATCAAATTGGCACATTGGTAGTGTCACTGCCTGATACTGTCATCAAATATCCACTACGCGCAGCGCAAAATGTCGAAGAGCTCGGCGTCTTCAACCGGATCGGCGCTGCCGTTAAATATCTGGTGTTTGGCGCAGCCGAATCATCAAAGGTTGCGCAGTGATATGTCTCGACAAGGCTTTTTCATCACGTTTGAAGGTGGTGAAGGTTCTGGAAAAACAACACAAATTCAATATCTTAAAGAGTGGCTTGCAGTGCATGTGCCATCCCAAGATCTGGTGATCACGCGTGAGCCAGGCGGGGTTGCTGCGGCAGAATTGATCCGCGGATTATTGGTCAATGGTGAGGCTGACAAATGGCGGCCGGTGACCGAGGCTATGCTGGTGTCGGCGGCTCGGCATGAACATGTTGAAGATATCATTCGGCCTGCCTTGGAGCAGAATAAAATTGTGATATCTGACAGATTTGTCGATTCAACCCACGTTTATCAGGGTGTTGTAGGCGGGGTTGCGAATGCAGACATCGCGGCGATGACCCGCATTGCGTGTGGCACTATTCAGCCTGATTTGACGATCATCCTTGATCTGGACAGTCAAATAGGTTTGTCGCGCGCCGCGTCTCGTGGTGTCGGCGAAGATAGGTTTGAAACAAAGGGGAACGCCTTTCACGAAAACGTTCGCAATGGCTTCATTAACCTCGCAAAAGCCAACCCTGAACGTTGTGTTTTGATCGATGCAGACCGCGCAGCTGAACAGATCGCAGATGAAATCGTGGCGGTGGTATCACAGCGCTTACTATCAAACGGCATGGCAATGGATGACTGAGCATTCGCCATCAGACCAGTCATTTGCAGCGCTTTTGGGCATTGCCGGGCATGATGACTTTTTACATATGTTAAACGCGGCTGTCATGGCCGGTCGTATGCAGCATGCCTGGCTGCTAACTGGGCCGCGTGGTATAGGTAAAGCCAGCATGGCGCGCAAGGCAGCGGCATGGTTGTTGTCGGAAAGCCGCGGGCAGGGGCATTCGCTAAATGACCCGGCACGCCCCGTTGACATTGATCCAAATGACATTGGTGCTGGGCAAGTCTTAAATGGGGCACACCCCGACTATATGCTGATTAAACCAGATGAAGACGACAACAAATCGGGACAAATTAAGGTAGATCAAATTCGCCGCATGCTGCCCTTTATGATGCATAAGCCGGCGCGGGGCGGTTGGCGTGTTGCGATTATCGATTCGATGGATGAAGTGAATCGTAATGGCGCCAATGCGATGCTGAAATTACTTGAAGAGCCGCCCGAACAGGCAGTGATTTTTCTGATTGCCTCGCAAATTGGGCGGTTGCCGCCAACAATTCGTTCGCGTTGCCGGGTGGCTAGTATGGCGCCGCTTTCTGGGTCTGATTGTCATACCGCCCTTACCCAAATTTGGCCAGATGCAGACCAAGCGCATATCACCATGTTGGTGCATTTATCACAAGGCGCACCGGGGCAGGCGGTGAAACTTGCCGAAACCGGATCTGCTGACATGTATCAGGTTGTTTGTGCGTTGTTGGCAGCGCCGCAGCTAGATGCGGCGGCTTTGGCAACCATTTGTGGAAAATGGGGACGGGGCACCGCTGCCGGGCGCGACGGACGCGACGGCGCGGTGTTTTGCCTTGGCAGGTTATTGCGCTTTGCGGCGTTGCAGGCAAGCGGGATCATACCAAACCCGCTTTGCGATTTTGAAAAAACCGTTATTGGCGTATTGGTGAAGCGTCACAGCGCGACGCATTTGGCGGCGTTGCATGATGGCTTTACGCGTGACGCCGCCCGTGCCGAAGGTCTTTATCTTGATTTTGCCAGATTTTTAGAACGCCATTTAACAAAATTATATGAGAAAACCTTGCCCTAACACCGTGACTGGGCTACCTCAATTACAGAGAGTTAACGGGATGTTTTGTGCGACCAGTCGGATGCTTTAGATGACGCAAAGTTTTTATATCACCACCCCCATCTATTATGTGAATGACAAACCACATATCGGTCATGCCTATACGACATTGGCATGTGATGTGTTGGCGCGGTTCAAGCGGCTTGATGGGTTTGACGTTACGTTTTTGACCGGCACTGACGAACATGGTCAAAAAGTCGAAATTGCGGCATCAACGCATGGTGTTTCGCCGCAAGACTTCACTGATCAGGTTAGCCAAAATTTTCGTGATTTAACCAAAAACATGAATTTTTCAAATGATGATTTCATTCGGACCACAGAAGACCGACACAAGCTAGCCTGTCAGGAAATTTGGCGGCGTCTTCAAGAGCGCGGCCATATCACGCTAGGCAATTATGCCGGGTGGTATTCAGTGCGCGATGAAGCATTTTTTACCGAAACAGAAATTGTCGATGGTAAAGCGCCAACCGGCGCGCCGGTTGAATGGGTTGAAGAACCATCCTATTTCTTTAATCTGTCGCAATGGCAACAGCCGCTTTTAGATTTTTACGAACAAAACCCCAATTTTGTTGGCCCTGATAGCCGCTTTAACGAAGTCAAAAGCTTTGTGCGCGGTGGTTTGCGTGATTTGTCAGTTAGCCGGGCAAGTTTCAAATGGGGCATTCCGGTGCCAGGTGATCCTGACCATGTTATGTATGTGTGGCTTGATGCTTTGACAAATTATATAACCGCGTCTGGCTGGCCCACAGATGGGGCAGCCGGCGATCCAGAAAAACACGCAAAATTATGGCCTGCAGACCTGCATATGGTCGGCAAAGATATCTTGCGGTTTCACGCGGTCTACTGGCCAGCCTTTTTAATGGCGGCAGAGCTACCATTACCTAAACGTGTCTATGCGCATGGCTGGTGGACGAATGAAGGTCAGAAAATTTCCAAATCATTGGGTAATGTGATCGACCCGAATGCGCTGACAGCCCAATATGGCCTTGACCAAACGCGCTATTTTTTGATGCGCGAAGTGCCGTTCGGCAATGATGGCGACTTTTCAACAACAGCGATGATCCATCGGATGAATGGTGATCTGGCAAATGACCTCGGCAACTTATGCCAGCGGGTTTTATCGATGGTTCATAAAAACTGTGACGGCGTAATGCCGTCGCTGCCACAAAACCCAAGCGCGGCTGATGCCGCTTTGTTGGCAGCTGCTGACGGGCTGTTGGAGCAGGTGCGCGAATGTCTGGACCGCCAAGCCTTTAATGAGGGCTTGCGCTGCATCTGGCAGGTGGTGGCAGATGCTAACCGCTATGTTGATGCCGCCGCACCGTGGGCATTAAAGAAAACTGACCCACCGCGGATGGCAGAGGTGCTAGCGGTTTTAGCCGAAATAATTCGGCAGGGTGCGATTTTGATTCAACCCTTTATGCCGCAGTCTGCTGACATTATT
>Ga0181606_10000655_pt1 | contig 28917 bp, 17 predicted proteins | sample 041ome_10_FD_132994 | JGI IMG/M metagenome (GOLD analysis project Ga0181606, IMG submission 132994) | Coastal salt marsh microbial communities from the Groves Creek Marsh, Skidaway Island, Georgia - 041412US metaG (megahit assembly) | ecosystem: Environmental > Aquatic > Marine > Intertidal... | reverse complement strand
TTCGTATTACAGTCTAGACATTCTAGACGTTCTCCTTTGCTTTGGTTTGACGAAGAAAAGGGAGTTAACAGAACTTTACGTTACGCTAAAAACCAGCGTTCTCCTTTTGAGGATGAGCAAGACGATTTTGCTATTGTTGAACCCATTATGTTTGAAAATGGTGTTTTAAAAGTTGATAAGCACGATACTGTTCTTCAGAGGTTTTTAGAGTTGCACCCAAAAAATGGAATTACATTCGAGGAGTTTGTTCCAGAGAGAAACGCAGAAAAGCAAATAGAAGACTTAAACGAAGAGGTTGATGCATTGATTGCTGCTCGCGAAATGAGCATTGATAAGTGTGAAGAAATCCTTAGAGAGGTTTTAGGCCCATCTGTAGAAAATATGTCTTCAAAAGAGGTTCGTAGAGACATATTAGTTTTTGCTCGTAACAGTCCATACGAATTTTTGACAATGGCTGGTGATCCCGACGTTCAGATGAAGAACAATATTGCTAAGTTCTTTGACATGAACATCATTCAATTCCGAAACAAGAACAAAGACGTGTATTTTAACTTGCCAAACAGCAAGAAGCGTATGATGACTGTTCCAGAGGGCGAAGACGGAATGGATGCGGTTAAGTTATTCTTCGAAACAGAAGAAGGCGAGCCTATATACAACAAGTTGTGTAGAGAGCTTGACTAATTGATATATACCTATACGTAAAGGCCATCTCATTTAGAGGTGGCTTTTTTTTGTTATCTTTGCGTAACCATGATTAACGAAGTGAGAAATACCGTGATGTTTATCCTTAACAAGGACAACAACGGCTATTTGACTCCAGCTGAATTTAATGCATTTGCACGTCTATCTCAATTAGAGGTGTTCGAAGACTTATATCAAAAAGTAAACAACTGGTATACTAAAAGAAATAACAGAAGGTCAAACAGTGGTATAGCCGATGTAACAAAGCATGTTACTGAAGACCTAGAAGGTTTTGTAAAGTCATCTAGTCTTGCGTTGGACACAGGAAGCACTTTTACGCTACCTACAGACAATTACAGCCTTGTGGATATACTTTACTCTAGTAAGAGTGTAGAAAAGGTCTCTAATCACAAAATAACGCTTCTTAACAACTCTAACCTTACGGCGCCTACTACATATTATCCGGCATACGTAGAGAGAGAAACCAAGGTTACTTTGTACCCAACCACTATAACAAGTGGTGTTTCTGCTATTTATGTTAGACTACCAGAGGACCCAAATTGGACGTACTATACAGATACTAGTGGTAATCCCGTGTTTGATATAAACAACAGCGGGTATCAAGATTTTGAGTTACCTAAAGAGTACGAAAAAGAATTGGTACTAAGAATATTAGCAAAAGCTGGTGTCAACTTAAGAGAGGCAGACATAATAAACGTGGTGAACGGAGAGGAAGCTAAAAACGCACAGAAAGAACAATAATGGCACAGACACCTGAACAATATTACGGATCGGCAGATAACTACGGAAGCGGACAATACGTTACGCTAGAAGACGTGGTGAATAACTTCATGCTTATGTACGTAGGCTACGATAAGCTTATCGACAATGCCGATAGATACAATGTGTTGTTTCATGCCAAGCGTGCGGTGCAAGAGCTAAATTACGACGCATTCAAAGAGATTAAGGTACTAGAGACCTTGGTTAACGACGACCTAAAGGTTATACTACCACAGCACTACGTAAACTATGTAAGAATATCTTATGAGGTAGACGGCGTGTTATTTAAGCTTAGCGAGAATCCAGAAGTAAACTGGGCTACTAGATACGACCAAGACGCAAATCAAGATTATTTGTTTGACGTTGATGGTAACCTAATTGAGGAAGAGTCCGAGTTGGATAGAATAAGAAAGGAAGGAGAGTACAGACAGTACATGTACCCAGGGACTTGGTACGGTAGATACGGATGGTGCTGCGATGGCTTTTGGTATTTCAACTACAGAAATAGATACGGTAACGACGCATCTAGAATGACGGGCAATCCGACCTATGTTATAAACAAACAAGAGGGAGTGATAAACTTCTCGTCTGGTTTGTCTGGTAAGTTAATTGTTTTAGAATACATAACAGATGGTTTAGAAAACGAAGACCCATCTCAAGTGTCCATACATAAGTTTGCTGAAGAGTTTGTATATGCTTACATAAAGTGGTGTATGCTAAACAATAGACTTGGAGTTCAAGAATACGTAGTTAGAAGAGCAATGAAAGAAAAGTCTTCATTGTTAAAGAACGCAAAGTTAAGATTAAGCAATATCAATCCTAGGAGGTTGCTAATGGCCTTGAGAGGAAAGGATAATTGGATTAAGTAATGGAGATTAAAAGAAATTTTGTCAAGGGAGTAATGAACAAGAGCCTTGACGATAGGCTCTTACCCGACGGTTTTTACCGCGATGCATTAAATATTAAAGTTTCGTCTACTGACGGCAATGACGCTGGGACGGTTCAGAATTACTTAGGTAATACCGAAAAACTTGATATTGATACTTTACTGACAGATGCTGGGTTTGTATCTCAGTCTGACTTAACTCCAATTGGTTCATATACCGATACTCAAAACAATGATATATACTGGTTTATAACGTCTACTACTTACGACATTATAGCTAAATATCATGAAGCCAATGACGGTTCTGCTAGCGGAAAGTTAATATTGGTAGAATCAAAAACAAGTGGTATAATGAACTTTAGTCAAGAGTACTTAATCACGGGAGTAAACTTGATAGATAGTAAGTTTTTGTACTTTACAGATGGACTAAATCCTCCAAGAAGGATAGACGTTTCAGACGTTTACAGAGATAGCAACATATCTGTAGACACAGTAAATGTAATAGCCAAGCCCCCTATAAACTCTCCAAGAATAGAGTTAATTTCTGATAACACAACAGACCAAAACAACCTAGAAGATAAGTTCATAAGGTTTTCATATAGATATTTATACAAAACCAATGAAGTAAGTGCGCTGTCTCCATTTTCTAAAACTGCTTTTGAAGCTCAGAGCTTTAAGTTTAATTTTGATAGCGGTAGAAACGAATCGATGCGAAACAACGCAAACAAGGTTAAAATAACTTTTGATATTGGATCTGAAGAAGTAAAAAAGATTGAGATTGTCATGAAAGACAGTCGAAGCAAAAATGCAGTTATAATTGGGTCTATTGATAGAGAAGACTCAAATGGGCAGTATGAATTTACAAACAACAAAATAAACAAAATATTACCAGACTCTCAAGTAAATAGATTATTTGACAACGTTCCTTTATCCGCTAAGGCTCAAGACTTGATAGGAAGAAGAATAGTATATGGAAATTATAAGCAATTTTTTGATTTAAGCAGAGGGAATGAGGAAATAAATCCTAATTTTAGTTTAAAGTTTGAAGAGACGTCTATTGCAAATGGTGATTCAGAGGAGACATTTAAGTCAGGTAGAGATTATGAATTGGGCATTGCTTATTTAGATGACTTTGGAAGGATGTCTACAGTATTAGATTCTGATTCAAACACAGCAAACATACCTATTACTAAGTCTAATAAGAAAAACCAACTTGTTGCAACTATAAATCATAGAGGTCCATCTTTTGCAACTAACTACAGGTTTTTTATAAAGCAAAATAGAGGTACATATTATAATATAGTCCCTATTGATATACAGCAGTATGGAACTTTTACTTATTTTCAAATTGCTAGGTTCGATATAGACAAGATAAGGGAAGGTGACTACATATATATAAAGTCTACACCAAGCGGAGTTAATGAAGATTCTAAGAAGTATAAAGTACTAGAAGCAGGAACCAAAGAAAAAGACTTTTTAAATCAATCTAATGACACTCAAGAGGCTGGTTTCTATATAAAGATAGACACCAAAAACACATCTATATTTGACGATAAAGACTTAGTAAAAGTAAACGCAAAAAACCAAGGCGCGACTTCTTATGGTGGGCCATACATGATTACTGCCCCTGCATTGTCTGGAACGAGAGACCCATTGGACAAGTATCAAAGGCATTTAGATGTTCCTGTTTTTTACGGAAAGGGTAGTAATAATGTTTTAAAATACAAAAAAACATCTTCCTCCTATAATTCCTCAAGAGACTACAGAATTGTAGTGGAGGTTACTGATTCAAATAAATTTAGATATAAAAGGCACGATCAGTCTAATTGGGAAAAAGAAGACATAACAATGTCCACTTCTAGTAACTTAATAGAAATAATAGATTTAGCTGGAAGTAATCTAGTTGTTGGGGATATAAGTTTTGATACATCCGCTTCATATACTGTAGGAGACTCTTGGAGATTGAATTATAGAGGTGATAAAAATGCCATAGGTGGGGTTCTTGTAAAAGCAAGTGACTTTCCTAGGGGCGGTGGATATGCAATTGTTAGCAATGTTCAATGGTCAAACAACAGAACTACATGGACCACAGAGGTAACTCCAGGTAGTGTTTTGAAAATACAAATAGGAGACGGGTATTCTCAAAAAATGCAAAAATTCACCTCTTCTGGTACATATCAAAATATAGAAGAGTGGTTTTATGAAGAAAAAATTAATACAAAGTTTGAGCACTTTGATGTAAATGGCAAGAACAAAAATTCTGATGCTGTATTCTTTAGAAGAGGAACAGGCATACATAAGCTAAATGATGTAAACTATATAGTCGGAACTGGTAACAAAACAGGTTTTGTTTCTATGATTGTAAAAACATGGCAAGAATCAAACCCAGTTACAGTGACAAAACCTTTTAGAGATGAAAGAAGATATATATGGTTAAGTTTACAAGCGGTTATTCCTTCTAGTATAACTATATTAGAGACGGAAGGACTCGTAAATGACGATGATATATATTATGAACTTCCAGAAACCTATCCATTAACAACATCTGGGTTTCATACTAGTTCTTTTTCTGGAGACCAAAACCAAGGCTCTAGTCGACCAGCTCAAATATTTTTAAGAGACTTTAATGCCATATCTTTTGGCAATGGTATGGAGTCTTCAATTATAGAGGATGATTGGAACGGCCCAGAGCTTTTGCCGTCTCCAAGAGCAAGTGCGTCTATCGACAGATATGAGGAAATACACGCAAAAAACTCATTGACTTACAGTGGGGTTTATAACGAGTCTTCTAGTACAAACGACTTGAATGAGTTCAATCTATCACTAGCTAATTTTAAGGCTTTAGAAGAGGAGTACGGACCTATACAAAAGTTATATGCTAGAGATAGTGACTTGATTGTATTTCAAGAGGATAAAGTGTCAAAAGTTTTATTTGAAAAGAACTTACTAAGCGATTCAGTTGGAGGTGGTTCAATTACTAGTATACCACAAGTATTGGGAACTCTAATACCATATACAGCCGAGTTTGGCATATCTAACAACCCAGAAAGTTTTGCTAAGTGGGGTAACGACATATTCTTTGCTGATGAAAAAAGAGGTGCTGTTTTAAACTTGACACAGTCTGGCATTAAGCAGATATCTACATATGGGATGAGGTCTTATTTTAGAAACTTGTTTGATGACGAAGCAGGAAAGCAAAAATTAGGTGCATACGATCCATACGAGTTTAAATATGTACTATCTTGGAATGACAAAGACATAAGCGAATGTGACTTGTCTGTTTCCCCTCAAGGCCCAATAATTGTGTCTGGAGATTCATTTACTGATGGAATTATTTTTGCCATACAGTCTAATACCACATGGAGTATATCGGTTGTTCAAACGGGCGGATGGTTGACATTAAACACGACATCTGGAGAAGGTAACCAAGTAATTAAAGGAAGCGTATCTGACAATACTAGCAACACAACAGAAAGAGAAGCAACTATTACCATAACATATTGTGACGGACAAACAATAGACATAGTGTTTATACAGTCATACAAGTCAAAAAAGAAGGTTGTAGTTGTAACAAAAGGAAGCGGTAACAACGATGGAGGTAAAAGTGTAAAGCCAGAATACGATTCAACCGAAGGTTCTTATGAAGGCGGAAGAACGCCATTAGATTTTGGAGGAGATTACTTTACTTATGACCCGATAGAAGACTTTGTGGGTAACGGTGGTGTTCCAAATGCTGGAGACGATGTAGACATTATAGGAGATACCTTGTTTGAAGACTCAGCAAATAGACCATTAAAGCCATTTAATCCTGATTTAGGTAATAAAATGTATTACTTAGATTCGGATACTATTTACACCGCTGACCAAGGAGACGACTTAGTTTCTGATGCTACAGAGGTTACACCCACGTTAGACGTAGACAAGTACAAGGGTGCGTTTACCTATAACGCTACTAATGACAACTTGTATTTAGTTATTGACTATACCAATAACTTAAATATGTCTACTTCCGTTACAAGCATTCCAACATCTGGGACAGACTTGCCAGAAGCTATAACTCTAAATAACTCTAGTGATATAGGTAGATATACTGTTACGTATTCATCTACATCTACAAATATTAGATTTATTGTTGAGAATTCCTCTGGAGCTATCATAGCAGATAGTGGATATGTTAGCACTCCGAGTTCAGACACGTTTACAATAGTTAAAAGAAACACAGGGTCAGATGTAATAAAGGTTTACGGTCCTCAATCGAGCGAGACTTATGACATATCGCTTTCGGCTGTTTCTCTTACATCTTTCACTATTAGTGACGCAGGATACGAAACAGTAGACGATGCGTGTGCTAGCTCAACAACAGAAACGGCTTATCATAACGGAGATGCATCTTCACCTACTATTGGAGACGTAATATATACTAACTCAGATGGGTCTAATTTGTTTGACGGAGATGACAAATATTATGAGGTTGGTTCTAATGCGTTATTAGTTAATGAAAATGGACTTGTTCTATCAGAAGACTCTTGCACTTGCTCTGAAACTTCCATACCCGTTATAAACCAAGTTGACGTAGTTGGAAATGAAAACGAAGATTTTTCTTTAGCCATAACAGCAACTAATAACCCAACTTCTTTTCAATCAGCTGGAAACTGTAGAGAGTTCGAGTTGTTTGGAGGAAATGGAGGCGCTGTTTTTCAAGGAGAAGATTGCAATACAGGAATAACAAAACAACTATCAGTTTCTTCTGGCCAAATTAGGAGTGTTTGTTTGTTTACGGGAACTGTTTCAAAGGTTGGAGGTGCTTCAGATGCAACATTTACTGACATGGGTGGTTGCGTTACCAATGCGTTGCCAAATGGCCTTGTTATTTCTGAAGATGGTCTAATAACTGGAACGCCTACTGAGCCTGGAGATTTTAACTTTACAGTTACTGCTACCAATTGTTTTGGGACTAGCTCTGATTACACGTTTACAATTACGATTAAGCCAGAAAAAGCTCCAAATCCTGAGTTCCAAATGGATATGACTAATCCACAAACGTCTTCTGCTAATGCGTGTGCGATTGGAAGTCCATCATACAGTACTATGTATCACAACGGAATCCTTGAGTACCCTGTTATTTATGACATGGTATTTAGTGATCCTGAAGGATTAAACTTGTACAACGGAAATAATCAGTGGTTCTTAACAGAGAGTGGTGTAGCTATACTAGTAGACGCTGATGGAATAGTAACTGACACGTTCTTGTGTGGTATTACTACTCCTACACCGCCTACTTACTCTTCAGTATCGTTAGCGTATGGTGCAGATGCATCAGCTGCTTGTTCTAACACTACATTTACTACGTACTACTACGACGGCACGTTAGGTGTGAACCCAGGGAATCTATATGATGACGCTGCTGGAACGACGCCTGCTGCGTCTGGTAACTACAAGTATGACACGGGCGGAGGACTTATTCAGTTCCCATGGGACGGAACAAGTTGGAGTGCTCCAGTTGATTGTCCATAAATGATTAACTTTGTGTAATGGCAAATACTATAACATACTCAGAGAACTTACAAGGTTGGACATCCTTTCACTCATTCGAGCCAGATTGGATGGCGGGTATGAATAATGACTTTTACACCTTCAAGAATGGTAAGGTATGGAAGCATCATAGTAACGCAACTAGAAACAACTACTACGGAACTCAGTATAACTCCGTAATGCAGACCATATTTAATGTTGAGGCTGATTTTCCTAAAATGTTTAAGACTCTTAAATTAAAGGGAAAGAGCGCAGAAGCTTGGTCTGCTGATATAGTTTCTGACTTGAATACTGGCTTGATTTCAGATACTGACTACGAAAAGAAAGAAGGGAACTGGTACGCGTATATACGAAGAGACGCTGGTGATTTAGACTTGACGTATTTGTCTACGCTAGGTCTAGGCATTGTGGACGGAACGAATGTTGTTGGAGATACCGTTGAGATAACCATTCCGAATGGCGACTATACAAAAGGAGTAGGGGTAAAAAGCTCTGGACAAGATAACGGGGATTTGGTATTTGAGGCAACAGTTGATGATACAGACCCCGATAACAAAAGAATAACAAGCACAAGCGCCAAACTAGGTCAAGTTCAGTCTATATCATACAATTCGGTATCAAATGAAACCACTCTTGTTATGGTGAAACACCCGTTTGCTAGTGGAGCTCCAGACAGGCCTTCAGACGATAACTTAATTATTGTAGCGAAAAACTCACAAGCTGAGTCATTTGGTCTAAGGGGGGCGTACATGGACGTAACCTTGACAAACACTGAGTCCGAAGAGGTAGAATTGCTAGCAGTGGCTTCTGAGGTGTTCAAGAGTTACCAATAAATTTAGTATCTTTGTATCTATGGATCCAGCAACTATGATGCTATTGGGTAAGGCTGGTATGGCTGCTTATCAAGGCATTCAAGGAATGACTAAACAAAAAGAAGCAGAAAGGTCTGCTCAAAGAGCCGCAGCTAAAATGCGTGCTATAGAAGAAGCAGACGTAATAGGAGACCTTCAAGTTCCTACTCTAGGAGCTGAGTTGGCACGTCAAGAACTAGGGCAACAAGTAGCTACGTCAGTAGAAGCCTTGCGCTCTGCTGGTGCTGCTGGTGTTTTAGGTGGTATACCTAGCTTGATAGACGTGAGCTCTGACAAGGCACTAGAAATAGCGGCTGGGCTTCAAGAAGCTGAGTATCAAAGAGATAAGTTTGTAAAGGAGCAAGAACAAGGCTTAGAAGGAAGGAGAGTTGCTAGAGAAATGGGCATGGCTAGTATGGAGCTTCAAGGTGCTCAAGCTGCTGTAGCCGAAGGAAAAATGGCTCAACAAGAGGCATTGAAATTAGGTGCAGAAGCGTTAACTGGTTTTGCTGGAATGAAGTTAAAGGATTCAGATTTGTACGACACTCAAAAGCCTGCCTTACAGGCTCCTTTTGAACCACCTCAAGAACCACTAATTGGCAAGCAACTAGAGCCAACTAGCACTCAGCCTTTAAATTTAAGTGTTTCAGATGAAGAGTTTAGACAGGTCAAGTTAAACCCATTAGGTGAAAAGTCGCCATTGGGTGAAAAGTCGCCATTGGGTGTTTCAGATGAAGAGTTTAGAAAAGTCAAGTTAACTCCATTAGGCGAAAGGCCAGAATCCGCAATGGAAACAATAAACAAACCACTTACTGTGAATGGTGTAAACATGAACTACCCAAACATGCCGATAGCTCCATTAGGAGGGATGAGAATGCCTATGGGTTTAATATATTAAGACATGACTGAATACGCAGGATATATAGCCGTTAACCCCGTCGATTGGTCTAAGGTAGCTAGAGAAGCTACCAAGGACATAATGGCGATACAAGACGAAAGGCAGAAAAAAAGAGAAGAGCTAGACGAGCTTTCTGTAGCGGGACAAGAAGAAATAAACAAGTGGACCCAGTCGGCTGATAGCGACATGAATAATGTGCTTATGGCTGGTGCTCAGTCTGCACGTTCATATATACAAGCTCAAAACGACCTACTAAAAAGAGGTTTAGTTACTCCAGAAGAATATAAAAGAAACATAGCTAACGTTCAGATGAATTTTAGTTTAGCCTCTAGAAATGTATCTTCTTTTGGTGACAACATAGCTAAGCACGAGGAAATGGTATTAAATGGCACCGCTAGTGATCAGCAGATACAGAACATGAAGGCGTACTCTAAGTACACAACCATGAAAAATGCTAGTATAGAAATTGGAGCCGATGGAAATGTATTTATGAAAGATACAGAATCTAAGGACGGAGCCATTATTCCTATGGGTGCATTATCAGACCCTAGCAACTTCTTTTCTAAAAGAATAGAGCTAGCAAAGTATTCAGATAACTTCTTAAAAACACTAGGACTGGAAAAAAAGTACATTCAAGGAAGAGACGTTTATATTAAATCGGAAAGACTTACAGATGAATTATTAGAAGAGGGGGTTGACGGATTGCTTGGTGAGGATGTAAATAAGTACGCAAATGTATTAACCACTAACGCAACAGACGAAAATGGAAAGATACTTTATACTTTTGATCCAGAAGAAGCCAAGAGAATGAACAAGACCCTAATAAAGCAAGAACTAGGGAAGGACGGAAAGTATTACGCTATACTATCTGACAAACAGAAAGAAGAAGCCAGAGATGTGGTTAGGAGCTCCATAAAGGATAGGGTAACAACAGAAGAAACTGGATTTGGTACAGCTAAAACTCAAGAGTTAAGAGAAAGAAGTGTTGCGGTACAAGAAAAATCAGTAGGTATAAGAGCGCAAGCAGAAGCCAGAAAAGCAAGTGAACAAACTAAAGAGGAAAAAACAGCTGGTAAAAACTACAATATGAAGTTAAAGGTTGATGATTTTTGGGCGGTAGATGGTCAGAACTCTGAATTCTGGAAAGAGGTGTCTTCTGGTAAAAATTCTTATGGCGTATTAGATATGGATGACTTTGTAGACTCAAGCCGGCTAGACGCAGAAACGTTAAAAGTAACTAGAGTAGGTAAGGTTTTTGGTGACGTTAACAATAATCCTAGCATAACGCTGGTTGACAATAACGGCCTCGAGGTAGAAGACAAGGAAGGAAACCCCATTGTTTTTAAAATAAAAGGAAGTAGAAAGTATAATATTTCAGCTAGATACTGGAACGCTACCCACACAGGTACAGACTATACAGGGAAAGAAATAGAAAATGCTACAGGACCTAATGGGCCGGCTCCTAGAAAAAGGGGCTCTAGATCAAACACAAGCACTAGTTCAACAGTTAACTACGGAGCACTATAAAAGATGAATATAGAGGTTTTAAAAGATTTGTACAACAGAGCCGTACAAAAAGGATATACAAAGTCTATTGAAGAGTTTAAGGTTTTAATTAATACAAATCAAGATGTCATCCAGGACAACTACGAATACGTAAAATCTAAGGGTTACACAAAACCTATAGAGTCTTTTATGGACTTGGTTACTGATAAAAAAAAAGAGGAATCAGTTTCTCCACAGCCTCAAGAAGTTATTTCATCGGCTACACGAGAAATGGGCAGTCAACAGCCTTTGGTATATTTTCAAGACCTCGTAAGAAGAGCTGACGCAGCAATAAGCCAAGGTAAACAATCTGAATATAAGCAACTAAAAAGCGAGATTGAAGACCTATACAAACAAAGTGGTGACGTTTTAAATACAGAAGAGACAAAGGCAGAAATAGAAAAGCTCAATCATAGGTACTCAAACATATTTAAGGAGCAAGAGCCTATTCGATTCTTAGATCCTGCTGTAGAGGAAAAGGTGCCGTTTAAGGACACCCCCAAGAAGCAACTAGATGAGTTAGCAAAGAAGGGCGCTACAGACGTAGAGTATACACCAGAAGAGAGAAAGGTGTTGATGGATATAGAGCTTAATATTAAGCCAAACGTAGACTACGATGGAATAGACACGCAAGTACAAGAAGAACTATCTGACTACTCAAGAAGACAAGTAAGAACTAAGAGGGGCATGATTAGCGCTCCTTACGTAGACAACTCAGCGCAAGAGTCAATAAATATGGCTATTGATGAGCTTGTTGATTCCGGTAAAGAACTTACAGACCAATCTATACTACAGAGAGCTGCTGAAATCAGAACACAACAAGTAAAGAACGCAAAGGAATACAACGCCATAGAGAACTATTACGAGGGTGCGTCAATATTTGGAAAGACAGAAGGCCAAAAAGAAAAGCAAGCCACTTTAGAGGCTATAAAAGAAAAAAGAAAAGCGCATCTTGTAAACTTCGAGAACAAGGTCAACGAGATTGATAATTTAGCCTTGGGCCTTGAAGAGTTTAATAAAATATCACAGAAAAGAGCGCTTACTCAAGAAGAAAAAATTGACTACTTAGATACCTTTAATAAGTACACTAGACTCCACAAGGATTTAGTAGAAAATTATGAGAACATAGAAAACGATACCAGATTGGTTGGTGATTTTGAGAGCGAACTAGATGCGTTTAAAAGAAATCACACGTACATAACTTCTGGAGGAGCAAAGGCAACAGCTGCTCTGGCTAGAATTGGAGCCGGACTGTCTGGGTTTGCTGGTATGACACGTTCAGCCGTATATGATTTGATGGGCGATGAAGACGCATTTGAAAAGGCTGAAGTACTTGTAGAAAAAGGAGAAGACATAAATGCTTGGGCTGATTCTTTATTAGATGGTGTTTCTAAATCTCAACAGCTAGACGACGCAGAGACCGTAGGCGATTACGCAGAATGGGCTGGTGGAATGATTGTAGAAAACACTCCACAGATACTAATAAATGTACTTACCGGCGGTAAGGCAATACCTTTTCTTTCTGCTAGTGCTGCTGGAGAAAAGTACATGGAGCTTTATGGTGACGAGGCGTACTCAAAAGTACAGAAGTATTTAGCCTCTATTTTAGTAGGTGGTGGAACGGCCGTATCAGAACTCCTAGAATTAGCCGCATTTAAAAAACTTTGGCCATCAAAAAAAGTTGCTAAGGCGGCTGTAAGTAAGGTTGGCAGAAAAGAATTTGAAAGGGCCATGTCTAAAGGCGTTAAAAAATCTGTGAAGGAACGCTTTAAGCAAGCGGGCACTGCATTGGCTGGTGTCAATCAAGAGGGTTTTTCTGAGGTTATTGACCAGCTATCTAGAAATTTAGTTAACAAATTTGTACTTGATCGGGATGTATCACTAGCCGATGGTCTTGGAGATGCATACCTTTCCGGTGCTGTAGTCGGAGCTGGCCTTGGTGCGGCTCCTCATATTTTTAGTGGTGTAGTTAGACCATTTGTAAATGATCCAAATGGCGACATAATAAAGAATATAAACAAGATTCAAAAGCTAAAAAAATCTTTACTAGACGCAGACGAAAAACTAAAGCCTGTACTACAAAATAGGATAAACCAGTTAAATAAACAGAACGAAGACTTAGTTCAGAAAGCGGTTAAGGGACTTGATAACTTATCACCAAAAGAAATAAAGGATGGTATTAGAATATATGAGGATATTGTAAAAGCCAGAAACGAATATCAAGCCGTTAAGAATGACGAGTCTATGTCTGAGGATGTTAAGGAGGCCACAATAGACGCTATCGAATCACGTTACAATGAACTAGTAGAAAAAAGAACACAATTAATAAACAAAGCAAATGCCGTTCAAGAGCAAGGCGCAGGTAAGGTACCTGTACAGCAAGATGCCGCAATTAGCGAAGAAGTGGAGGGAAGAGTACCCGAAACAGAATCTGAAATCACTACCGAAGAGGGTAAAAAAGAAGAAATAGATGAACAACAAACACTGGCCCCAGAACAGGGGACACGGACGCCGATTGAAGGAACAAAACTTAGAGATAATATCAAAAGGGCAGTCGCCAAGATATTCCCTAAAACAGATAGCTTTTCTTTCAAAAACGGTAAAGAAATGGCTGCATATGCTCTTGAAAAATATGGAGCAACTGTAGGGGAAACAGAAGGAGCTAGAGTATTCGTAAAGGAAGACGGAAGTGTTGAGATACTGGTAAACGAAGAGTTATCTGATGATACCTCTTTCGGGCACGAGGTATGGCACGCTGTTTTGTTGAAGAGTTTTGGAGACAGCCAAAAGAAGTTTAAAGATTTTAGACGTGGAATTAATAAGACTCTAAGACAAAATGGATTTGAAGACCTAGCAGATGAATTAGATAACTTTGCAGCCCAGTATGGAGAAGATGAGGTACCTTCTGAAGAGTACTTAGCTCAGCTTGGTGGTATATTGACTAGCTCAAATATAGACCTAAGCAATCTTACACCACAGCAAAAAAGTTTTTTAGAGCAAATCAAAGACCTTATCAACAGCTTTGCTATAGAGCTGACAGGTGAGCCTGTTTTTTTAGAAGACGCTACTCCTGCCGATATACTCGACTTCATGTCCACTATGTCAGATATGATGGCAAGAGGTGAGGATGTAAGTGGGTTCATAAAACCTACTAAGACAGACAAAAAAGGTAACTTGCCAAAGCCTACAACTAGAGCTCAGAAATCTTTAATAGATAAAAATAAAAAAATAGAGAAGGATACAAAAGAGAAAGTATCAAAAGGTAGTAATGTAAGCACAAGAGTAACATCAAAGGGAGAACCTCATAAAACAGATAATCTAATTGTTTCTACAGACGTAATCCTAGAAGAGGCAAAAACTGATAAGAATGCAAAAGCATTTACGCTAAAGCTAGCTGGTATTTTGGCCTCTTACCCCAATGTAAATATAGATCCAAAATCTGTAGACACGCTAGAAAAAGCAGAGGAAGTATTCAACAAGTTAAAGGATAGCGTAAAAAACAACTTGAAATGGCTTTATGATCAATTCTCTGATGAAGTAAGAACAATTACAAAACTCTGGTACGATGGTGCAAATATTGTTTCTAATGAAATAGCAAACCAATATGGATATACTACAGACCAAGTCGCTGGTGTTATGGCTGTTTTAAGCCCTCAGATGGATTGGTTTAGAAATCTATCTCTAGGAAAAAGAGTTATAGATATATATAGTACTAAAATGGACTCTACGATGGATTCCAAAATGGAAGACTATATAAGAGAAGCAGGAACGGTGTCAAAAGATGGTAAAAAGAAATTTTTATTTGAAGGTCCAGCTCAAAAACTAACAGAGAAAAGTATAAACCTATTGTTGGACGAAATGAGAGGTAAGACATTTAAAGAAATGTCAATACCAGAAAAAGCGTTTTTTGTTAGAGCTTATGATGAGGTTTATAATAGTAGAGATTACGAAAACATATCTCCTACTGGGGAAATAAATGGATTTGTAATGACTGGTAAAGGAGAAAGAGCAAAAGTGGGGTGGGGTGGATTCGGTCCTATAATGAAGTCTATATCTATACTTGAGAATGGAAAAATAGAAAACATATCTCAAAACTTAGGGAATCAACATAAGGTAAGAAACTTTTTTGTCAATATATCAAATCCTACCGATGCTAACGCTGTTACAATTGATACACATGCAGTCGCTGCTGCTCTTTTAAAACCACTTGCTGGGTCTGATGCAGAAGTAAGTACAAACTTGAGTGGGCCTCCTAGGTCTGCTAGTACTGGTTTAGTTGGTTCTTATGCTGTTATGGCAGACTCATACAGAGAGTTAGCAAGTGAATTAGGAATACTTCCTAGAGAGCTTCAAAGTATAACGTGGGAAGCTGTTAGGGGATTGTACAAGGCTTCATTTAAAACTGCAAAAAACAAAAAAGCAATAAATGATATTTGGGAAAGATATAGAAATAAAGAATTAACAGAAAATCAAGTATATGAAGAAATCAACGATAAAACAGGAGGAGTCAGCAAGCCAGTCTGGTATGAATACGTGGCAGAGGGAGACGTTAAAACTAATGAAGAAAATTCAGCTGCCGTTGACCAAGGAAAACTTTCAGATGATTACAGGGGAGACGGACCCGGACCAGATACCTCAGAGACTGAAGTAAAGACAAGAGCTCAAAAAACTATAGAGGAAGCTAATGAAGACTTTGGTATTGAGGATGGAGAAGCTAACTTCAAAACAAGGGCTCAGAAGATTAATAACAAGGAAGTTAGAGAGTTATCCGATCAGTTGATTGATGCTCCTATGTCTAAGCTAGAATCTATTAAGAAGCTTATTAACAAGGGTGCATTAGTGCCTAAGAAGACACAGAAGGCTTACAAGCTATTTAAAGTAAAGAAAGGATATCCCGGAGAGTTATTCCCATTATTTGTTGGAGCTAACGAGTCAGTAACTACTGGTGATTGGATTGATGCAAAGGCTGGAGAGTTAAAGGCCGATCCAAAGACAGGTAAACAAATGGTTAAGTCTACTTTAGGTCCATTAGCATACAGACCGGGATGGCACGCTGGAGATTCTCCAATGGCTACGCATATCGGATCGAAGGCAAATAAATCTGACAAGAAGCCGACATTCAGATCTCCAGATCACGTATGGGCTGAGGTAGAGGTTTCTAATGACGTAGATTGGCAGAAAGTTGCAAACGAAAGAGCCGAGTACACCAAAGATGGTAGAATGAAGCTAGGTACTGCTCACATTACAGACCAGCTCCCTATGGGTGGTTTCTACAGATATAAGACCAATGCCAATATGACTGGTAACTGGATCATCTCCGGTAACATGAAGGTTAATAGAGTGTTGACAGAGCAGGAGGTTGAGTCTATCAATAAGGACAATGATACTAAAGACCTGCCTAGACAAGAGGCGTTTGATTATGATGCTTATGGTTTTGGTAAGGACGGACTGCCATTAAATAAAGAGCAGGTAGTAGCTAACCAGATTGCACGAGCATATATCGTAGCAAAGGAGACAGGTGATAACCCAGAATTAGTGAAGCAGGTAGAAGACCTTGATGTTAAGACTAGAGCTCAGAAAGCACGACCACAAGACGTAAAGGGTTACGACAGGATGATGAGCGAGCTTGAGGGTGTAATAGAAAAAGCAGGAAAAAGAGCTAACGACAGACTAGCCGCAGCAATGGGCTATTTAGAAGGATCTGCTGTATATGAAAGAGCAGACGATAGCCAGAGAGAGCAGATGCACAGAGATATACTAAAGCGCTTTGGTATTAGAATAAAGTCAGCTCCACGTGTCGGTAGAATACTTGGTATAACCGATAAGATGTCTTCAGAAAACATGAAGGATCTTGTAGAGAAGATAAAAGCTCAAGTTAAAGCGACTAAAAATCTTATAGCCGCACAAAAAGCTATTAGTAGTCAGATAACAAAAGAGGTTAAAGAACTGCAATCCAAAGGTAGCATATCCACAGGACAAATGGTAGCTGTCTTGAGAAGACTTCAGCAGGTTGACTTGTTAAACCCAGAGTCAGTGGCTAAGTTCATTGACTATATGGCCCGTGTATTCAAAGATGCTGAGTACTACAAAAGGGTTAATGATATAAACAGAAAAAGAAGAGCTGCAAAAAAAGGAGCAGAAACAAAAGCTGGTATTGCTGATGGTCTACTTCCATTACTACAGAGAGTATTCTCAGTTGATGCTAGAGTTATACCAGAAAATGTGCTAGACGTATACGAATCACTAATAAACCAGTTCTCAGAAAGAGCCGTGGTACTAACACTAGGTGATATAGACGCGCTAACGGAGCAAGCAAAAGAGGTGTTGAACTCTATAGAAACTGAGTTAGAAAGAGCTGAAGCGTTGGCTGAGATTTTTGATAACTACGAAAACAAGATATTAGACGACGAAGGGAAAGTACAGTTTGCTCAGACCATCAACGATATGGTAGACAATGGCTCTATAACTGCTGAGGACGCAGAGATAATGAAGAAGTACAAGTCTACAATACTGGGTCCAAAAGAAACAGACAAGAGGTCTGAAGAGGAGATAGAAGAAGAAAGACAGGAGAAGATCGAGCAGATAAAGTCATTTAAAGAGGTCTTTTTTAGCCTACCAACGCTAGACGAGAGAAACGTAGCTAGAAAGTTATTTCAATTAATAAAGACAAGCGCTATAGAAAAGCTTGACCTAAAGGAACTAAACAACTTGTTAAAGGTAATCGACAACATAGAGAATGGTTTCTTACCACACTATGCTCAGATTATAAACGAGAAGATGGAGGCCATAAATAACGGAGACAATCTAGCAAACGCTGTTGATAATGCAAATCTACTACCAGTAGAGAAGGCATACGCAAAAATAAAGGCTTTGGTTTCTAAGGGTGGTGCTACGTCTAAGGCCATAGCTAGAAACCCACTGTTTTTTATAGACGAATTGTTTGGAAACTTTAAAAGCACACCAATATTCAAGTCTATATTTGAGCCGGTTTCTAGGGCGTTTAGTGTTTATCAGTCAGAAATCAACACCATCAACGACAAGATGGACGTAGCTCTTAAAGCTATATCCAAATCTTATGGCAGAAATCCTAACAAGGTGCAGAAGTCAAAACAAAAGATAATGGCATACTTGCTTCAGAAGGAGTTTCAAGCAAACCCAAACAGCAAAGAAGTAAATAGCGCAAAGGCATTCCTAGATGAAACCATCAAATACATAGAGGAAAGCGAGGAACAAAACAACTACTCTGAAAGGGACCTTGAAAATCTAAAAGAACTAAGAGACACCCTGTTCTCTACTGACCAGGTAGACTTGGGCGCAATATTTGATACGTTCAATAGCGCAGAAAAGAAAGCCATCAATGTTATTGACCAAATAAACAGCGAGCTATCTCCTAAAGTTTCCTTTACCTCCACTATCATCAGAGGTCGCAAGGTAGGGGCTATTAACCAGTACGTTCACCACAACGCGCTTGTAGAAAAGTCAACTGCCGATAAGGTTACAGACTTGAACGTTGCTGATGTATTCAACCGTTCAATGATGCCGTCTACAAAAGCAAAGAGCTTAGAGGAAAGAACTGGAAAGGTAACACCATTGGTGTTCGATCCCTTCTCTTCAACACAGAGGGGAGCTAGATACTTGTTAATGGACTACTACTTGACAGAGCCAATTAGGACTGCAAGAAGGAGCCTAAAGCACGCAGAAAACCAGGTTAAGGGGAAGAAGAAAAGAGTAATTAAAGCCATAGAAGGAGCGCTAGAACAAGCCTTATCAAACACGCTAGTAAATACGTATACCGACACTACTGCGCTTGAAGACGCAATATCTTACGTTGAAAAGACGGGATACAGAGCTATGCTGGCTAGCATACCAAGGGCTATAGCGGAATTAAGCTCAAACTTAGCATATGTTGCGCTATATGATCCAAAGTCATTCTTTAGTGGTATAAATAACTACAAGGGCGTGATGATGTCTGAAGATGGTCTGGACGTAATGAAGAACTTAAGGTCTCAGCAAATTGAAAGACTATACCCGGCCAGTCAATTATCTGGAAGACTCATTGACAGTCAAGTGATGTCTCAAGCAGCCGGGATCAAGTCCGGTAAGTCTCTTAATGCAGTGACTAACGCCGCAAGTATAATATATAACTACAGCGGAAAGCAAGTAAAAAACTTTGCAGAAACCACTGCCGACTTTTTGATATCTACTCCAGATAAAATGATCATGAAGCCTTTGTGGTTTGGAGCTTTTGCTAGTGAGTTTAAAAAGCAAACCGGTCAGGATGTAGACTTTGGCAAGCTGTCTAAAAATGACGAGGTGTATATGACCAAGTATAAAAAAGCATTAGAAGCTGCAACCGCTAAAGCAGACGAGTCAAGCGTAAGGGTAGGTGCTTCAGATAACCCATTCACGGGAATACTAAAGGGAGCTTCTACACCTAATCAGTCTGCAATGAAGCAGTTCTTTAATAAGTTCAACAACTTCATGACCAGATTCTTAATATATGAATACTCAACCGCCAGAACTGGAGTTTATGCACTTATGGGTAATGGAAGTATATCAAAAAAACAGGGAGGAGCAATCCTAGGAGCTACAATGGCTAGAATGATTACGTATAGCTTCTTGTCAACCGAGATGATAGACGTATTTATGAGCCTACTTGGATTTGATGACGACGAAGAAGACGAAGATACTTTATTGCAAAAGGTTGGACAGGCAACTGGTTCTGCCTTAACAGGGCTATTACTAGGTAGAAACTTTGGTAATCTTATTAAGGCTCCAATAAATATAGGTACTGAGTACGTTAACGAAAACTTCTTAGACTTTTTAAGAGAAGGTGATTACGATCCTTACAAAAACTCATTGCAGTACACAATAATACCTAAAGACGAAAGAAAGAAGGGTCAGGCAATTGAATACATCAAAGGGTTCTCTGGAGCATTTGGACCAGCTATATCAACAGCCGCTAGAACTATTGAGGTAGCAGCTAGATCACCAAAGACTCCAGATGCCGTAGAAAGAAGAATGAAAGAGCTTACCACCAGAACTCCATTAGAAATACTAGGAAACACTGGATACATACCTCTATACAAGGACGTAAGAAGAATTATGATGCACGAGTTGTACAAGGATATGAAAAAAGCAAAAAGCTCCCAAAAAGGGAGCTCTACTGGAAAACCAAAGCCTATAGTGCTTGGAGATTAATTAACTTTTCTCGTGCTTGAAGTGAATATTGCCATCTTCGTCAATCCAATGTGGTTGTTCGTCGGTGGCAATAGACGCCTTCTCTTTGTTCATCTGTAGTAGGCGCATCTTAAAAACCATGGCTTCGTCGTAATTCTCAAACTGCTCTACCCATTTTTGGTTGACGTATACACGCCACTCTTTTTTACCGTTGGTGTAACCCTCTACTATGTCAATCATCTTTACCAATAAATTCTTTAAAATAATCAGCATCCATTACATCTACGTATATCGGCGTATGCTCACCAACGTACGCTCCCCATACATTATAAGACAAAAAGTCGATTGCATCCTCTTCGGACATTTCATCTTCCTCCATTAGTACTTCGCACATTAGGTACTTGTCGTAAATAACTCTTTGACTGTACATTTCGATACCAATGATCGCTTTGTCAAATCCGTCTGCTGTTAAATATTCACTCATAATTTATTCTCCCAATATAAATCTTCGCCTCGGCGATAAAGTTTTGTTTGTTCGTTATACTTGTCACTTGTGAAGTGATTGTCTTTGTACCTACAATAATTATTAGGCTGTAGTGCAAATTGTCCCGTCTTAAGCTCTACGAGGCTCAAAGGCTTATGTTCGTGTTGGTACCTGCTAAATCCATCATGCCAATCAACGATAATGCCTGTATGGCGTCCTATGCCAGCCCTAGTCTCTACAATTAATCCTTCTAAGTATTCTAGCTGTACAACGTCCATGTCTTCACCCATGCACTTCCAGGGCATCAATTCTTCGTGGTCCAAAGAAAAATCCTTCTCCATAGAAATCGCATGAAGAGGGAGCCCACTCCAATGAGCTCCACTCTCTAATACGACATGACAAAGAAGAAGTTGATAAGGCCTTCCATACACGGCGTGCCATATGGCTGGTGTGACACCCTCGGGCATGTTAGGTCCTAGAAATTTATTGTCTACGTTTACGTAGAAGTGATATGGTAAGTTTGCGTGCTTACTCAAAATAAATGTGTTAGTCGTGCTACTTGACCATTGTCCTTGCAGTGCAAGAATCCCTCGATGGCTTTAGGGTTATGCTGATATCCGTTTCTGTGGTGCCATCCGTCAGTCCCAGAAGGCGAACGTAAGCTCTCTACAGTAACACCAATATAATCCTTAGCGTTCTTGTGGTGTACGTGGTGTGTATACACGTATCTGTGTTTGGTATTTGACCAGTCAGCAGATGACTCTTGAGCCATAAGGAGGGGCAAGTCATTATTCTTAGCCCCATCCCCATGAGTTGTACCAATCAAATTATTACCATACTTGTAATATTTTCTATGCGCTATAGAGCAGTCGAACGTGACCGCACTGCACGTTTTGAACCATGTCTGTATAACATCCGCCAAAAAGAATCCATTCATGTAATCGTGGTTTGATGGATTGTATACGAAGTGTACTGGAGCAAAGTGAAGCAGCCTTTGAATGATGTCAACATATAAACGCTTTGCCTTTAAGAAGTTATCATACCACATGCCGTCGGTGTCCTGTGGTGTACCAGACGTAGTAGTTCTTTTAGGGCTGTCTACGTGCAGTATGTCGTTACCCGCAACAAAAAGGATTTGGTCCACTTTAAAACCACTTGCCTTTCTGAGTATTCCCTCAACTCCTTCACGCACACGATTCACGGCTATCTCGCAGTCGTAATCTTCTCCAGTCTCAAATGCAGAGCATAACTTTCCAATGTGAACGTCAGCAGGATCGATAACGAGCAAATGAGGGTTCTCTTGAGGCGTATAATAAATCTTTGGATACTCTGGAGCGTGTTGCTCCATCTCCGCAATAATCTCGTCTCTAAGGTCCTCGTATGTCTTTTGGTTTTCAGTTTTAGCATGTATAGATATATGCTTTCCTTTATACCAATAGTGACCAACTTGACTGACGGGTATTCCAAACTCTTCGCAGTACGCTTCTAGCGCCTTATGTGGGCCTTCTTTGGACCAATTGCTAATGTTTCTTCTGATTGAGTCTTGATCCTCTTTTAGTTCAAACTCTTTTTTAATCTTCTTGGCTATCTTGGTGTGACTTAGACTTTCATCTCTAAGCAACTCGACAGCTCTTTCATAATAAGGTTTCATCTGTATGGTATTCTTTGATTGTATTTAGTATTTCTAGTATCTCATCGCATATGCGAACAACTTCGTCATTGTCCTTTTCAATCATTGCTTCGTACATCTCAGCTATCAAGTCAGCTGCTTGCTCAGACACTCTATTCGTGTATTCTATGTGTTCCAGTATTCCCACGTCAAACAAAAATAGCCCACTGAGTTAACAATGGGCCATTTGTTGATAGATTGTTGATTAAATCTCGCAGTTACCTCCAGCGCATGCTAGGTTCTCTTTGAGGGTTGTATTGTCCTCCATTTCAACGATATCTTTAACGTCAATGTCGTGGATTTTACCAACCAACTCGTCGTATTTCTCCTTCGTAATGGTTTCAAAAGGAGTCTGTACGTAGGTGCCTAAATCCTCTGGAAGGAACGACAAACCAGCATAGCTGTCTTGATTCTCCCACAACCACTCACCAACAGTTGACCACTCGTCTTGCTTGATGGTTACAGTCGCAGATACGTTATGTGTGTTATTACCTTTAACGTGACCTGGCTTAACCCATCTATCGTGTATATCTTTCACTCGCTCTAAAAATTCAATGGCATTCTCCTCAGAACGCAATACGGAGCCCTCTGGAGCCATTTGAGGGACAGAGATAACAGCTTGGGTATCTGGCTTGAATACATCGTCCTCAAGGAGCTCTGGATGCCTTACAGATAAGTATGTGTACATAGCCTCGTTCTTACCCACACGGATACGACGTATGTAGTGTTGATCGTGCCATGCATGGATTCCGCTAGAGGTACCCAACACCAATGAAGACGTACCACTTGGCTTTACGCATGTAATCCGGTAGGCTTCGTTGACTCCTATCTGCTCAGCTATCAATTGATTTGCCAAATTAGCTACACTTGCAGCTCTTTTTAGGTCAAGCTTTTGAACCTTGCCGCTAGCGATACCTGTCATACCAATTCCCAACAACGCCTCCTTCTCAGTGGTGTTCTTCCAAACAGAACGCAAGTAATGAAAGTCAGTGTAAGAAGCTTGAAGCGTTCCGATTACCGCCGCACAATGAGCACGATGGTTTAAATCGTCTTGGTCCTCAACATCAGACGCGTTTATCTCAACCAAATTACAGAACTGGTTTGGACGCAACGCAATCTCAGCGCAAGGATTTATTCCACTATCATCATCGTTAGTAAAGAAAATGCCAGGCTCTCCGCTGTTAGACAGCTCAACCTTCTTCCATAAATCCAAGAACTGCTCCTTAGTTACCTCACCACGCTTCATTACTGCGCTATTGTTAGCACGTCCACGCTGTGGGTTAACTTCCCACCAATTACCAAACTTACACGTAAGCATGTCTTGGTCGTCTAGGTCAAATAAGCTAATCATAGCCGAACGACGAATTCCGCCGGATAAAACAGCGTCTGCAATATGACACAAAATATCATGACACTCTAAAGACGTTAGCTTTTCTCCATCCTTCTTGGTAGACAGTATGGCCTCAATCTGAGATAAGCAAACCTTCAAAGGTTCTGGGCCTGGAGCAACACCACCGCTAGTGATTAAACGCTCACCCTTTGCTCTGATAGAACGGAAGTCAAAACGAGGCTTCCAAGAAATCAAACCAAAGTAAGATTTCATTAGAACCTTGATAGCATCAGCCCATCCCTCAATGGAGTCACCAACCAAATACTTCTTGGCCTTCTCTTGCTTAGCAATAGCTGGAAGCTTTTCGATGTCTGCATTACGCACAGAGTATCCAACGCCTGTTCCAGACAACAACAAGAACATAGTCTCACTAAACGCTTTGAAGTGATCGATAGGTAAGTAGGAACAGTTAAACAAACGAACTGGGTTTACTTCGATGGCCTTACCACCAAACTGCAACGAACGCATAGAAGGCAATACTTTCTTGTCGTACACAGCTTCGTAAACTTGCTCAATCAACGGCTCCAAATTTGGGAACTTCTCGATGTGCATGTTCTTGTTTCTAGTTACTAACTCTTCCCAAGTCTCTCTTCTGTTTTTCTCGGGGATGAACTTGGAATACTTCATCCAAGTTGTGATGTCTGATAATATTTGTTGTTCTTGTCTCATGTTAAAATTTCTTTCCGTGTTTGTAAGGGCGTAAGCTGTTGTATTTCATTTTCATCTCGATGTGCTTTTCAAGGTCAATCTTTAAACCTCCGCACATATCAAATAAGCGAATAGCAACATCTGCTAGTTCGTCCTCAAAAGAAGACTTGACATTTGACTCAAATTTTCTCTTCCAAGCGGCAACCATTTCGCCATTTATCCTATCATTTTCGACATACTTGTAAAGCTCCTTAGCCTGGAATTGATCGCAGTAATGGTTTTTTCTCAAAGCCTCTAGAGCTTCGGATAATTCGCTCACTACGAGCATTAACATTTCGGGTACGTTTCTTTCTTCGTCCCAAAATCCTTTTTGTTTTGCAACACCGTGTGCGCTTTTAATCAGTTTTTCCATAATGTACTTCTACGTTAAATCCTAGTTTTTTTAGTTCTTCAATTCTGTACTTCTGTAATGGTGACAGTTTACCATTTGCTCTTTTTACTTCGGAGAAGAGCACTCCTTTTTCGGGATGAATAGCGATAAGATCCGGTATGCCATTCTTGTTTGTCTTTATAAGCTTAATGACATAATAACCATCGGCTTCTAATTCTTTTATTCTCTTTGTTTGTACCTTCTGTTCGCTCAGCATGAGCCTACAAAGATAGCAAATCCTTCTTGAAATGTGAGAGGGTATAGTTCTTTTTGTTATTCACAGTTTTGTATATATCACGCTCTATTCCGCAGTCAGAAAAAATCCAGTAGACCTTGTTGTATCCCCTGTCTTTAGTAGTCATTCGGTCCCTTGCCTGCCAATAAGAAGTGGCGCTAAAGTCGATATTATAGAACACCAAGTACTCCGCATTTCGTAAGGATATACCCTCACGACCACTTACAATTTGTAAGGCTATAACCTGATATCCCTCTTCGTCGAACTTTTTAAGTTCAGTTGTTAAACAATCTCCGAACACTTCTTTGAGTGCGTTTAGCTCTTCGACGAATTTGTAAAATATTCCGATCTTCTTACCTTCAAACTTTTTCTTGATGAACTCAGCCTTGTATGGACTAATGACCATGGAGTTGCCGGACTCAAACTTGACAGTGCCAGAGTATATCTGATGAAGCTTCTGCATCATCTTAGCTCCAGTATCAGCAAGTATGACCTCCTCCTTTCCCTCCACAACAGAATCCTTCTTCAACTTCTTGGCTATATCAATAACTACAGGAGGAGCACTCGCCGTCAATACCTCTTCGTCTATATGAGACTTGAAGCCCGACTCGCCTTGCGTCCACGAAATCATGAACTCACGGGTAACCCCCTCAACTAACTTCTGCGACGCGTCGCTGTAATCATTAACCATCATGGATCCAATCTTACGTTGCTTTATGTTAACGAATTCATGCGCCCATTTGTAGAAATTCTTGTACTGAGCAAAAGGACTCCTATGTCCAAGAACCCAGAACTGGTGATACATCTGTGAGTAAGACTCTGGAGACGGCGTACCAGAAAGGTACACAACGTCTGGGTAGTTGTTCTTGAACAATATGGCATTAACAGCCTTTGTCCTTCCACTTGGCTTAGGAAACGCACCCATGCCATGAGCCTCGTCAAGGATGACCATGTCGTACTGGTGAACCGAATATTTGTGAACGCTCTCGTAGTTTACCACGTCCATAGCAAACTTGCAGTCAAACTTCATGTAGTCCTCCAGTATGCTGTCTATGGCCTTCTTCTTTGTTACAAATAATACACTCTTTTTGTTACGGTTCTTTACCACCTGTAAAGCGGTAAGAGTTTTCCCCGTCCTAACCTCCATGGCCAAGTAAACATATCCACGCTTACTAATTATGTCGCTAGCGTCGCTAGCTATCTTCTCTTGATAATCTCTTAATACAATCATTTTCCTTCAATCATAAAATATTTACCCCTCATGTCTCTAGCCCACTTGGCAGAAGTCTTAAACTTGTAGTTTATGTATGCATCTATCCAACGGTAGAACACTCTGTTGCTTAGCTTCTGAAAGTCACTATTGTCACTAACAAATGCGTTATGCAAGTCTTGACCATATATCCTTTCGTTAATCTTAAAGAACTCTTCATTCTGCTGGTCAGTAGCCCACTCCACAAACTCCTCAACAGTCTCAGCAATCAACCTACGAATCTCAAGGTTAGTAAACTTACTCTTGATAAAGCCCTCATTCAAGTAAACTTGCAAGCAAGATATCATGTAGTTATCAAATAACAACCACTCCTCCTCGTCCCAATCAGAGAACAACAAACGTCCAAACTCATGCTCTGGAGTGAACTCCTTGCTATAGTAAGCAGAGAACTCAACCTCCCACTTACGTCTCTCAAATGAATTACCCTTTCCCTTTATGGCATAGTTTGTGGTTATGATAACCTTCGGGGCATTCTCAAATGGTATCTTAATCGCGTCTCTGTTTTTCTTTTCCACCGTGATACCCTCAGTTACAATACTGAACAAACGCTCAAAGTCAAACTTTTTGCGTACGTCATCAAATGTCAGCACTTGTGTGTCCGTAGACAGCAACTGATACGGGAATGACTTCTCAAAGCTAAACGCCTTACCGTCTAAGATTACTAGGTTCTTCATCTTGCCGATAGCAGAAACGAATATACCCTTCCCCGTTCCGCCTTCTGGGTTCTGAGTTATGACCTCGTCGTTTACAATCACTGCCGGACAGTAGCCTAAGTTCTTGTATCCGTGTAGCATGTATCCGATTGTACTCTCAAGCGTACGTGCTCTAGCATCGTCACCTCCAGAGACATTAAATACAAACTGCTTGTAGTCACAATCTGCTACTGGTTGTACCTTGAAATCCCTCTGAATAACTTGCTTCTTCCACACGTAACCACCAAGGTCCATATAGTCTATGGTCTCAATGCTGTCTCGCTTCACACACACGGCGCAGTTTCTGTAGTACAGATAAGCCGTATCCTTTGTGTCGCTAACGAAGTATACGTCCACAGGGTCTAGCAAGTTTAAGAACTCTTCCTTGAAGTACTTGGTCTTCTCAGCAAAGAAGTTATAGATATTAATCTCTGCATTTTCCCTTACGTATCCGAGTACGAAGTCTTTTATCTCTTCCTCAGACGTATCGTCTATAAGGTTGTTTTTTACCTTTACGAACACATACGATTTGGTTCCCTCTGGAGAATACTTGTAGTATCCATTGTCCTCCAAGAACTCCTTGAACTCATAGTGAAGTAAGCTAACCGCTCCCCTTTCCGATACCGTCCAGAACTTCGGTATGGCTAAGTCCTTCTCCACCTCCTCTAGCACTGAGTCTATTACCTCGTCTTCGACCCCCGACTCTCTCAAGTCTAGACGCAAGTCCTTTTTTGGCACGCCATGCTTAAATCTGTTGCGCACTTCGTCGTACTTCTCCACGTCCTCAAAGAACTTGGTGTTGAAGTTCTCCTTCTTAGAGTATGCACTATTTACCGTGGTTAGTATCTCCTTTCCAGAAAATCCCTCATGCTCAAACTGCATACACTCTGAAGCTGCTATGTCTTGTGCTATACCAAAGTCATTGAATGCAGCAGCTAATACATACACATTGTTGTTTCTCTCTCCCTCTACGATTCCATACTGACGTTCCCACCATAGCTTCAGACGTCGTATAATCTCATCTGAGCGAGTTAATCTGATTTTTGGTAGTAGAGTATCATCGACGCTGTATTGTTTAATCTCTTGCGCCATATCGGTCCATGTGAGAGATTTTTCATTTACATACAGCAACGGATCGTACGACTCGTAACAAACCCTAGATATATTTTTAGACGTGGTGTCAAAATGATCGTCGTTGAAGTGGTCTTGTAGGGAGTTGAAGTAGTGCTTGTGGTTCATGGAGTCTTTAGGAATCTTCACGATTACCTTAAGACCATTACCAGACGGAGAGATAAAGCAAGAGTATACGTATTGGTCAGATATGATGCGATTACGAGCCTCCATTACCTCCTTCTTGTTTGCGTAACCATCGAAGTCCAAGCAGATAAAACCACTATGGTCTATCAGCGAACTATCGTTACGCTTGTTAAATGTTCCAGAGAAGCAGATGGCCGGAAGCGTAGACTTCAGCTTGTTCATCTTCTCTTTGTCTTTCTCGTTGCGAATAGCATTAACAACTTCCTTGCTTTTGCCGTTCTTGATTCTATCAAGGATTAAACCAATCTCTCTGTAAAACGGAGTAGAGGTGTCCTTGATGCTTTTAAATATGGTTATTTCGCTCATTAGTGTGGAATTGTGTTGAATTGTGTTGAATCTGTGTTACCAAGTTCGTTGGTATCACTGGGTTTGTGTTGAAGTGTTGAATTAATACCCCACGCGTAAGGGGAAGTTTTTTCTTAAATCTTA
>Ga0181606_10000654_pt1 | contig 28922 bp, 24 predicted proteins | sample 041ome_10_FD_132994 | JGI IMG/M metagenome (GOLD analysis project Ga0181606, IMG submission 132994) | Coastal salt marsh microbial communities from the Groves Creek Marsh, Skidaway Island, Georgia - 041412US metaG (megahit assembly) | ecosystem: Environmental > Aquatic > Marine > Intertidal... | reverse complement strand
TTTGCTGCAGGTGCCATGATTTACGTGGTAGTAGAAGAAGTTATTCCCGAAACCCAGCGCGACAAATACACCGACATTGCCACCCTCGGTTTTATTTTTGGGTTTGTGGTGATGATGATTTTGGACGTCGCCTTGGGGTAGGTTTGGGTTGATTTCCCCCACTCTCCATGCCGTATTTGTTCTCGGTTCCATAGCGGGGATCGGGCAAAAAAGGATGTTTTTCCATCTTTCGTACCTCTACGGTATATACATCGAACTCCTCCGAAACCACTCCAATAATCTCATAAATTCCCTTGCCCCGGAAGGGATATGCCTGTAGGCTAGGCGGAAAGTGGACGGTATCGAACGAATGGCCGTCGCGGTCGTTCCAAGTAGCAAAAGCCATTCGCTTGCCCCCCTTTGCGCGGGTCTCCTTAATCGCGATGAGATAACCCCAGATGGAAATGGTTTTATCTCTGTTAGATGGAAGTTTGGAGGTAGAACAGGACGTTTTGGCGCGGTTTTGACGCTCGGAATCCATCAACCGAAATGGGTTGCACAGCGGAAACCCCAGAATTTCCCACTGATCGTAGGCATTCTCCACGAACGACTCGCTGAAAGCCGGCAGTTCAAACGGGGGTGTAGGGGGATCAAAGAGGTCGCCGTTGGCGGCTACTTCCGCTGGAGAGTGGGCGTAGTGCGCAAGCCAAAGCATGCGTTTTTTAGACATTTTGGTAAACCTTAATGCGCCTGCGCGAATGAGTAATTTTAGCTGTTCCAGCGGGAGATTCGTTCTGCGGGTGAAGTTTTCGAAGGAGGTAAAACGCTCCTTTTTTCGGTGCATTTGGAGGGTGGAGATGGTTTCCGAGGTAATACCCTTTACGTGGGCCCAACCCAAATACACATCAACCCCTGAAACCCGTGTAACTCGCTTGCTTCGATTCACACACGGGGCGTGTATAACCGCGCCATTTCGCCGCGCTTCGTGCACATAGTATTCCGTCCGGTAAAAACCCCCGAAATTATTGATTACCCCCACCATGAACTCAATGGGGTAATATGTTTTTAAGAAGAGGCTCTGGTAACTCTCCACGGCGTACGAGGCCGAATGACCCTTGGAAAAAGCATAGCCCGCAAAACTCTCTATCTGCCGCCAAACCTCGTTCACCAACTCTTCCGAATGACCCAATTCACACGTATTTTCCATGAATTTTTGCTGCACCCGCGCAAACTCCGCTCGACTCCGGTACTTGCCGCTCATTCCCCTTCGCAGCACATCGGCCTCCGCCAGGGTAAGCCCCGCGAACCGATGCGCCACTTTAATGACGTCTTCCTGATAAACCATCACCCCGTATGTCTCCGGAATAATGGCGTACAACTCGGGAATGGCGTTTTTTCGCAACTCCGGATGGCGATAGCGCAGAATGTACTCCCGCATCATCCCGCTTTTAGCCACCCCTGGGCGAATAATGGAGCTGGCGGCGACCAAGCCCACATAATCCTTAGTGCGCAATTTTGTGAGCAGCATGCGCATGGCGGGGGACTCTATGTAAAAACAACCGATGGTGTTGCCCTTCTGCAGTTCGGCCTGCAATCTGGGGTCCGCCTTAAATTGCTCAATCCGGTGGATATCTACGCGCTCACCCCGATTCTCATAAATGTAATCCACGGCATCTCGCAAGTGACCCAATCCCCGCTGGCTCAATATATCGAACTTATAGAGCCCCACATCTTCGGCCGTGACCATATCGAAATGAGCCGTTGGATAACCCTTGGGCGGAACAAAGGTGGCGGAAAATCGATGGATGGGGCGCTCGGATATAAGGATGCCCCCTGCGTGAACGCTGAGGTGTTTGGGGAATCCATGAATAATCCCAGCATATTTAACAATGGCGCGATGAATGAGGTCCAGCCCGCTGTATGCCTGCCGAGCCGTGGCCTGTTGCAACGCCTCTATTTCCTCCACGGGAAGACCCATTACCTTGCCCAGCTCGCGGATGGAACTTTTAAATTGAAAGGTTACATAGGCGGCGAGCAGCGCCGTTCGGTCGGTGCCGTAACGCGAGAAGATGTAGCGTGTAATATCGTCGCGATCGGTCCACGAAAAATCCAAATCGAAATCGGGGGGATTTTCTCGATGGAGGTTAATAAACCGCTCAAAGTAGAGATCCAGATCGATCGGGTCCACATCGGTAATTCCCAAACAATACGCCACCATGCTGTTGGCGCCACTGCCTCTTCCCACATGAAAATACCCCTTGCTCTTGGCATACTGAACCAAGTCGTAATTGATTAAAAAATATGCCACGTACTTCTTCTGAGAAATAACCGAAATTTCCTTTTGAATCCGCCGAAGGGCCTCTTTTCGCGTGGAAGGCAATGCGCTGGCATACCTCCATCGATACCCCTCAATGGCGAGCTTGCGAAGCTGCTGCAAATCCGTGTCGTAACCGGTTGTAAACACCGCTCGGTTGTTGTTTCGGTAAAAAGGGAAGTTCATGGTGCACTGGCTCATCAAAAGGTCGGAGCGTTCCAAAAGGTCGGGGTAATGGCGGTAGTGTGCGCGCAATTCATCGCGGCTCATCCAGACATGGGGGCGCGGGGCGAGATCGCCTTCCGAAAGGGTGGAAAGAAGTTTGTTCTCGCTTACTGCGCGCAAAAGTCGATGGGTGTTGTAATCGCGTTGATGGCGAAAACTGGCGGTGTGCCATGCAAGGGTTTGGGGTTTTGGAAGGTGATGTAAAAAGGGGTATCGCGTAAGCTCCGCGGGTTCAATACCAATGTATTCGTTGGGGCGGAGTTCGCACCCGTTGGCCACCTCCGATCCCAAGGGGTAAATTACATATACGTGGTTCCATTTGGGGGCGCGAATGGCGGGCTTCCTCGGCTCGTTGTGAATGAGTAGAGTCGATAAATAGGCGTTAATCTCCTGCCAGCCAGAGGGGTTTTTCGCCAGGGCGCAAAAACGCCGCTCCGCCCCATCGCGAAAATCGACCCCCAGTATGGTTTTTCGATTTTGCTTTTCGGCCAATCGAAGAGCGTTAGCGGCTGCAGAGGTGTTGTTGATATCGGCAAACACCCACACTTCGTGCCCCCCCTCGGTGAGCTCATCCATTATTTCGCGCTCCGAGAGCACGCCGTAACCCAGACTAAAGTGGCTGTGAGCGAGAATCATTTTTTTGACGATTTAGTTGACTTTTTTCCGTCTATAAATTCGTCAAAATTTTTTAAGCCGACTCGTTTTTAATTGCTTAATTCTGCATTTTTTGCATCACCGCATTCCACTCCGGCGATTTCAGGGTGGCTAATATGTAGGGGTCCAACTCCGAAACCAGCGGGCTCCCCTTGGGGAATGCGAAGCTGTAATAGTCCATTTTAATGTTTTTATCGATCAGTCGAAGTCCGGAAAAGGCATCGTTTTGGTTAATGTGATATTGCAGGATCGGCCGGTCGTGCAAAAAGAGATCTACCTGCTTTTCTACCACCGCATAGAGACCCTCCTCAACGGTGTGAACCTCCGAAAAGGGAATGTTGTATGTGCGTAAAAGTTCTGCGTCGCTGCTCGAGGCGAGCGCGGCCACTGTAAAATGCTCCAAACTGTGCACAGAGGTAATGTGCTCTTCAATCCGATGAACGGTAAGCGACGTAGCAATACTCGCCGTTAAACCACTAATCATAATGATTGCTAGAAACATCCATATCAACCCGATAAACCTACCTGTACGTGTAACGGGCGATTTATCTCCGTACCCAACCGTGGTCATGGTAACGGCGCTCCACCAGAACCCATCGCCCAGACCCGAAAGCCCCTTGGCAAACTGCGACTCATTCCGCCGACGCTCTGCTACCCAAATAAGCAGCCCGAAAAGAAATATCACCCCGGCCAACACCAAAATACCGCGTAAAAATGGCCACGAAAAAAGATTACCCAACAAAAGATTCCATTCGCTTACACGCTCCCTTGCTACCGTAGAGCCCGAAATTAAATAGGGTTGCGAAAAATCGAGGTGATAAAGCCGCTCCTGGGTAACCGTAACCGGGTTAATGCTCATGTCTACCTCGCCCGATTCCAGCGCATCCAACAGTTCCTCGAGCGAATTGTAAATGACGTACTCATAGGACCGAGGTCGGTAGCGGTTTAGATTTTCCCAGAAAGCCACGCTATATCCTCCGGGGGTGTTCTCGTAGTTGAGCAAAATAAAGGGGTTCGCCTCCCTCACTCCAATTTTCAATACACGATCCTCCGAAGTCCCGGGCTCTGGTTGAGCGAGCGGAGCAGGCGGGATGGTTGGGGTTAACGGCGCGGGTGATGTCGGCGGTGCGGCCTGTACGTGTATAAACAACCCTATAAACGCTATGAAAAGCGTTAAAACCAGTGGGTGGGCGCGTTTCGTAATCACAGGGTTCCCCGACTCTCTTGCTCGCGCTCTATGGCCTCGAAAAGCGCCTTGAAGTTTCCTTTTCCAAAGCTCTTTGCGCCTTTTCGCTGAATGATTTCGAAGAATAGCGTGGGCCGGTCCACTACGGGCTTTGTGAAGAGCTGAAGCAGGTATCCCTCGTCGTCGCGGTCTACTAAAACCCCCAACTTTTTCAAGGGTTCTAAGTCTTCTTCAATGGGGCCTACACGATCCAAGAGGTCTTCGTAATACGTGATGGGTACATTTAAAAATTCCACGCCCCGATTGCGCATTTCCGTTACGGTGTGTACAATATCGTCGGTGGCCACGGCAATGTGCTGAACGCCTGCGCCGCCATAAAAATCGATGTATTCCTCTATTTGACTCTTCTTCTTTCCCTTGGCGGGCTCGTTGATGGGAAATTTAATGCGGCCGTTACCGTTGCTCATCACCTTACTCATTAAGGCGGTGTATTCGGTGGAAATGTCTTTGTCGTCGAAGCTAACGAGTTGGTTAAAGCCCATCACCTTTGCATAAAATTCGCACCAGTGATTCATTTGGCCCCAATCTACATTCCCCACCATGTGATCGATGTATTTTAAACCCGTGGGTGCAGTGGTGCTTTCGGGGTTCCACGCCTTGTAACCCGGGAGAAAAGGTCCGTTGTAGGCGCTGCGCTCTACAAAAACATGCAGAGTTTCGCCGTAGGTATGGATGGCTGAAAGGACTACTTTCCCGTGATCATCGGACTCTTCCCGCGGTTCAAAGTTGGAATGGGCACCTCTAGAGGTGGTTTCTTTCCAGCTTTTGGCCGCATCGTCCACCCAGAGAGCGACCACCTTTACTCCATCGCCGTGTTTTTGAAGGTGTTCGTGAATGGGGCTGTCCGGTGTAAGCGGAGCAGTAATAACCAAGCGGATTTTATCCTGAACCAACACATAACTCACCCGGTCCTTCATTCCTGTTTCCAACCCCGCGTAAGCCAAGGGTTGAAATCCAAATGCCGTGCGGTAATAGTGCGCGGTTTGTTTCGCGTTGCCCACATACATTTCTACGTAATCGGTGCCGTTAATCGGCAAAAAATCTTCCATGTTCTCAGTGTTTATCTAACCATGATTTCCAGTAATCGCCATCGTCTAAGCGCATTCCTTCTTCGGTGATGAATAGCGGCTTAAAGGTATCGACCATCACTGCTAATTCCTCCGTTTTCACTTGTCCCACGCTGCGCTCATAGGCTCCTGGGTGCGGTCCGTGCGGAATTCCAGCGGGGTGAAGGGAAATATAGCCTTTATCGATGTTGTTTCTGCTCATAAAGTCGCCATCTACATAATACAATACCTCATCGCTATCGATATTACTGTGGTTGTAGGGGGCAGGAATGGCTTCGGGGTGATAATCGTACAGTCGAGGCACAAATGAGCAAATAACAAATGTAGAAGTCTCAAAAGTTTGGTGTACGGGGGGTGGTTGATGTACACGTCCCGTAATGGGTTCGAAATCGTGAATGCTCAGTGCGTAGGGATAGTTGTATCCGTCCCATCCCACCACATCAAACGGATGTGAGGCGTACTGCATCTCATGAAGATGATTTTGCTTTTTCACCATAATCGTGAAGCTGCCTTTTTCATCGTGCGTCTCAAGATTTTGAGGCCGGCGAATATCGCGCTCACAAAAAGGAGCGTGCTCCAGCAGTTGGCCAAAGTGATTTCGGTAGCGCTTAGGGGTGTAAATGGGTGAATAGGATTCCACAATAAACAGCCTGTTTTCGGGGGTGTCGAATTCGATTTGATAAAACATCCCGCGGGGAACCACCAAGTAATCGCCATAGCCGAATTCCAACGTTCCCAAGAGGGTGCGCAATCGGCCCGTGCCCACATGCACGAAAAGCACCTCATCGGCGTCGGCATTCTTGTAAAAATAATTCGTAGTACTTTTTCGAGGAGCGGCCAGCGTAATTTGAACATCGCTGTTTACCAAAATGGGAACTCTACTCTCCAGATAATCGTCTATTGGCGGGGCCTTAAATCCGTGAAACATCCGCGAGGTCATGTTCGCTTTTACCGCAATTTTCGGTGAGATGTCGCGCGCATTGGCAATGTGGCTTACCATAGTGGGGCGATGAACGTGGTAGAGCAGCGAGGCCATACCACTAAACCCCTCCGTACCAAACAACTGCTCGTAATAGAGATCGCCATTGGGTTTTCGGAAGGTGGTGTGTCGCTTATGGGGTATTTTCCCAAGTTGGTGATAAAACGGCATGCTATGGGTTTTTACGTTTTAACTGGGTCAGGCGTTCGCGATTGTGTGCGTGATAGCGTTTCGTATTCATTTTTCCCTTTCGAAGTTCCGCTTGTTTTTCTTCGGGTAGGTGGATGATATCGATGCAATCGCTGCTGCAACAAGATTCCATTTCTTCGGCGCACGACTCGCACTGAATAAAGAGCAAGTTGCACATTTTATTGGCGCAGTTTACATGGCGCGCAGAGGGTTCTCCACATTGATGACAATAACTAATTACCTCTCCTGAAATCTGCTCTCCCAATCGCTCATCGAACACAAAGTTTACCCCGTGAAAACGGTTTTCGAGCCCTTTTTGGTTGATTTGCCTCGCGTAATCAATTACCCCACCATGCAGTTGATTTACATCCTTGAAGCCGTGGTGCTTGAGGTATGCGCTCGCTTTTTCGCAGCGAATTCCCCCTGTGCAGTAAAGCAAAACTTTTTCGTCCTCTTTCCCCTTTAATTTATTCAGTACAAGCGGTAACTCTTCCCGGAAAGTCTCGGCTTCCGGCGTAATGGCGCGTTGAAAACGGCCCACTTCACTTTCGTAGTGGTTGCGCATGTCTACCACTATGGTTCTAGGGTCTTCTAGAGCCTCATTCCATCTTTCCGCATCGAGATGGGTGCCCACATTGGTCACGTCGTACTCGTCTTCTTTTAAGCCGTCGGCCACAATTTGTTGACGCACTTTAATGATGAGCTTAATAAATGACTTTCCGTTGTCTTCCACGGCCACTTTAAAGGGAACTTTATTGAGTTCCGGGTGGTTGTAGAGCTGCTGAACAAAGGTTTCCCATTGGTGCTCGGGAACGTTCATCTGTGCGTTTATGCCCTCACGGGCCACATAAATTCTCCCGAGACAATCCAACTCACTCCACTCTTTGTAGAGCAAGTCCCGCATCATCATGGGGTCGTTAATTTTTACGTACCGGTAAAACGAAATGGTTTTTCGTCGAAACGTTTCGGACTCCAATTTTTGTCGGAGTTCTTCAGGGCTTTTTCGATTGAAAAGGCCTATTTTCCCAGCGTTTGGATCCATTGTTTTGTTATTAGGTAGTTACAAAGTTACAAATTCACGGCCGGTGCGTTATGACAATTGTCATTTGTTATCTTTGGGTGCGAAATCCACTGAGATCATGAAAGACCGCGTCCTTATTATAGGTGCTTCGGGACAAATTGGTACGGAGTTAACCTTTGCTCTGCGCGAAATTTACGGTGAAGACCATGTGATTGCCAGCGACTTAAAACCGAATCCCATGCACCGAGATATAGGGCGGTTTATACAGCTCGACGCGCTGGACCGAAAAGCGCTTTACGAATTGATTCATCGCGAAAAAATTACCCAAATTTATCTTTTGGCAGCCATGCTTTCAGCCACCGCCGAGCAGGATGTTGAAGCGGCATGGAAACTGAATATGGAAAGCCTGTTTAATGTGTTGGAGTTGGCCAAAGAGAACAACTCTATCCGAGTTTATTGGCCTTCTTCCATTGCGGCTTTTGGCCCAAATACACCCAAAACCGATGTTCCTCAATTCACGGTTATGGATCCCTCCACGGTTTACGGTATTTCCAAATTGAGTGGGGAGTTGTGGTGCGATTATTATAATAGAAGGTGGGGGGTTGATGTGCGTAGTTTGCGTTACCCGGGTATTATCAGTTGGAAAAGCGAGCCAGGGGGTGGGACCACGGATTATGCTATACACATTTATAGGGAGGCTCTTCGCGCGGGTTCTTACACCAGTTTTCTAGCCAGTGATACGCGGTTGCCCATGATGTATATGGACGATGCGTTACGAGCCACCATTGGAATTATGGAGACGCCCGCCGATCAAATAAAAATACGCACCAGCTACAATGTAGCTGCAATTTCGTTCACGCCCGCAGAGGTGGCGGTGAGCATTCAAGAAAGAATGCCAAACTTTACCATTTCCTATGAGCCCGACTTCCGGCAAGAAATTGCTTCCGGATGGCCGGCATCCATTAATGATGGACCCGCGAGAAGGGATTGGGGGTGGAATCACGAATTCGATTTGAATGCCATTACCGATGACATGCTTAAGAACCTATCTTAATCGCACACATGAAAAATCTTGGATTAAAAAGGCTCGGTACTTCGTTCCCTTTTGTCGCGCACAAAAAAAATTAAACTCCCTCCAGCCCGATCTTCAGGAAAGTCTTCTCATCGCGGCTTTTCCGCGATCTGGGAGTACTTGGGTCCAAGAGGTGTTTTCCCAATTAGGCGACTTTATTACCTTATTTGAACCGCTGTATATACCTTGCGGCGCACCTGAAATTCGAGAAATCAAGTGGTACAAAAAAACAGAAAGCCCCACGGAGCGAAGACATGTGGTCGATGTCTTATCCGGCTCCTATTTTACGCCAAGGATTAACTTATTATATTCCTTTAACGCCAATAATCCCAAGCGCTTGTTAATTAAATCGATCAAGCTAATTAATCAGTTGGATTGGTTGGTAGAAGAGGTAGATTTTATAAATCCACCGTTCGTGCTTATTAGAAACCCTGTTGACCTTAACAAGTCGCAACGTACAAACTTTAGAAATAAAGGCATTCAATGGAACCTTTTCAAAAACCTTTTTCCCAAAGAGGCAAAACTCCTAGAAGCTGAGGGAATATCGATTAAAACAAAAGAAGTACTTGAAGTTGCTAAGCTTTCCATTGAAATGAAACTGCTTTACCAGCTTCAAAGCAAAGGGAAAATAAACGTATTCAAATACGAAGATTTACTTACGAACCCCTATGAGGGGTTTAGTAAGATTGTGAAGTTGTACGGTTTGGATCAGGCGCGATTTGAAAAGGCCATGAAAAAGGTTAATACCCCTTCCTGTTCCGATTTCAGAAATAATTATAAGAAGGCATCCGCCATACAACTAGAGAAATGGAAAAACTCCATGGAGCCCGATGTAATGGAGAAATGTGAGAGCGTTATGAATCTTATTGGAAACCCATATTATTGAGCGCGTTTAAGGTACAACTTAGTAATTGTATTCCTTGAGATTGGGCATCAACCCTCTTTCTTTAGAGCACCTTACATTATTTTATTATTCCATTAAATTTGGACGTCCTAATATTGGCCATCAACACACAAGCATAAACTTGGCATGATTAAAAACATCACAACCCTATTCCTGGCCCTAAGTACCATTGTTCAAGCACAGTACTGGCAACAGGAAGTTGAATACACCATGGATGTTCATTTTAACGATGAGAACCATCAATACCGCGGAACATCCGAAATTAAATACACCAATAACAGCCCAGATACTCTTGAATCGGTTTATTTTCATTTGTATCCCAATGCCTTCCAGCCCGGAAGTATGATGGATGTCCGATCGCGCAATATTTCCGATCCAGACGACCGGGTGATGGACCGTATTGCTGCGTTGAACAAGAATCAACAGGGGTTTTTACATATTACTCGTATTTCTTACTTAGGCGAACCTTTTGAGTTAATTGAAAATCAGACTCTAGCCGAGTTTCCGCTTGTCCACCCTATTAATCCGGGGGAAACTGTTGAGTTTTCGCTGCAATTTGAAGGGCAAGTTCCGGTTCAAATTCGCCGCTCCGGACGAAATAATGCCGAGGGTATAGATTACAGCATGGCGCAATGGTATCCAAGAATGGTCGAATACGACCGCGACGGCTGGAGTTTATTTCAGTATGTGGGACGTGAGTTTCACGGTGTTTTTGGGCATTTTGATGTGACCCTCCATATGGATTCCTCTTTTACGATAGCTGCTACGGGAACCTTGCAAAACCCCGAAGAAATTGGTCATGGTTATGCGGGATTGAATCAAGGCCCAATCGCGGGCGCAGAGGCGGTGTTATCATGGCGTTTTGTGGCTGACTCCGTACACGATTTTGCGTGGGCGGCAGATCGCGACTATACGCATGATGTGGTAAAAAATGATCAAGGTCCCGATATTCACCTGTTCTACCTAGCCGATAGCGTGAACACGAAAGACTGGACTTTCCTGGGAAGAGTGGGCACCCAAACTGCAGAGCTCATGGCTCAGTACTTTGGAGCCTATCCGTATACGCACTACAGCATTGTGCAAGGGGGCGATGGCGGAATGGAATATCCCATGCTCACCCTTATTTCCGGCGATATTTCGCGTAACGGGTTAATTTCGGTAACTATTCACGAGTTTTTGCACTCTTGGTACCAAGGTGTGGTAGCCACCAACGAACAACTTTATTGTTGGATGGATGAAGGGTTCACAGAATTTGCACAGATGGTCGTCTTGGCTGAGATGAACGAGGAACCCCTATCCGGTAGAATGAATCGATTGGTAGAATATGCCAATCGGCTCATCACCAACCCGCTCCATGAGCCTATGTCTATACTTGCTGATCATTATGAAACAAATTTTGCCTACGGAATGAACGCGTACTACAAAGGGGCCACTTTTCTGTATACCCTTAAAAATTTACTGGGCGATGATGTTTTCTACGACGGCATGAAAACCTACTACAACCAATGGAAATTTAAACATCCCACACCTCACGACTTCAAGCGAATTATGGAAAAAAAGAGCGGTATGGAATTGGAGTGGTTTTTTAATTACTTCTTATACGCAGAACAAAGCGAGCTGGATTATGCGTTAGGAGAATTTTCTTATTCTCGCGAATCGGGCGAACGCTTTACAACCATCAACGTAGAACGAAAGGGATGTTTTCCCATGCCTATTAGTCTTCGTACTGTGGATCAAAAAGGAAATGAAAAATGGTACCACATACCCTTGAACGCGCAGGGGATTATTCAAAAATTGGATTTGGATGATAGCGTAAAAATACTGGAACCCTGGGATTGGGTTAATCCTCATTACGAGGTAAGAATATCGACACCTGAAAAACTCATGATTATTGAACTGGACCCATCAAAGGATTTACCCGATAGCGACTGGGAAAATCAATTATGGAAAAATAAATAGCGTGGACCTTTTCTCAAAGATGTTTGAGGGCTTCCCTTCGGCTCAAAGGGGTTAAAGGCATTACCTCAACGGTTCGTCGTACCCAAGGTGCATCTACCCTGGCATATTGCCTCAGTGCCCAACCGATGGCTTTGCAAATAAAAAAATCGGAGTGATTTCTATTTTTTTCGATCACGGCAGCTAAAAAATCGCGATCCGTATCTTCCTTGTAATTAAGTTGAAAGATGATGGTGGATCTCAGTAACCACAGGTTTCCATTGGCCTCCCATTTTTCACACCATCTATTGCGCACCTGTTCATCGCGAAAAACGGTTCCCACCAAATGGGGTGCAATTAAATCTACGGTATCCCACCACGATTTTTGCGTAAGCATCCATTCCAACATGGGTAGATGATCTTCATTAAAGTGCTTTTTTTTGCGCTTTAAAATATCCATCGCAATGTATTGGATTTCGCGTTCGGCATCCCACATCAACCTAACCCATTCAAACCAATTCTCCTCCGGTGGAATACCAAGCTCCAGAATTCCTTGGCGCATCACCTCGCGACGAGCCACACTCTTCACTCCAATGAATGAAAATTGATTGCGCATATAGCGCTCCATCGGTTCGCGATCCGCTTCCACCGCAACCTGCTGCAATCGTTCGCGATAATAAGAAACGTAATCCACGAGCGGAGCCATTAATGACAGAGTGCGTTGGCCGCCCAGCAAGCTAGAGTGATGTTGGGTTTGGCCTTAGCGGTGAATCCGAGGGATTCAATAAAACCCTTTGCCGCTTTTAATACTTTATTGGAGGGATAATCCGGGTTTTCGTTGTAGTCCATATCTATTTGAGCAATGGGAACTTTCAATTCTTGGCGGAGGTAATCGGCCAGCTCAATGGATTTTTCCGTTTCTTTCCAAAGTCGAGTCCACATATCCCATATTCGAGGTTGCACATGCTTGTAGTATACTACGTGCGCCCCGCGTTGGGGATAGCGGAATACAATGGTTGTTACATAGACCGTTTGGTGCGTGATGTTTTGGCTGTCTGTTCCCACGAAAAGCTGGGAATCGGGATAATTTTTAAGTACTTCTATTACGTGAGAATCGAGGTCAATAATACTTCCGGAGTGCATCACTCTGAATTGTACATCGTGAATACCTTCGGGAGTAAAATTAGCCATGTATCTTTTCTATTCGGGGTTGATGTCGCCCGCCTTCAAAAGCGGTATTCATAAATATATGTATCATATCTAGCGCTTCATCTACAGTAATAAAGCGAGCAGGCAAAACGAGAATGTTTGCATCGTTGTGCTCTCTAGCTAATTTTACAATTTCCGCATTCCAACAAAGCGCACCGCGTATGGCGTGGTGTTTATTCACAGTCATATTCATTCCTTGACCGCTACCGCAAATAGCAATTCCCCATGAAAGCGAACCATTAGCTACTTCGTGAGCAAGCGGATGTCCATAATCGGGATAATCCGCGCGTTCTTCACTCGGTGCACCAAAATCCTTGAACGAAACGTCTTGCAACCGATCCATAATAGATGCCTTCAATGAAAAACCCGCGTGATCCGATGCAATTCCTACCTTCATATGTGTGTATTTATTCCAGTTAAAGGTAATTATAAGCCTGTTAATTGATTGTTAATTGAAGTTATTAAATGCGTGTAACTTTTTTTGGAAATGGTATTTAAAATGTCAAATGAGCATTCCAACCATCATGACCAAATGAAGTTGTTAAAACTAACCCCTCTGTTCATTCACCAACAATTCACAATTAACCCAGGACTTGAAGGTAAAAAAATATTCACAGAGACAAACTTCAATATCCGAATGTATGTTTATAATTTAGCCGGACCTTCGGATTTTATTGAGGAACACTTTTTGCACGTTGTGAATTACTTGTGAATTAAATTTGATAAGTGGAATTCGCAACGCATCTTAAAAAAAGTTTTACAGGATATCAACCGACCATTATTACTATTATAGTTTATTATATAAATGAAATATAAATATATAATGATGTTAGTATTGTTCATTGCGGTCCATTCAGTGGGAGCGCAGACGGTAACTAACACAGATACGGTTCGGTATTACTATCCGTCTGGAGAAATTTCTAGCGAAGGCGTATTGCGCGACGGAAAACCCGATGGATATTGGAAAACATATCATCCCAATGGTGCGTTAAAGAGCAAGGGAAACCGAGTAAATTTCGAACTACAAGGTACTTGGATATTCGCAAACGAAGCCGGAATTATAACCAACGAAATTGAATACAAACAAGGGCTCAAACACGGATCCTACAAGACCTATGAAGAAGGTTTACTCATTCGTAATGAACACTATGAAAACGATGTAAAGCAAGGTTGGTCCTACACGTATTATCCAAAAGGTCCCGTAAAAAGTGAAACCCGATTTGAAGATGGATATACCCAAGGTAATTCAAAGGTCTTTGCACTCGATGGCCGAATTATTACTTGGATGGAATACCGTCGTGGAGTTTTGGTGCGCAAAGAGGAAATTAATAGAAAAGACAATCAGGGAAGGAATAGTGGAGTATGGAAGTGGTGGAATGATGAAAAAGGGTATCTGGAGCGCGAGGGATTTTATTCCAAAGGTTTAAAAAATGGATATTTCAAAACTTACGATGACGAGGGAAATCTAATTTCGGTGGAAAAATATGTGGACGATGTGCTTCAAGAGAATGCAATTGAAACTACTCCACTTCGCATAAAACGATCGCTCCATTCGAATAGGCAAATTAAAACGCTAGGGGGATTTCGAAATGGCGTTCCCGATGGCGTGCATAGAACCTACGATTCTACAGGCTCTGTTATTTCGGGGGCGATTTATACGATGGGAATTTTAGCCGCCGAAGGCGTTACGGATCCATCCGGTAAAAAGCAGGGGGATTGGAAAACCTATTATTCCAACGGCCAAATAAAGAGTGAGGGGCGATATGTAGATAATTTAAAAGATGGTATTTGGAAATATTATCATCAAAACGGAGTTATTGAACAAACGGGTCGGTACATTCGAGGTTTGCAGGAGGGTGAGTGGCGTTGGTATTACGATAGCGAAGCATTGCGTCTTTACGTCTATTACTACAAGGGTGAGCGCGACGGTGAATCGGTTGAATACGATTTTGACGGTAATGTAATTGCCAGCGGGTCTTATTTGGAGGATATGCGCGAAGGTGATTGGGTATTCGATTACGGTGATTACCGGCAAGAAGGAAAATTTATACTGGATGAACAGTCGGGTGAGTGGACAGGAATTTATAAGGATATAGATCAGGTTGCTTTTAGGGGGTCGTATGTGGATGGTCTAGCCGACGGAAAACACACTTGGTATTATCCCAGTGGCAAAGTGAAGAAGGAAGGGAAATACATTATGGGTAAAGAGCATGAAATTTGGATTTATTACGATGAACAAGGTTTGATATCCCTTTACATTACCTTCGACTACGGAAAGGAAGTGAAGTACAATGGGATTAAGGTAGACGATCTTCTTGGCCCTGAAGAATAGCAGTATGCGTTTATTTGTTATTTTATGTGTTTTATTAACCGCACAGCTTCAAACTGTACAGGCTAAGAACCCTACTCGCATAGATTCCAGTTATATTGAAAGTTGCAATTCCATAACTACGGGTTTATATTATAGTTTTCGCAATCATCAACTCAATAGTTCCTACGAACAATTGAATTTTCCCATGCGAATGCAACCCAAAGAAGTGGTTGGTATTAGCATTTTTCCTGGTGCTATCGGATTTCGATTGGGGATACAGTTACCCGATAAACTCGGTAAAAAGGAAGATGAGCGCAATTTCGCACTCAACCTAAACGCATTCGGAAAACACACCATCGTGGAGTTATTTTACCGCGATTTATACGGTTTTAATGGAAATTCCTTTGGAAAAACCCATCTTGAGGGGTCGCTTATCTATTTTTTAAACTCCAAAAAATACAGCCATCGCGCAGCATATGCCTTTACCCAGCGTCAGCGGAAAAGCGCAGGTTCCATGAGTATTCAAACTCGAATTAATCATCAAAATTGGTACAGCGATACACTTTATTTAGAGGAACACTTAGACAGCCTTTACAGGTCCTATACTTCTCTTGCCACCGGTTTAGGATACACCTATTCTTTGGTGTTTTTGGGAAATGCATATATCGATTGCGGGCTCAATTTAGGACCCGAAATTCAATGGATGACGGCCAGTGATTTTCAACAATGGACATGGATGTCAGATGTACGGATGGCCCTTGGATTTAACCACCGTCTATTTTACACGGGGATAACCGGTAATTTCGATTTTTGGAATGAATCTGTAGAGGACCAATGGATCCGGCATCAATTTTCCAACGTAACCTTCCATATTGGATTCCGAATCAATTAAGAATAATCTCTGCGGATACTAGAGCACTCACCGAAAAATAACCCAGAACTGTTTCGTCTGGAATTGAAACGCTGCGAATATTTCCTTTAATAGGGGCCGGAGGCGGATCAAAGTTTGAACCCACTTGAGCGGTTTGGGTAAGAATTAAACTCCAATAATCGTAGTTTCCTTTGGAAATGGACATCTGCTCAACTCGGACCGTGTCCCCTTGGGGAAGCGGTTCAAAATTCACTTGGAATTCATTAATTTCATTACCATCTACAAACTCATCATCCGAAACCCTTATAAAGAAAGGATCGTTTACCAGCCGATTGTTGAAATACGTTTTCCATCGGTAAAAATCCCCTCGACCAGCCGGCTCGGAGGTATCGAAAAACACCACGTATCCCGCATCGGTAAAAGGTGTTTCGGGCTCGAACTCACTGTAAATAGAGTCAATTGCATTTACTCGGTTAATCCGTTCGGGGATGGATTCATAAATGCTCCCATCGCTCAATGTTACACGAATGAAGTATGAATTTCCCAGCGTTCCGAAGAGCGGTGTTTCATATCGATCTGCTTCATTCAGAAAAAGAGTATCGATGGCGATATCGTTTTCAAAAAGTATAACCTCGGCATCGGAAACTCGAGTATAGGATTCTTCGCTTAAGTAGGGATTGGTGTAATACACATCTATAAAGTGCGAGTTTTCCGCATCGGTAATTTCACCTTGGACCACGAGCAGCGCATTTTCATCTGGAATTTGTAAGTCGATTACATCTTCGCAGGACCATAGCGAAGCCACCCACACTAAACTCAAAATTCGAATAATTCCTTTCATGGGTTAAAATTTGAAGTTATACGTTACAAAGGGAACTGCGGTTCCCAAAATAGAAAGTTGCACCGCTTGGGTCTGTCCGGGCATATCTGGGTTTTCCCGAAAGAAAATACTGAACGGGTTCCGCCGCGCGTACACATTGTACACGCCAAAAGTTAAACTCCCTTTCGCCCAACCACTCTTTTTAAAGGCGTATGTGGCACTTACATCAAGGCGGTGATAGTCTGGTGCTCGGTAATCGTTCCGTGTGCTGTACACAGGGATTACAATACCATCTTGGGTGTATTTCCCATCCGGGTAGGTGATGGGGCGACCGGTTTGATAAGCAAACTGCCCACTCACCGTCCAAAATGAATTAATCTTTTGATTCATCACTGCGGTAAAATCATGCGTTTTATCCCAATTGCTCGGGTAATAATTCCCAAAATTAATGGACTCTTCGGGTGCCAATCCCTCTACTTTAAACCGAGTTTGCGACCAGGTATATGCCAGCCAACCCGTGAGTGAACCGCTATTTTTGCGCACCAACAATTCCAGACCTTTTGAATATCCTGTTCCACTGGCCAATTCCGTCTCAATAGTGGTATTGAGGATGAGGTCAGCGCCATTTTTGTAATCCAGTAGATTGGTAAATGCTTTGTAATACACTTCTGCACTCCACTCATAATTACCTTTTTGGGTATTTTGGAAATAACCGATAGTCCATTGATTGGCTTCTGCTGGCTTGATGTGGGGACCACTGGGCGTCCAGATATCTATGGGCGTAGCAGAGGTGGTATTGCTCACGAGATGAATATATTGCAGCGTCCTGTGGTAACTTGTTTTTATGCTGATGTTTTCATCTACCAACCATCGCGCCGAGAAACGCGGTTCCCATCCACCCTGACTCCAAAAAAACTCGCCCGCATTGTAAATAACGGTATCTATAAGGGTCTCTTCGCTAATTGGAACCCCCGGTTCATACTCGAAAATGGTATCGCTCCCAAAACGCGCGAAATGACTGTATCTCAATCCAACGGAAACTTGAAGACGCTCATTCAATTCCCACTCATCGGACCAGTAAATACCCGACTCCAACGCTTGCTTATTGGCTAAGTTAAGCGTATTGATAAAGGATAGTTCCTCGAGCGGCTCAACAATTCCAGGCTCGAACACATACGAAAGCGCACTTATACCAAATTTCATGGTGTGCTTATCGTTAACATATGCGGTATAATCGCTTTTTAAATGCATATTATTTATACCTGAAACCCAATCGAAACTCTGAAATCCACTGGGAATACCCAGGCTGTAGTCGTAATCGGATAAGACCAGCGTAGTATTGCTAAATAGGCGGTCGTTAAACAAGTGGTTCCACCTCAAACTAAACGTGGAATTCCCCCAGTTAAAGCGAAAGAGCGAGTCGAAACCAAAAACATCACGCCCCAAATAGGCCGATGCAAAAAGCTGATTTCGCTCGTTTATTTTAAAATTAATTTTAGCGTTTAAATCGTAAAAGAAGGCTTGATTTCCCCGTAAATCTTCGGGACCGAGGGCGAGGAATAAATCGGCATAGGATCGACGCCCTGCAATCATCCACGAACTTTTATCGCGCTGAATGGGACCTTCCAGCGTGAGTCGGCTGCTCAGGACTCCAATACCACCTGTACCTGCGAATTTCTTCTTGTTTCCGTCCTTTTGATGCACATCGAGCACGCTGGACAAGCGCCCACCGTAGACGGCCGGGATACCCCCCTTGTGCAGCACCACATCTTTTACGGCATCCCCGTTGAATACAGAGAAAAATCCAAATAAATGGGACGAATTGTACACCGGCGCCTCATCCAGTAAAATGAGATTTTGATCGATGTTACCACCGCGCACATTAAACCCCGACGCCCCTTCTCCCACCGACGTAACTCCGGGTAGCGTTTGAATACTTCTGATAATATCCACCTCTCCCAACAATTGTGGAATATTTTTTACTTCTTGAATGGAAAGCACGGTTTTACTTACCTCGGTGCTCTTTAAGCGCTGATTTACCCCCTCCCCAGTAAGCACCACCTCATTTAATTCCACAGATTCAGGGGAAAGTTCAATTTGAAGAGTTACATCTTCCGTTAAATTCATTTCCCGACTGAATGCCGCATACCCAATGAATGCTGTTTTTACCGTGTAAATTCCAGGTTCCAGTCGGAGCGCGAAATAACCGTAGGCGTTAGTTGTTGCCCCTGTCTGGGTTTCTACCAAATAAACACTGGCCCCAATAAGGGTTTCTCCCGTTTCTGCGTCCTTTACGTAGCCGCTTAAAGTGACAGAGTTTTGCGACCAACCTCGAAAGGCACACATCAACATAATTAACCCGAAGGAGTAGCGCAATAATCGATTCATGAATCTATATTTAAAGACCTTAACTTTGGCGCAAAGATTGTAAAATGAGTAACAAGTGTGGGACCGATATTGATCGCGCGGTAAGCGAATTAAAACAAGGGCACCTTGTAGCCATACCCACCGAAACGGTTTATGGTTTGGCAGCGAACGCTACCGATACCTATGCAGTTGCTCAAATTTTTGAGGCTAAGAAGAGGCCGAGTTTTGACCCCTTAATTGTGCATTGCGAAAACTGGCAGCGCGCTCAGGAATGGATTGCACATGCGCCAGAACGCGCCCACCGACTGGCAGAAGTACTTATGCCCGGTCCGCTCACCATGGTTTTACCCAAGAATCCAGCCATACCGGATTTGGTAACGTCGGGTCTCGATACCGTGGCCATTCGAATCCCATCTCACCCGCTTACTCGCGAACTGCTCACCCGCCTTCCCTTTCCATTGGCCGCACCTAGCGCGAATCCATTTGGTTACGTGAGTCCGACCTCCGCACAGCACGTATTAGACCAACTTCAGGATGAAGTGGCCTATGTACTCGATGGTGGGATTTGCGTGGTAGGATTGGAGAGCACCATTGTTTCCATTACTGAAACAGGCTGGGAGGTATTGCGACTGGGAGGAATGGATTTAGCCGATATTGAGCGCATCGCTGGATGTTCCCCTGATGCGGTTCGGCTCTCAAGCAGCCGCCCTGAGGCCCCGGGTATGTTACACGCGCATTACGCTCCAAAGAAGCCTGTCTTTTTCGGCTCAGAAGCCGATTTTTCCGCTCTTTATCCAAACGCTACGTTTGTATTACTTACGTATTTGCAGGAAGGTAAAACAGATCTCGGCCCATCGCTTGCGGCAGATGTAAAGTATTTGTCTCGTACCAGCGACGACAAGGAAGGTGCCGCTCAGATTTTTCGATATTTGCGCGAATTGGAGCATCATCCCGCCGATTGGATTGTAGCCACGCCCTGGCCGGAAAAAGGTTTGGGCCGCGCCATTAACGATCGGCTTCAGCGCGCCGCCGCATCCAACAGCTTAACCATCTGATTACCTGCAGATTCCCAGCTGTATTGATCTACACAAAATTGCTTCGCATTTTCGGCAATTTCCCGATAGCGGTCCGGATCGTTCAGCAGCGTTTCAATGTGATCGGCGTATGTTTTTGCGTCGTCTGCTATGAGCACGCAGCTTCCCACAGGCGCCTTGAGGGCGTTGTTCGCTAGTGTGCTAATGACACACGGAATGCCCATAGCCATGGCTTGAAGAATTTTATTCTGCAGACCGATACTAATGAGCATAGGGGCAATCATGATGCGCGATTCGTAAAAAGCCGGCCGGATATCATCCACCCATCCTGTAATATGAACGGTATCGGATTCCAGTTGCCGAATGGCCTTTACCGGGCTCGCACCCGCAATAATCCAGCTGGCCGCCATTCCACGCGCCTCGAGCTCGGGCAGAATTTCTCGCGCCGCGTATTTTACAGCCTCTACATTTGGTGGATACGACATGTTACCGCAATACAACAAGTCGTATTTTTTCTCGGCTTGATGCGGATTCGGGCTAAAATAGGTGGTATCTACGCCGTTGGGAAGCACCTGTATTCGGTCTTTTTCGTAGTGATTTATAAATTGCTGATCTTGCTCTGAAATGATGGTGTGTGCCTTGAAGCGATCAAAGATGATCGATTCATACGTGCGTAATCGGTGGTATTCCATACGCACAAAACGGGTAGACAGGCCGCTTTCAGTAGCTAATCGCCGCTCCATTCCCTTGCTGAGCGCGTCCATGTAATCTATGATTAAAGGCGTTTTCCAGTTCTTTACATATTCCGCCATGCGAACCATGTGTACCAACGTTCGAATATCTTTTCGACCCGCATAGAGCGCATCTATTTTTCGATGAATTCTCGGACTGTAATAATATCCCACCTGAAAAGGAAGGCCAGAAAACAGAGCCCGAATAAGCCCTAAAATCCGTTCGATGGGGCTTACGCGAAACAGGTGAATTTTTTCGCAAAACGCATAAAGCGGGGCAACTTCCGATGGGTGTGGTGTTTTGTGATGCAGCGCTACCAGCTCAATTGGGGCACGGGAGGATATGGCGCGCATGAGCTCGTGAATCCGAAGCTTATCTCCCTTTTCCAACGGAAAGGGTAAGCGTGAAGTGAGAACTACGATGGTATTTTGCGCGTTATTCATTGGTGCGAAATTAGGGAAAACGCGAATATCCAGGGGTTATGGTGCAGCTTGCATCAATATCCCTTAAATTTGTGGAATAAACATCGGATTATGGAAACGATTTATTCACAATGCGGCTTTGTGGGCCCTTGGCAAATTGTGTTGATTGTATTGGTGGTTTTACTCCTCTTCGGAGGTCGTAAGATTCCTGAGTTGATGCGCGGTTTGGGCAGTGGTATCAAGGAATTTAAGGATGCCACAAAAGAGGACGAATCCTCAAAGGACGGTAAGGAGAAATAAATACATTTTTGTGTACAAAGATTACGGCCATTTGCGCGTTGCGTTGAATTCGGGTGAAATCCGGGTGCAAGACGTGGTTCAATATTATGTAGATCGAATCCAAGATCACACCCCCCTCAATGCATTTTTGGAGGTATACGCTGAAGAAGCGCTGGCACGCGCACAAACAATTCAGGAAAAAATAACCGATGGAACCGCCGGTTCGTTGGCGGGCATGGTCATTGGTATTAAAGACAACATTGCCTACAAGGACCACTCGTTTACCGCTGCATCACGCATATTAGAGGGATTTGTTTCTCTTTTTTCCAGCACTGCGGTAGAACGCCTTTTAGAGCAAGACGCCATCATTATTGGCAGGCTCAATTGCGACGAGTTTGCTATGGGGAGCTCAAATGAGAAAAGTGCCTATGGCCCTGTTTTGAACCCTCATGATCCCACCCGCGTTCCGGGAGGTTCATCCGGGGGTTCCGCAGCAGCAGTTGCTGCAGATCTCTGTATGGCCGCCCTTGGAAGCGATACAGGTGGCAGCATTCGCCAACCCGCCGCTTTCTGCGGTACAGTGGGTTTTAAACCCTCGTATGGACGGGTGTCGCGCCACGGATTAATTGCCTACGCCTCTTCGTTCGATCAAATTGGTCCATTTACGCATAACCTGGACGATGCCGCCCGCATTATGCAGGTTATTTCGGGAAGCGATGAGTTCGACACCACGGCCATCCAAGAACCCGCACCTTCGTTCTTGAATGAATCGGGATCTATTGAAGACCTTAATACGCCATTAAAACTGGCCTATTTTAAAGAAACCCTCACCAGTCCTGGGCTTGATCCGGAGGTGAAGGAACGCTTTTTGGCTCGAATTGCCGATTTCGAACGTGCGGGACATACGGTTAACCCCGTGGATTTCCCATATCTCGAATATTTAGTACCCACGTATTACGTGCTTACCACGGCAGAAGCCTCCTCCAATTTAGCTCGTTACGACGGCGTGCATTACGGCTACCGAAGCGAGCAAGCACACGACTTAGAGTCTACCTACACCCAATCTCGAACAGAGGGTTTTGGCATTGAGGTACAACGCCGAATATTGCTGGGAACATTCGTGCTGAGTAGCGGGTATTACGATGCGTATTACACCAAGGGCCAAGTGGTGCGGCGTCTTATTGCAGACGCAACCCGAGCCATATTTACCACTCACGACGCCATCTTATCGCCAACCACTCCTCATCCAGCATTTGAGCTCAACCGCCCTACATCGGACCCCACGGCAATGTACTTGGAAGATATTTTCACGGTTCATGCCAATATTTGCGGAATTCCATCCGTTTCCATCCCCGAGACCCCGCATTCAGGCGGCCTCCCATTAGGGCTTCAAATTACCGGTGGATGGCACAACGATCACGGGCTCTTGAAAATGGCCAAACAATTGCAAACGCTAATTCACTCATGAGGCTAAATCGCCTGTTTCTTGCCCTTCTGGTAATCGCCGCACTTCCCGCGGTGCTCAACGCCACGAATCGCGACTCCTTGGATACCCCCGACTTCGGTCAGATGGTGGCGGACTGCATATTTTCAGATTTTCTGGCCTATGAAGACCTCTCTGAGGGAATGGAAAGGGGCTATACCCCTCTTGAACTAATAGATACCACTATTGCCCAACAAATAGCCGATCTTAATGCCCAAACCCCCATATCCCTCCATTACAACCCCTATGTTCATGCGTTCATTAATTTGTATCTGAACAAGCGCCGGGGACAAGTAGAGCGGATGATGGGTTTAGCCGATTATTATTTTCCACTTTTTGAAGCTACGCTAGATCGCTATAACCTTCCGTTGGAGCTAAAGTATTTGGCTATTGTGGAGTCTGCTTTGAACCCGAGGGCTACCAGCTACGTGGGCGCTAAAGGACTGTGGCAATTCATGTATTCCACAGGGAAAATATATGGTTTGGAAGTTTCGAGCTATGTAGACGACCGTTCCGACCCCATTAAGGCTACCGCTGCAGCCTGTGCATTCATGGAAAATCTGTACGATATCTATGGCGATTGGCTTTTGGTCTTGGCCGCCTATAATTCGGGCCCTGGAAACGTGAATAAAGCCATCCTTAGATCCGGTGGACAACGCGACTTTTGGGCTGTCCGCCCGTATCTCCCCAAAGAAACACGAAGTTATGTACCCTCATTTATTGCGGTGAACTACGTGTTTGAACACGCCGAAAATTACGGTTTACAGCGCGCGGTAGTTGCCCCCGACCACCAGACTACGGATACGGTGATGACTAGGGAATTAATTGTTTTTGAGGATTTGGCCGAGGAGCTTTCACTGGATTTAGAGGTTTTGCGCTTTTTGAATCCCAGCTACAAGCTAGATATTATTCCCGCAGTTCCGGGTAAGTCTTTTCCCTTGGTCTTGCCCCACACCTATACGGACGATTTTATTGCCATTCAAGATTCGTTGGTGCGCAAAACCCAGGAGAAAATTGCGGCCAACCAAACATCGCTACCCGATTATGTGGAGATGAACGATCGCATTCGCTATAAGGTTCAGCCAGGCGATTACCTGGGCAAGATTGCGAGCAAGTACAATTGTTCGGTGAGCGATATTATGCGTTGGAACAATATGAAATCCACACAGATCCGGGCTGGCGCTCATTTAACACTCTATGTGCGTTCTGTTAAGGCAATGGAGGGCGGTGGATGAGATATTCGGGCTTGTTTTTTCGTTCAATAGGTATGTTGATGGGTTTGCTCGCTTGTTCGGGCGGTTCAGATGGGTCTATTGATACTCCCGAGGAAAGCGCACAAAAGGAGCGGCGACGGACTGCTTCACTTCCTACGGCGACGGGGTCTGTAGGGGATGTGTTGGTGGTGGTGGACGATGCTTGGTGGAACACGGGCGACTTGGATTCTCTTATAAAGCCATTTGTGGAGGAGGTATATGGATTGAATCAAATTGAACCTCAATTCGATGTAATTCAGATTGATCCCTCCGAATTTAATCGCATTTTTCGCACCACGCGCAATATGCTTATCATTGAGGGGACCTCAGTCGACACCCTTTATTGGACGCCAAACAAATGGGCGCGGGGCCAATCTGTTCTTCAAATGGGTTTGGACTCGCGTGTTCCTTCGGAGTACATTCTAGATCGCGCTGAAGAGGCGGCAAATCGACTTTATCTGGAGGAGTCCAGGCGAATTGTGCAGGCATTACGCGGGGCAATTTCGGAGAGCTACCGGGATAAGGTTCGCGATCTTGTAGGAGCGGCACTTCCCGTATCAAAGGACTTTAGGTTGAATCAAGAAGCATCTCAATTTTGTTGGTTTACGCGCCAGAAACCCAAGGCGCAACAAGGATTGCTCGTTTATGAGGTGCCTGTGCCATCGGGAGGCGACTTGCTTCAAGAGCTTTCTTGGGCTATGGATTCAGTTACGAAGCGTTATGTTCTCGGCGAGCTTCCCAACACGTACATGGAAATAGAACGAAGGTTTCCCGTGAAGATGGATTGGGCGGATGGCCGATTTGGAGGTGTGATTCGAGGCCTTTGGCGTATGGAAAACGATTTTATGGGCGGCCCTTTTGTAGCTGTTTTCCGGGAAAGTGATGGGGGCGACCGCATTCAAATAGCCCATGCGTACACCTTTGCCCCCGGTGAGGATAAGCGCAATCTAATGTGGGAGTTGGAGGTTGCTGCGAGGGAATTGTTGAAACCCTGAGGATTTACATCAACCCGCGAAGAACCTCTAAAGATTTAATATCGCCAAAATTGGGCAGGTGCGCCCGCAAGTACAAGAGCATCCCCTCCAAAAGATTTCCACGCATCTCGCCGCTCGCTTCAAAACTCATTTTTCCCTCCAAATCCAACGCAGAAAAATGCTGCCAATACTCTACATACACGGGATTAATACCCGTATTGAGCAGCTCGTCGGGCGCATTAAAATGAGGCTGAATACCACTAATTACCGTGAGTCGATTTAAGAAAAATAGCGGCACATTGGCAATTTCAGTAGCGTGATGCAGGTATTCCAAAATGAATATAAGCTCGTTGTACAGTCCATCGGCATGATGTCCAGACTGTGTTACGCGCGCGCACACATCAGCCAAGAAGAACAAAATGGATTGTTTTACGGGATTCATAGCGAGGTCTGCCACCGATGCGGGCCGAGATTCTTTTAAACGCCTTAAACCCTCTCCCCGACCCCTGTAATAAACGATCTCGAGGTGCGAAAGTGGAGTTAGATAAGCCGCGCGAATGGGTGCAGATTTACGGTGTATCCCCTGTGCCAAAAGAGATACTACCCCGTGTTCCTTCGTGAGAAAGAGGGCAAGGATTCCCCCCTCTTTGTAAGGGGTTTTGCGCATTAAGAATCCTTCATCGACAACCAACCTGCTCAACTTACCGAACAATTACAAATTTGGCCACTTGTTTTTGGGTGCCGTCCGGGGTGTTCATATACACAAGGTAAACCCCAGAAGGAACAGGTACGCCGTCGAAGTTTAATCCGTCCCATACGGCAGCCCCACCTTCCGAAAAGCCTCGAAACACAATGTTCCCGCTGAGGTCCGAAATATATACGGAACTATTCTCCACGGTGTTTTGAACGGTAATATATCCCTCGTAATTGGGTTTTACGGGGTTGGGGTATACGTATACATCGTTATAGTCGCGCTTACCAGCTGTAGCCGCACTCTTGAAGGAGATGAGCCCATCCTCGGTGGCGATGAACACTTCTCCGGTTTTCTGATCGATCTCGATGTCGTAAATGGCATTGGACAGCAGGGGCGCGTTGGATTCGGTAAAGTGAAAAACCACCGAAGTCCCATCTTCACTAACCAGAAAAACTCCGTTTTTGGTGGTTCCAAACCACTTTCGATTGCCGCCATCAACTGCAATAGCGGTTATTGTTTCGCCTTTTAATAGCTTGTCTACGGTACCGTTTACATCTATTAAGATGTGTTGGGCACCGTAGGTAGAACCCCCTTCGAATAAAGACCGCGCGTTGTAAAAGGTAGATACGCCATCCGAAGTCCCCACCCAGATTACTCCAGAAAGGTCCTCAGCCATGGAGGTAACAATATTCGATGTTAAATTTCCTTGCCCAGGATTGGTGCTTAGAGTTCGGTATGCTCCCGTGGACGGGTCGTATACCACTACTCCGGAGCGGTAGCGCTGAATCCACAAATACCCTCGCGTGTCCCTCAGAATTTTACCAGGAGGCGCAGATCCGGAAAATGATCCTGGCAATGCAAATGTGGACCACTCATTCTGCGCGCTTAAATGCAATAGTGGGGTGGTACTGTAGGCATTCGTAACCCAAACGTCGTCCTCATCGCCTACGGCCACTCCACCTACGCGAACTTGCCCAGGAGACCCAGGAACCTCGGTAAGTGGGCTATTCGTGGCATCGAAGTGGTTCCAAACGGTATCGGCATTTAGAATAAATAACCCCCCACCCCAGCTCCCCGCGGCGAGGCGATTGGAATTTCGGAAATGCTCAATAGCTACCAAATCGTTTACCGAATCCAGTGCAGAAACTGGTGTGTTCTGCCAAAGGTCGTCGATGAGGAAGTTAACACCCCTGCGGAGAAAAGCATTTCCCCAAGACGAGGTAATTCCTCCAGCTACAAAAGCGGTGTTTCCCCCTGAGCAAGATAGATTGTACACTTCGTAGTTGGCGGGTGAATTGGGATAATATGAGCGGTGTTTAAAAATATCGTAATTGCGCACGAGCCCTGCCACGCCATCGGCAATCCACACATCTTGGGTGCTGGAATTGTAATACACATCTCGCGGGCGGATGGGAAATGAGGCGCTTGATGAGGTGAAGTTTAGAGCTGTGGTTTCATCTGGGCGGTAAGCGGTGTAGCCAAAATAATTTACTACAAAAAGCAGCCCATCGAAAACGCGAACGGACGATTTTTCCCATTGTGCTGCCGGAAGGAACGTTTCCCAAGTATCGAACTCGTCCAACAGATATACATAATCGTCGTTAAACCCGTCGCCCGCCCCAATAGCTACAAGAGAACCATTCCAATAAGCTAAGGACACCACCTCCGCATCGAGGCCTGGAATTTTTTCCCACGCGTTGAAGTCCAGGAGGTTGGGGTGGTTTAGCGGTGCGCGGAACACTCCATTTATTGTTCCTGCATAAAGAAAGGTGCCGTCACTTTCGAGGTCGAAGGTTTGTGCGTATTCGCCGGTGGAAGTGTAGGTGAAGGGTCCTTCAAATTCCCGCTTTACTGGATTGTACTCCACAGCTCCAAAATCGGACGCTATAAATACGCGGTTTCCAGTTTCGTAGAATACGTTGATTTTTTTCGACCCGAGAATTCCGTATTGATCAATATCGAATAGTGGAGTAATTTGGTTCTGTTTAATAACATCAATCTTTCCAGATTCATAACCCACCAATAATTCTGCTGTGGAGTTAATTCGACCAAGTGCAGATATTTGTGCGCCATTTAATCCGTTTACTTTACTGTAGGCGCGAAGACCGAAATCGTCGGGGTCTAGGGCGAACAGGGCTTGGGGGGCCGCCGCAATAATACGACCTTCAAAGGGCTCCACCGCCAACACCTGGTTAAAGGGCAAATGAGTTCTCCATGCACCCATGGGCAAACCTTGGCCTGTGATATCATTGATCCCTAACAGGCAGCTAAAACTCAGAAACAAGAACCAGCGCTTTTTTTGAAACCTCATATAAACTAAAACTATAATTTTAAAAAGTTATCGAAAAACAACCCTATTTTTAGGCTGTTTTAAGCGACGATTACACACCCGTGCTACTAACAACACTAAAGGAAGAGTAAAATTGCAATAGACACAAAATATTAAGGACTGAGGACATATACCATGCTGGACCAGTTATTTTTTCGTCGTGCCCTCCAATTCGAGCGAAAACCATTCCAAATAGCTCGGATTAATTGAGGCGAATTCGATTGATACCTGTTGCTCAAAAGAGAAATGTAATAACTGTCTAGCGGCATACCAAAAGCTCGGATAAAAGTGACGTCTATCTTTTTAGCTAACGCTTTAATTCCTTCTGGCGAAAAATGATTTAAATGCCGAGGCACGTCGTAAGCTGCCCAGTCTGAACCGTAAATCTTTGCATCGACCGATTTAAAATTCGGCACGGCGACCAGTAAAGTTCCACCTTCGTTTAATTTGGCCTTAAGACGCTCGAGTACTTCAATAAAGTTTGGTATGTGCTCTAGTACATGCCACATCGTAATGATGTCGTAGCAATCATTCGATTCGAGCTCCTCGTTAGTGGACC
>Ga0181606_10000652_pt1 | contig 28939 bp, 27 predicted proteins | sample 041ome_10_FD_132994 | JGI IMG/M metagenome (GOLD analysis project Ga0181606, IMG submission 132994) | Coastal salt marsh microbial communities from the Groves Creek Marsh, Skidaway Island, Georgia - 041412US metaG (megahit assembly) | ecosystem: Environmental > Aquatic > Marine > Intertidal... | reverse complement strand
TGTTGTTTTTTATAGAACACAATATACTCTCTAATTTTACGACTCCAAATGAGAAAAGCATTAGCTCTATTTACTGGTGATCGGTGATGGTGAAGGCAGATATGCTTAAAAATACCCATCTTACGATCAGGAAAAGCAGCATAAACCCTTGTCGAGAAATCAATGTCTTCGAGCGCAAAAAAATTATTAGACAAATCAAACTCAACCCTGTCGAAGACTTCTTTGCGAAAAAAGGAAATACCACCGCTTAGATAACGGGAAGATATAAAATAATCCGAAGTGTCACTAGAACAAAAACAATTAACTCTAGGATCATAAAAAGTTCCCAGATGACTAATATTAAACATTAGTCGATAAAGAAAGGAGCTAGATGATTTTATTTCAGTGCCACAACCTGCAATTAAACTTTGGTCTTGAAATGCATTTCTAACACTAGATAAATAATTTGATGATAGCTCAATATCATCCTCCAAAAAAACAAATACATTACCTTTTGTAAAAGATAATGCATGATTCTTAGCATGAACTAAACCATTAATAAAAGGACAGTAGTAATAATAGATATTTGTTCTTGATCCAATTATAGGATTGGAGAATGGCTTATCAGACTGATCAATAATAATAAGCGCATCAGTTGAATCCATTTGCGGAATTATAGATGACAGAGCAATTAAAAGGTCTGATGGCCTATTTTTGGTTGGAATAACTATTGAAAGAGATATCGACATGGTTATATTTTTTTAAAACATGCCACATACTCACTACCAAAATATGAGAGAAATGGTATCTTCCAAGTTAATAAAGTATAAAAATATTTTAATTTATGTGGCCATTTAGACATAGTAGGTAAAGGAATACTAAACTTATCTTCTCCCAAAATTTCATAACCAGAATTAATGAAAAAACTATTTAAATCATGCACAGGAAGTCTGTTTTTTGGATATGCCTTATATAACGTATCTTGTTTAACCGAATAGTTAACCAATTTAACACGTGATAAAAAAGCACCAACAGGATATGGGTTTTCAGTTGTTTCTACAATAATCATACCGCCTTTTTCTAAAACACTATCGAGTTTTTGTAGAAAAACGATGGGGTCATCAACGTGAGCAATAACACCAACACAAATAATCAAGTCAAATTTTAAGGAAGGAAATGTTTCGTCAAAAATATCCCCTTGAAAAGTTGTTATGATAGAAGAACAATCAGGATCAGCATTTACAATACAACGACTCAGCATTTGAACAGAAAGATCATTCAGCATCAGAGAATTAAACTGAGCACAATATGGTAAAGATAATGAACCATCCCCACAACCAACATCAAGAACACTGGTAAAGAAAGAATCGGATATATATCTTTTAATAATTGATGATCTTACTTTTATTCTGTCGGATGAATTACGTAAATAGTCATCTTTAGAAAAAAATTCTGTTACAAATTTTCTCCGATCAGGATTCATTTTAAAAGTCCGTTAATAGTGGAAGTAAATTGATCTTCTAGGTTGAAAAAAAATGATGGATCTAGGTCACAAGATAAACTTTCGATATGCTCATAAAGAGAAATAGAGTCATAAGATGAAATATAGTCAAGGTCCAAAGTTAAATTACGAATCGGGTCGTCGGGCAAATCAAATCCAGGTTGGCAATGTGATTCTGAGAAAGAATATGGTAACGTTTTAATTCTTTTGTGAAGAAATTCGAGAAAATGAGATGTTGATGAAGTAAGAAGAATCGAAGTTTTAGATAAACTTTTATCCCATAAGGTTAATTTTAAGTTATTCGTTAGCTTAACAAGCTCGGAGTAAGAAGCCGCCCTGTTATTAAGGGATATAAATATTAAATTATTTGGATCCTTAATTGTGCATATACGCTGCAGAATTAATTTAGAAAGATGCAAGTTGCCTGTTAAAGAAAAAATAATTCGGGGATTAGCATCTTTAAAATCTGCTTCCATAATACCTCTTAAATAATTCGAGGTAACAACTTTTTCATTTGGCCAACCGTATCGAATCAATATTTCAGTAAAATATTTTCCCGGTGTCATAATATAATTGGGGATGTGTGCTCGACATAATAAATTATAATCATATGCGGACTTATTACATGATGTTATGGCTGAATGAATAATCGCAATTGTATTAATATTATATTCTTTAGCTAAAGAAAAAATACGTTTTTCCCAATTCCTACCCTCGAATGGAAGCACTAAGTTTCTGATTTGTATATTTTTGAATACATTACAGAATGAAAAATCAATAAATCTACCTGTCAGATAAGTGCCTGATGATAATTCCACAGCTACTTCATTAAGAAAGTTTATTTTTTCATTTAAATTAACATCATATCTAAGTATTTTAAAGGCAAGCACAAACTTAAAAATAAGTATTAATGGAAGAAAAAAAATGTAAAGTATGATATTTTTAAAATTTAAAAAATAATATATACTCAAAGGAACATCGATATCTGATCTACCGTTTACATGTATGTACTGAAACCCCGGGAGAGAAAGAAACCGATTTCCAAAATAAATATCCTTAGATGATATCGTTACAGCATAATTATCACATGCTAGATTATGTATATCATATTTCCTAAATTTATTTAGCGCGATGAGGATAATTAATGCATAGTTTTTTAAGGGAAAAATTATAAATAAAAGACTATACAGCAGGTTAGTTAGTGCCTCTAACGCCGGTAAGCAACCTTTAATAGAATTTAAGTTTCCTGAAGTAAATTCATATTTTGGAAAACTCTCTGAATATCTGTAGTAAATGCTACTAACCATCTTGTTATACTAGCAATCAATGCCTTCTATAGTTTTTTCAAACTCGCCATGCCATAGATCAGCCATTTTGCAGTCCTTATAGTCACTAAGACATGGAGAACCTAATGTATAGTGAATTAAATTAGCTTCATAATTATCCTTATACTCAGTTGCGAGCCAATTCCACTCTAATGGCAGATCCCCAATTTCAGCGTCATCCAACCAACTAAATCTATGTAGAAATTTACCCGATGAGCTCTCCACAAGACTTTTGGTCAATTTTTTATTAGAAGGATGACTACAATTCCATAAAATAATACTAGACCAATTTTTTCTTGGATAGTTTTCATTTTTATTTCCAAAGTATTTAGAAGTGTAGCTACTTAGATAATCATGTTTGACTACCTGTACCGCTTTAGATTGGTCTGCGAATTTAAAGATTTCATTTATATCGGATAAACATACCATATCTCCATCAGCATATAGAGCCCAACCCGTATATTCACATAAGAATGGAGTTAAAAATCTTGAATAAATAAACTCATTACTTCCGTCTGAATGAGTTTCTTTGTAGTTACTTAATGTGTTCAGCGCTAGCGGTATGAAGCAAACAGGAGTAGAGGATCTAGATAAAACACTTTGACAAAATGTGTGATAAACAACAGATTCTCTTTGATCAAATCCAACAACTATTTTTAACATATTTAATAAACTTTACAGATACATACGAAAATCAGTTGCCAAGTGCTCTTTGGAATTTGCAAAAATCTTATTCTGGCCAGAAAGCAAGGTTAAGCTCCCGTAGATAAAATATCTCTCTCCAACAAAACCACTCATTTCTGATACGGAATGAAGCGCCTCTTCATCATTTTCAAAGAAGACCAATGTGCCTTGATCTGGCTCTAAACGATCTACAATGGGCGATTCTTTGATATCAGGTTGCGCAGGTATTTTACCCGAGCTACCAGTAAAAGTATGGATACAAAGTTCGCCGCCAGACGAATCCCCAACTCTTGGTATCTGGTTTAAATAAAGAAGGAAAACAAAAACCCTGGCATCGCTGTCTCTATGGATTTCACGCTTGTAACCATTAGAAGCTGAAGATGCATCGTAAAAAAGTTCAACTAAATTATAACCAAACAACTTAACCAAATTTGCGTATCCTCTTGCAACACCTCTGATAATGGAAGAGTAGAATGCCCAAAAGATGAGAAATATGGGGTTAGCATTTCTTATCATACCTGTTGAGCGACCCCTTAATTGAGAAAAATTAGACGCAAAATAACTATAGAAAGTAGTTATTTTAAATTTAGATGCCGGAATCTTTAATTCGGATAAAAGCTCTTTTGAGAAACTCTCAGATGCCAATACACTAGATAATTTTTTCCACGCTCGACTTTTTGAAAGTAAATTATTAAACTCTATCGATGTATTCGCTATCAACTTCCTACCACCATGCCACCTAAACGCATCAGAAGGCGTGTGTGAAATAAAATCACTGATCAAATCCTCACACATCTCTTTAGAAATAAAGTTTTTTCTTACACGGTAGTTCATCATTTTTTAACTATAAAGGCTGAACCAAATGGAACTTTGTAAAAGAATAGTACTTCATGCTTATGCTGTTCATAAAACTCGTCAACTGCTTTTGTTACCCCTGGAAATTGAGCTGAATTATAGTCGTCAAAGGTTATTACACCATTATGTAAGACATGAATCCACAGAGACTTTAGGCTCTCAATTGTTGGTTGATATAAATCAAGATCAAAATGAATGAATGAAATGCCTCTCGAAAATGCCACATCGTTTAAGGACATAGGTAGCCATCCAGGTATTATTAACTTGTTTGAATAATCTTCAGTAACCTTTTCTAAGTGTGATTGAGTAGAATAAAATTGGTTTTTTTCGTTAATTATTTCAGTAGTAGTTTGATGTGAACGAACATTAGTATCTTGCTGATTTTTTTCAGATAAACCACCCTCAAAACTATCCGCCAAAACAACCCTCGGATTGATATTTGAATTAATCAACTTCTTAATTATCATGTCTGCAGATAATCCTTTCCACACACCGAGCTCTACAAAATCACCTGAAGGATTATGCTGAATAGCAAAATCAAGGTTCTGTAGGAAATTTAATACTCTTAATTGTTTATATATATTATCTGTCCACTCCATGTCAGAATTAGACAATGATTTTTGATATAAAGTAAGATCCTCACACTCTGGACGTCCAAACGATAGACTTATGGTCTTATCAAAAATGATATTATTGGCAATGTTTCCTTTGTTTTTAACTAAAAAAAACTCATAACCAGGAATAATTAGTTTAAAATAGTTATTTATCTTTATAAAAGAAAACATATCAAACACGCAATGAATATTTTTCAGTTAAACCCATATAGTAATCATTCAATTCATCGTCAAAAAAAGCAAGATAATTTTTTGTTTTACCAGATCGGAACGTGCCGCTTTGAGCAGAAGATGATCGCCTTTTTCTACCTAAATCAGAAACATTTTCAGTCATGATTGACCTTTTATCTTCTAGAATTGACTCAATATATAAAGCTGAATAAATATCTATATTTAATTTTTTTTGAATACTAGAGATAATACTTAATGGATTCAAGAGATAATCTTCATACCAAATAATATCTTGAGAAAATGGCGAGTTAATCCATGAATTAACGAACATGGCATAATACTCAAATTGGGTAACAGCCCAGGTTGGGTTGTCAATAAATACACTAGCCTTAAATCTATCTATATCACTACTTATACTCATTAGTCTATTATAATCCCAGTGCTTTGGATCAGAAATGATATGGTAATATCTAGACACAAGAGCATCTCTAATATCCCTCAATACAATTATCTTTATCACATCAGTTGAATAATTAAATTCAGGGTCATGTAAGGCATGTGTTTTTACATATGTATTTTTCGACGATGGAAATGTTTCAAATAATTCAGTGCAAATGAACCCTTCTTCAAAACTCTTGCACTTATATCTTGCCCTTAAAAGCGATCTCGCACCATCGACATATCCTAACTCAGATACAATATGTTCAAATAGTGATGTGCCTGACTTTGCAAGACCATTAATCCAGATTTTGTTTGATGAACTACAAATTTCCTTTGAAAAATAATCTTTCCGTATATCTACAATAAGATTATAACACTCAGCAAGTAACCTTTTAATTGGATAGTTCATTTGAATTTTTCCAATGAAATAAACCATTTTTCCAATTTTTGTTTATCGTTAATTACTTCCACACCACAACTTCCATCGAAAATTAAATCAGTACGGCTTCCAGTGGCGGAATAATATCTAGTTGGTTTATCATATTTTATTGCAAGATGGGCAACATTAGTCATAGGCATACAAACAACTGCATTTGAAACTTTTATTAGACACTCAGCCGATAAATCCGCATCAATCTGTACTAACGAATGATTCGTCAATAATTGATTAAGGAAACTGAAGCTGTCTTCATGTCTATTAGAATCAATTGAATTATTTTTTGATTTAGTGATGATTAAATAGCCATATTTGTTAGACAAATCAATTAAATCGGTAAAAAACTTTTTGTATATAGATATATCATAATAAGGAAAATCAGCAGCATGCCAAGCTTGTCTATAGGTGCTAAGTGGTAATATTTCAAAAACAGAAAGTATTTTTTTACACCTGTATGAACTCAAGTTTTTTAAGAAACGAGGCTGATATTCAAATGGGCCATAAATGTCAAAATTTCCAACTAACCCCATTTGAGATAGTTTATCTTTTTCGCATTCAGAAATGACAATATAATTATTCCAATTTAATAAATGGAGTGGTAAGGATGAAGGATCAGTATCAACTTTTCTAACAAACTTGATATTACCGCTGTAAAATACTAGATTATTAGAAATAGAAGCATTATCCAACCATAAGGGCTTCAAATATCTTCCTGTAAAAGGATAGTACACTTTTGATGGTAAAGATGAATTTGATAGCAAACTTGCGAATTCTTCTAGAAAAATTTCGTGTGTAATTATCATCATATACAAATTTCTACACTTTAGTAACAAGAGAAATAATCTATAAGTTGTAAAAAATAATGCCAACAAAACAGACATCTTGTTAACTAATGATAGGTTTACAAAAGGTATACTCGATGCCAAAAGTAGATACTTGTCATTTATTAAAGATTGAGGATGCTTTGCATCTATTATGAAATTATGGTTATTATTTGCGGTTGAGTCACTATGCTTAATAATTTGGTCTATAAAAGAAACAAAATCATGATTGTTTTCTTGAGCTTTTCTCACTTGTTGATAATCAAGCCCATGTACATACGTATACTCACCATCTAATTTTGTAGTTGATCGAAATATACGATAAATCATCAAAATTAATTTAGCAATGGAGGAAAAAATAAGTTTAATCTGTAAAACATGCCACCCAAGATTAAATAACAAATTTATTCTAGTTAATTTGACGCCCTGTTTACTTAGTTCTTTCAACCAAATATTAGGTATATCAAATTTTATTCCACCTTCTCCATTAATAGACAACACTAACCTTAAGAGGAAATCTCTATGAAGAATTTTCTCAGTCAAAAATTGCCTCAAACACAATTCATATGATTCTGAAAAATTACAAGTTCTGAATAATGTATGACTGCAAAGTTTATATTTAATAATTCTTGGCTTAGAGCTTACATTTCTGTTTACAAGATTATGGTATGCCTTGATTGCTCTATTTGACTTCTTTAACATTTTTTGACAACTTTATGATTCGATCAATAACTTCATTTCTATCGTGTCGTAATGTATTAGTGTTTTTAGATCTTTTTTCAACTTCCATTAGTGGTTTGTAAGGATGTTTTTTGTTGTACAAACATTGATGGCATAAAGTGTCGGTAAAATCCCCGGCTATATGTTTACTTCTTAGTCCTTTAAAGATTTTTCCATTCCATATTTCAGCGATACTTGATGTTTTAGTATCTCCGACTACTAAATCTAATTCATAATCAACACAACAGGATGTAATATACCCTTCTGCAGTTAAATGTACTCTATCCCAAAGCATGTAACATGGCTTAACTTTTATTTCAGAATTAGTCGTAGTCTTAAAGTTATTAAAAATAGATTCTAGCGATATTGATGTTTCGTTAATGTCTCCGATAAGATCAAATGCTTGCCCTCCTTGGCTACCTGAATCGACATATCTAATTTCACTAAAGTATTCAGAGAATATTTTTTCATGATAGTTTTTAGAACTTGATAAAGATGGTATCAATACGCATGATGCAATCATTTGAAGATTAATATCCTCCTTTTTAACCCATGCATGTATACTTTGTATATTCTTTACAACAGTATCAAAATCATCATGTCCGTGTACCAGCTTATAATCTTCTTGATTTGCTGCATTAATCGAAAATTTAATGCTATCTAGACCTGCACTGAAACATTTTTTTACATTTTCTAGGGTAGCGAGGGCGCCGTTAGTCGTAATATATACTCTAGATATACCGGCGTTTTTTGCTATTGAAATATAGTCATGCAAATTTTTAACCATGAATGGCTCACCAGTTGCGTAAAACCCAACTTCCTTTAGTCCATTCGCAACACCTTCTTTGACAAATTTCTTCAATACATCTTTGTCCAAGTATGTTCCCTTCCTGGTTTGGTACGGGTTCTTACAAAATACGCAGCTGTGATTACATGAATTAGTCAGTTCAATTAAAGCATTTGACGGGAACGGCGCAACCTCTCTCTTATTATCATCGGATATATTCTTTCTGTTTTTTACGTGCTTAAAAGTACTCATAACGATTAAAATTAGTAATTAACTGTTCTTGCAAGCTGAGATAATCCACTCATTTATTCTCCTACCAAACACTTCATGTGCTGAATAGCCCGAATCGGTTATCGAGAAATAAGGTTCAACAATTTTCTTGAAGTCATCAGCATTTTTTAAGCAATAGTACCGTACCCCAGTGTTATCACTACTCAAAAACACATTTTCCTCTATTTGCTCTAAATTTCTAGAAAATTCAGAATCTTGATCATTTATATCTAGAATTATTTTTCCATCCTTTTTTAAAACTCTTCGTAATTCGCCTAATAGGTGATCAATTGAAGCTTTTTCCCCTAAAAGCGATAAAACACTCATAGCAATGATAAAATCGAAACTTTCAGACTCGTATGGAAGAAATGTCTGGTTAATATCTATCTTATCTAAGATTAAATTATCATCTAGATTATCTTTCATTGCTTTTTCTGCAACCATTTGTAGTGCACCATCAACAATATCAACGGCTGTTACTTCATACCCACACTTTAATAAATGAATGGTATTAACGCCTGTACCACATGCATATTCTAATACTTTACCTCTACCGACATGCTTAAAATGTAGGTGCTCTAATCGGACTAATTCAAGCGATGGATAATCTTTCGATGTGCCACCGGCATAAACTGAATTCCATTTTTTCAAAACATTTTTTTGTACAAGCATTCTATTTCTCTTAAATCAATATCCAACACATTTATCTACAATATTAAATAATTTTTCTTCACCTAGATATCTCTCAATATTAGTGCATATTAAATCAAAACTTCGTCTTCTATTATGATCAGAAGGGCCAGCCATATGAGGTGTAATTAATACATTAGGTAAGGAAAGCAATGGATGATCATCATTTAATGGTTCAGGGTCGGTTACATCAAGACCAACACCCATGAAGTGCCCCGAAGATACGGCATCGGTTAGATCTTCAGTATCAACAACTGTGCCTCTTGATACATTAATAAAAATGGAACTTGACTTCATTTTATTAAAAATGGTTTTATTAAAAAATTTAGACGTACTTTTTGTATATGGTGCGCATGAAACTAGAACATCAACTAATGGCAATAGATCATAAATTTGATTTGGCTCATGGAATTCGTCAAAAATATTTAACATTGGTGGTAAATCATTTCCAATGCCTATTGTCTTCATACCAAAAGCCTTTAAGCGTTCAGCGACTAACTGGCCAATACCACCTGTGCCATGTATAAGTGCGGTTTTTTTACGTAATTCTATGGCACGAGGCATCTCATTATATTTCTGCCCCTTATAAAATCTAGCGATATTGCGTGAAATGGATAGCAAAAGAGCAACTGCATGGTCAGCAACTTCTGGACCTTGAATAATTCTTCCATTCGTAAATAGTACATCTGATTTAACAAATTCACTAAAGATAAACTGTTCTACGCCAGCACCTGTACCATGAACCCATTTTAAATTTACTGCTTTGGACAACAACTCGGGAGTGAATATATGACGGGGACAACCAATTAAAATATTGGCCGAACCAATTTGGGAAGAAATACTCTCACAATTGTCATCAGCAATGATGAAAGTTATGTCTCTTGACTTAAACATATCCACAAGCTCATCAACCCATATTTGTGGAAACCCTGCAGACCTAACGATCAAAGCATAATTCATTATTATTCACCCTTAGCCTCAATATTAAAAAGATTTGATAATTCAGTTAAAGTAATTGGATTGTTTAATATCCATTTTTTTTGCTGTGCTCGAAGAGCTTCGTTATGAGAAGAAACATTAGCGCACGTTAATTTTTTTCCTTGAAAGTTAGTATCAAAATCAAAAATAGGAGATTCATTGAAAATCTGAAGAAGCATCTTCTCACCTAATAAAGATTTAAAATGTGAAGAGTCCCAATAGTACTGCATTGGCAAACCATCGAGTGGAAATGATTCGGTAGATGGACCTTGGTATGAAGAAAAATCCCATATGGGATATGGATTAAGTCCATGTTCAGAACTAACACTATGGTTAATGCACGCAACAATTGATTTCCAATTTTCATACATGGGCCACAAATTCATCAATCTTATTGTCTCGAGTTGACGAACATGGACAGGGGAAAAGACAATTCTCAGATCAATATTATTTTCTGCACTATACCTAACAAGTTCTTCATAATCTTTAATGTAATTTCTTGTATTAGAAACAAAGCTATAGTCTTTATATTTAAGATTAAAATAACTAGATTCGCTTAAACGAAAAGAATTCCTATAACCTCCTACTTTTTTAATGCGATTTTCAAAGTCAGCAGAATCAATAAATCCGTTAGAGTGATATATGGATTTAACATGTTGTTTAAGTATAGTTTTGAAACTAGATAAAAGTGAATCTAAGGATAAATAAATTTTTGAAAAATTAAGCCAATCAGTAAAAAAGTATGGCGAATCATTAAATGATAGAATGGAATCGTTAAAGCCCATATCTTCATAGAAAGAAGCATTAAAATCTCTAAAATCAATCAGTACTAACGCAAGTTTTAAATCGGATATTGTATTAGAGTGCTTAAGATATGAGGTAATCTCGGATATATTAGTAGCTTTTAACCCAAGATTGTATACATTTTTATAAGGCCAAAATTTACTTGCTGGATCAATTCCATATTCTGCCCTGGATGAACCCAAAATAATAGCTTCAGGTTTTAAATGTCGAATCGCATAAGCTTTGGAAGATCGTAGCTGATGCGAAAACTCAGGCTTATTTGTGTTTATACCTTTAAAAACAGGGCCATCATTCAATGCATAAGGATCAATAAAGCGATTAAAGGATGCTACCAGGGCAATCATGCCTATAAAAGATAAAAAAAAGAGTGAAAAAAATCTCATCTAGGTAAATTTATTAAAATTGGAAATAAAGAAACTCAGTGACTCGATTAAGACCCAAAAAGGAAAGTGAAAACAATAAACCAAAATAGATCGGAGCAAACAAAGTGGCAGGAATTAACTGCTTTTTGTACGTAGAATTAGCTTTATTATAAAAAATATTGTTAATCAGATCATTACTATTAGGAAAATAAGTTACTAACAAAAACAACAGGACTAAAACAATAAATTGAGTGAAACCATAAAAATGCTTTAAGTCAATAAACTTAATATCGATAAGAAATGATATAGCATTAAAGTCAAGATGGGTTACATAATTGCTTGGTAAGTAAATGCCGTTCAAACCAAGCATTGCAGAATACATAGAAAAAGCAGTTGAATATGTATCCGATCGAAACATCACCCATGAGAATACGACAGCAGTAATTGTAAGAAACCAAGACAAAAATTTATATATACCACCTTGATACCTAGATTTGTAAATATTTCTCCATGCATGATTTATTATTAAAAAAACACCATGCATAAAACCCCATATAACAAATGTCCAACCAGCACCATGCCAAAATCCGCCAATTAAAAACGTGGTCATTAGGTTAGAAAAAGTTCTAAAATTACCATTTTTATTTCCGCCTAATGGAATATAAATATAATCTCTTAAAAATCTTGATAGTGTAATGTGCCATGTTCTCCAAAAATCGATAATAGATGTAGCCTTATAAGGAGAATTAAAATTAATAGGAAGCTTTATACCAAACATGAATGCAATTCCAATTGCCATATCTGAATAACCCGAAAAATCAAAATATAATTGAAAAGTGTATGAAACTGCTGCAAACCAAGCTTCAAAAAAAGTTATTATTTGGCCATCTGAGACGCTAGCAAAAACTGGGGTCACATAATGGGATAAACCATCAGCTATAACTACTTTCTTAAATAAACCCACAGAAAAAAAAGAGCAGCCAATTGCAATATTTTTTGATGTCTCCGAGAAATCAATATCTTTCAAAAATTGAGGTAGCATCTCTTTGTGATGGACAATTGGCCCAGCGATTAATTGCGGAAAAAATAAAACGAATAAAAAATATTGGTTTAAATCACAGTTCTTAACCTCACCTTTATATGAGTCAACAAGATAGGCTATCTGTTGAAAAGTAAAAAAAGAGATTGCCAAAGGTAATATAATAATTTCTATTGTATATGATGCGGAGAATAAAATATTTAAATTATCTACGAAAAAATTAACGTACTTAAAATAACCTAATAAAAGTATATTAAATAAAACACCGAATGATACTATTAAATAACTACGATTGTGAGATAAAATACTACCAAAAATAAAATTTACTAGTATTGAGAAAATAAGCAGAAAGACATATATTGGATTCCACCATGTGTAGAAAAATAAAGATGAGAAAACTAACCAGTTTATCGCAAATTTTCTCACCTTGCGAATTAGAAAAAAATAATAGCCTATTAATACAATAGGTAAAAAGATAAGTATAAAAAAATAAGAATTAAATAACAAATATAATGCCTAATAAATAAATGATGCAACAATTCGCTATGTATTTGCCCTAAGAATTTGCCTTGCCAAATCCATTGATATGGCTCTTTGTGCGTCAAAAGTAGATGCACCAACATGAGGAGTAACAAATATTTTATCATGAAAAAGGAAAGGATGAGAAAACTCTTGCTTTTCAGATGTCAGCTCAAAATTGGGCTCTGGGCTTATTACATCAACAGATGCACCTGCAACTATTCCGTTATCGATTGAGTCTATCAAAGCATTGTTATCAACAAGCTCAGCTCTTGCTGTATTAACAATATAAACCCCTTTCTTCATTTTTTTAAATTCGTTGTATGAAAGAAAATTTCTACTTTTATCTGTTAGTCTTGCATGTAAAGATATAACATCAGACTCTTTAAGAAGTTCATCTAAGCACTGAGTAAAATGAACATTTTTTGGCAATGAATGTAAATTTTCTGGCTGAAGGATATCCCAAGTTAAAACTTTACATCCCATGCATGATAACGTTTCAGATAAAATTTTACCTACATTACCGTAACCGATTATACCTATGGTTAATTTATTTAACTGTCTACCTTCGTAAAGATGCCTTCTAAAGTCGCCCCTCTCCGTAGCTTCAATAACTTCCTTTATTCTTCTTATTGAAAACAATATTAATAATAATGCAAATTCTGCAGCTGATTTTGAGTTGCCACATGGAACAGTCAGTACGTCAATTCCTTTCTCGTAAGCGGCTACTAAATTTATATTATCTACGCCTGTACCGGCCCGTGCTATGACTTTTAGAGCTTTAGCTTTAGATAAAAAATCATCATCTATGAATGACAAACTTTTTATAATAACAACCTTAGCCAAGGGTAAAAAAATATCTAAATCATTATTATCTAGATATCGACCATCTATAACGTTAAAGTCTTCTTTTAATAATTCAATACCATCTGGATGAATTGACTCGAGAATTAAAATATTAGGCTTAGGCATCAAATATCTCTAATGCTTTATATGGTATGACTTTCAAACTATTAGGATATTCAGATATTTTATCTATTTTCAGTCCAAATATACTTTTAATCAAATCATCTATTAAAGGGACGCCTGCAGTAATTCCGACTGAAACACTTCCACTTTGTCTTGGATTGACTTCTAATATGCATAGCCGGCCATTATTATCAATCATTACATCAATATCCATTAAGCAGTCTAGTTTAAATATTGAAATCAACTTTTCTGCCAATTCAATAAACTTCTGCTCCCTAAACAAAATATGACCGCTATTAGGAAATGAAGGATCAATCCTTTTACGTGGCAAGATATGAATTGGTTTTCCAGCACTTGATAAAATATCGATGTCATATATAGCACCTGGAATCAGATCCATGACAATAGACGGATACAATCGCTTATCATCATCATATTCTGTTCGGGTGCTATAGAATTCTCGATAATTTAACCTCTTCTCACGCCCGCTTAGATCATTTCTATCAATTGGATTCTCATTAGGGTAAATTAAATATACACCTCTACTGCCTCTCCCTCTTGATGGCTTAATTACGCATGGTAGATTTTTTCTTTCGTAGCTCTCTAATATGGAATTGATCTCTTGTTTGTTAGTTACTACATGCCAAGTCGGTACAAAAATTTCATTTTCTTCTAATTTTTTGTAAAAATTTATCTTATTGGCAATATGTGACAAGATTTCATTATCTGCTACAGCAATTTCTGTACCAATTAAGCTAAACTTCCCCTTGTTAGCAGATAAATTTAACGCCTCTTCATCGGAACCTGGAAGAATAACATCAACATTATTGCTTTTAGATATGGTTAACATCTTATGAATATATTCAATAGTGTCCCCATAAGGTACTTGATAAAAAGAGTCACAAAAATACGCTGATTCGCAGCTAGCATTTGCATCTACACCAACCACATTATATTCAAAAAAATCACTATTTTTTAAAAGTTTAATAACTAAAGGAGCCAAACCACCACCAATACTTGTAAAAAGTATCGTAATTCTTTTTTTAATCATCATTAGTATCCTCAAGCCTTATAGGATCAAACTTCTTGTAATTTTTTTTCGCTATAGTACCCAATAAAGAATCTAAGAATTTTGGTTCACTGCCCTTATTGGCCTCATTGGTTCTTCTAACGCCAATATTATTCAAATCGAGAGGGGATCCTTCGGTGATGTTATCAATTGCTACTATTGATCTTAAGTATTTTTGTCTAGCGTGTATGATTTGTTTAGAAAATTCATCTCCACCACTACCCAAAAACAACTCAGCCAGCCTTATTTTATTGACCATTTTTTTAAATTCTGATTCATCTAGAGAAATTGCATGATCGAAACCATCTCTGGATACATCAAATGAGAAGTGTTTTTCAATAACTCTTGCGCCTGCAGCTACAGCTAAGTAAGGTGCCTCTATACCGACAGAGTGATCAGAATAACCCACTTGACATTGAAACTCATTTTTAAGAATCCCTATCTTTTTCAAATTTAGTATTTCTATTGGTGTTGGATAAACAGACACACAATGTAAAAGTATAATTTCTACATCTGAAATTTCTTTAATAGCATTAACCGCCTCTCTAATTTCATTTATGTTAGATAAACCTGTAGACAAAACTAATGGTCTACCGAATGAAGTTAATTGTCTGATTAAAGGAATATGAGTTAATAATCCAGATGAAACTTTCCAGCAGGACGGCTGATATTCATCTATTTGCATTGCAGTTTCATAGTCTCCACATGTTGTGAATACATCTAATCCCAAGCTCCTCGCAAATGAAAAAACTAAGCCAGTGTCCTCGTTTGATAACTGCCCTTTTGAGAATATAGGATAACTCTCTGACGTAGGAGAATAGCTTAGATTTGGATCTATGGACTGTAATTTTACAGCATCAGCCCCAGCTCTAAATGCAGCACTTACCATATCAAGACAAGTATTTAAATCACCTTCGTGATTTATACCAATTTCAGCAATAATATAAACATTATCACTTGTCGCAAGATTAATGATTTTATTCTTCATTTAATAACCAATGCCCCCTAGTCAACTCATAGACAGTACAACTGAATGGTGTATTATTTGAATCGTAGATTTTTTTTTCACCCACTTTGGAAAATCCAATACTTTCATGAAACCTAATTGAGTTAGTGTTATCATTCTTTACTTCTGCTATGATTTTTTTAAAGCCAAATTCTATAAAAATTTTGTTTAGTGATTCTTTTGCAGCAACTTTCCCAACTCCTCTTATGGATATCGGATTTTTATAAATACCCCATTTAGCTACCCCATCCTTATAGTTGATATCATTAAAATATATAACAGCTTGTTTTACATCATTTTCATTTGAATATATAAACCATACTTTTGAATCTTTATATAAAATTTCCCGACACCAATTCATGTGTTCATTATAAGTAATCGGCATGCTATTAATCATAGACTGTCGCACTGAGAGCGAATTTCTCCATTCGTAAATTAAATGGCAATCTTCAATCTTAAGGAAATCAATCATTCGATCTATATTTTTGTAATATGTATTTAGAGACTCTTTCGCTACCACGCCCATCTATTAAAGCTGATACATTTTTTGAGGCCAAAGTCAACTCTACCGGATTTTGCATAACACTATCAAATGACTCTAAAATATTTATGCTGTTTATTGAGTTCCAATGGCCTATATAAAAAATAAATCTTGAATCATAAAGAGATAGTGCGATCTCTTTCTGAATTTGGGTAACCGATATAATAAAGCTTGGAATGCCATATGCCATACGCTCCCATAATGATGCACCACAATTTCCGAAGGCAATATCTATCTGCTCATATAATGCTGTCAAATCATTACAGTTTACATGTAATTCAACATTATTATGCTTTGATGAAATATTCCGAATTTCCTTATAATTAGAATGATTATCGCTTATAGTTACATATATTTTTATTGCATGTTTATTATATTTTATTAACGATTGAAGTGTCAGCAGTGTAATTGATCTTGAATCTACACCACCAAAGCTAATCATCACATGATAAATATCTTTTTTTATAATAGATTTTTTTTTAAGGTCCTTATATTTAGATGGCAAAATTGAATATTTAGAGCCAAGTAAAAGAGTCGTTTTATTGTAATTCTTATAATACTCTGAATTTTCCGAGTTATAGTTCTGATTAACCAACATATCGCATTCATGTGGCTTACTTGGTATGTCACAAATTACAACAAGTAGCTTTGAAAATTTACTTACCATTCCCTCCCAAATGATACCAAGATCATAGCTATCTACAATTACTATTGGATCATGATAATTTGAAATAATCTTTAGAGACTCATAAGCATCATTGCACTCTTCAAGGGCACTATAATTATCATTATCTATTCTTTTTAAATTTATAATAGAAATTAATTCACAATCTGGAAATGTATTTTCATATCGAGTATTTTCTCTTGAAAGAAAAATACATTCAGCTGAATTATCTAACTCCTTAATCTGCCTTGCCAATGATGTACATCTAGCTACATGGCCATGACCTATAATCGCATTTGCATCAACTCGAAATAGATATGTTCCCATTAATTTATCTTTCGAACTATTGTGAAGGCTTCAGCCGCTTCACTCCCTGCCGACATACCTCGAGATCTGGCAAGTATTTCTATTCCTTGGTTAGATCTAGGATGTGGAAATAAATGCATTTCCATATGATAAGTATCTATGGCTTTTAATTTGAGATCTAAAAATTCGCTTATATCTATAAATAGATTAGGTCTGAACGTTTCGAATGAAGATGAAGAAGGTTGCCATTCTGTACTAGATAAAATTTCAAAAGTTTGCAGATTAACTATTTTAGACCCAGGTAATGGCCTCGCGGCTGTAACAACAGCTTGAAAAGTTACACGATGATCAATATTTAAATCTCCAGAATGATGTGTCCAAATTTCATCCGGTTCAAATTCCAAAATTTCTTTTTCTACAGTTCTCACAATATTTAATAAACTTACTGTATCAAGTTGGTTATCAGGAAAATTAGAAAACTTAATGTCACTTACGCCCAAAATTAAGCATGCCTGCTTTGCAGCATCGCGACGTTGCTTTACCACTTCGTTAAAATCATCGTTTGTAACAGCTAATCTAGAACTAACTCCATCAGCTATAAATAAAACTTTAACTTCATCTCCTTCATTAGTTCTTTTAGCAATAGTGCCTCCGCAGCCTAAGACCTCATCATCTGGATGAGCAACAACAACAAGTATTTTAGTTCTCAATTAAGTCTCCTAAAACCGGCATATGCCACCTCACCTTCAATCAAAGTCGATATGTCTTTATTACCTTTTTCACATTCAGAAATAATTTTGAAAACATCATTCAATGAATCCAGATAGTTACTTATGACTGTTTGGTCATGGCATATTGAGACGTAAATACTTGTAGATGCCAAGAAACCTTTCTTTAACATTTCTTGAGTTATAAAAGTTTTGTACTCTTGTTTTTTGTCGCTATTAAATGAAAAACTTGCTAAAGCTGGAATTCCATTATGCTGAATACTCAATTCATTTTCATCAGCCAACTTTTGCCACTCTCTTTTAATATTTTTTCCAGTGTTAGTAATCAATTCCCAACTTTTTATACCCTCCATAATCTCTAAGGTTTTTAAACTCGCTGTAGGACCTATACGATCCGTCCAAAATGTACTACTAATGAATGTAGCTTGTGCCTCATCCATAACTGATTTTTTTCCAATAACAGCTGTCAATGGATATCCATTACCAATAGCTTTGCCAAATACGGCAAGATCTGGTTCCACACCGTACTTTAAGTGTAATCCACCAAAGGTCTCTCTAAAACCAGAGGTGCATTCATCAAAAATTAAAACAATTCCATTTCTTGATGCCAATTCTCTGACTGACTGCAAAAAACCAGGTAATGGCTCATGATTTCTCTGAACTTCCATTTTTATAACACCAATATCATTCCTTTGATTTAGTATCTTTCTTAAAGATTCAATATCATTATAAAAAAAGGGAACAATTGTATTTGTAAGCTTTTGAGGCACGCCCTTAGGATCAAGTCCAGACATCAAGTGCCCATTTAGGGTTTGATCATCAGATAAATTTGCTGCCAAATACCAGTCATGCCATCCGTGATATCCACAAAAAGCAACACCATCTTTACCAGATGCAGCGCGAGCAATTCTTATAGCCATAGCGTTAGCTTCACCACCAGATCGTGCAAACTTAGCTAAATCTGCCCATGGATGCATTTCAATAATTTTTTCAGCTAAATAGACCTCTTCTGGGCAATTTAATGTAGACATATTTCCACACTTGATAGTGTTGATAACTTCGTTGTCCACACTATCATTTCCATACCCAAGAATATTTGTACCAACTCCCATTATTGAAACATCTATGTACTTATTGTCATCCAAGTCCCACACGTGCAGTCCTTTTGATTTCGAAAAATATGCAGGCCATCCACCTGGTAAGAAATTATCAGGCCTTTTAGAAAGCAACATATTTCCGCCTGGAATTAGCTGTTTCGCCCTCTTCCATAGCTTTTGACCACTACTCATATTTGACCCTTCATTGCGCTTTGTGTCTTTATTTGCTTCAAAGAAATTAGGAATTTCATATTTGATATTTAAAACTTGCTCCCAATCGAAAAAAATATCCGGGGAGAAAAAATCAAAGATTTTATTTACTAAATGGAGATCCGCCTCTTCATCAACAGTCCATCTTAGTTCAGATAGGTCTTTAATGTAGTTTAGATTTTTTTTACTAAATGCATCGGATGCTCTAATAAATTTAGTCACATGCTCTCTGTCAGCTTTATCATTGGTGAGCATTGCAACTTTCTTTAATGTACTCGATGAAAATACTTCAACATCCAAACCATCGGGATATGTTGCTGGATTTACATTACTAGAATAGTCACTCTTAGTAATAAAGAAATTTTGAATAACCTCGTCAACAATCCTGGCATCAATAAGTGGACAATCACCAGTTATGCGCACAACCACATCAGCCTGAGTTTCCTCAACTGCATCAATGAATCTTTGTAAGACGTCATTCTCGCTCCCAATTACAACTCGATAACCCAAGCTTTCAACTAATTCTATTAAAGGCTTATTTTTTCTATCTAAAGATGTAGCTAAAACTATCTCATCTATTTTTGATGACAAAGAAAGTCTCCTTAAGAGAATTTCAACCAAGGGCCTCCCAGAAATTTTTTTCATTACTTTGTTTGGCAGCCTATTTGATCCCATGCGTGCCTGAACAATAGCTACAACTTTCATATATTTTTCCACTCAGAGGGATTAATTAATCTGAGGTCTTTGTTTTGAAATAAAATAGGTATATCTAGCGTATCTGGCAAAATAGAGTTCACAATCTCTTCAAGATGCTCCTTTCTATCAACTCCAACGATAATCTTTTTCACAAATTTCAATTGATTAACGTATGACAAATTTGCTTGCAGTGGTGAAACATTATTTTCGCTTAGCCACTTATCGTATCGTTTGAAATCCGGTTCCCATTTTTTAAACTTAGAGGGCCTATTTAATGGATTTAATAATAATAGTCCTTGTAGAAAAATCGATCTTGCATGAATTTCTATACCCATGTCATCAAGCCTTTCACCCCAGCCCGATGTCTCCAATGACCGATCAAAAATATTTACGGGTATTTGAATAACATCGATATTAAACCGTTTAAGAATTTCATCTAAATTAGTAAGTGAATAAATGGAAATACCAATCTTTTTAACAAGTCCTTCCCTCTTCAAGAAATCAAGTCTTTTGTAAAGTCGATTTCCAGACTCACTTAACAAATCTGATGGACGGTGTAGTAATAAAGAATATAGACTCTTTATTTTCAGTCTAGACAATGATGCTAGAACCTGTTCACTCGCCCATTCCTCGCAATTACGTACAGTCGATGGAATTCCAGGTAATTTTGTTACAATATTCCAAGAATCAAGACACATACCCCCTAAAACATTTTCGCTGATACCATATGCTATAGCAGTATCAATTAACTCAATTCCCTGACTTTTACCAAAATCTAAAATACTCTTGACTTCTCGTTCATGAACTAAGCCAGTGGCATTTGCCACTCCATAATCTAATCCAAATTGCGCAGCACCAATAGCAAGTTTCATCTATTTTTCATCAAATGCACGTAATCCAAGTAACACAACATCTTTTCTCTTATCTTCAAATACAACCTGCTTCTTTAAAATTCCTTCAACCTCAAATCCTGCTTTAGAAAATGCCTTCATTGAACCTATATTATTTTCGTAGCATCCAGCATTAATTTTTTGTATCGATAAGTTTTGAAATACATAATCAGCTACTAATTTAATTGCTTCTGCAGCGAATCCTTTTCCCCAATGGGATTTATCACCAATCATTAATCCAATAGTCGCAGTTAAATGAAAGGGATTAATTTTATCGATTTGAATGTTGCCAATATGCTTCGAATCATCTCTTAAAAAAATACCAAGCAATGCTGAATTTTGACTAGCCGCCTTAGCTTTCACGTAATGAACTAAATCGCTATAGTCATACTGCGTAAATCGAGATTCAAGAAATTTATTCACTTCAGAATCTTTAAGCCAACTCGCATATTCATCACTTACATCATCGCTAGATAAACTCCTAAGAAAAATACGCTCTGTTTGCAGTATGTTAATAATCATTTTCTTAAACTACCTTTTCTAAGATCGGATAAGACATAAACACCTTGAAACCTAAGATAACGATGAAAAAATCAGAAGCTTTGTTAATTACCATCTTGAGCTAATAGGACCTACATAGGCATAAGGTTATTTAAAACAAAAAGAGTATTTTCTTTATTGCATTCCACTCGTCATTAAATTGTTTAATTTTTGCAAAATTAATTCCAAAGTTTTTATACTTAAATTCAAGCATTCTGAAATAACGATAAAGTTTTCTAGCTGATGTTATCAGACTAGTCTTTTTTAACGCGAAAGAGTCTCTTTTTAGCTTTCTTAGCTTTCTTAGCTTTCTTAGCTTCAGAGTAGCAATATCTGAAAGCTGCGTATTTAAATCGTTTGTGAGACTCCATGCTTCACGATATGTATGGTTTGAATTCTGCATTATTGAATTAATGAAGTTATCATTCCATTTTTCGAATCCCAATGATTCATTGGCCGACATCCATTCATTAAAATAAATGGCAGTCCATCTCTTTTCCTGCTTCTCTCTTGCAGCAAATGCTGTCGGTAGTGTTTTATACTTTCCATGAATCATAATACTGATCAAAAAACTCAATTCGTATGTTGAAGATGCCTGATTAGTGACATCTTTAAGTAAGTCCAACCCAGTGTCTAACGCATTTTTTTTCATGACTGCATAACAGTAATGAAACAATGGAGGCTTGTAAGCGCTTTGTAGACGATCTTGAAAATTTTCTTCAGTCATCTCGTATGAACAGGCATACTTATAATCCCAGTACCATTCTAAAGAAGGAGTTTGTGGATCGAACCTAATGAACTGCCCTTGTGCCGCTGAATATTGATTATTGGAAATAAGAAAATTCAAACTTTCTATTATTCCGCTTGGAAAGAAAAAATCGTCATCTGTAACTAGTAAAACATATGCTGTTTTTACTTTTTTAGATAAAGCCCTAATTCTCTCGTATTGACTTACACCCCTCATGTGAAAATATTTAATATTTTTTGGAATCTGAGCATTAGGGAATGCAGTTAATGAGTCATCCGCAATTAGTAAATTAAATTCTGTCTGGCCCCAGTAGTGAAAGGCTCTGGCTAAATACTCATGCCTGTCATATGAATACATCAACAACGTTATGTTTGATTTTATTTCATTAGGAGTCATATTTAGCATCTTTTAAGATTTTTTAATTAGATCCTAATTTTTTAGCCGCATAGCAGTGACAAACTAGGCAAGAAATTTTGATATAAAAATTTATCCGAGATCTGTTTAACAAATTGAGATAAAAGAAAGGAGATTTTTGGCATACCTAATTTCACAGAAGCTTTAAGCATGTACTAACTTAATTAATGTTTCTATTATATAGTCCTGTTTTTCATAACTTAAGTCATAAAATAAGGGTATGGTTAAAGCATCTTCATAATAAGAGAGGGCATTGGGATAGTCTCTTGGATCATGCCCTAATCGTCTATAGATTGGTTGCATTGGCACGGGAACGTAATGTACCTGAGAGCCAATTCCAGCCTCCTGAAGTAAAGCCATCAGTTGATTACGCGTTTTACCAACTTTTTCAAAATTAATCCGAACAGGATAAATATGGTTACCGCTTTGCGCTTTATCTACAGGTTGAGCAGGTTTAATGAATTCAATGTTTTTGAATGCTTGATCATAACGCTCGGCCAGTTTTCTTCTATAGACCTGGAACTTATCTAGTTTTTTCATTTGCGAAATTGCAAGAGCACATTGAATGTCAGTGATGCGGTAATGAAAACCTAACTCTTGCATCTCGTAATACCATAAGTTTTTTTTGCCATTGGTATATGCTCTAACTTTATCAATTAAATGATCATCCAACTTATTAATGCCGTGACTACGTAGTCGTAAAAGTTGTCGATAAACTATTTCGTCATTGGTTGTAATCATCCCTCCTTCACCTGCCGCTATAGCTTTTACTGGATGAAAGGAAAAAATTGTCATTAATGAATAAGCACAACAACCAACACGCTGACCATCCGGATAGGTTGCACCTAATGCATGTGCGGCATCCTCAATAACTACCGCTCTTGCTTTATCAGCTAGCACTTTAATTGCAGGCATATCGCAAGGCAGCCCTGCAAAATGCACAGGCACGATAGCTTTGGTCGATGGATTAGTCTCAAGTGCCGATTCCAAAGCGTTTGGTGAGATATTGATTGACTCGGAATCAACATCTGCAAATACTACCTTACCACCCGCATACAATCCGGCATTAGCTGAAGCTACAAAAGTAATCGGTGAGGTTATGATCGTTGTTTCTTTAGTAACGCCCGCAACAAGAGCAGCCAAATGTAACGCTGCAGTTCCACTCGAAACTGCTACTGCATATTTAGCTCCAACATAATCACAAATACTCTTTTCAAAGGAATCCACGAGTGGCCCTTGAGTGAGAGGGCCATTGCGAAGAACATTAACAACTGCTTGAATATCATCTTCATCAAGATGGTGTTTACCGTAAGGAATCATAATTTATCCAACACCTTATTCATCCCCGCTTGCTCCTGTGCCAAAAGAAGCTCCAAGTTATCCGATACAACCCCAATAGACCTACCTAGCAACTTACTAACCTTCTCGTTTGAAAGACTCATATCAAGCGGACGCCGGACCGAAGATGACCGCTCTGCTAGCAACCCAGGCTTAATAAGACTCGAGTCAAGGTTGAACACTTCTGCCAACCTAAGGCCAAACTCATATTTAGAAAGTCGCTCAGAACCCACAACATGAAAAATTCCTGAAAGATTCAGATCTATTAACTCATGAATGGTTCGTGCCAACTCAGAGGCAATAATGGGGGTATAGAACACATCTGTAAACAAAGTTAATTCGCTACCCGATCGAAGAGATTTAATAATGAGATCACTAAATGACTGCCGATAACTAGTTCCCCAGCCATAGAAGTTTGTTCTTACCACTAATGATTTGGGATAGGCCTCTAAAACCCGAAATTCTGCATCTGCTTTTGTTTTTGCATAAATATTGACTGGGGCAACAGGTGCATCTTCACTTAGTAATGCATGCTTACCCGAGAACAGATGATCGGTCGATACATGAATCAGAGGCAACTGCAAGCTTGAACACGCCTTCGCCACATTCTCAGCAAGAGTCTCATTCACATGCTGAGCTAAATTTCTATCTGACTCGCATTTTTCAACACTCGTAAGACCTGCAGTATGAACAACAATATCAGGCTTCGATTTTTCGAAAACAGATAACACAGCTTTCAATGATGTAAGGTCTACATGACTAGTACTCACTCCGGTTAAGGACAACTCGCGTTTGTGCATACCAAGCACAAAATCATATCTATCCTGAAAAGCCAGAGCCCAGTTAAGAGCCAATAGACCTGAGCCGCCTGTGATTAAAACTCGCGACTTCATGTGGAATTAAATTAGTCCTATTTTATTTCGGTTAGATTCAATCCAGCTATGTAATTCATCAACTGACATCCATTCTTCATTGTTATCTGAGGAATAAACAAAGTCCTCCGGGACTTTTTTTCCATCCTTTATTCGAGCTGGATCAAGTGACCAATTGTGAATCATGGGAAGAATTTTGTAGTGATCATCATAAGCATAAGTGTGCGGAGCATCCTCGGGACCTATCATCTGCTCATGGATTTTTTCACCTGGCCTTATTCCAATAATTCTATGTCTGGCATCAGGCACTACTGCACGGGCAACGTCAAGAATGCCCATTGACGGAATCTTCTTAACATAAATCTCACCACCAAACATGTTGTCAAAAGCGTGCCATACCAACTCAACGCCCTGCTCAAGCGTAATCATAAATCGCGTCATACGCTCATCAGTGATTGGGAGTTCTTTTTTATCTTCCAAGGACATGAAGAATGGGATAACGGAACCCCGTGAACCCATAACATTGCCGTAACGTACAACTGAAAAGCGCGTATCGTGAGTTCCAGCATAAGGATTGGCTGAAACAAATAATTTATCAGATGCCAATTTAGTTGCGCCATATAAGTTTATTGGATTGCTTGCTTTATCCGTTGACAATGCGACGACGCGCTTAACGTTTTTATCGATACTGGCATCGATTAGATTCATCGCGCCATCGATATTAGTTTTTACACACTCAAACGGATTGTATTCTGCGGTTGGAACAATTTTGGTAGCTGCAGCATGTACTACATAGTCAATGCCATCCAATGCTCTCGTGAGGCGATCCCTATCCCTAACGTCACCAATAATAAACTGAACTCGGGGGTCATCAGCATATTTTTGCGCCATATCCCATTGCTTCATTTCATCTCGGGAATAAATAACAATTCTTTTAGGCAAGTACTTTTCCAGCGTCATTGGGATAAACGTTTTACCGAAGGAACCCGTTCCGCCAGTTATTAGAATTGCTGAATTTTTTAACATTTCATGTCCTTTAATTCAAAGTTAGTCCGACGAGGCCAAGATACGGAATCGTTCATTTTTATTTATAAGTTCGTCAAAAGTGCCAGTTGCAGCAACCTCACCACGCTCAAGAAAGTATATTTTGTCACAATAACGAACAGTGGAGAGTCGATGCGCAACTATAATAATAGTGATTTCATAGCCAAGATTACTTACAGCCCCCATCACCAATTTTTCAGTCAGATTATCCAGTGCACTGGTGGCTTCATCCAGAATTAAAATTTTTGGTTTGTGATAGAGCGCGCGAGCAATACCAATCCGCTGGCGCTGCCCTCCCGAGAGACGCACGCCGCGCTCACCGACAGTAGTAGCGTAGCCTTGTGGCAGGTCGGTAATAACAAATTCATGTAGATTAGCAATTTTGGCGGCACATTCAACGGCCTGTAGATCGAGTTCCTTTTCGTCAACACCAAAAGCTATATTGGCAGCTATGCTGCCATCTATTAGGTAAATGTGCTGTGGCACATACCCAATCGCTGATTGCCATTGCCTGAGATTGTTGGTGGTGATGGGCTTACCGTCGATCTTTAGCGAACCTTCCTGTGGCTCAAGTAAACCAAGGATCACATCCAATGTGGTGGTTTTGCCGCTACCGGTCGTTCCGACAAAACCCACCATACTATGCGCAGAGATCATGAGATTGATGCCTTTGAGTGCGAGGCCTGAGGCACCGGGGTAGCGGTAGCTAACTTGGCTTAGTTCGATATTTTGATTAAGCTCCAGGGGACTGAGCGAGAAAGTATTGACGCCCGTATCCTGCAGGCTGATAAATTCTTTATACAAAGCATCGATCGCTGGACCAGCAAAACGCAGTTGGGCAAAGGCATTGTAGAGTTGTTGTAGCGCAGGCATCAGGCGATAACCCGCAAAAACATAAAGCGCGATAATGGGTAGCGAGCTGTCGAGACTACCACTGTGAGCCATAAGATAAAGAATCACTAGCAACAGCCCGCCAAAAGCTAAGGCTTCTAGCGCATAACGTGGCAGCTGAGAGATCACTTGTGCCGTGGCTTGGCCTTTAGCGTAGATTTCTGCAGGCTTGGCAAATCGTTGGATATAGAGTTGCTCCAATCCACCCACCTTCACTTCTTTGGCCCCGCCAAAAGCTTCGCTCAGCGCGTTAAACCGTTCTTTGTTGGCGTAAATGCGAGCTTGGCCGAGGCGATTGAGCCGGCCGCTTACGACTACGAAGATACCGGTGTAAGCAAGCCCCAATACCACACCCACGCTGAACGCAAGGAGCGGATCTACAATGATGATTAAGATCAGCATCGCTATGACGATCGCGCTTTGCGCCATGATCGTTAACAACGGCAGTACACCTCCATGAATGACGGCTTGGACTTCCGAGAGAACTGTCTTACCTAGGTCTGCGCTGTGTCGGTCTAGGAACCAACTGTAGGGCTGGTGCAAGTAGCCCTCAACAAGGCGCTTACCAATGCTGTATTCGCGCAAAAAAGCAAAACGGTTTTGAGTGTAAGCAGTGAATGCTTTGAATGCTAAAGAAGTTAGCAGTAAAACAAAGACCAAAATACCAAGTACTAAGAGGAACTGCTCTGACGTTTGAATACCAAACTGATGACTAAAGGAGAATATGAGACTTAGAATAGCATTTGTTTGCACTATCTCAGGCTTAGCCAGAACCGCAATAAACGGCATGATCGATGCCACTCCCAGCATATCCAGAAAAGCCATGACCAAAATCAAGCTGAATAAAATAACCGCACGCTTACGCTCGGGCGGAGTTAAAAGAGCGAAAAGCTTTCTAATCATGCCAAACCAAAAGTTGGGAATGCAGCTTGATTGATGCAGCGCAAAAGATACTGTCTTGAGAAATTCAGATACTCCGATCTGGCGGCAGCAATTTTCATTAAGAAATAAATCCTTTGGATATTATAGTCTCTAGAACTTGCTCAACACATAGATGAAGGTCGTCAGAACCGGTTGCCACTGAGATCTCTGGATTAATCGGCGTTTCATAGGGTGAGTCAATGCCCGTGTAATTCTTTATCTCGCCCGCTCTAGCCTTTTTATACAAACCCTTAACATCCCGACTTTCGCAAACCTCTAGTGAGGCATTGCAATACACCTCAATAAACTCACCATGAGGAAAAAGGCTTCTCACCATCCCACGATCCACCCTAAATGGGCTGATAAAAGCCGTCAAAGTGATGATGCCCGCCTCGGTCATCAACTTTGCTGCTTCTCCAATGCGGCGTATGTTTTCTTTTCTATCGTCTTCTGAAAAACTCAAGTTCGATGACAGGCCATGGCGGACATTATCACCGTCTAAAACAAAGGTACGGCATCCTTTCTCATGAAGCTTTTGCTCAACAGCATGTGCTAGCGTTGACTTACCTGAACCCGACAAGCCAGTAAACCACAGCACAAAGGATCTATGTCTATTTAGCGCTTCACGATCTTTTCTAGTTATGAGTGATTGCTCCCAGACAACATTGGTGCTTTTTTGATTCATATTGATACTTTGCAATTTAAAGTGGCGATGCGCACACTAAAAAATGAGGATTTAACATCGAGTTTGGGTTTTGATTACAGCGAAGCGGTTTCATTTCAGGTAAAGCTAACACTTGACCACCTGCTGCCTCAACAACGGCCTGTGAGGCGGCAGTATCCCATTCAGAAGTTAGCCCAAGTCTAGGATAAAGGTCGGCTTTACCTTCTGCAATAAGACACAATTTTAATGAACTACCCATCGAGACGATCTCTGCATCAGCATAGTCTTTAATGAAAGTTTTAAACTCGTCTGAATGATGCGATCGACTACCCACA
>Ga0181606_10000644_pt1 | contig 29043 bp, 29 predicted proteins | sample 041ome_10_FD_132994 | JGI IMG/M metagenome (GOLD analysis project Ga0181606, IMG submission 132994) | Coastal salt marsh microbial communities from the Groves Creek Marsh, Skidaway Island, Georgia - 041412US metaG (megahit assembly) | ecosystem: Environmental > Aquatic > Marine > Intertidal... | reverse complement strand
TACATATGTGCTTCTTGTCATGTAAAATGCTCCATTAGATGTGCTGCGTCACGCCAGGAACCCGTTGTGACGACGTTAATCCCCATTAGGCCCGAGTGACCGGCGCGTCAATCCCTAATTCCACCTCGACCAATCGCCAGAACCAATAGTGCGGCCCATGCTACCCAAAAGGCCCAATTCCCAAACCACGCATAGGGAGTTTTATAATGCCTCAACGGCACCTGCACATCCAGATGACCTGCCGTATTCAACCTCATTTGATCGACGATTTCACCACGTCCATTAATCACCGCACTGACGCCTGGGTTTGAGACGCGCACGATCGGCATACCCTGTTCAATCGCGCGCAGTCGGGTGATTTCCAGATGCTGTGCAGGACCTGAAAAGCCACCAAACCAAGCGTCATTTGATATCTGCACAATTACGTCTGCATCCCGACGTGCCGCCGATACCGCACGTGGGAAAATAATTTCATAACAAATCATCGGCAGGATTTTAACCGAATTGGACAGGATCATGGGGTCGCCAGATTGTCCTGCCGCGAACCCAACACCAAATAATTCAGGAGCAAATCCAAATCCCAAGCGCACCAACCAATCCTCAAACGGAAGGTATTCGCCAAAGGGCACAAGGTGACGTTTGTCATAAATCTGTGACGTTTGGTCATCCCGTGAAAGCACCAGCGAATTATATAGACGATCACGTTCATCGATCCGCAAAATACCAAAGATCACATCCGATCTGCCCGCAGCGCTGCGCAAGCGTTCAATGTGGCGATCCGCGTAATTCAGAGCGGTGTAAATCGCGCTTTCTGGCCAAATGATCACGTCAACCTTTGGGTCTGCGGCGGTGGCCTCGATCATACGATCCAAAAAGATTGGGGCGTAAAATGGATCCCATTTTTGCTCTTGTGGGGCATTGGGTTGGACCAAGCGAACCGTCGTTTCGGCCGAACCACGTTGCACTTCAGGAAGAGGGATCAAGGCGCAGGTGAGCATGATCGCACTTACCCCTGCCACAGCAGCCAAGAATCGTTGCGCAAACAGCGCACAAATCATCAACAAAAAAAGTGTTACGCCATGGGGTCCGACCCATGCAAAGTAACCAACGACGGGGCTTTGCGACAATGTGTAGGACAGCAACCCCCATGGAAAGCCCGTGAACAAAACGCCCCGAAAATATTCAGCCACTGTCAGCCCCAACACCCAACCAAATGAGTCAAAGGGACGCACAAACCATCCCGCAGCGCCCCAAAACAGGGCTAGCCCCCCTGCCATGAATAAAAGAGCAAAGGGTGCCATGAAACCCGTGGTTTGGAGGTCAATCAAAAAGGGTTCGACAATCCAGTTAAGCGTGACAAGGAAATATCCAAACCCAAACGCCCACCCAATTTTAACGGGGGATGCGGTGTCACGAGACAGCTTAAAAAACAGGATCAGACAGGCAACACTGCTGGGCCAAAGCGACAGTGGTGCGTGACCTAGTGCAACTCCGCCCCCCAAGAGAACCGCAGCCCATTTGGGGTGCCGCTCCGACCAGAATAGTGCCCTATCACAGCCGCGTTGAAACACGGTTTATTCAGCAGCCTTCACAACCGACGCCAAACGTAAACGGATGCGTTTGACGCGCCGTGGGTCTGCATCAACAATTTCAAATTCTGAACCGTTTGGGTGGGATACAACCTCGCCCCGCACAGGCACGCGACCAGAAAGCATGAAGAGAAGCCCACCAATTGTATCCACCTCTTCTGCATCAATGTCATCATGTGCGACCAGATTAATACCCGTTTCTTCGGCAAAATCATCCAATGGCGTTTTTGCAAGCAACAGGAACTGTCCGGGTTTTTCCTCACTCCACAGATCGGCTTCTTCTATGTCGTGTTCATCTTCGATTTCACCAACCACTTGTTCCAACAGGTCCTCAATCGTGACCAATCCATCAACACCGCCATACTCATCAATCACCAATGCCATGTGCGAACGTTCCGTCTGCATCTTGGTCAAGAGAACTGACAATGGCATTGAAGGCGGTACGAACAAGACAGGGCGCAGTGTTTGCGTAAGGTTGAAATCATGATCCTCGGTTTCAAATCCGTGGGACAGTGCAAAATCCTTTAGGTGCACCATACCCACAGGCGTATCCAACGTGCCTGAAAAAACAGGCAAGCGTGTCATCGTACTGCTTCGGAATGCATCGACCAATTCAGATTTGGTCACCGTGTCCGGAACGGCGATGATTTCCGCTTTGGGGATGGCCACATCCTCGACGCGCAAACGGCGGAGGTTTGCCAGGCCCAATTTCGGCGCACTGCTTTGGGATTGTGGCGCAGTTGTTAATTCGTCGCCACCAGCGGATTTTGAGGCAAACAAACGACCAAAAAATCCAGTTCGTTTTTTAAGTGTGGTCTCGTTTGACTGCGCGCTTTGCGCTGCACTCGAGGACCCGTCAATATCGCCCATTTTTTCCTTCCGTCAATTTGGCGGTCTTACTGATCATATGGGTTTGCGATCCCCATATTAGCAAGTATTTCAATTTCGATACCTTCCATCAATGTGGCATCTTGGTCACGAATGTGGTCATAGCCTAATAGATGTAATACGGCATGTACAATTAAATGTGTAACATGGTGCTGCGGCGCGATTTTACCAGTCTCGGCTTCGCGCAAGCATGTTTCATAGGCAATCGCAATGTCACCCAGTTCGGGATCAAAGGTGGCTTCCGGCAAATCGGGGCGCTCACCTTCATCTTCTGCAGCGCGTTCATCTGACGGCCATGACAAGATATTGGTAGCCTGTGGTTTGCTACGGAAATCCCTGTTTAGTTCAGCAATTTTGCCGTCGTCACACCCCAAAACACAGCATTCGAACCCCGCTTCAGTCAGATTAAAAAAAGACATTACTGCATCAAAGGCGGTTTGCGAACACCCCTCTAAATCCAAGCCTCGCCACCGTTCATCCTCTAAGATGACATCAACGCTCATTGTTGTTGAGACCGTTTCGCGTTCTTGATTAATGCGCGTTTGCTGTCTTCGTCATAGGCCTCGATGATTGCTGCGACCAAGGGATGGCGCACCACATCTTTGGATGTGAAATAGTTAAATCCAACACCCATGATCCCCTTTAACAAGCGTTCTGCGTCCGACAGACCCGACACAACGCCACGCGGCAAATCCACTTGGGATCTATCCCCTGTGATCACCATGCGCGATCCCTCGCCCAAACGAGTTAGAAACATTTTCATTTGCATAGATGTTGCGTTTTGGGCCTCATCCAGCACTACAAATGCATTTGCCAATGTGCGTCCGCGCATAAACGCCAACGGCGCGATTTCGATACGCTTTTCCTCGATCAATTTGGCAAGTTGTTTGCCCGGCAGAAAATCGTTCAGCGCATCATAGAGAGGCTGCATGTAGGGATCGACCTTATCCTTCATGTCACCCGGTAGGTAGCCGAGCTTTTCACCTGCCTCAACGGCAGGGCGCGATAAAATAATCCGATCCACATCGCCCGAAATAAATTTATTGACAGCTACAGCCACCGCCAAATACGTTTTGCCGGTTCCCGCAGGTCCAATCCCAAAGGCCAATTCATTTTCCATGAGAGAATTAACGTAGGCTTTTTGTGCGTCGGTTCGGGGTTCAACAACCTTTTTACGGGTTTTGATTTCAACGCTGCTTTTCGAAAACATCTCAAGCTGATTGTTATTTTCTGCGTTCATCCTCAATGCACGATCAATATCGGCAAATTCAACAGACTTGCCGTTTTCCAATCGTTCATAGAGGCTGCTTAGCACACTATGGGCTTCACTCTTGGCCTCATTTAGGCCAAAGATGTCCAACTGATTACCCCGCCGGATGATTTGAACATCCAACTGCTGTTCAATTTTGGCGAGATTTTTATCAAACTCTCCACAGAGCTCGATCATCAATCTATTGTCAGGAAACTCCAACGCAGTTTGACCTGCAATTGTGGATTTTTGCGGTTCAGATAGCGTACCTTGCGCCACTCACTACTCCATTTCTGCTCATAGATATGGTGCCAAGCGAATCTGGAAAACGCAAGGGATAGATTTTAGTTTTACTCGTTTTTATAAATCATCCGTAACACCACTGCCCAAGTTTTATCAGGCCCATATCAAGAAATTGTTAATCGGTCCACAAAGACGGACTGACTTAAACCAACGAAAATCATCGATTTATTTTAACGATGTTGTGTTGCGCTTCATTGCCTTGGCCATGCGGAATGACGCAACTGCAGCTGTGTTATTGTTAAGCCATGGGCAGGAATAGGTATTGTATTCGCGATCTGATAATAAAACTGTTGGTGCATGACCGAGCCTTTTTTCGTCTGAACAAATGCCGTGCGATCAATGCGGCAGTGTTCATAGAGCACGAAGACCTCATGTCGCCAGTTTGGCCCACTGTAAAAATTAAATTGACGCTACAAACGGTTGTTGCGTGCTGTGATCCAAATAGGCGTCATCCAAATTCACACCTGTTGGATCGGCTTCAAATCGCCCGAATGTGTATCAAGAACAAAGGTCAAGATAGACCCACGCCGCTATACTGCATGCAAGGCCAGAAATTCGGCAACCGAACGAGAACTGTAAAACTTGTAAGACAGGTCTTTCGCGTAAAGTCCAAAAAATGGACCCAGTACCCCGCCCTATGTAGCGTGAAAACATTTACTGTGCGCTCAAGACAGTCATCCACAACTCTATCAATATAGACAGCGGAGAACTGCGTAAGGGTCAATCTAAAAACGTATGCGATGTGGTTTGGCAAACACGATGATTTTTTACAATCCCAATTTGATAGTGTAATCCAATGTTGTCTCAACTTCGACATCGTCCTCACCAAACGAAAACGCGATCGGCCCGTTCGCCACAGTGCTGCCTTCGTTTTGGATAAACGATGTTAAATTTGGATACTCCATTGAGCCTTGCAGTCACATTGGACAGATTCAGTCATTATGAATTCAGCATGCATTGCAACTCAGACAAGATTTGTGTAGCAAACGCGCAGCAAATTTGCCCTAAGGATCGTGCCATGTCTGAGTCCAAAAAGCTATACATCAAAACATACGGCTGTCAGATGAATGTATATGACAGTGAACGCATGGTCGAAGCATTGGGTGGATCAGGGTATGTGGAAACGCAAACGCCTGATGATGCGGACATGATCCTACTAAATACCTGTCATATCCGCGAAAAAGCGGCTGAGAAGGTGTATTCCGAATTGGGCCGCTATAAAACGCTAAAATCAGAAAAGCCTGATTTGAAAATCGGTGTTGCAGGATGTGTAGCACAGGCCGAGGGCGAAGAGATTATGCGCCGCCAACCGATGGTGGACTTAGTTGTAGGTCCACAAAGCTATCATCGCCTGCCTGAATTAGAAGCCAAAGCAGGCACAGGCAGCCGCGCGATTGATACAGATTTCCCTGAAGAGGATAAGTTCGAACACCTGAAACGCCGCCCCAAGTCAAAACGCGCCCCTGCCGCGTTTTTGACTGTTCAAGAGGGCTGTGACAAATTCTGCGCATTCTGCGTTGTGCCCTACACGCGCGGTGCAGAAGTATCGCGCCCTGCAGAACGGATCTTACAAGAGGCGCGCGATCTGGTCGAACGCGGTGTGCGAGAAATCACGCTTTTGGGGCAAAACGTGAACGCATATCACGGTGCAGGCGCGGATGGAGATGAATGGACCTTGGCGCGCTTGATCTGGGAATTGGACACAATTGATGGATTAGAACGCATTCGGTTCACAACATCCCACCCCAATGACATGCAAGATGATTTGATCGAGGCGCACGGCACCTGCAAAAAACTGATGCCTTATCTTCACTTGCCTGTTCAGTCGGGATCGGACAAAATCCTTAAACGCATGAACCGCAGCCATGATGCGCAAAGCTATGTTAAACTGATTGAACGTATTCGCGAAGCGCGTCACGACATCCTGATTTCTGGTGATTTCATTGTCGGGTTCCCCGAAGAAACAGATCAGGATTTCGAAGACACCATGAACTTGATTCGAGAGGTGGAGTATGGTCAGGCGTTTTCATTTAAATATTCCACCCGTCCAGGTACCCCCGCGGCAGAGCGTGATCAGTTGCCTGAGGACGTGAAAGCCGAACGTCTTCATCGTTTGCAAGCGCTGATTACGGAACAACAACGCACCATTCAGGATTCAATGTTGGGCCGCGAAGTTTCGGTTCTGTTTGAGCGTGCGGGGCGTTTTGAAGGACAAATGGTAGGGAAGTCAGAATACCTGCACGCAGTGCATGTGACCGACCCAACGATCCAAATTGGGGACATTCGACGCGTCCGAATTACCCAAAGCAACCCGAATTCTCTGGACGGCCAAACCCTCAATTAGGTCCAATTCGTGTTCCGAGTCACATTTCACTGTTTGTCATAAAACGATAACACCCGCTCTAAACGGTATTGTTTCCATGTGCAAAACAGCTCCAAGGAATAAGACAAATGCTCGCCATATTTTCGATGAAAATGGGCCGAATTGGTTAAACAATACCAGTACCAGCCCCCTAAAAAATGTCAGTTAATGTCATTGTACATTTTATAAGTTCATATGAACACGGATGGAGACTTTTTTGAGTATTATTTATCGCTTGGGGGGCGGATTGTTATTTTTGGTGCTGGGTGTATTTAGTATCTTCGGGACTTCGGCTACGGCACAGGCGGGACGCTACATACCAACCATCTGGGTTGATCCAGATGGATGTGAACACTGGGTCAGTGATGATGGTATCGAAGGGCACATAGAGGCGCGTCGCTATCCAGATGGAGGCACCGTATGTGATCCGTCTCTGGTCCACAATTATGTTGATAATGCATTCAAGGCAGGCGGCACCGCTGTGACCGGTGATCCGATTTAAACCATGACGTGTTGAAGACCACTCCTTCTGAATACTTCCCGATGCGCGAACGGATTACAGGTTATCTGGCTGCGGCATGCCCAACACGTGGTATCCACCATCAACGCGGATTATCTCACCGGTTGTACAGGCACCAGCATCTGATACCAAATAAACGGCGGTTCCACCAACAGCCTCAAGCGTTGCATTAGAGCGCAAAGGCGCGTTTTGATTTGTGTGCTTGTAAGTTTTACGCGCACCACCGATGGCAGCCCCAGCGAGTGTTTTCATAGGACCAGGGGAAATGGCATTGACGCGGATCCCATCAGGACCCAAGTCATTTGCCAAGTAACGTGTCGTGGCCTCGAGTGCGGCTTTGGCCACACCCATCACGTTATAAAATGGTGTCACCTTGTTTGATCCTTGATACGTCAGGGTGATCAAGGTGCCACCGTTTTCTTCCATCATCGGATGTGCACGACGCGCCACCTCGACGAAGGAATAGGCCGAGATATCAAGCGAGTTTTTGAAATTATCTCTCGATGTATTTACAAAACGGCCTGTCAGCTCGTTTTTGTCAGAATAGGCAATCGCATGCACCACAAAATCAATCGTGGGCCAACGCGCGGCCAGCTGATCAAATGCAGCATCAAGGCTTGCATCATCCGTCACATCCACATCGACCATAAAATCAGACTCAACTGATGCCGCCAAAGGCGCTAATCGCTGACCAAAGGCGTCGCCCTGATAAGTAAATGCCAATTCTGCGCCCGCTTCTGCCATTGCCTTGGCAATACCCCAAGCGATAGACCGTTCATTGGCCACACCCATGACCAAACCGCGTTTTCCAGCAAGTGATTGCATTATAATCTGCCCCGCTCGTCGTTCTTTGAACCTAAATGACGGTTTTCTCTCTGGGCGTCAAGCGCGACCCAGCACTCCAAAAGTCTCATGGAACACTGTCAGATCGTTGGCAAATTACCCGCGATATTTTGACATCAGCATCGACCCATTGGTTCCGCCAAAGCCAAAGCTGTTGGTCATCACCGTATCAAGGCCTGCGTTTTCCACAAGGCTGGTGGCAATTTCGGCAGGATCCAAGGCAGGGTCCAATGTTTCCACATTTATCGATGGCGCAATGAAATCATTGTCTAACATCAAAAGGCAATAAATCGCTTCTTGGGCACCCGTCGCCCCTTGACTGTGGCCTGTCATGGATTTGGTGGAACTGACAGGGGGTGTTGATCCCTGACCAAAGACGCGGCGCACGGCCTCGATCTCGCCCACATCGCCAACAGGTGTCGATGTACCGTGGGCATTGATGTAGGACACTTTGCGATCACGGTTCAGGGATTGCAGCGCAAGGCGCATTGCACGCTCACCCCCTTCACCTGATGGGGCAACCATATCGTATCCATCTGATGTAGCTCCATAGCCTGTAACTTCGGCATAGATTTTGGCACCACGCGCCAAGGCATGTTCCAAATCTTCTAAAACGACGATCCCACCACCACCGCCAATCACAAAACCATCACGGTCTGCGTCAAATGCGCGGGATGCGCGTTCGGGGGTGTCATTATATTTTGATGACATTGCGCCCATTGCATCAAACAGGCAGGACAATGTCCAATCCAACTCTTCTCCGCCGCCTGCAAACATCACGTCCTGCTTGCCCATCATAATCTGTTCCGCAGCATTGCCGATACAATGCAAGGATGTGGAACAGGCCGAGGTAATAGAATAATTTATGCCCTTAATTTTATACGCTGTCGACAGGTTCGCTGAGATGGTCGATGACATACATTTTGGAACCGCAAGTGGCCCAATGCGTTTGGGCGATCCTGCCTTTAACACAACCTGATGGGCCGCGAACATCGAACTGGTTGATGGGCCGCCAGATCCTGCCACCAATCCCGTGCGTTTGTTTGACACCAATGACTGATCCAAACCTGCATCTGCGATCGCCTGTTCCATCGCCAAATAGGCGTAGGCCGCACCTGGCCCCATGAAACGAAGTGTACGTTTGTCGATCATATCGGCCAGGTTTAGCCCCTTAATATCACCTGCAATTTGACTGCGGAATCCATATTCCTTCATGTCTTCATTCGCGGTGATACCAGAGCGACCTTCTTTTAGGCTCTCTAATACTTCTGCGGCGTTGTTCCCGATTGAAGAAACAATCCCTAACCCTGTGACAACCACTCGGCGCATGTCGCTCTCCCTATTCTTATCTCTTTAGCTCTCTGAAAGAGCGACTTTCATATCTTTCACCTGATAGATCACTTCGCCATCCGCTTCGACGATCCCATCAGCAACACCCATGGTCAGGCGGCGTGTTTGCACAGCCTTGGTGAAATTCACGCGATAGGTCAACATTTTGCGATCCGGACGCACCATGCCAGTCAGCTTTACTTCACCAACCCCAAGCGCATAACCACGCCCCTCCCAGCCGCGCCAGCCAAGGTTAAAACCCGTCAGCTGCCACAAACCGTCAAGCCCTAAACACCCGGGCATGATTGGATTTCCGGGGAAGTGGCAGTCAAAGAACCAAAAATCAGGTTTAATATCGAATTCCGCGATCACGTGGCCCTTGCCATGTTCGCCACCATCTTCCGAAATTTCCGTGATACGATCCATCATCAGCATCGGGGGTTCAGGCAATTGCGCATTTCCTGGTCCGAACAATTCGCCGCGGGCACATTTTAACAAATCGTCGCGGTCAAAACTTGATGGATATTGTGACATAGTATCGCTCTCATTTCTATATGTTTCCGCGCTCTCTAGCATCCGCAGCTCTGATGTTGCAAGCATTCTCACTTGTTTCACATCTCCTGTTTGACGAAAAGAATTGAAACTGCCTGCAAAACGATCATATTATGAGCTGAACATGAAACGGATGATTTGAATGCGTACAGTGGCGACACAACGCGCCCACGACTGGCTGGCAAAATCAGATCTGCGCCCAACGCGGCAGCGGGTCCTGCTGGCTGAGGCCTTGGTGGGCGACGGCCAGCACCGCCATGTGACGGCGGAAAACCTGTTTGAACGGGCACAATGCAGTGGGGAAAAGGTGTCATTGGCCACCGTTTACAACACATTGAGCGCTTTTTGTGACGTAGGTTTGCTGCACGAAATTACCGTTGATGGCACCAAAAGCTATTTTGACACAAACACTCATGATCACCCGCATTTTTATTGGGAAGACGATGCCAAACTAAGCGATGCGCCAGCAGAAGAATTGAAAATCATGCAAGTGCCTGATGCCCCCGATGGCACCGAAATCGCATCCATCGATGTTGTAATCCGACTTCGCAAAAAAGGATAATCCCATGCGCGCTGTAACGTATTCCTCCTTTGGCTCCGCCAAGGATGTGATGACACTTGTCCAAATGGACAGCCCCACCCCTACCGCGGGCGAGGTTTTGGTGCAACTCGCGTATTCAGGCGCAAACCCATCAGATGCCAAGGCACGTGCAGGCGCACGCCCAGGTGTTACTAAACCCGCATATCCTATGATTATCCCAAATTCAGATGGGGCAGGAATAATCACAGCCGTAGGTCAGGGCGTGGACCCTACCCGCATTGGATCTCGGGTCTGGATTTGGAATGGTCAATGGCAGCGCCCGTTTGGCACATGCGCTGAATTTATTGCGCTGCCCGCTGATCAGGCGGTGGATATGCCTGATGATATGGCCATGGAAACGGGCGCATGTTTGGGTATTCCGGGTTTGACGGCCGCGCATGCGGTTTTGGGCGGTGGCGATGTTGCGGGCATGACCCTGTTGATTTCGGGCGGTGCGGGTTCTGTGGGGCATAATGCCATTCAATTGGCCAAATGGGCCGGCGCAACGGTGATTGCAACAGGATCACCTAATTCTTTTGATCGGATGACGGCAGCAGGAGCAGATCATATTTTGGATTATCGCGCGGCTGATTTGGCGGGTCAAATTCTGGCAATCGCACCCAATGGGGTCGACCGCGCGGTTGAAGTTGAATTCGGGCAAAACGCAGGTCTTTTGCATCAAGTCGTTCGCGCCAACGGAACAATCGCCGCCTATGGGTCGGGCAAGGAAATGGCCCCAACTCTGCCTTTTGGTCCCTATTTGTTCAAGGCGATCACAATCGATATCCTGTTAATCTACATCTTACCCAAGTCAGAGCGGGACGCTGCGATCGATGCGTTGCACCGCGCCCATGCGGAGGGTGCATTTAAACCCGCGGTTCATCACATCCTGCCATTAGAAGACAGCGCCACCGCCCATGACGCCACAATGACACCTGGGCGCGCCGGTGCGGTATTGATAAAGATACGTTAATTCCTGAATCGCTGAGTTTTCCTGCGCAGAGAGACACACGTATCTGTCAAAAAAAATTACCTGTATTCCCCCTTCCCCCCAGCGCATAATCATGGTTTCTTGCATTAAAGATCAGGAGAGATTTATGCCTATCAAAGCATGCGTATTTGATGCCTATGGAACATTATTTGATGTAGCGGCCGCTGCACGTATCGCGGCAGCAGAGTCAGAGTATGCGAAACTGGCGGCCATATGGCCGCAACTGGCGGAAATTTGGCGTTCAAAGCAGCTTCAATACACTTGGTTGAGGGCGATCACAGGGGATTACACTGATTTTTGGCAAGTGACCCAAGATGGATTGGATTTTGCCATGGCCGCCCTAAGCCTTGCGGGTGAGGCCGAGATGCGCGAACGCCTTTTGGCACTTTATTGGGAACTACAGGCCTATGAAGAAGTGCCCGAAATGCTCGCTAAACTGAAGGAACAGGGGTCCATTACCGCAATCTTGTCAAATGGGTCACCCGATATGCTGAATGGCGCGGTGCAATCTGCGGGATTAGCAGAGCTGTTGGATGATGTTTTGTCCGTGGAAAGTGTTGGCATTTTCAAACCCAGCGCCAAGGTCTACGACTTAGTTGGTGAAAAGCTGGGCGTTGCCCCCAGCGAGGTTTTGTTTGTCTCATCCAACGGATGGGATGCGGCGGGGGCTTGTGGATACGGGTTTCAAACCGTTTGGGTGAACCGCGCTGGTGATCCAATGGATAATCTGCCCGCGAAACCGAACTTTGAACTTGATGATCTCACACTGATCCCTGATTTGGCCGCACGCTAATGCCACATTTCAAAACGTCTGACGGCTTAAACCTGCACTACACGGATCAGGGTGCGGGATTACCCATTCTATGTTTGGCGGGACTGACGCGATCAGGGCGCGATTTTGATTTTGTCGCCCCCCACCTCCACGAGGTTCAGCTGATCACACTGGATTATCGCGGGCGGGGTGCATCGGATTGGGCTAACGATTTCACAACCTACGCCGTACCGCGCGAAACCCAGGATGCAATTGAATTACTGAATCATCTGGGACTCGAAAAGGTTGCGATTTTAGGGACCTCCCGCGGTGGGCTGAACGCGATGTATATGGCTGCAACCGCGAAAACGCGCCTGTTAGGCGTCGCCCTAAATGATGTTGGACCCAAACTGGAACAAGCGGGTTTAGATATCATTTCTGATTATTTGGGCCGCCGCCCCGCCGCAAAAACCCATGCCGAGGCTGCTGAAGTGCTCGCACGCACCGCGGTAGGTTTTGCAAATGTGCACCCCTCTCGCTGGTTAGAGCAAGCACGCATTTTGTATCAGGAACATCCTGATGGCCTGCATCTAACCTATGATCCAAAACTGCGTGATGCGGTGATAGAAGGTTTCAAAAATGCAGGCGATGTCGATGCATGGCCCCTGTTTGATGCGCTTCACGGTTTGCCCACGGCCCTAATTCATGGTGCAAATTCTGATCTATTGTCACGGGAAACCACACTCGAAATGAAACGGCGCATGCCCAACTTGCACCTGACCCATGTTCCAGATCGCGCGCATATTCCGTTTCTGGATGAACCTGAATCGCTCGTCACATTGTCCGCGTGGATTAAGGAGATGAAAGATGGACTATAACCGCATTTGCGTCGCCAATGATCGCCTGATGGGATATAAACGCGTGACGCCCCTTCTTTCCTCGCCCTTTTTGGATGAGATTGCGGGAAAGCAGATTTTTGTAAAACCCGAATGTTTGCAACACACGGGCAGCTTTAAATATCGCGGGGCGTTTTCAGCAGTGTCTGCCCTACCCGATGAAACACGCGCCAAGGGTGTGATCGCCTTTTCCTCGGGCAATCACGCGCAGGGCGTGGCCTTGGCCGCGCGTCAACATGGGATTAGTTCGGTGATCATCATGCCAGCTGACGCGCCAAAGACGAAAATCGACAACACCCGCGCCTTAGGTGCGGAGGTGGTTCTGTATGATCGCGAACATGAGGATCGCGACGAAATCGGCGCGCGCATTTCTCGGGAACGCGATCTAACCCTAATCAAACCCTTTGACGAACCAGAGGTGATTGCGGGCCAAGGTACCTGTGGCCTGGAAATCGCGGAACAGGCGACCGAATTAGGCATTACGGATGCCGATGTTTTAGTCTGTTGCGGGGGTGGTGGCCTGACATCTGGGATCGCGTTGGCACTGGAACAGGATGCGCCTAATATGCGCGTGCGACCCGTCGAGCCCGAGGGGTTTGACGATGTTTGCCGGTCCCTGGTCTCTGGTCAAATTGAACGCAACCCTACAACCTTGGGCAGCCTGTGCGATGCGATTGTCACCCTGTCCCCAGGTGAGTTGACCTTTCCCATAATGCAGCGGTTGTGCCATGCGGGGATCACCGTGACCGAGGAACATGCCCTGCATGCTATGCAACTGGCCCATGACAGATTGAAAATCACCATTGAACCGGGGGGCGCAGTCGCGCTGGCCGCGGCCCTCTTTTACGGTGATCAGACATCCTCAGACTGCGTGATCGCGGTTGCCTCGGGCGGAAATGTTGATAGAGATGTGTTCGAACGCGCGCTAACCGCATGAGGACATAAATGAAAATCGCAAAATTAGATCACATTGATCTACATTATCGCGTTGATGGTAACCCAAATGGGCGTCCCGTTGTTTTTGCGAATTCGCTGGGCACCGATCTGCGCCTGTGGGATGCGGTCCTGCCCCTGTTGCCGAAGGGAAATTGTTATATCCGTTATGACAAACGCGGACACGGATTATCGGACTGCCCACCTGCACCCTATTCCATGGGAACCTTGGTGCGCGATGTTGAGGCATTGTTGGACTACCTAAACGTCAAAGATGCATTGTTTGTTGGCCTGTCCATCGGCGGGATGATCGCCCAAGGTTTGGCCGTAAAACGCATGGATTTGGTCCGCGCCATGGTGCTGTCCAACACTGCGGCCAAAATCGGCCAACCCTCATTGTGGGAAGATCGCATCAATGCAGTTCGCAAATCTGGCATCGCGGCCCTGTCTGATGCGGTGATGGAGCGCTGGTTTGGGGCCGATTTCCGTGCAACACCCGAATTGGCAGCATGGAAAAACATGTTAGAACGTCAACCTGACGAAGGCTATATCGGGTGCTGTACGGCGATTTCTGGAACGGATTTTTACACGCCGACATCTGGCTTACGCCTGCCGACCTTGGGGATTGCGGGATCAGAAGATGGATCAACACCCCCTGATTTGGTGCGCGAAACGGTTGAATTGATCCCAGGTGCCCGTTTTGAATTGATCCGCCGCGCGGGGCATTTGCCATGCGTTGAAAACCCTGCTGAATATGCCCGTATCTTAACCGAATTCATGACAGAGGTAGGACATGCCTGATATTTTGCTGGTGCATGGTTCCTGCCATGGCGCATGGGCCTTTCGCGATCTTGCGCCCGCCTTGCAGGATTTGGGGTACACAGCATTTGGGATTGATTTACCGGGGCATGGGAACAACCCCCGCCCCATCACCGATATCACACTGGACCTATACGCAGATGCGATTTTGGATGCGTTTGAGGATAGCGCGATTGTTTTGGGCCATTCCATGGCGGGCTTTCCAATTTCAGCGGCGGCAGAAAAGGCACCCGATCGGATTGATCGCCTAATCTACCTATGTGCCTATGTGCCGCGCGATGGAGTTTCGCTGATCGATATGCGCAAAGAGGCCCAACGCCAACCTATCCTTGAAGCAGTAGAACGCACTGCGGATGGATTGGGCATGAACATCCTACCCCACAGGGCGCGCGAATTGTTTTATCAGGATTGTTCAGACGCGGTTGTGGAATTTGCGATTTCAAACCTATGCACGCAGGCCATCAAGCCACAGGCAACCCCAATCCAAATTGGCGAAAATTATGCCCGCGTTCCAAAATCCTATATCCGCTGTACAAACGATCAAACCATTCCACCAGAGCATCAATTGACAATGGTGTCGGATTGGGACCAAAAAGATGTCTATGACATCGCTCGCAGTCATTCGCCGTTCTTTTCAGATCCCCTTGGGTTGGCGGCATTGATTGATCACATCATAAAGGATTAAATCCCATGGCGGCCTCCCTGTTTGATAGTCCGAATTACGCAAAACTGTTTCCAGTTGGGGATGCGGGTCGCCTATTTACAGATACAGCCGAAGTGCGTGCGATGATGTTGGTCGAAGGGACGCTTGCCAAATTGCAAGGCAAGGCGGGAACAATCCCCGAAATCAGCGCACAGGCCATTCACCGCGCCTCGCTCGAGTTGCAGATTGATCCCGCAGGTTTGGGAGATGCCACGGGACAAAATGGGGTAAGTGTTCCTGGACTGGTCGCGGAATTCCGCAAACTGATGCAGGCGCCCGAACATGCACAATATGTGCATTTTGGGGCGACATCGCAGGATATTACAGATACTGCCTTGATGCTGCGCATGCGGCAATTGTTGGGATTGCAGGAAAAAGCGCTCAAATCCATGATCGCGCATTTACGCAAACTGGCGACAGATCACGCCGAAACCCCGATGGTTGCCCGCACATATGGTCAATCTGCAACGCTGACCAGCTTTGGGGCAACAGTCGCATCATGGGGACATCCCCTGATTGATTTGCTGGATGAGATGGAAAATCTACGCGCCACCACGCTGTGGGTATCCCTTTCGGGTGCGGCTGGCACAGCCTCGGTTTTAGGGAGTGATCCAACGGAACTTCGCGCTAAATTAGCCGCTGCATTGGGTTTGCAGGATCCAAAACGCAACTGGCACAACGATCGCAGTCCAATCCAACGCATTTCCGCGTGGCAAACGCGATTGAACCAAGCCTTGGGCAAATTTGCCCAAGACATTTTGATACATTCCCAAAGCACCCTAAAAACTGTGCAAATGGGCGCGACAGGTGGATCATCGACCATGCCACAAAAGGAAAATCCGGTTCAGGCCTCAGCCATCGTTGCATTGGCCAACCAAGCGGTCGGTTTACAAACCACCCTGACACTTGCCGCCCAACACAAAGAAGCACGTGATGGCGCGTCATGGTTTAGCGAATGGCTGGCCCTGCCCCAACTGTGTCTGGGCGCAATGGCGGCCCTGACGATTGCAAATGCTCTCGCCGCCGCAGTTTCGCCAAATGAAGCAGCGCTTTCAGCACAGATCACAGCCTCAAACGAACTGATACATGCCGAGGCGCTAAGTTTTGAATTGGCCAAAACGATGCCCCGCCCTGAGGCGCAAGCCGCCGTCAAACACTTGTGTCAAGAAGCGTTTGCCACAGACATAAATTTGATCGCCTTGGCAAAAACACGGTATCCATCCATCGATACCACCCAGTTTGGCAGCGCACATCAAATGGGTACCGCACCAGAGCAGGCGCATGCCTTTGCAGCACGGGCCAAAAAGGCAGAGCCAACGTGAGCAAATCAAAAATCAACTTTCGAGTTATCATCATCTTGATGACCGTTCTGCTTGATTCAATGGGGATTGGCATCATGATCCCTGTGATGCCCGAATTGTTCAAATCAGTTTTACCCAATTCCACAACCGCAGATGTATCGGTTTGGGCCGGTGCATTGGCATCGATCTTTGCACTGATGCAATTTCTGTTTGGCCCCCTTCTGGGCACTCTGTCTGATCGGGTGGGACGCAAACCTGTGATCCTGATCTCTTTAAGCGTGATGGTGGGGTATTATTTGATCATGGCTATGGCACAGTCCGTTTGGTTGTTACTGATAGGACGAATTGTGGGCGGGATTACCGCGGCGACACATGCAACTGCCTCGGCCTATATCGCCGATATTTCCACATCCGAAGAAAAGGCCGCGCGCTTTGGGCTTGTAGGGGCGGCCTTTGGGATGGGGTTTGTTTTGGGGCCTGTTCTAGGCGGCCTCTTGGGGGAATTCGGTCCCCGCGCGCCGTTTTACGCGGCCGCAGCATTGGCAGCGCTAAATGCCCTATCCTGTACGATTTGGCTGCACGAAAGTGTGACGAATGATATCCGTCAAAGCTTTGATTGGCGCCGCGCCAATCCCTTTGGCGCGTTTCAGGCGCTGGCAAAATTGGGAGGATTGCGGGACATGTTTATCGTCTTTCTACTTTATTCCATTGGAACCGCAATTTATGCTGCCATCTGGCCCTTTTTCACAGAGGTGCGCTTTGACTGGTCACCGGGAATGATCGGAATATCTCTGACCATCTACGGCGTTTGTTTTGCGATTGTTCAGGGGGCATTGGTAAAGCCTTTTATCGCCCGTTTTGGTGAACGCCGCACATTGATTTATGGACTAGTGATTGAGGTCGTATCACTTTGGCTGATCTCGATAATGACCAATGGTATTATCCTGCTGATAATGATCCCATTTGCGGCCCTTGGAGTGATTGCTCAACCCCCACTGCAGGCGTGGATGTCGCGTGCTGCGGGGGACAAAAATCAGGGTGCTTTGCAGGGCGTTATTAGCAGTTTGAATGCCTTAGCGATGATGATGACCCCGATCACGATGACCAGCATCTTTTATGCCTTCAGCAAAAATGGCAGTGCGTTTTATTTCCCGGGCATGCCCTTTTTCATCTCAGGTATTTTGGTATTAATCGCGCTCTTGGTGTTCTTTCGCATCCCTTCGCAAAAATAATGCCGCGTAACGGCCATCAATGACGATTTCGGGCTTGCGTCTGAGCCTGTCTGTTCCAAACTGATAAAAAATTAGAAAGGACAAAAGATGAGCCGCATCAGTGCCGCCGTATGCCACGAATTTGGCAAACCCCTGAGTGTCGAGGATATAGATCTACGCCCACCTGAAAATGACGAAATCGAAGTCACCTTGGGTGCTGTCGCGATTTGCCATTCAGATATTTCCTTTGCAAATGGGGATTGGGGTGGTTTTCTGCCTGCGGTTTATGGACACGAGGCCGCGGGTCGAGTGACAGCCCTGGGGAATAATGTGCGCGGCCTTAATATTGGTGATCATGTTGTTGTAACGCTGATCCGCGCATGTGGACATTGTTCAAACTGTTCAGGGGGCGCGCCAACCATTTGCGAAACCCCTGTTGATGGCGTTGAAGGGCCGATCAAAACAGCGGATGGCGCACCCCTGATGCAGGCCATGGCCTGTGGGGCATTTGCGGAAAAGGTGGTTGTAGCCCAGTCACAAGTTGTAAAAATTCCTGAAAGCGTCCCTTTTGCCTCGGCCTCTCTTTTGGCCTGTGGCGTAATCACAGGCGTCGGTGCGGTTGTGAACGCCGCACAGTTGCGTCCCGGACAGGACGTTGTCGTGATCGGCGCAGGGGGTGTTGGCCTAAACGCAATTCAGGGCGCGCGTATCGCAGGCGCACGACGCATCGTCGCCGTGGATATGAGCGAAGAGAAATTGGAAATCGCCAAGGAATTTGGGGCAACGGATGGTGTCTTGGCAACTGGTGACGCCCCATGGCGCGCGGCGAAAAAGGCGATGGGACGTGGTGCGGATGCAGTCTTCGTCACAGTTGGTATTAGTGCTGTTTATGATCAGGCCCCCCGCTATTTGGGTTATGGGGGCAAAGTTGTCATGGTCGGCATGCCAAAATCGGGTGAAAGTTCAACATATGAACCCGTGATGATGGCGGCCGTGTCCCAGGGCATGATTGGATCAAAAATGGGCGATGTGGTAATCCAACGCGATATTCCATGGATGGTCGATATGTACCAACAAGACCGCCTGAAATTGGATGAATTGGTGTCGGGCCGTTGGCGTTTGGATCAAATCAACGAGGCGATCGAAGACACAAAATCAGGATCGGCCAAGCGCAACATCATTGAATTTGACATCTAAAGGAAGCATTTCATGCGTCTAACGGATCTGGATATTATCGTCACCGCCCCCCCTGCACCGGGATGGGGTGGACAGTATTGGATATTGGTGAAACTGACCACGGACACTGGCATCACGGGTTGGGGCGAATGCTATGCCTCTTCTATCGGGCCAGAGGCGATGCGTGTCGTCATCACAGATGTCTTTTCCCGCTATTTCCTGAACGAAAATCCAGAAAACGTGGAACGCATGTTTCGTCGCACGTTTTCATCAGGCTTTACGCAGCGCCCTGACTTAACGGTCATGGGGGCATTTTCCGGTTTAGAAATCGCCTGCTGGGACATTCTGGGCAAGGATCGGGATCGTCCTGTTTGGGCCTTGCTGGGCGGGATGATGAATGAACGTGTGCGCGCCTATAGCTATCTTTATCCGATGGCGCATCACGATATATCTCGATTTTGGACGAATGCCGAGTGGAACGCAGAAAGCGCTGCCGATTTGATTGCGCGCGGGTATACAGCGATCAAGGTCGATCCTGCAGGACCCTATACCATGCGCGGCGGCCATCACCCTGCCCTCAGCGATATCTCCATGTCGGTCGAATTTTGCGCCGCGATCCGCGCCGCCGTTGGGGACAGAGCCGATATTCTGTTCGGCACCCATGGTCAGTTTAATACCGATGGTGCCATTCGGTTGGGCAAGGCGATCGAACCCTACAATCCCCTCTGGTATGAAGAACCAATTCCCCCTGACAACCTATTGGAATTCACGAATGTTGCACGCGCCGTGAACATCCCGATTGCCACAGGTGAACGCATGACAACCAAGGCGGAATTTGGAACAATTCTGCGCACGGGCGGTGCATCAATCCTGCAGCCTGCCTTGGGGCGCGCAGGTGGCATTTGGGAGATGAAGAAAACTGCAGCGATTGCCGAAATCTTTAACGCGCAAATGGCACCGCACCTTTATGCAGGGCCCATTGAATGGGCTGCTAATGTGCATTTGGCGGTGTCCATTCCCAACCTTTTGATCGCAGAAACCATTGAAACCCCGTTTCATGACCAATTGATCAAGGGCAGCATTCGTTTGGACAACGGATATATACCCGCCCCCACGGCCCCAGGTTTAGGGATTGATGTGGACGAGGATTTGGCCCGCGCCCATCCGTTTACAGGCACAGGCCTGCACCTGATGATGCAGGACGATCCATGCGATTACCAAAACGGCAATGCGTTTCAAGGGGGCGCACCGATAAAGAATTGATCTCAAAAAGTGAATATGTCATGGTGCGCCCAAAATTTATCACAGGCGTAACATGGCAATCGATTTAAAATCCCCCCCAAAAGAGATGGAAACAAACGCAGCACTTGCAGCGAATTTCCTGAAAACGATGGCGCATGAGGGGCGTTTGATGATCCTATGCCACTTGGGATCGGGCGAAAAATCCGTAAGCGAACTGGAAGACATCCTGAACTGTCGCCAAGCTGCTGTAAGCCAGATGTTGGCCCGCCTGCGCGAGGATGGCATGGTTGACACACGCCGTGACGGGAAAACCATTTACTATTCATTGGCAAACAATAATACCGCACAACTTATTCAATTGCTTTACAATATGTTTTGCGGCCCAGACGCGAAACAGCAGTAACCGTCTTTGACAGTGTTGGTAGATCACGCGCGGATCAATCCGCACATGATCTCATTGCATAAAGTGGGTTATGCGCGTTCCCACGGATTGATAAAGGCACCCAGCACGCCGCCGATGGCCGCGTCATCTGCCCCGCCTGACACTTGTGCAACAAGGCCGCGCTTTTTATCGTCCATCACAGACATAACGGACGCATCAACTCCCGCATCTGCAAGTGCCGCGTTGTAGATGCGTGTGATCGCGCTTTTGCGCAGATCGGGCTTGAACACTTTACCAACGGCGGTTTTAGGGAGTTCTGGCAAAATCTCCACATGTTTTGGGTGGGCTGCGCGCTCAGAGACATTCTCAAGACAGAATTCTATCAACTCTGCCTCGGTGACCTTGGCCCCTGCGACCAATTCTACATACGCACATGGAATTTCACCCGCGTGGGCATCTGGCTGACCAATCGCACCGGCAAAGGCGACGGCGTCATGACCCAACAGCGCTTCTTCGATCAGGGCGGGATCAATGTTGTGACCACCACGAATAATCAAATCCTTGGCACGGCCTGTGATCCACAGATATTTATCCGCATCTTTACGACCCAAATCGCCCGTACGCAGATAGACATCGTTATAATACAGATCTTTGTTTTTGTCGGCCTCTGTATAGGTGCCGCCCGGACGCACGCCCGGATTTGCGATACAGATTTCGCCAACCTCATCCACACCACATTCCACCATTTCACCGTCCACGGCTTTGATGACTTTGACATCTGTGTATGGGAAATTTAGACCGACAGAGCCAACCTTTTTCTCACCATCAACAGGATTACAAGACACCAAACAGGTTGCCTCGGTCAGGCCATAGCCCTCAACAATTGTAACGCCTGTTGCCTCTTCAAAGCGGCGGAAAAGTTCCAGCGGGAGTGGGGCAGACCCAGAGAAAGATGTTTTTACGGTAGAAATATCCGCGTCTACAGGACGCTGCATCAATGCAGAAATCGCCGTTGGCACGGTAATCACAAATGTGATGCCCCAGCGTTCTATCAACTTCCAGAAATTATCAAAGACCCCATCCCCACGATAGCCCGCAGGCGTTGGGAAATGCACATGCGCCCCAGATGACACCATGGCCATCAAAATCACATGCACCGCAAAGACGTGGAATAAGGGCAAAGGGCAGATCACTGCATCCTCTTCAGTGAACAGCAATGTGTCCCCGAGCCAACCATTATAAATCATGCCTGAATAGGTGTGCTGTGCAACCTTTGGCATGCCCGTAGTACCGCCTGTGTGGAAATAGGCTGCAACACGATCTTCGCAAACATCCTCGAAATCTAAGGTCGTGTTTTGTTGCGCCATTAGTGTGTTAAAGTCATAGATTTTCGCCTGATGGGACACAGGGTTTTTTGGGCGGATCAGTGGAACAATCACTGATTTCGGGAATGTCAGATAGCGCAATAGATCAACTTCTATCACCGCTTTTACATTTGGGGCCGCGGCCACGGCCGCTGCCGCCTTTTGTGGGATATCGGTTTTTGGAAACGCCTTAAGCGTGACAACTACTTTGGCATTTGTTTCGCGCAAAATGGCGGCAATCTGATCTGTATCCAGAAGCGGATTGATCGGATTCACAATCCCTGCAATCGCGCCCCCTATAACAGATAAGACCGTTTCCGTCGCATTCGGCAAGATATACGCGACTACATCATTTGGCCCGACGCCCAACGCTCGAAACATATTCGCCGTTTGCGTGGTTTTTTGATGCAACTCGTCCCAAGAAAGCGTTTCCGCCTTATCCTTGGGTCCTGATGTCAACTGATAGCTGACCGCACGACGCGATCCAAAATTATTCTTGGTCCGCGTTAACAGCTGATAAAGCGTGACTGGCACATCGCGTTCCGCCCATGTGCATTCATCTTCTAAGGCCCGTGTGTCTTCTACTGACGCCCACTGCATTTGGCCATTCCTCCCTGTTTTTTAGCTTTGTACCATGATGTAGGAAGGGGTGGAAAATCAAGTCATATTTAAGTCGCCGTAAGGTTAACTTGGGTCAAATCCTGCAGTAAATTGTAACTTGGCCAAACGGGCATAAAGACCCTGCTCCGCAATAAGGCTATCGTGCGTGCCGTGGGCAACGATTTTACCTTGATCCATGACCAGAATACGATCCGCTTTTTTCACGGTCGCCAAACGGTGCGCAATGACTAATGTTGTACGATCTGCGGAGAGGTTCTCAACAGCCGCCTGAACCAAGCGTTCGCTTTCTGCATCCAAAGCGCTTGTTGCCTCATCCAGCAGGAGGATGGGGGCGTCACGCAGGATCGCACGCGCGATGGCGATGCGTTGTTTTTGGCCCCCTGACAACATCACACCGCGTTCGCCAACATAGGTGTCGTACCCATCAGGCAAGGCCGAGATGAAATCATGTGCAGCTGCGGCCTCGGCCGCGGCGATCACATCCTCGTCACTGGCCTCTGGACGGCCAAAGCGGATGTTTTCCATGGCAGACAGGGCAAAAATCGCCGCATCCTGCGGAACCAGGGCGATGTGTTTGCGAAAATCATGACGCGCCATGTCGCGCAAATTGACGCCATCAATTGTGATGCCCCCAATCTCTGGATCATAAAAGCGCAACAGCATTTGCATAATGGTGGATTTCCCGGCACCAGAGGGCCCCACAATTGCAACAGTCTCCCCTGCAGCCACCTGAAACGCGACCTCATCAAGCGCGACGATATTTGGACGCTGCGGATAATGAAACGTTACGGCGTCAAATGTGATTGCACCAGAAACGCGCGTAGGTAGAGATTTGGGCGCTGTGGGGTCTTGAACTGCATCCTCGATCGCGAGCAATTCAACCAAACGTTCCGTTGCCCCTGCCGCGCGCTGTAACTCGCCCCAAATTTCTGAGAGGGCAGCAACACCACCCGCCACCATAATGGAATAAATCAAAAATTGCACCAATGTGCCTGCAGTCATTTGATCAGTACGCACATCATTAGCACCAATCCATAAAACACCCACAACACCCGCAAAAACTAAAAAGATTACGATTGCCGTCATCCAGGCGCGTGCGAAGATCCGACGACGCGCTACAACAAAGCTTTTCTCAGATACAACGTCAAAGGATTTGCGCGTCAACGCCTCATGCGTAAAGGCCTGAACAGTTTGCACAGCACCTAAGTATTCAGCGGCATTGCCCGAACTATTCGCGATCCAGTCTTGATTTTCTTTGCTCAGCTTTCGCAGGCGCCGCCCCAACGTTAGGATTGGAATAATGACTGCGGGCACGATTAACAGAACCAACCCCGTCAGTTTTGCCGAGGTTAGCAGCATCATCACTAACCCACCGACAAAGATCAGTAAATTGCGCAGCGCAATAGAGACGGATGATCCAATCACGGACAGGATCAGCGTGGTGTCCGTTGTAATTCGGCTAAGAACCTCGCCAGTCAGGATGGTTTCATAAAAACTTGGTCCCATTCCGATCACACGTCCAAACACAGCCTTACGGATATCCGTAACCACTCGTTCGCCCAAACGCGTAACCAGAGAATAGCGCACCGCTGTTCCCAGCGCCAACAAGGCCGCAATTGCGATAGCCGCGCCAAAGTACTGATCCAGCAATCCAACTTGTTCCACATTAAAGGTGTCGATCACGCGGCGCACAGCCAAGGGAAAGACCAGCGATATCGAAGCCGTCAGAACCAAAGCAAGCAATGCCGCAATCATAAGGCCACGATATGGCCGCAAAAACGGCCATAACGCGCGCAAGTTAGAAAGATTTTTAGATGTCGCGCGTTCGGCGTTATCGCTCATGTATGCTCCGTTAATTTATGCGGCCCTTAAACGCGAACACACCTACAAGGTCAAGCGAAGCCTTCACGATCGCGTCGACGTGCACAGACCCTACGTCATAAACAACACATGCTTACAGATCAGTTGGTTACACGATAAAGGGGAAAATCCTTGGAGCGGGTAGCGGGTTCCAAACTAGTATGTAGTACAATAACTTACGCGAATTTTTATTAATATAAGTCAGATGGTTATTGATAAAGTGGTGCTTATTGGTATCTATCAGTATGTATAAATTACATACCTAAGTGTAACGTCAAGTGTAACGTCTTATGCTCAGAACTGATTTGCAAATACGTAAATGGAAGCCAGCCAGTAGCGGTGAAAGAAAGGCGTGCGGCGAAAGCCTGTATATTCGAGGCTGGAACGATGGCACCAAATCATTTGAGCTTAGAGCGCAAAAGCAGTTCGTAACTCTTGGACACTATCCCGCATTAAATTTATCTACTGCCCGCCACCTGACCATTACCAGCAGAAGTTTATTGAAAGATGGAGTAATACCCATCGAAAAACTCAAACTTCTAATGCCTCGTGTCCAGTCCAGCGACGAGTTAGTCGACTTAGCAAAACGTACTAAGGGTACGTACCATATTGGTGATATTCCTACGTTCGATACTCTGTTCCATCAATGGCACGAAACCTTGAATAAAACAGGAAAGTTCACCCACCCCGCTTCACTCAGAAGACCCATTTCACAGTATAAAAATCATGCAAAAGAGCACATTGGACACTTGCCCATAGATCAAATTTCGCGGTCGCATATCAAAGCGTTTCTACAGCCGCTGTTCCTATCTAGGCCCGTGACTGCGAAGAGCCTATTAGAATACATCCGAAGAGTTCTGCAAATCGCGTTCGATGACGAGCTGATAGAACAAAACCCCTGCCCGAGCTTGAAATCATTCACAGAAAAAGAGCGTGACGTGATACCTCACGCCTCAATTCATTGGGAAAAGCTACCGTGGCTCTGGAAGCAAATAGACAGCCTTAACGCGAATGCTGCCGTAAAAACAGCTATGCAGCTAACAATCATAAGCATTCACCGAGCTTCTGTAGTCGCTAACATGCGTGTAGACCAATATGATCCAGAGACAGGCCTTTGGTTGATCCCCAAAAAGGCTCGAGGGCAAAGTGGTGCAGGTCATATGAAAAGCAAAAGAGAATTTGCATTCATAGTTCCTAAGAGCTTCCGAACGAAATTGAATGCGATCCTTCTGACGCGAAAATCCAGCGGATTTATGTTTTCAATTGATGGAAGAAAACCTATCACACCAGAGACGTTAAGAAAAAATTTCAAAAAATTTGACGGCATTACAACTCACGGATTTCGAAATACGTTCAAAGTTTGGGCTAAAGAACACCTAATAGATGATTTTTTAGCAGATCGTTACGCGGATCACAGCCTAAATGGATTAGACAAAGCATACCGACGAACAGACATGCTTGAATTACGCATCGAATTAGCAGAGCGCTACCTAGCTTTTATAGAGGGTAATCATGAGTAACGAACCAGTTCCAACGCAAAAAGACCTAGATTTACATGAGAAGCTTTCGTGGGTTGAGGAATGGGAGATGCTGGGTAACCGTAAAGAAACATTGATCAGGTGGCTACGAACCAGACCACAAGATGCGCCCACACTCATACAACCGATTATTGAGTTTCTCGAAAGCTCACCGAAGGTCAAACTAGCACAAGGCACCATCCCCCTGAGACAAGAGCTGATAGATGAAATTACCCGCATCTTCCATACAGGAGAATTTGATCCATTCAGTGGCGTGCACGGAAATTGGCATGAGCTAAGTTATAAGCAAAAAATATATGAAATTCATAAACGCTTTCCCAACTTTTCAGAAAGTAATCTGGGGAAGATCATTTCAGAAAACAGTGAAAAATAAGCACTTACATTAACTTTAAAAAAGGTAACTAATAATATGTTTTAATTAGTTATTATCTGTTTATATTAGATTGGGATTTTCGACATTAGTAGGAAAAGGACAAGTCGATGCCCGAAGTTTGGTTAACTGCAAAGTCAGTTGGATTACGCTATGACGTCAACGAGAAATGGGTTTGGAGGCAACAAAAGCGCGATCCAAAATTTCCTCAGGGCGTTCGTTTTTCGAATGGCACGACCAGATGGTCTGCAAAGCGCCTAGATGAGTATGATCGTCAAAAAGCTGGGGTAGCGACAGATGAGTAAATTGCGCAATACCCCCCCGCCTCCCTGCAATGGTGTGAGGGGACCTAATATAAATACTGGGTCACATTGCGAAAGTAGCGAGCATTACAACGGTGTTCTTGCAGAGCTTGACGAAAGATGGCGCCTAATTGTTTGTGGAAAAAACCACCAAGTGATCTTACAGCGTCGTGAGGGTCTCCATGGAGGCGCATGGCGCGGCTACAAGTACTTCCGCACCCAAAATGCACTTCTGAAAGTCTGTGGAAGGTTAGGATTAATCTCTAGGGCTAATGCGGCACTGATTGAGGGCGTACTGCCTGATAAATTAACTGGAGGATCGCAAAATGGTTGATTTTCCACTCACACCAAAAGCACGTCGTTGTGGTAATGGCTATATTGATGTTTGTCCTGCCCATGAAGATAGAACGCCCTCCTTGAGCATAAGCGAGACGAAGGATGGGAAACTGCTTCTGCATTGTTTTGCAGGGTGTGGATTTGAAGATATCATTAGCGCTGCTGGGCTGGCTAATCAAAAGGTAAGCATTTCCAAAAAATTTGAGGGTAGTACCCATAGTGTTAACAGCACTGTCGATCGTATCAATCATGCAATCTCTATTTGGAATACTACTCAGCCAATCGAAGGAAGTATCGCAGAAACCTATCTAAAGTCGCGCTGGCTGCAAACTTGGTCCAGCGACATGCGGTTTCATCCAACCCTATATTTTGCAGATGACCGCACAGAACGTCCAAGACTCGTTTGCGCAGTACGCCGCGAAGGGAAAATGATTGGGATACACCGCACGTTTCTCACAGATAATGGCGAGAAGTTAGGCAAAAAAATGCTTGGCCCATGTGGTGGTGGTTCCGTTTATGTCGGCGGCGATGGCGAGGTCACTGCAGTTGCTGAGGGCATAGAAAACGCTCTCTCCGTACGCATTATGAGCGGCGATCATCGAGCACGCTATTTTGCTGCGCTTTCAGCAACAGGCATGAGCAAACTAAAGCTGCCCGAAGATCGAGGTCAGCTGATGATTTTCGCAGACGGCGATAAAACAGGCATGACCGCCGCGTATGAATTAGGTGAACGCGCATCGCTTCAAGGCTGGAACGCAAATACGATGATCCCGCCAAAGGATCGTGATTGGAATGATGAATTGATCGCTGGATTGGTAGGGTCAACATGATGATTTGGGATAATGCATTGCCTATCGAAGACCCACGCGTGGCCCAACTGCGCAGCGCAGCGCTTTATGCTGGTGAAGTACATTTCGATCGTAAGGCTGATTACTTAGTTAAAGGCTGGCTAAGCTCAGAGGCAGTTTCCGTGGTTTATGGAGATAGCAACTGCGGTAAATCCTTCTTTGGCCTTGATATGAGCGCGCATGTAGCCTCTGGGCAGCCATGGATGGGACATAACGTCAGAAAAGGAAATGTTCTGTATTTGGCCTGTGAAGGCGGCGTGAAGAGCTATGGTCCGCGCATAGAGGCCATTAGAAACGCCAAATGCGATCTGTACGGCGAAGGTATGGCAGACCATTTTCTGCTTCTGCCAACTCCAGTCGATTTACACGGGGACAAAGACGTTGATGCAATATCTGCAGCATTGCCAGATTTGGATTTTTCACTGATCGCGGTTGACACTTTAGCAATGTCAATGGGTGGTGGATCAGAGAACGATAGCAGTGATATGGGCCAGTATATCTTGAATATTTTTGCTCTGAAGGCGTACTACAATTGCCATGTGATGATCATTCACCACTCAGGTAAAGATAAGAGTAAGGGGTCACGCGGTCATAGCTCTTTGAGAGCTGCTGTGGATACTGAGATCAAAGTGAATGTCGAGGGCAGCTTTCGTACGGCTGCCTGCACAAAGCAACGCGATATGGAGAATGGCAAGCAAGTCGCATTCACCCTGCGCGGGGTTGATCTTGGTTTGGACGATGAAAATGATCCCATCACAAGCTGCGTTGTCGAGCGTGCAAATGTGGATTTGGCGTCATTGAAAAAATCAAAGCCCCTGAAGGGTAACATGCGCGTGGCAAAACAAGCACTGGATGCGGCAATCGCCAAGCATGGTCGTAAGATGGCGGACACAGAAAACTATCCAGCTAGTCGCAGTGTGGTCTCTGTTGATATTTGGCGTGCTGAATTTCTTAAAATGCGGATTGAAAGCGGCGTTAAAGAACCATCCATCAAGAAAGACTTTGGTCGTCAGGTTGAAGCTCTAGAGGCAAATAACCTCGTAGGCTGTTATTCTGATATGGTTTGGTTTGTCCACAATGGGGACAGACAAGACATTTGATAGACATGTCTGACTTGTCTCGCGGGACATTCGCAGATGGACAGACATGGACACACCCCTAAAGGGTGTCCTGTTGTCCAACGT
>Ga0181606_10000643_pt1 | contig 29053 bp, 34 predicted proteins | sample 041ome_10_FD_132994 | JGI IMG/M metagenome (GOLD analysis project Ga0181606, IMG submission 132994) | Coastal salt marsh microbial communities from the Groves Creek Marsh, Skidaway Island, Georgia - 041412US metaG (megahit assembly) | ecosystem: Environmental > Aquatic > Marine > Intertidal... | reverse complement strand
GCACCTGTGGCTCCTCGTGCATATTTCGCCCGATGCCATGCCCGACGAAGTTCTCCACCACCGAGAATCCGTGGTCGCGAACATACTTTGCCATCTCCGTAGCCACATCGCTCCAACGGCTCCGCTGCCCCATCAGCTCAATCGCCAAGTTGAGCACACCTGAGGTGCAGTCCAGCAGTTTCTGGACCTCGTCATCAATCCTGCCAACTGGGTAGGTCACCGCGGAATCTCCACACCAGCCGCCCACGCGAGCTCCGGTATCGACGCTGACGACATCCCCCTCCTGAAGGACCCGTGACGATGGAATCCCGTGCACGACTTCGTCATTGACGGACATGCAGCACACCGAAGGAAATGCAGGCTTTCCCGGACTGGGATGAGGCACACCCTTAAACAGCGGCTCGGCCCCTTGCTTGACATAAAACTCTTCGATCTGCCGATCGAGGTCCTCGGTGGTGACCCCGGGCCGCACTAAAGACCTGGCTAACTGATGGGCTGCCCAGACAACCAGACCTGCGCGACGCATGGCCGCGATTTCCCTGGGGCTACGAAGATTCACCACGTGCGTTGACTCGACTCTCGTTTGTCAGGGGAAAACTGAGTGTGCGGCCGTTCGCCGCGGGGGACAAGTATACCACTGCCAAGCCTCGGCAGCCCGGCCTCGACACCAGAACGCTATCAGCAGAATGAAACACCAAGGTGACCCACGACATGCCTCCAGGCCCCCACCCTGGAGGCCGTGTCGCTCACGCGGAATCATCCTCTGGCTCATCATGGCGAGCCACAAAATCCTCAACAGCCTCACAGACCCTAGAAAAAATCTCCTCGGCCGAACCAAGGCCATCAATGCTTTTGAGTTTTCCCTGCCTTGCGTAGTAGTCGAGCAGCGGAGCGGTCTGTCGTTGATAACTCTCGATCCGCTTGGAAAAGATCTCCGGATCATCATCCTCCCGCTTCCGCAGGAGCATCCGGCGGACAAGCTCGTCGCGTGGCACAGCGAGTTCGATGACACCATCGAGCGTCATCGCCTGCCGCTCCAGAAACTCATCCAATGTCGCAGCCTGCCGAAGCGTTCGTGGAAAGCCGTCAAGCAGGCAGCCAGCGCGGCAGTCAGGTCGCATCAATCGCTGACTGACCATCCCAACGATCAACTCATCGGGAACAAGCTGGCCGCTCTCCATGTAACTCGCGGCCTGCTGCCCCTCACGAGTCCCCCCAGAGACGGCCTGTCTCAGCATTTCACCTGTGGAGAGATGCGGGACGTCCAGGTACTCCAAGAGCCTTTGGCACTGTGTGCCTTTGCCGGCTCCCGGTGGCCCGATAAGGACAATCCGCATGAGTGATGGACCGCGCGACCGGCGAGATCACCGGCGGCTCGACAAGGAGGTGGACGAACGCTGACGGTGAGCTGAGCACTCCGATGACGTGCTGCCGGCATCAGCCGGCAAGACCGCTGATCAAGACTTCTCGAGCAGCCCGCTGTAGTTACGCATCACGAGATGACTGTCAATCTTCTGCACGAGGTCAAAGGCCACGCTCACCGCAATGAGCAACCCAGTCCCACCATAGAAACTCGCAATCTGTGCTGGAATCCCCAAGGCACCGGCCACGATCGTCGGAATGATCGCCACCAACGCCAGGAATCCAGCGCCGACGTAGGTGATCCGCTCCATGACCCGTTCCAGGTAGTCCGCAGTCCGCTTACCGGGACGGTATCCAGGAATAAAGGTCCCAAAGTTCTTCAGGTTGTCAGCAATATCCTTCGGGTTGAAGGTGATCGCCGTCCAGAAGTAGCAGAAGAAGTAGATCAGGAGCACATAGAGCAGGTTGTAGATAAACGACTGCCCTCGCGTGAACGAATCGTGCAACGACCCCAGGATCGCACTCCCTGGGCTGGCATTGTGCAGATACTGGAACAGCATCTGCGGAAACAGGAGCAGCGAACTGGCGAAAATGATCGGCATGACGCCGGCCTGATTCACTCGCAATGGCAGATACTGACGCGTCCCACCGTAGACGCGACGTCCACGCACATGCTTGGCACTCTGCGTTGGAATCCGTCGCTGCCCTTGAGTCATGAACACGACACCCGCCACCACGCCGACGAACAACGCCGCCAGCACAATCAGCGTCTCAACTCCCATCTTTCCACCACCGCCACCGAGTTCCCAACTGGTGTCGCTGGTCAGTTCCACAAGAGCACTCGGCATGGCGGCAAGAATGCCTGCCATGATGAGCAGACTGATGCCGTTCCCGATACCAAACTCGTCGATCTGCTCACCGAGCCACATCAAGAAGATGGTCCCGGCAGTCATCGTCATTACCGCCACGAACTGCCACATCAACGGCAGCCGACCATCCACCAAGAATGCGGAATCGATCAACGGCATTTCACCGATGCGAGTCGACGCTAAGAAGGCGACATACGCCCAGCTTTGGACCAGGCAGATCACCACGGTCGCATAGCGGGTGTACTCGTTAATCTTCTTGCGGCCGCTCTCGCCTTCCTTCTGGAGACGCTCCAGAGGTGGCCAGACCGTTCCCAGCAGCTGGAAAATGATGGATGCCGAAATGTACGGCATGATCCCCAGGCCGAAGATCGTTGCCTGCGAGAGCTGGCTCGCCGAGAAAACCGCAACCGTCTTCAGCAGGTCACCAAGACCGCCTGCCTCCTCGGCAAAGGCTGTCATTGCCTGAGGATCGACGATCGGAAGCGGAACCTGCCAGCCGACGCGGTAGATCGCAAGCAATCCCAGGGTCAGCAGAATCTTCTGCCGAAGTTCAGGGATCGTAAAAATGATGCGGAGTTTCTCAAGCACCAGTCCGCTTCCTCCTGAGGCGTAGGGGCAACCCGCGGCGGTCGCCGCATGGGCCGGTCATCTCAGACCGGTCTTCCAGGGACCGATACCCTACTCCGCGGCCGCTGTTTTCTGCGATGGCTTTTTCTGACCTTTGACCACGGCTGCCGGTCCTGGGAGGTCCGTCACCGTGCCGCCGGCTGCCAGAATCTTTTCCCGTGCCTGACGGCTCATCCGATGGGCTGAAACCTTGAGGGCATGCGGAACATCCCCCTGCCCGAGCACCTTCAGTTCGTCCCAGACGCCACGAGCGAGCCCAGCCGCCTTGAGCGTCTCAGGGGTCACTTCGGCTCCAGCGGGGAACGCCTTCGCGATCTCGCCGACGTTCACCGCGAACACCGTGCGAGCAAATCGATTGTGGAAACCACGTTTCGGAATCTGCCGAATGATCGGCATCCGAGCGCCTTCAAATATCGCCGACGCTGACCAGCCTGCGAGCTGCCCTTGGCCCTTGTGACCACGTCCAGATGTCTTGCCACGACCAGATCCCGGACCACGGCCGACCCGCAGCCGCTTACGGTTCTTGTGAATCCCTTTGTTGACATCGTCGAGACGCATGGCACAGAGTCCTTCGCTATTTGAACGAAACGTGTTGGTGGCGAGCAGCAGGCTGTCTCAAAAACGAAACGCCATCCACTCCGCTGCCGGCAGCGGTCCCTGCCGTCCTAAATGGTTAACTGAGGGTGACGCCGCGAAGCCGCTCAACCTCATCGCGTGTCCGCAACTGACGCAGAGCGTCGATCGCAGCCTTCACGAGATTCAGTGGGTTTGTTGAGCCTTGGGCCTTGGTCAGCACGTCCTGAATACCTGCCGACTCGCAGACCGCACGCACCGAAGCGCCGGCGATCACGCCAGTACCAGGGTTGGCCGGGAGCATGATCACTCGGCTGGTGCCGCTAACACCCACGACCCGATGCGGAATGGTACCACCGGCGAGTGGCACCTCGACGAGGTTCTTCATCCCGTCCTTGATGCCCTTCTCAACAGCTGGCGGCACCTCATTGGCCTTGCCATAGCCCCACCCCACCTTGCCCTGGCCGTTTCCGACCACGACGAGACCGGCAAAGCTAAAACGGCGGCCGCCCTTCACCACAGCGGCACACCGCCGGACCTTGACGACACGCTCGCTGAACTCGCCGCTTCGCTGCTCTCTGCCTGACGACATGTTCCCTTGCTTCCTCGATGAAAAATGGTCTGTTTCGGGGCCCGTTCTGGCCTACGTGGTTACCGTGAGACGCCTTTAGAACTCGAGTCCCGCAGCGCGGGCCGCATCTGCGAGGGCAGCGACTCGCCCGTGATAGCGGAAGCTGCCGCGGTCAAAGCAGACCTGCTTGACGCCAGCGGCCTGAGCTCGCTCTGCAACAGCCTTGCCAATCGCCTCGGCCGCGGTGCGGTTACCTCCAAAGCCAAACTGATCACGCAGCGACTTGTCCGCAGTGCTCGCCGAGGCAACCGTGCGGCCACTGGTGTCGTCGACAATCTGTGCATAGATGTGCTTGTGGGAGCGAAACACCGTCAGCCGAGGACGCTCGGCAGTGCCGTTGAGACGCTTCCGCACGCGAAAGCGACGTCGATTCCGCTGGCGAAGGTTCGTTCTTGCGTGGTCCATTGCTCTTCTTCCCGTATTCCGTCGTGCTGTCTGTGTGTGCTTGTTGCTGTGTGTGCTTGTTACTGCGTGCTTGGTGTCGGCTCTCGAGCAGCCGAGGCTTCTAAGCTGGTGCGAACTGTGGCTTCAGATCCGCCCTGTTCGCTGAACTGCCAGCGTGCCTTCCTACGTTACTTGGTGACTGCCTTACCTGCCTTACGCCGCACCTGCTCGTTCTCGTACCGAATGCCCTTCCCCTTATAGGGCTCGGGCTTCCGCAGGGCACGCACCTCGGCCGCGAACTGGCCAACCTGCTGCTTGTCGATGCCTTTGATCGAAATGTGCGTTTGATCGGGGCAGGTCACCGTCAGACCTGTCGGAATCGGCACCTGCAACTCGTTGGCAAAGCCAACACGCAGCTGCAAAACGGCATTCTGGACAGCGGCGATGTAACCGACCCCCACCACCTCAAGCCGTTTCTCGTACCCCTTCTCAACACCCTCAACCATATTCGCAATCAGTGCCCGGGTGAGACCGTGCACACTCCGCGAGATCCGCGTGTCGTCCTGCCGTGTGACCCGAACTTCAGCGTCCTCAACCTCAACGCGGACATTCGGATGCGGGCGCAGCTCAAGCTTCCCAAGCGGACCTTCAACACGAAAGTCGCCATTCTCGAGCGACGCCTTCACGCCCTTGGGAAGCGGAACGGGGGATTTTCCTACTCGCGACATGACTCGATCTCTTCTTTGTTCACCAACGTGTGTTCGGAGATGTATGCAACTCGTAACGCCAGGGCCTGCTGCCCTCTCGCCTCAACGGACTACCACAGCTCAGCGAGGACTTCGCCACCCAGCTTCTTCTGCCGGGCTTCGCGATCACTCAGCACGCCACCAGAGGTCGACACGATCGAGATCCCAAGGCCACCAAGCACCGGGCGGAGTCGAGTCGAGCGGCTGTAGATCCGACGCCCGGGAGAACTCACGCGACGAATGTGCCGAATCACCCGCTCTCCGTTCGGACCATACTTCAGATCAAGCTGAAGCTTTGGCGCCGGGGCTGATTCAACCTCCCGCCAATCCCAGATAAAGCCCTCACGTTTGAGAACGTCCGCCACGCCCCGCTTGACCTTTGAGGTCGGCAGTTCGATCACGGCACGCTCGATCCGAACGGCATTGCGGATCCGCGTGAGCATGTCGGCGATGGGATCGGTCATCATGGTCGGGTCGGCCCTCGTAGAGTCACTGTTTCGTGCAATCCGCTAGCGATTATCTACACAAGCGGTCTTGGTATGTCTTGAATGCACGTCTTGGGGTGCGGTTCGTTCTCTGTCTTGCTTCGTATCGTCTCTCGATGACAAGCGGGTCGCGGGCTTCCGCCGCGATTACCAGCTCGCCTTCTTCACTCCAGGGATGTTTCCCTGATCAGCCAGCTTGCGGAAGCAAATACGGCATGTGCCGAACTTCCGGTACACCGCACGAGGCCGCCCGCAGAGCATGCAGCGACGTACGATACGGGTGGAAAACTTTGGCGGCCGCTTGGCTGCCGCGATTTTTGATTTACTTGCCATCTGATCCTCGTTGATTGCGATCCTCAGATCGCCCAATGCTTACGCCGCAGCGTCGGCATCTCCATCCTTCTTCAGCGGAACGCCCAATCCTCTCAGCAGCACACGAGCAGCAACATCATTCTTCGCCGTGGTGACGATCGTGATGTTCATGCCCTGGGGCCGCGTGACCTTGTCGGGATTGATTTCCGCGAACACCATCTGCTCCGACAGGCCAAGGCTGTAGTTGCCATTGCCATCGAATGCCGTCGCCGACAGACCTCGGAAGTCACGCACTCGTGGAAGAGCAATCGAGACCAGACGATCAAGGAACTCCCACATACGACGCCCACGCAGAGTGACCTTGCATCCGATCGGAAGGTTCTCACGCAGCTTGAAGCCAGCGACAGCAACACGCGAGAGCGTCGCAATCGGCTTCTGGCCGGTGATCTGTGCCATCGACGAGATCGCCTCGTCAAGGTACTTCTTCTCAGTGATGGCAACGCCAACACCCATGTTGACCACAATCTTTTCCAACGCTGGGATCGCGTGAGGGTTCATCGCCCCCAGCTCTTCAACCAGGGCCGGCCGAACCGTGTTGCGGTAGTGCTCAAGCAGACGCGGGGTACCCGCGGAGGCCTCACTCGTCGCTTCGCTCTGCTTCTTCGCCATCTGTCCCGCTGCCTTCCTCTTCTCTCCAACGCGTGGGCGTTGGGTTTTCTACGTCTTTGTCTTTATGTTGAACTGTTGGTCTTGTTCGCACTGAGTGCCTGTCAGCGAGTGCCTGCCAGCACGTTGCCCGACAGGCATCCTCGAACTACGAATCCTTTGCACCCGCGGTGGACTTCGCAGCACGCAGCACGCCAGCGTCCGCACCACACTTTCTGCAGTAGCGAACCTTGCCACCATCTTCGTTGAGTCGCTTCCCCAACCGGGTCGGCTTGCCACAGGCAGGGCAAACGAGCGCCACATTCGATGCATCGATCGGCATCTCTTTGCTCAGTCGGCCACCCTGCGGATTCTTTTGACTCCGCTTCATGTGCCGGTAGACGCGGTTCACGCCTTCCACCACGAGCTTGCCCTTCTGCGGCAGCACCACGAGAACCTTCGCACGGGTTCCGCGAGCATTGCCTGAACGAACTTCAACCATGTCGCCAGAACGGATCAGCATTCAGATCACCTCGCTTGCCAAACTGACGATTTTCATGAAGCTCCGCTCTCGCAACTCGCGAGCGACGGCACCAAAAATACGCGTGCCCTTCGGATTCTTGTCGTTGTCGACGATCACGCAGGCATTGCTGTCGAATCGCACATAGCTTCCATCGCCCCGACGCGTCGGCTTCTTACACCGCACGATCACAGCCTTTACGACAGCCTTTTTCTTCACGTCACTCCCGGGAATGACGCTCTTCACGCTGCAAATAATGACGTCGCCGAGACCAGCGGTCCGCTTGCGACTGCCCCCGAGCACCTTGAAGCACATCACTTCTTTGGCGCCGGTGTTGTCCGCGACTGTCAGTCGCGTCTGCATCTGGATCATTGCCTGTACCTGCCTTCAATCACGGTCTCGCCACACCCCGCCTTCACGGCGAGACTGCTCACTCGCTCGCCTGCTCGCCGCCGCTCTGCTCGGTCTCACCGGAGGTGACTTCTGGTGCCTGCTCACTCACGGGAGCCGACTCAGCCTGCTTCGACTTCCCCGAGAGCTCTGCCTCTTCAGCCTTGGCAGCACCTTCACGAAGCCGTGTCGCACGGGCACCGCTTCGCAGCGAAGCCACATCGACGGCCGTACTCTTGGCCACAACTCGCACCAACTCCCAACGCTTCAGGCGGCTGCGAGGACGGCTCTCGACGATCTCAACCGTGTCACCAGCACCCGACTCCTCGTTCTCGTCATGAACGTGGCAGACCGTGCGTCGATGCAAAATCTTGCCGTACTTGGTGTGACGCACAATCCGTGGCACCTCGACCCGACGGGTCTTCGCCGCTGACGCACTTGTCACTGTTCCTGTCACCACCCGCTTGGGCATCGACTTTCTCCTGCTCGTGTCTGTCCAGTGTTCGTTGATGTGGCCCGTCAGACCGCGTCGGCCGCGGCTTCACTGCTTTCGGCAGCACCACTCTTCCCACGCTCCGTAAGAACCGTCTGACAACGGGCGATCGTCTTCCGGTTCTTCCGAACCTCGGAAGGCGAGGCGAGCTTTTCAGTCTGGGCCTGCAGCCGCAGCTTGAACAGCGATTCAGCGGCGTCTTTCCAGACGGCTCGCACCTGTTCGTCGCTCATCTCGCGGAGCTCATTCGCTTTCGTCATCACTCAGGCCTTTCTCGCCACCACTTCCGACGTCAATACCAGCAATCTCAAAACCACGTGCGTGCGGACCACACGCTCGCCCGGGAACTACAGTCCCCGTCGCTTCACCATCCGAACCCGCACGGGCATCTTGTGGGCAAGACGCCGCAGACAGATCCTGGCCGCGTCCTCACTCACCCCGCTGATCTCATAAAGAATCGTTCCGGGCTTCACGACGGCTGCCCAATAATCTGGCTCACCCTTACCCTTACCCATTCGTGTTTCGAGCGGGATCGAGGTTACGGATCGGTGCGGGAAGATCCGGATATACAGCCGACCTTCGTTCCGAATGTACTGCTGCGCTGCAATACGTCCGGCTTCGATCGTCTGCGCCGAGATCCACCCGGGTTGTTCTGCTTGCAAGCCGAAATCACCAAAGACGACGGTGTTACCACGAGTGGCTTCACCTCTTATACGTCCTCTTTGGCTTTTTCGATGCTTGACCCTCTTGGGCATCAGCGGCATCGCCTGACTCCTCGTATGTACCTTGGTTGACCCACACCTGTACGCCAATATTGCCCTGCGGAGTGGGTGCCTCGCAGAACCCGTAATCGATCTTGGCTCGCAGCGTCGAAAGTGGCATCGACCCTGAAATCGCCTTTTCGCTTCGAGACATCTCAGCACCACCAAGACGTCCCGCCAGCTGGATCTTCACGCCCTTGGCGCCAGCATCCATGGTTGTTTCCATCGCCCGCTTAATCGTGCGACGGAAACTGGCTCGCTTCGACAGCTGGTCACAAATATCCTCTGCGACAAGCTGTGCCTGCAGTTCCGGCCGACCAACTTCCTCAACCTTGAGGTTGACACGGCGGCCGAGCAGATCTTGCAGCTCGCCCTGCAGACGGTCGACTTCTTGCCCCTTGCGTCCGATGATCACGCCCGGTCGCGCGGTGTAAAGAATAATCTTCACTTCATCGCGGGTCCGCTCGATCTCAACCTTCGGAATGGCAGCGCTGCGATACTTCGTCTTTACGAACCGCCGAACGCGAAAATCCTCAAGAAGAAGCGACTTAAACTCCTTCTTGGACGCGTACCAGCGGCTCTTCCAGGGTTCCATAACGCCGACCCGGAAGCCGACGGGATTAACCTTTTGACCCATGTTCGTGCCTCAGCCTTTGATTCAAACGCTTGTGTACGTGCGGAGCTCTATTCAACCGAATCGAGCGAAACCTTGATGTGCGACATCCGCCGCTTGATCGAGTGCGCCATGCCTCTTGCCCGCGGACGAATCCGCTTGAACATCGGCCCCTCATCGACGCGTGCATCGACGACCACCAGATCGTCAACACCGGCAGCCTGCTGATGCTCAGCATTCCCGAGAGCACTGCGGATGACCTTCTCGAGCATCCGCGCACCCCTCTGGGACTGAAACTTCAGGATGTCGAGAGCCTCATCCGCATACTTCCCGCGAACGAGGTCGGCCAGCGGACGGACCTTTCGCGGCGAGATGCGAGCGAACTTGTGTGTAGCGTTGAAAGCCATGTCTCTTGTTCCAGATTGCGAGGCGTGCTGCGAAACTGCGAACGCAGCACGATGCCGTCTGCCTTACGGGCGACTACCTGCCACCCTTGCCGCCGTGACCCTTGAACTGCCTGGTCGGAGAAAACTCACCAAGCTTGTGACCGACCATGTCTTCCGTAACGAAGACCTTAATGTGCTGCTTACCGTTGTGAACCATAAATGTCAGACCAACGAACTCGGGCACAATCGTGCACGAACGCGACCAGGTCTTAATTGGGTCACGCGCTCCACTGGAGAGCTGCGCCTCAGCCTTCTCGTAAAGCCGAGGATCTACATACGGGCCTTTTTTTGAACTGCGTCCCATCGCGAACTCGTTCCTGTCTCTCGTATCGCCAGCCGGCTACCGCCTGGATCGCTCCACTAACGCAGCTTCAGCTGCCCGTAACGCTTACTCTTACGCCGCCTCACAATCGCGGAACCTGATGGCTTCCGTGGCTTGCGGGTGCTGCCGCCCTTGGCACTCTTGCCGGTCGGACTGACAGGATGTCGGCCACCCTTATTGCGGCCTTCACCACCACCATGCGGGTGATCGATTGGATTCATTGCGGTGCCGCGGACGTGTGGCTTCACACCCATCCAACGCTTCCGTCCAGCCTTGCCAAGCACGACATTCATGTGCTCGCTGTTGCCAAGCTGGCCGACAGTCGCCCGGCACGCCGCGGGCACGCGTCGAATCTCGCCCGACGGCAGAGTCAGCTGCGCCCAGCCCGCTTCACGAGCGAGCAGAACAGCACTCGTGCCGGCAGACCGGCACATCCGACCGCCTCGCCCTGGCTGCAGCTCAACGTTGTGCACAGGGGTGCCCAGCGGTATCGACGACAGCGGAAGGCAGTTCCCAACCTCTGGCGGAGCGGTGTCTCCGCTGAGCACCGTTGCACCAGCCTCAAGGCCATCGGCCGCAAGAATAAAACGCTTCTCGCCGTCGGCGTAGTAGATCAACGCCACACGACAGGTCCGATTCGGATCGTACTGAATCGAGTTGACCTTGCCTGGAATACCGTCCTTGTTGCGACGGAAGTCGATCAGACGATAGTGCTGCTTGTGCCCACCGCCACGATGCCGGGCAGTCACTTTGCCCTGGTTGTTGCGGCCGCCAGTCTTTTTCTTTCGCAGACGTAGCTTCTTCGGGACTTCGCTGCCTGGGGTCAGTTCGGCGAAGTCGCAGACGCTCGCATTGCGACGCCCAGCGCTGGTCGGCTTGTAGGTGCGTATTCCCATCGTTTCGTGCGAACCTAAAAGAGATCGATTTTGAAGTCTGGCTTGAGCGTCACAACCGCCTTCTTCCAGGACTTACCCTGGAAGTAGCCGTGTCGCGTACGACGAACTTTACCCACCTTGTTTTGAACAGCGACCTTTTCAACCTCGACGTTGAAAAGCTCTTCTACAGCACGACGAACGTCGGCCTTGCCTGCCTCGGTAGCAATCTGGAACGAATACGCATTGTGACGCGTGGCACGATGCACACCCTTCTCCGTCACCAGTGGCCTCAGAAGGACCTGATGGGGAGCAAGACGAGGATTGACTGCCGGAGGCGGCGGAACTGGCTTACCCATTTACTTACTCCTGCGACTCACCGGCTTCAGCTGAAGACGCACCTGCGGCCCGCGTGGCAACCGTCTGCCGAAAGGCATCGATCGCAGCGGTCGTCATCACGATCTTCCGAGGCGATAGAATGGCCAAGGCATTCAGGTCAGCAACCGGCTGAACCGAAACACCCTCGATGTTGCGAGCACTCTTCCAGAGGTTGTCGCAATGCTTCTCAGCGGAGACCAGCACACTCCCGCTGGCAAGCCCAAGAGCAGAGAGCACCCCTGCCATCTGAGAAGTCTTCGGGGCATCGAACGAGAGGCCCTCAACAAGGCAGACCTCGCCGTCAGCAAGCCGAGAAGCCAACGCCATCCGTGTGGCCAACTGCAGCGCCTTACGCGGCATCCGCCACCCGAAATCACGTGGACGCTTCGCAAAAATGTGTCCACCGCCGCGGCGAGTACCACTGCGACGAGCACCAGCACGAGCATTGCCCGTACCCTTCTGGCGATACAGCTTGCGGGTCGAACCAGCAACCTCGCCACGAGTCTTCGTTCGGAACGTGCCCTGACGAAGATTTGCCTGATACATCACGACCGCGTCGTGAAGGAGCTGCCGATTGATCGTCGGAGCCAACTCTGCAGGATCAATCTCGTAGGAGTTGACCTCTTTGCCAGTCATGTCATAGACGGCGAGTTTCACTTGCCACCACCCTTCTTTCCAGTGGGAGCAGCCACGGCCGCCCGCCCGAGCATGTTGGTCTGCCGAACGACGACGTACGACCCATTGGGGCCAGGCACGGCACCGCGAACAAGCAGCAGATTCCGCTCCGAATCAACACGAACCACCTTCAGGTTTCGCATCGTGGATCGCTCAGCGCCATACCGGCCAGCCATCCGCTTGCCACGGAAGGTGCGAGCAGGCGAGGTGTTTTGACCAGTACCACCCTGATGGCGGTGCACCTTCTTCACGCCGTGACTGGCACGCTGGCCCTTGAAGCCATGCCGCTTCATGACACCAGCGGTACCGCGGCCCTTGCTCGTGCCAACGATGTCAACGCAGTCGACACCATCAAAAAGATCGACTGTAAGAACCTGACCGACCTCAAAGCCGTCCGCAGAGCCGCGGAACTCTTTAACAAATCGCTTCGGCTCGCAGTCCGCCTTTGGCGGAGCCTCAACACCAGCCTCACGGCGGCGACGAGCACGCTTGCTATCGAGGACGGCAACCTGCCCGCGGCCAGAGCGGCCCACAAGGCGGCGAGGACGATCACGGAACCCGACCTGAACAGCCTCGTAGCCATCACGCTCGAGCGACCGGAGAAGGAGAACCGAGCATGGCCCAGCTTCGATAACCGTGACGGGAATCACCGTACCATCCGCATCGAAGACCTGCGTCATTCCGACCTTTCGGCCCAGCAAGCCCTTCCAACCTGTCGACTGCGGAACTGTCATTTTCTATTGATCCTCCTGAGCAGAGACACCGAACCCACACACACCCCAATGAGAAGCGTGCCCGGGCGACACCACTGCGTTCACGCTCGAAGCCGTCGGCTTGGGGAGCACCTCACCGTTTGGCGAGGCCTTACCTCAACGCCTTCCAAGCATGCTTTTCGGACTCCTGAGAACTCGTTCTCGTTGTTTTTGATTACCTTCGCCACGACCCCAACACCACCAGCAACCGGCACGACCCGCACTCAGCGAGCAGATGCTTTGATCTTGATGTCAACGCCAGCCGGGAGGCTGAGTTTGTTGAGGGCCTCAATCGTTTTCGCGGTTGCCTGAATGATGTCAACCACCCGCTTGTGTGTTCGGATTTCGTACTGCTGACGGGCCTTCTTATCGACGTGAGGCCCCGAAAGCACGGTGTACCGCTCAATCCTGGTCGGCAGCGGAATCGGGCCGTGCACTTCCGAGTTGGTCCGCTTGGCCGTATCCACGATTTCCGCAGCACTCTGATCGAGGATGCTGTGGTCGTAGGCTTCCATACGGATCCGAATAAGTTCCTGTGTCGAACCTGGCACTGCCATACTCCGATAACGACCAAACCAAAAGGTGAACGACACCCGACGCAGCCTGGCGGCTCACATCGCCACTCCGAACGGCCATTTCTGACCAGAAAGAGGAGCTTTCGCGATGCTGGTGACGCCTGAAATAGGTCGCCCGTCGCAGAAAACTCTTTCCACGCGGTCCGCAGCGGTGGAAACCGTTCGGCCCAGCGTGATTCAGGGTCCCGAAATCTACGACTCCCCGAAACGACTGTCAACAGGCCCCACCTGAAGACGCGAGGAACTGCAGAGAACCCTCACTAACGCCCACCTAGACATACGCCTCCGCCGTTTCCGCGGGCGCCGGCCCATACTTCAGTGGTGCCATCGTAAAACTCGCCCGCCCCTGACTCACACTCCGGACGGCCGCGGAATAGCCAAACATGCTCGCCAGCGGGGCCTCCGCCGTGAGCACATTCACGCCACCACGGATCTCCGTGTTGGTAATGATCGCCCGCCGCTGCTGCAAATCGTTAATCACATCGCCGAGGTGCTCCTCAGGCACACTGACTTCGACCTTCATCAAGGGCTCAAGCAGCACACTTCCTGCGGAATCGAGCATATTTTCCACAGCATCGGCCGCAGCAATGCGAATCGCCACATCCGAGGGGAGTGGATCGGGGAGCGGACTTTCCTTGAGGGTCACCGTCACCCCCCAGAGGGGACAGCCCTTCAGACCGCCACGCTCCACGCTCTCGGACAATGCCTCCACCATCGTGGCTGCGATCTGGGCCTCCGCCTCTGCCTCGGGAAACCAGCCTTGCACGACCCGTACTGGAGCCTGCTCGTCTGTCGGCTCCGCCTCAATGCAGACATGGGCAACCAGGGTCTGTCCCGCCACCTGGCGATTGGACTCACCGGTGGACCGCACCGCCTTCCCGATCGTCTCCTTGTAGCTCACCCGAGGCTTGTGAACCCTGCAGTTGAGGTTGAAATCACGCTGCAAACGATGCCGAATCACCTCAAGGTGGAGCTCGCCCATGCCTGAAATCAGTGTCTGACCGGTGTCTTCGCTTTCCACCGCCCGAAACGTCGGATCCTGCCGCTTGAGCATCTCCAGCACTTCGGAGAGTTTCTTGCGTTCCAGGCTGGTTTCCGGCTCGATCGCCATCGAAATCACCGTCTCCGGAAACTCGATGGTTTCCAGCACGATGGGGCTCGACGCGTCACACAGCGTGTCGCCCGTGACACTCAACCGCGGGCCAATCACCCCCACGATGTCACCTGCGGTGGCCTCAGGAATCTGCTCCCTGCGGTCAGCCTGCACATGCCACAGCTGTGCGATGTTTTCCTTTTTCTGCCGCTCGGGATTCCAGGCCCGACTACCGGCCTTCAACGTACCGGAGTAGATCCGCACAAACGCGAGATCCCCATGTTTGTCGGCCACAATCTTAAAAACGAGGCCACAGAACGGGCCGCTGGGGTCGGCCTTACGTGAGATCGTGGTGGGCTCCTTCTTGGAGGGATCGAGGCCCTCCACCGCCGGCACATCCGCCGGACTCGGCAGGTACCAGGCGACTGCATCGAGCACCGGCTGCACCCCGATGCAGTCGAGGGCTGAGCCGGCAAAAATCGGCACGACCTGGCGGGTGATCGTCCCCTGCCGGATCACCTTTCGGGCGAGTTCCACGGGAATTTCTTCGTCAGCGAGCGCCAACTCCGCGACCTCGTCCGAGAGGTCGAACAGGGCCGTGACCAGCTTTTCCCGCCACTCGTCGGCCTCCGCTCGCAGTTCCGCGGGGATTTCCGCTCGCACGACATCGGTGAGCGATGCCTCGCCCGCTCCGACATCCTCCTTTTTCGGAAACGTCAGCATCTCCATCGAAACCAGGTCGATGATCCCGCGGAAAGGATTCGCCACATGCGGCGGGCCAGAGCCGACCGGGAGTTGGAGGACCAAAGGCTGAGCCTTGAGACGCTGCTCAATCTGGGCAACGGTTCCGGTGAAGTCCGCCCCCTCGCGGTCAAGCTTGTTGATCATGGCGATCCGCGGCACGCCATATCTGTCGGCCTGCCGCCAGACCGTCTCGCTTTGTGCTTCCACCCCCTCGCGGGCCGAAAAGACGACCACGGCCCCGTCGAGCACCCGCAGGCTGCGTTCGACTTCCGCCGTGAAATCAACGTGGCCAGGCGTGTCGATCAGGTTGACCGTCACATCCTGCCACTGAAAGGTCACCGCGGCGGAGTAAATCGTGATACCCCGCTGCTGCTCCTCAGGATCGAAGTCGGTGATGGTCGTGCCCCGATCGACGTCACCGAGCCGATGGCTCGTCTTCGTGAAATAGAGCATCCGCTCGGTGAGCGTGGTCTTGCCCGCGTCGATGTGGGCCACAATGCCGATGTTGCGAATCGATTGAAGTGTGCGTTTCATGATCGCGGCATTCTACGGAAAAGCCCTGCGGCGGCAGCGGCAGTCTGCGAAAGACCTGCGGAAGCCTGTGGCCCACGCTTTCGGCTGCCGCTTGGCAGGGAATGCCCTGCTGTCTTTCGGCTTTGTGCTGGCGGCCTTACGCTGATGTGGTCGCCTTTGGGGAAGCTCTCATGCCTGCGCTGCTCATCGTTCTCATCGCCGCCATCTGCCTCATCGCGGGCTACCTGACCTACGGCCGCTGGCTCGCCCGGCGGGTCTTTCAGCTCGACCCCACGGCCGAGGTGCCGAGCGAGGCGCTGCGTGATGACCGCGACTATGTGCCCACGTCGCCGGCGGTGGTGTTTGGCCACCACTTCACGAGTATCGCCGGAACGGGCCCGATCGTGGGGCCGGCGCTGGCGATCATGTGGGGCTGGCTGCCAGCGGTGATCTGGGTCTTACTGGGGTCGATCCTGATCGGCGCTGTGCACGACATGTCGGTGCTCGTGGTCAGCCTACGAAACCGTGGCCTCACCGTGGGTGAGGTGGCAGGCCGGCTGCTCAATCCACGGGTACGGCTGCTGTTCCTGGTGCTGCTGCTGTTTGCCCTCTGGATTGTGCTGGCGATCTTCGGCTGGGTGATCGCCAGTGTGTTCGTGCAGTTCCCGGAGGCAACGCTCCCAGTCTTCCTGCAGATCCCGATTGCGGTCTGGATTGGCCTGGCAGTGCACCGCCGCGGCGGCAGGCTGCTCGTCCCCAGCTTGCTCGCGTTAGGGCTGATGTATGGCACCGTGTGGCTTGGAGCTGGCTGCCCCGGGCTGGCATGGGCCGGCGGCTGGCTGGGCGAGGCGATCCGCAGTCTGAACACGGCCGTTGCAGCCCTTCCTGTCTGGGGCTGGGTCGCAGTGCTGCTGGCGTACTGCTACGTGGCAAGTGTGCTGCCCGTATGGGTGCTGCTGCAGCCTCGGGATTACATCAACAGCCTGCAGCTCGTCACCAGCCTCGTGCTGATTGTGGCTGGGCTTGTGGCCGCAGCCCTCGGTGGCGGTGCCGGCGAGACCGCCGGGTCATTGGAACTGGTGGCTCCTATGCTCAATCTGCATCCGGAGGGCGCCCCTCCGATTCTGCCTTTTCTGTTTGTGACGATCGCCTGCGGGGCCGTCAGTGGCTTCCACTGCCTCGTGAGCTCTGGCACAAGCAGCAAGCAGCTGCGGTGCGAGACCGATGCCCATCCGGTGGGCTATGGCTCGATGCTGCTGGAAGCCTTCTTGGCGATCCTGGTGATCATCGCCGTTGGCGCCGGCATCGGCCTCGGCTGGCCACAGGAGCATCCAGGGCTCTCGGGCACTGCCCTCTGGCAGACGATCTACGGCAACTGGGCGAAAGTCACCGGTGGTACGGCCATTGCTGCCTTCGTGGTCGGCTCAGGCAACCTCCTGGAATCCATTGGCATCGACACCGTGATGGCGCGAGCAATCGTCGGCGTCTTGGTGGCCAGCTTTGCCGGCACTACCCTCGACACAGCCACACGACTGCAACGGTATGTTGTCCAGGAACTCGCCGGCACACTGCTGGGACGCAGCAACACTGGCTCAACAGACACCTCTGTGGCCTCGCGGTTCAACCCGCTTGTCTGGCTGACCACGCCCCACGGGGCCACCCTGTTTGCCGTGCTCTCCGCCTTTGGGCTGGCATTGCTGCCAGCTCCAGGAAAGCCCTGGGCGTTCGACACGATCGGCACAGGCGGCCTGATTCTCTGGCCGCTGTTTGGTGCCACGAATCAGCTGCTCGCCGGGCTCTCACTGATTGTGATCGCCTTCTACCTGCTCCGGCGTGGACTTCCGACCTGGCTGGCTGTGATCCCGATGGTGTTCATGCTCACGATGCCGGCCTGGGCGCTGATTCTTGACATCCAGCGGTGGCATGCGGCCGGGAGTCTGGGACTGGCGGCTGTCGCTGCCGGCATGCTGGCCCTGGAAGCCTGGATGATCGTCGAAGCGTTGCTGCTCTGGCCCAAGGTTCGCGGCGTGCTCGAGGAAACCGCCGTACAGCCAACACGCCATCCCACCACACGCTGATACCGACCGCGGGCAGGGCCGCTCACATGCTCACCGCCACCCACACGCTCACATCCGCGTCGGCACCGTGATCCCGAGCAGTTCGAGGCCATGCCGCAGCACCTGCCCCGTCAGGTCGCAGAGGGCGAGGCGAGCGGTGCGTTCGTGCCCCTCGGCCTTGAGCACCGGCAGCGCGTCGTAGAAAGTCGAGTATGCCCCGGCCACCTCGTACAGGTAGGCGGTCAGCGAGCTTGGCCGGTAGTCGGCCTCCACTTCATCGAGCGCCTCAGGAAAGCGAGCCAGCTGCAGGGCAAGAGCTCGCTCGCGAGGATCAGAGAACGAAATCTCGCCCTGCTTGAGCTGTTCACGCAGCGGCTGCCGGTCGATACCGCCTTTGGTGAAAATGCCCTCAACGCGAGCCACCGCATACTGCATGTAGGCGGCGGTGTTGCCCTTGAGCTCGAGCATCTTGTCGAAGCTGAAGACGTAGTCGGTGGCACGATTCTGCGAGAGGTCGGCGTACTTGATCGCGCCGATGCCAACCGCCTCGGCAATCGCCTGCTGCTCTTCGACGGGCATCGCATCCCCTGCCCGCGCCGCCTGTGATGTGGCTACCACCTCCAGCGCACGCGCCACGCCTTCGTCAAGCAAGGCCTCCAGCCCAACCGTGTCACCAGCACGGGTTTTAAAGGGGCGGCCGTCTTCGCCGAGCACCGTGCCGAAGGCCACATGCACGAGATCCACATCGCCATATCCCCAGGCCTCCGCCGCAGCAAAGACCTGCCGGAAGTGCTGGCTCTGACGATGGTCGACCACATACAGCACACGATCGGGCTTCCAGTGCTGCATCCGCCAGCGAATGGTGGCGAGGTCGGTCGTGGCATAGAGGAATGCACCATCGGCCTTGCGAATCAGCAGCGGTGGCTTCTCTTCACCGTCGGTGAAAATGCCGATTGCCCCGCGGCTCTCCCGCGCAATCTCCTTCGCGAGAAGCTCCTCGACGACCTCCCCCAGGAACGGCTGGTAGAAGCTCTCTCCGAGCGTGTGGTCAAAATGAACATGCAGCCGTGTGTAGACGCGGTCGATCTCGGCCTGGCACACCGGCATGAACGACGCCCACAGCGTTCGATTCTCCTCATCTCCTTCGTGCAGACGAGCCGTCTCCTGCAGCACATCACGCGCGAGCGTCGGATGGGCCGCCGCCAGCTCCGCTGCCTCGGGGTCGTTGGCAAGTTCTTCTGGCTTGGCATCCGCCGCCTTCCGTACCAAGCGATAAAGACGGCCAAGCTCGGCAGTCGGGTTGTCGGCATACGCCGTGTCGTTACGGCAGTGCTTCCAGCCCCAGAGGATCATCCCGAACTGCGTTCCCCAATCACCGAGGTGGTTGTCGGTTGTCACCTCATGCCCACGAAACGCCAGGATGCGGGCAAGGGCGTCACCGATCACCGTGGAACGGATGTGGCCCACGTGCATCGGCTTGGCCACATTCGGCGATGAGTAGTCAATCACGATCCGCGAGGGCGTCTCGACCGGAGGCACACCGAGCCGTGGATCTGCCGCAGCCTCTGCCACAATCCGCCCCAGGGCCTCGTTCTTCACGGTGAGATTGATGAAGCCCGGTCCCACCGGCGCCTGCGGGGCGTCAAACCACTCCCCCGGCTCAAGCTTGGCGATGATCGCCTCGGCCACCTGCCGTGGTGGCTTGCCCGCCCGCTTCGCCAACGGCATCGCGACCGTCGCGGTGTAGTCACCAAACTTGGCATCCGTGGTCGCCCGCACCATCTCGGTCAGCGAGAGATCGTCACTGTCATCTGGGATATCACCAGCGGCAGCAGCAGCGGAAAGAGCGGCGGAAAAGATGCGTCGGAGTTCGTGGCGAAGATGCATGGGGCTATGTCACGGCTTGGAGGAGACGAATCGCCGGCCTAAGCGGGAGCCCGGGACTCATGGGAAAGACACTCAACTCACAGCGACGAGGCAGGAGGCTGCGGCTGCACCTCGCCGGTCGCTTCATTGCTGACCGCTGCGGGCTGAGGGATCGAGTCGGGCAGGGCCACGCGACGGGCATCCACCCAGAGTCCTTCCAGGTCCCAGAACTCGCGAGCCTCCGCATCGAGCAGGTGCACGACCGTATCACCGTAGTCGAGCACGATCCAACGACCTTCCTCATAGCCCTCACCACCACGCTTGAGATCACCGTACTGCTGCTTGAGCACCAGTTCGATCTCATCAGCCATGGCATGAATCTGACGCCGGCTGGTGCCCGTCGCGATCACAAAGAAATCAAAAACCGGCGTCAGCTCCCGCAGGTCGAGCACGACAAGGTCAGTGCCTCGCGTTTCGGCTGCGACGCGAGCGGCGGTGATCGCACGTTCGAGCCCTGTGTGAGTGGCAGAATCAGGGCGAGGGCGATGGTCTGGGCTCGTCACGCGGTTCTCGTGGGTCAAGGAGACGACAGGCGGTGAATCCGCCCCTGGCTCTATCGTAGCGAGCCGAAAACACTCACGGAATCCGGTGTCGCCTCGAGACCGGTCAAAACGCCTTCCGCGCGAGGGCCTTTGAAGCCGCGAGAGCCACGCCTTCCAGCACGAGGTCGGGCACCTCCACTGCTTGGGGAAGTTCCTGCCGCACCACAGCAGCCCCTCCACCGGTCAGCACGACCTGCAACGCAGGTCCGACAACGGCCACCGCCTCTCGCACCAAACGCGCGACAGCGCCACGGGTGCCGAACACCACGCCGGCGGTGATCGCTTCAGCCGTGCAACTGCCGGGCATCACAGGCTCAGGCTGAGCCTGCGCACTCCCTGCTTCAGCAGTCCCCAGCCGTGCGGCCGACTCACTTCCCGCGAAGGCCATGACCTCGGGCAGCTGGCTCGTGCCACCAGCGAGGGCCTTGGCCAGTAACGCCGTCCCCGGAAAGATGCTCCCACCAAGATATGCCCCGGCGGCCGAGACCAGGTCGACGGTTACTGCTGTGCCACAGTCAACAACCACCACGGGCTGCTCAGCAGGACGTCGCCAGACAGCCGCTGCCGCCGCCGCCAAGCGATCGATACCGACCTTCTCAGGCTCCGGCACCGCAACAGCGAGAGGAAGATCGGCTGCCTGAATGCGTCGGCAGACGAGCGTCTTTCCAGATGCCTCTGCCGCGTTCACCAACATCGCTTCCAGGCGTGAAGCAAGGGCGTCATGCACGCTCGCCACCAGCAGTACCGTCGGACCAGCAGCAGCGGCCTTCAGCCACGCCGTCAGGGCCTCGGGCTGAAGTGCCTCACCGGCAAGCGTGAGACGGTGACTGAGCACGAAGGCATGACTGCCTGCAGCAGCAGAACAGATCGCAGCGAGTTTCACGCGGGAGTTGCCCACATCAGCCAGCAGGTAGTTCTCGATCGATGCGGCCCCTCCGATCGCACCTGTGAGCTCCACCGCAGGCTGGCTCATAACGCCCCTCCGAGCGGCTCCTGCTCGCCTCGACTCGAAAGTGCCTTCCCCACGGCCGCAAGCAACCGGTCGAGCCCTTGGCCGGTCACCGCGCTGATCGCGATCACCTCTCGACCAATCGCCGCCGCCAGCCGCGAACGCACCTCCTCGGCCACCGGCAGTTCGCTCTTGCTGACCGCCACAATCTCGATCCGCTCACCGAGGCTCTCGTCGTACTGCACGAGTTCGGAGCGAATCGCGTGGTAGTTCTCCACAGGATCACTCTCATCCACTGGCATCGGCTCGACCACATGCACGAGGATCCCAGCACGCTCGACATGCCGCAGAAACTCATGGCCGAGCCCAACTCCCAGATGCGCCCCCTCAATCAGCCCGGGAAGATCGGCAAGCACAAATGTGTGATCTGGCGAGAGCGAGACAATCCCCAGCATCGGGGTCTTCGTGGTGAAGGCGTAGTCGGCAATCTGTGGCCGGGCTCGCGAGAGTCGCGAGAGCAGCGTGCTCTTGCCCGCATTCGGCAGCCCCACGAGACCGACATCTGCGATCACCTTAAGCTCGAGGCAGAGGCGTCGGATTCGGCCAGTGCCACCCGGCTCAAACTGCCGGGGAGCCCGGTTGGTGGACGACTTAAAGTGGGCGTTGCCACGGCCCCCTTTCCCACCTTCGGCGACAACCACCTGCTCGCCAGGCTCGGCCAGGTCTTTGAGCACAAGGCCGGTCGCCTCATCAATGACGATCGTGCCGGGCGGAACCTCGATCGTGAGATCGGGAGCGGAACGGCCATGACAGTTCGCAGGCGTTCCCGGCTGACCATGGGCGGCACGCCAACTCTGCCGGTGCGATATCGCAGCCAAAGAGTCAACACCCGGCTTGGCGACGAGAATCACGCTGCCGCCGTTTCCACCGTCACCACCATCGGGGCCACCACGTGGAACGTACTTCTCGCGGCGGAAACTCATTCCTCCGCGCCCGCCGTTCCCAGCAACAACCTCGATCTGCGTGCGATCGACAAACACGATAGAAGTCGGCCTTAGGAGGCAGCCGACGCTCCACCGACAGGCCCGTCGCCCACATTCACTCGACGACCCTTGCGGTCGAAGAAGACGACGCCATCGGAGAGGGCAAACAGGGTGTAGTCGGTGCCCATGCCAACATTCTGTCCGGGATGGAACTTCGTGCCCACCTGACGAACGAGGATGTTGCCAGCCTGCACTGCCTCACCACCAAACCGTTTCACGCCCCGCCGCTGCGCGTTCGAATCGCGACCATTGCGGCTCGAGCCTTGACCTTTTTTGTGGGCCATTCCTGCTGCTCCCTGTCGGTAATACTTCCGCTATTTTTCGTATTGGAAGACCCACTCGTAGTCAATCCCCGGGGTGCGTTGGACGGCATCCCCGTAAATTCCCGGGCCTTCACTCCCAAAGATACCCGGAATCACGGTCTCCATCCGCGGCCACTCACCACCATCATCGGTTTCCAGCCCACCGGCAATCGCGTCGAGTCGCTCCCGCAGCCGATCGAAGGCCCCTAGTGAGCCGAGCGAGGCCAGTTCACGCAGGTCGAGCCGCAGATCTTCCAACACCGCCACAGCTCGCCCACGACGTGCCGCGGATGCCACTCGATCGTACGCAGCAGCCAGATCGCCAAAGACCGCCCGTTCGATCGCCAACTGCTGACGGATTTCGGGACGCTGATCGATTGCTGCGGTCAGTTCCGCAAGAGCCAGCAGGGTCTGGCCCTCGCCCACCGTCACGCCAAGCTGCCCCAGGGCTGCCGACCTGGCAGCCTCCGCCTCACCAGGCTGCTCCGTTTCGAGGCTTCTCAGCAGCGTGTTGAGGTCATCGGCAGCCACCAGGCCAAGCACCTCGTCCGCCGCTCGCTCCCGCACGCTCTCGTCGGCGGCAGCCAACGCTCGTAGCAGGGTGTCCAGGGGCCGCAGGCTCACCGCGTGCCCAGGCTCCAAGAGGTCATCGGTAGCCCCATCTAGCAGCGACTCCCAGGAGAGTCCCAGCCGAGAGAGCCCAGTTGTCGGGGCGGCACGGGTCACCACCGCTCGTGAAGCGGCCTCCGAGAGGCTCGTTCCGAGGGCCATCCGAGGAAACAGCCCAGTCGAGCCGACCATCATTTCCATGGGCCGGCCGTCCACATCATCGCCAGGCCGCCAGAAATCGAGCCGCAGTGACTCCAGGGCAAACCGATCACCATCGGTCAGCACCTGGGCAATTCCCTGGTGTTCCGGCTGATCAGAGGGCTGTTTCTGTGAGTCGGAGAGGTCGTCGCTGGAGGCCACCTTCGACGCGAAGCGGTTGGTCAATCCCTTCACGAAGATGGTGAACAGGTCGATCCTGGGATCAACGCCGTCCCACACGGCCACGCCCCAGCGTTCTTCACCCGGCTGCAGCGGAGACTCACTGATCGAGACGGTGTCGTGAAGCTTTCGCGCCGGATCTTCCCGATCCTGAATCGCTTCAGCTGCACCGGGGATCACCCGATCGAGATACCCACGGTAGGCCGCGAGCCCTTCGCGAGGCAGGACCGACTCGTAGCTCTGTAGCACAAAATGCGGCAGAAACCGGACTGGCTCCTCGAACGGCTCTGTGAGCTGTGTGCCGGAGTCGGCCAGGTTTTCAGGCTCGAACGTGCCCGCCTCAATCAGCTTCTGCAGTTCCTCGCCGTTGCCGACCTCAACCTTGGCCCGCAGGCCTCCGATATTCCGCACCCGGTAGACCAGATACCAGATGCGGGTTCGCTGCATCCGGCCACCTGCCACTGGCACATCGATGTCGATCTGACGTGGCGGCTTGTAGGCAAACTCCAGGCACCAGACTTCATGCTGGAACGGATAGCCGAAGGTCGTCGAGTTGCCACCCTCACGGCGAGCGGTCGCCTGACCGAGCAGCGTGCGTGAGACTGCCGCCTCATGCGGCTCCCACTGCGGCGCCTGCCCGAGGGTGACCTCAAAGAACTCCTGCTGACGAAAGACATTCTCCGCCGACATGTCGGCCGGGCTGCTCGGCGGAATCACCGTCAGCACACCGGGGGCGAGTTCTCGGTAGCCAGGACGAGGAAGTTCTGCAGGAAGTTCACTCTGCGCGTACGTGGTCTCAAGCCCGCAGAGCGAGCCTCCAAGCAGACAGCAGGTCGCCGTCAGCAGGACTGCTGGCGAACGACGAAACCGCCGACTGACACGGGACATCAACTTCTGTGAAGAGACCGCGAACGCTCGCAGGCCGCCAAACTGTGGTGAGGTCATGCGACACTCCGAACCGGATCGCGCGAGGAGCCCAAAGACACTGTGATTTTCAAAAACTGTCGGCTTTTTGGGAGGGAGATTTGGAGGGACTATTGTGCAGGCTCGGTGCGGCCACGCCTATCCCAATCGCCCCAAACGCATGCAGTCTGCAACGGCAGTGCCCCACGGGATGGCGGTTCAGGCGGCAGCGCGGACATCGACCTGAGCGGAGACCACGGCCTGATCCACCTCTTCCGCCAGGCTGGCATAGTCCTGCGCACCGTTTGAATCCGCTGCATATTCAAAAATCGACTGTCCAAAACTAGGGGCTTCGGCCAGTCGCACGTTGCGGCGGACCTTCGACTCGAACAGCCGAGCCGATCCCCACGATGGATGCCGTTCCACCGACGCCGCGAAGAACTCGGCCACATCGCGGCCCACTTCCGACGAGAGCCGCGTCGACGACTCATACATGCAGAGCACCACGCCGAGCAGCGACAGCCGCGGATTGACGTGATCGTGCACGAGTTCGATCGTCTCCAGCAGTTTGCTCAGCCCGTGCAACGCGAGAAAATGCGGCTGCAGCGGAAGGAGCACCTCTCCCACAGCAGCCATCGCATTGAGCGAAAGCAGGCCCAGCGACGGCGGGCAGTCGACAATCACGTAGTCGAAGCTGCCAGGCCCTCCATGCGTGCGAGGATCTGCCTCAAGCCGGCTCCGCAGGATCGCCTCGCGGCCCGGTTTGCCAGCAAGCGTGAGTTCTGCGGCCGAGAGATCGATGTGCGAGGGCACCACGACGAGGTTCTCGCCAGCCTGAACCGTCGCTTCAGCCAGCGAAATGTCGGCGGTGAGAAGTTCAAAACCGCTCACATGATGGCTGCCCGGCGTGACACCCACATGCAGTGTGGCGTGCGCCTGCGGATCGAAGTCGATCAGACAGACCGAATGACCGGCACGGGCCAGTCCCACCGCCAGATTGACCGACGTGGTGGTCTTGCCCACGCCACCCTTCTGATTCGCTACTGCGATTGACCGCATCGATCCACCTCGTGCTCGCCTGGCACTGCAAAATCGCCTGCCCGCGACCAGATACACCACCTGCTGGCGTCTGGACCGGTTGCGAGTGCGGCGGAGGGTAGGCCCTCCAGGCCTGCCAGAACAGGCCACTTTTGGCAGCATGCCAAAGCCGCCATTGAGAGACCGCCAGTTAGGGAGCGACTGTGTCGCTGATCCACGTGGCGAGTCCAGGCCCTAGCCGCCCCAGCCCCACGCGTCCCCCCTGCTCCACGACGGAAATCCAGCCTCCTTGGCCCTCATCGCCCAGATCAAGGACCAGCCGTAGCCCGTCACTCTCAGCAGCCGCAGATGAGTCGGCAAACACCATCAGCCAGTCCCAGGCTCCTGCAGGAAGCGTCGGGCCGGCGGCGGGAGCCGCCTCCCAGTCGAAGTTGGCATCTTCCACGAGTCCCCGGCGGAGGTGGACCAGCCCCTTGGCCTCGGAGATGTCAACGCGGCGGGTCGCCGTCGGGAGACCATCCACTTCTGTGAGCTGCCAGAGCTCGACATGCGGGGCTCGCGAGATCGCAGTGGCAGCCTCCGTCCCATAAAAGTCGAGGCACCGCTGGGTTTGGCCTCTCTGAAAGGCGATCGCCACAGAAGCCGCCGTGAGTCCGAGCAGCAGCAACGCCATCACCAGCAGGCCGCCTGCCCGACCGGCCGTGGCGTCAGAGCCGGACGGGGAGTTTGCAGCGGACGTGTGGTTTGACGAAGTCGACATGTGCAGGATTCCTCGGCGGGCGACATGTATACTCTGGTACTGTTCCCTGATTCAGACCAGTCCTTGTCGGGTTTCAACCGTATGGCAAACGCTTTTGACCCTTATCGTGAAGCACTCGTCGTTGAGCATCACACGCTCTGGCCCGATGAATACGCCGACTGGTCTGAGGCTGATCGCGAGCGTGTCGAGCCGTTGCTGCATGCCAGCCCTGCAGAAGCGGCTGACCTGGAATATGTGCGGCAGCACACCGGTTTTGCTCGTGTGATCACAGTCACGCCGGAAGACCTCGAACGGGTGAGTGTCGGCTCGTGACGCCCCAGACCGTTCGCGTGGAACTCGCCGCCGCGGGCGGCTGTGATCGCTCCTACGACATCCGTGTTGGCCAGGGAATTCTCGCCGAAATCGGCCCGCAGCTCGCTGCCCACAAGGTCACGAGAGCTGTGGTGATTGCCGATGCTGCGGTGGTGGCTCAGCATGCCAGGATTGCCCTCGAAAGTCTGCACGCTGCCGGCCTCGACACGCTCGTTCTCGAAGTCGCGAGTGGCGAGGGCTCAAAGGCCGCGGGGGAAGCGGCTCGCCTATGGGGCGATTTGGCTGAAGCGGCCGTCGACCGGAAGACCCATATCGTTGCGGTCGGCGGAGGCGTTGTCGGCGACCTGGCGGGCTTTGTCGCCGCGACGTATGTCCGCGGCCTGGCCGTCTGGCAGGTGCCCACCACCCTGGTCGCTCAGGTTGACAGCGCGATCGGCGGAAAGACCGGTATCAATCTCCCTGCCGGAAAGAACCTTGTCGGCTGTTTCTGGCAGCCTCGCGGCGTGTTCTCCGATATCAACAGTCTGGCCACGCTGCCGAAACGGGAATATCTCAGCGGCTTAGCTGAGGTGGTGAAGTATGGCGTGATTCGTGACGAAAGCTTCTTCGCTTGGCTCGAAGAACACCGGCAGGCTGTGGCCGCAGCAGACCCCGCGGCGTTGCATCACATCATTCTCACCTCGAGCCGCCACAAGGCAGAGGTCGTCTCGCAGGACGAGCACGAAACCTCCGGACTCAGGGCGATCCTCAACTACGGCCACACCTTCGCCCACGCCTTTGAATCCGCCTCTGGCTATGGCCGCTTCCTTCATGGCGAAGCGGTTAGCCTCGGCATGGTCGCGGCTGCTCGGCTTGCCTGTCGGCTCGGACGGATCGATTCCGAACTTGTGGATCGGCAGAATCGACTGCTCGCTGAACTGGGGCTGCCAACCGACGTCGACAGCGTGGCCCGGGAGCTCGCCACGGATGAGCTACTGGCAATCATGCGTCGCGACAAGAAGGCCGTCTCAGGCCAGCTCCGATTTGTGCTGCCGACACGGCTGGGGCATGTGGAACTCGTGGATGGCATCTCAGCGGCCGACGTGGCCGCCGTGTTGGAGACGACGGGGCTGGAGGCGACGGGCTAGAAGCCCGCAGCTTGTTCGCTTCCTACCAACGTGTCTCAAAGCCCATCCCGCTGCCGCCGCCATAGAGCGGAATCGGCATGACGTTGACCTGCATTCCGACGAAGTGCATCTCGGTGTCGTTGACCGCCATGGCGCTGGCGAAGGCGAGATACCAGCCCAGGAATGACTGCGATGGATAGTGAGCGTTGTCGGTCATACGAGACAGGCCAACGAACGTTGAGCAGACGTAGAGCGAACCCTTGGCAACCGGGTCTTCGACCATCGTGGCTGCAGCCAGAAACGGCACAGCACCCATGAATGAGTGACCGCTGACACCGTTGTTGTCGTTGAAGAACACCCACTTGCTGCCGGCGGAGCTCTCGTCAGGCCGAGAGGCGCCCGTGGCCATCTGCAGCACATAGAGAGGTGGCGCTCCGACTGCGATAATACGGAGGCTTCGTGCCCCCCAGCCACCGATCGCATCTCCCAGCGGCCGGCCTTCCAAGAACAGTCCCGTGGTGGCAGCCACGGCGAAGATTGGAATGGAATACCGGCCCTCGCCGATGTCTTTGCAGTCTGAGAAGAAGGTGCCCAGATCACTCGGCGTGACACTCTGCTGCCAGGCCGTCTGCAGTGTCTGATCAAAGCCGGTGTTTGCCATCAAGGCACCGGCCCCAAACGCAGCCGTCGTGCAGACAAGTGACTGGCAGTCGTAGAAGTTCCGGTAATCCTCCAGCACCTTGTAGCCAACACGCGCGAGTCGGGGAAACCGACTGTCGGCCCAAGGCACGGTGCGCGGCTGCTGCCAATAGTCATCGAGGTCCGGCAGAGGAGCAACGACCTCTGCCGGTGCCATCCGGGCGACGAGCGACGCGGTGAACTGGTCGGAAGGATCCGGGCCCACTTGGCTGTGCGTGACCGCTTCCCAGTGCCCGACCGGTGCAATTCCTGAGACCACATCGAGCGGCAGGCTGTTCGCAGCGGTCTGCGAGTCTGGTGGAGGACCGGAGAGCACCTGGGTCTCCACGATGCCTTCCACCCACGCACCACCAGCTCCCGGCACAACACGCACCACAACACGTTGGCGTTGCGGCGGCCAGCCTGAGACTGCGCTGCGGCCAAGCCCCGGCTCTGTCCAGGAAGACTCGATCACTCCGGCCCGTGGTGGGACGGAAGCGAAGTCAGGCGGATCAATACGAGCAACCACATGGCTCGCGGAAACCGTCGCAAGAGTCTCTTCCCAGAGCCGCACCGCGTCACGGCTGGGCAAAAACACCCCGCCCTCTTCTATGTCGTCAGGAACAACCGTCTCAAGCAGTGATTCCGTGGCAGGCGTCGCATCGAGCG
>Ga0181606_10000640_pt1 | contig 29137 bp, 24 predicted proteins | sample 041ome_10_FD_132994 | JGI IMG/M metagenome (GOLD analysis project Ga0181606, IMG submission 132994) | Coastal salt marsh microbial communities from the Groves Creek Marsh, Skidaway Island, Georgia - 041412US metaG (megahit assembly) | ecosystem: Environmental > Aquatic > Marine > Intertidal... | reverse complement strand
CCCAAGCCAACGTCTCTGCTGCGCGCGCGGGCGTGGCCTCGACCTTGTCGAGATCGGTGCCTAGCGGCAGCACATTAAAGAGGGCGTCGAAGAGGGCGTTGCACACTTCCTGCACCAGATAACAGGTGCCCGCATAACCCATAAACGGCGTGCCCGTATGGCGACGGATAATCGTGCCGGGCAGCGAAGCGGGAATGTAAACGCTCTTGTTACCCGCCTCGTTGACATACATGCGTTCGTTGTAGCCACCAAACACCAGTAGCGCGCCCGACTGATGGATTGCGTCTCGGACTTTCTGGTTGTCGGGCTTCACCCCGGCTTCACGCGAAAAATGGAAGGCGCAGGGAAGACCCAATTCGCCTTCCAGGAAATGTCGCAGTCCCCGGGTGTAGGTCTCTGTTGCCACGACACCAAAACTGGCCGTGCCAAAGAAATCCTGCGTCACTGAGCGCCACAGATCCCAGACGGGTTTCAACGTGGTGTGCTTTTCCTGCTCAATAAAGGGCTCTGGGTCGAGATCCAGCTCTTCGCCCAGAGCGCGGAGAAACTTGGTGGTGCTGTCCAGCCCGATCGGCGCCTGAAAGTAGGGTGTTTCCAATGCTTCGCAGAGTTTGCGCCCGTACTCGCGGTAGAGGCACACATTCGCGTCGGCATCGGCGAGGGACACCACGTCGTCCAACGGGCAACCCAACGGGAAGATCAGATTGATCTCGGCGCCAATGCCCTCTACCAACCGCTGAATCTCCGCGAGGTCTGAGGGCGTGTTGAAGTACCCATAGGCTGGGCCAATGATGTTGACGCGCTTAATACCGTCATCGGCTTTTTTGGCTTTGCGCTTCTTCGCTTTAGCCTTGCCAAATTGATCCCACAGCCAGACCAGCGCACGATCTGCGCTTTGCCACTGATCTTCGTCGATGGTGCGCGGCAGGAAGCGCTGGATATTGGTGTCCTCGGGCGTAACGCCACCACCGATCATCTCGGCAATAGAGCCGGTGACCACGACGCTAGGCTTCTTGGGGTCCAGCGTTTGGTGCGCGCGCCGCAGAGCACCCTCGGTACCGCGCTGTCCGAGTTCTTCCTCGGCCAAGCCGGTAACAACGATCGGCAGTTCATGCGGGGGGAGTGCGTCGGTGTAGTGCAGTACCGAGGTCACGGGCAGGTTTTCGCAACCCACAGGACCATCAATAATGACCTGCAGGCCCTTGACCGCCGTGAACATATACACGGAACCCCAGTATCCGCCAGCGCGATCGTGGTCGAGGACTAACATCAGCTTGCCTCTCCCATGCCATGTCGCTCTATGATCTGAGGCGTCCAGATCCCGGTTTTGGTGCCGCTGCCGACACCTGCGAAGAAGGACTCCATGTTCTGGAAGCGCTCCTTGCCCGCTATTGCTGTGTTGATCACCTCAGCCAAAGACCCGGCGCCCGCGACCCCCATCAGGGGTCGGGCGGATATCAGATTGGTGAAATAAAGGCTGGGAATCGACAGCTGTTTGGCATGCTGTACAACCGGTGTGGTGCCAATAGCGATGTCTGGCTCAAAGGTGTCCATGGCGTACAGGTCGTCTTCGAGTGAGGCGCGGAACTTGACGCTCACGCCCCGAGACTCCAGCCACTCACAGTCATGGGCTGACCAATCCGATTTCGCGCAGGCGGTGCCCACGTAGCGCACATTGGCGCCGCTTTCGATCAGCAGGCGAGCGACGATGAGTTCTGACCCTTCGTAGCCAGACAATGTGATGCGGGCATCGATTGGATTCGCTTCGAGTACGCCGCGAATAGCAGAAAGTTGCGCATTCACCGCTGCATCGATTTTTTTCTTGGGCAGATTGAGTACGTCGCCCAGATGCGTCAGCCAGTCGCGTGTACCCTCAACGCCGACCGGCGCAGAGCCCAGCAGCGGTCGACCCGCCGCCTTGAATTCTCTGGCAGTGGCCGCGTAGAACGGATGCAGCATGGCGACCGCTGAGCAATCCAGCGCGGCGTATAGCTCTCGCCATTCTCGGGTGGGAATAACGGGTCCCGCTTTTACGCCCATCGGTTGCAGCATGCGGCCAATGGTGATGGCGTCGACCGGGAAGATTTCTCCAACTAAAGCAACACTGGGAGCGCTCGTTTCGGTCTCGATACCGGCGGGGCGTGCCACCGGCCCCGCTTTAACCTCGTTTCGTGCGTAGCCCAACATGGCACCGGCGAGCACATCCTTGGCTTCTGCATGAGTTGGGACACCAAAGCCCGGTACATCGATGCCAATTACCCTGACGCCGTTGATTTCGTCTGGAAGCAGGTCTAAAGGCACCCCCGATGCTGTGGGCACGCAGAGGTTAATGACGACTACTGCATCGTATTCATCGGGGTTGGCCAGATCGTGAACAGCCTCCCGGATATCTTCGAACAGCTTGCCCGTCACCAAAGATTCTGAATCAAACGGCACGTAGCCAACGGTTCGCTTGGCACCATAAAAGTGTGAGGTAAAGGTCAAGCCGTACACGCAACAGGCTGAGCCAGAGAGGACCGTCGCGGTGCGGCGCATTCTCAGCCCCACCCGCAATGAGCCAAACGCTGGGCACATGCTCTGTGGTTGATCATGAGGGCCCTTGGGGTAGTCCCGGTCGTACTGTTCCAGCTGGGCACTCTTGCCCGCTTTCGCAGCCGCATCGCGCATCACTTCCTCGCCCGCGTGACAGCCCGCCGCCTGAGCGGTGTTCTCGCTATCAACGGCGATGACGGCGTCAGATGGTGTCATAAATAACTTCCAGAGAGGGCTTGTTGAGGTGCTCGACGTTGCACAGATCTTCGAGACTGGCTGGCTGTAACACCACGTCGCGGCCAACCGTGTCGCTATCGAATAGCTCCAATAGACCATCTTGCGAGAGGGGCTCAGGTTTATGAGGAGGGGCTTCAGCCACATTGAGCGCTAAATCGCTAAACAGCGAGCCCCACTCACTTTCTGGGCGTCCGATAATTTCGTAAGAGGCGCTCTTTCGACGGATGTCATCGTTGGCGGGAATCGACGCTAGCTCGGGAATACCGACTGCCTTGCAGAAGGCCTGTGCCTGGCCGGCGCCGTCATCTTTATTGGTGACCATGCCGGCGACACCTACATTGCCGCCTAGTTTTCGGAAGTATTCGACAGCAGAGCAGACATTATTGGCCACATACAGGGATTGCAGGTCGTTCGAGGCCACTACGATGACCTTTTGACACATGTCTCGAGCGATGGGCAGACCAAAGCCACCACACACAACGTCGCCCAGAAAATCGAGCAGGACGTAGTCAAAGTCCCAGTCATGGAAACCCAGTTTTTCCAGGGTTTCGAAGCCGTGGATGATGCCGCGCCCGCCACAACCCCGACCGACTTCAGGGCCGCCGAGCTCCATGGCAAAGACGCCGTCGCGTTTGAAGCAGACATCTCCAACGGATACTTCATCACCAGCCGCTTTCTTGGCGGAAGCTGTTTCGATGATGGTGGGGCAGGCTTTGCCGCCAAACAGTAAAGAAGTGGTGTCGCTCTTGGGATCGCAACCTATCAGCAGCACTTTTTTACCCTGCTGGGCCATCATGTAAGAGAGATTCGCCAGCGTGAAGCTTTTGCCGATGCCGCCCTTTCCATAGATCGCGATGATCTGCGTCTTGGGCGCGTCTTCACCGGAGGACGCCAATAGATCGGCTCTTTCCCGAGTGGATTCCAAACCCGGGTCGTATAGCTTGGCACTCTCCGGTGCGTTCATGCGTTTCTCCAGTCAAGGACCATCTTGAGGCAGCGTGGGTCGGAAAACGCCTGGTTGTAGGCGACTTCAGCGCTGTCAAAGGGTTGGTCATGGGTAATAATGCCGCTCAAAGAAAGGTCTCCCCCTGAGACCAAATCCATCGCGGCTTGCATATCTTCCGGGCGCCATTCGGCGCTGATGCGAATATCAATCTCACGCATAAAGGCGGCCGGAAAATCGAAATGAATGGGCGCGGCATAGAAGCCGGCTAACAGCACCGTGGCGTGCTTGGTGAGGTGATGCACCGCTTGATCAATAATCGTGCTGGCGCCGCTCACGTCGCAGACACGCTGATAGTCCCGCCGACTATCGTCTGAAGGATCGATCACGGGATAGGCGAAATGACCTTCCCGACGCAGCGGTGAGGTCTCCCAGACGGTCGGCGTGACTTGATATCGGGCCTCCGATATCCGCGCCACCAGTCGGCCCAATGCGCCATGACCGATGATCAACTCAGGAGGACCGAGGTCCTCGAGGCGGCGAATAGCGTGGCAGGCGGTCGCCGCCAACGCCAGCAAAACACCGGTGGATTCCATCTCTGAGGGCAGTGAAACCAAGCGCTCTGCGGGTACTACCAAAGATTTGGCAGCGCCACCGAACAATCCGCTCACGTCGGTAAATCCGCGGCTGCCTGGCACAAACACACGTTGGCCGGTCTCGATGGCGCTCTCCGAGCAGGAGGAGATCACGCTACCGACGCTCTCATAGCCGGGCACCAGCGGATAGGCCAAGCCGGGAAAAGGCGGCATACGCCCGTCCCACAGCAACCTTTCGGTCCCAGTGCTGATGCCGGTCCAATGGACCTCAACCACGCAATCTGTGCTGAGGGGCTCGGGCAATTCCACCGGACGTACAGCCATTTTCCCGGGTTGCTCGAAAACCACCGCAGTGGACATTACTCCCATGGCAGTGCTCTCTTTAACTTATTCTCAGGCCGTCAAGCACCCTTTTGGGGCGTCAAGATGGCAATACTGCACAAGTGTCATTTTAAATTAACAAATCTAACTGTCAAATAATAAATACAACTAGATTTTAAGCTCGTTTGGTCGGGTTCTCGGGCGCTTTTTCGGCGACCAACAGTCGTGTGAGGGCCGGAATAGGAGTTTTGAACTCGCGAATACCGTTGAAGCCAGCCGCCAGACACATACCTTTGAGCTCTTCGGCAGTGCGTGGCCGGCCGCTACCCATCGCCCAGAGATAGAAGCTGAAGTAGGTATCGCCAATCGGCTCGGCGCCTTGGGTGCCGGCCATGGGCTCAGCAATCAGCAGGTGTCCGCCAGGCTTGAGCGCGCCATGCAGTCGAGTGAGTAGCGATACCACGGGTTCGTCATCGTGGTCATGGAGCACGCGGATTAGCGAAAAGAGCTCCACGTCTTGTGGCAGGGGGGAATGAAACATATCGGTCGCAACGAACCGTATGTCACTGTTTGAAGCATGATTTTTGGCCTCTGAGACCACCTCGGGAAGATCAAGCACCGACGCCGCGATATCCGGGTATCGCTTGGCCACCATGCGCGCGAAATGGCCTGTGCCGCCGGCAACGTCCACCAAGTGCTGATAATCGTTTAACGGATAGCTATCCAGAATGTGGTCGGAAATGAGCGCCAGGGAGCTGCTCATCAGTTGGCTGTACTCCCGGTGGCCGTCGCCGGGATGGCTGCCACCAGGCACGTAGCTCCAGTAGTCCCGCAAACCCGTCTTATCTCGATGCTTTAGGATGGCAAGGGGGTCGGCCAAGTCGCGATACAGTACGGCGTGATGCTTCACCATGTCGGCAACGGCGGGATTGCCCAAGACTGACGCGCCCAGCTCGCCAACCATCCAAAACCCTTTGGAGACCTCCTCGGTGAGCTTCAATGCCTGTGCTGCTCTCAGCAGGGTGTGTGCCGCAGGCGGTGTCAGTCCGCACATAGCTGCGACAGATTTTGTTGACTCGACGCGGCCTTGAAGCACGGCCAGCAAGTTGCTTTGCACAACGGCCGTGAGGGTTTGCGTATAGACAAAGCCTGCCGTCAAATGATGGAGCTCAACGGCCTTCTTGCTGGCGATACGCCGCACCAGAGGTGTTTTCGCAGCCCAGCGCTGAAACTTTTTGTCAGCTAAGAGTCGATTGCGAAATAATCGCCAGCGGCACCGCCAATCCGAAGGGGCAGGCTGTTGATCGGACCAGGTGTCGGGGTCGGCAAGCATGATTCAGGCCGCCGTGCGACCCATTTTCTCGGGAACAAACCGCTCTGACTGGGCGCGTACCAGTCGCACCAGATTCTCCCTGCCCGCGCAGTGCGGCACGCTCTCCAGGCCCTCTTCCAGCAACGATTTCAGTCGATCGGTCGCACCGTCGAGGCCTAGCTCCTGAACGGCGTTGGGTCTGCCCAGTTTCGCGTCGATGCCCGCTGCTTTACCCATGATCTCGGGATCGCCGATGGCATCTTTAATATCATCCGCCACCTGAAAAGCCTCGCCAATGCAAGCGCCCAGATTGACCCACGGACCTGGATCAACGCCCGCAGAGGCGGCGCCTGCGCAGGTTGCAGCGATAAACAGTGCGCCGGTTTTAGCCCGGTGATAGCGCGAGACATCAACGCTGGGTTCGCACTCCCATGCCTGGCCGGCGGAAATGCCATGGGGAGCGCCCACGCCTCGGGCGAGAATCGACAGCACCAGCGGTACGCGCTCAGCACGCACATGATGCACCGCATGCACGGCCAAAGTCTGAAATGCCGCGACAATCAGGGCATCGCCTGTTAGGACTGCTATGCGCTCGCCGAACTTGGCGTGGACAGAGGGTTTGCCGCGCCGCTCGGTCGCATCGTCAAAACAGGGTAGGTCGTCATGAACCAGTGAGGCGCAGTGCAAGAACTCCACCGCGGTCGCTGCGGCGGCGGCCAATGGTCGGTCGCTACTGTTATTGGCCAGTGCTACAGCCATACAAAGCTGTGGCCTTACCCTCGCGCCACCCGGGAAAACGGCGTATTCCATAGCCTGTGCCAGCAGTGGCGGGCACTGCGAGGTCGTATGTTCTGCGAGAAAATCGCGGATATCCGCCTCACAGTCGAGTAGCGGGTCCTGCATGAGCAGTCCTCCTTTTACCGTCAAAGTAAACTGACAGTGATAAGTGTTATATTTCTATGACAAACTACGCCACTCGGTGACAGGGCGCAACCCCCATGACTGATGCCACAACCATGCGCTGCGATACCCCCAGTCGGGTCGGCCTGGCTAACACGGGTTTGGGGTTTAGCCAGCCTGTGCCTGCGGGGGCTTACCGCTGGTGGTATGTCGACGGGTTCAGTGAATGCGGGCAGTTTGGCATCACGCTGATTGCCTTTATTGGCAGTGTGTTCTCGCCCTACTATTTCCGCTCACGTCATCGTGGCCGCGCTCAGGCGACAGAGCACGTCAGCTTGAACGCTATTCTTTACGGACCTCGAAAAGCCCGTTGGTGCATGACCGAGCGTGGATCTCATGCCCTTCGCCAGACCAGAACACGTCTTGAGATTGGTCCCAGCGCACTGCAGTGCACCCCGCAGGGCTTGCAGGTCGAGATCAGCGAGCGCGCAATGCCCTTCGGTCAGCGAGTCGAGGGAAGGGTATCGGTGCACTTTGATCAGGCTCTCAATGAGTGTTTTGAGCTGGATGATGCGGGTGATCACTGGTGGTGGCCTATTGCCCCCTCTGCCCGCATTGAGGTGCAGATGGACCGGCCCGATCTCCGTTGGAACGGTTCGGCCTACATGGACTCTAACTTTGGTAAGCGGCCGATCGAAACTGGCTTCTCCTCATGGAACTGGTGTCGCGGGCATGCCCCAGACGGCAGTTGCCACATTCATTACGACGCCCAGCTGGTGGGTGGTGCAGAGAAGTGCCTGTCACTTTCCATTAACGAAATAGGGGAGATGACGCGCATCGCGTCGCCCTCGCGACAGCAGTTGCCTCGAGGACCGATTTGGCGTGTGGCGCGACCGGCGCGGTTGCCGCCATCGCGCCATCTCGATGTGACTACGCTGGAGGACACGCCTTTTTATACTCGCTCACAAGTGCGTGTCGACGACCGCGAGTTTATGCACGAGAGTTTGGACTTGGTTCGTTTTTGCCGGCCCTGGGTTCAGCAACTGTTGCCTTTTCGTATGCCGAGGCTGGCGCGCAGCGGTTAGTCGCGATCGGAAGGTTGCCCGTGTATGGCCATTTCATCGCGCTCCTTCATCACCATAAAGAGCTCAAGCATCCACTCGCTTCTGGCCGAAAACCCTCTGGGTTGAGAGCGGCTTTGCCATTCCTCGGTATGGGGTAGGGCATTAATCAAAAACTCATTTTCCGCTGAGCAGGGCTCTAGCATGTGTTCCGGCGCTGCCGCGGGGTTACGGACCAACCCCGTCAAGATTTGGCATTTCCGCCATCGGGAAACAACCGCACGCTGGCTGATTGAGTCGTAACCGTTCAGCACGACAGTATTGCCGATCTCTGCATAGAGCCGACGCGCGGCAAGAATGCCGGGTCGACAGCCGCGGGGCAGTTGCCGGATGCCCTCGTCGGCTAATTGATAGCGTTTGTCGGCCTCTGCTAGCAAGGTCTGAAGCACCTCGGTGAGCGCGGCGCTGGGTTGAGGGTTGTGCAAAAACGATTCCGGCTCGATGCCTGCTTTCCGCATCATGTCGCGAGGCAGGTACAGCCGCCCGGCGCGCGCATCTTCGCCAACGTCGCGGCAAATATTGGTGAGCTGCATGGCGACACCGAGGTCAGCCGCCCGGGCCAGCGTCGCATGATCTTTCACGCCCATGAGGATCGCCATCATGACGCCGACGGTGCCCGCCACACGAGCACCGTATTCACAGACTTCCCCCAGCGTTTGGTAGTCGCGCCCCTCGATGTCCCACTCAAAACCCTCGAGTAATGCGTCGAGTAGCGCCCTAGGCAGCTGATGATCAATAACGATTTGACTGAGCACGCGATCAATCGGGTGATTCTCCGGTCGGCCGTCGTAAATCAGATCGAGTCGCCCATGGAGTGTTACCAGCGCCTCACGAGGATCATCACCCAGATCGACCAAGTCGTCAGCGATGCGACAGAAGGCATAGAGCCCCGAGGCTGATTCGCGCAACGCGCGGGGTAAAAAATGTGACGCGATATAGAAAGACTTCGAGCCATGAGACAGTAAACGCCGGCACTCGCGCATGTCGGTATGGGGCGTTCTGATTTGGTGGTCGCTACGCACGCTGAGTCACGGCCGCTGGAATCAACTGGTCGATCACCTTGGCGGAAGAGATCACTGCCGGCATGCCCGCACCGGGGTGCGTGCCCGCACCGACAAGATACAGACCCTTGATGTCCTCACTGCGATTGTGAGGTCTGAACCAGGCGCTCTGGGTAATCCGTGGCTCATAACCGAAGGCAGCGCCTTTGACTGAATTCAGGCGGTCATGGAAATCCTGCGGCGTCAGCAGTCGCGATGTCACGATGCGATCTCGCAGGCCCGGCAGCATGGTCTCTTCCAATCGTGCGCAGATACGCTCTTTGAAAGTTTCGGCGTACGACGGCCAGTCCACATCGGCATCGAGATGCGGTACCGGCGCCAAGGCGTAGAACGTGTCGCAGCCCTCCGGCGCGAGAGACGGGTCGGTCTCGGTGGGCCGGTGAAGATAGAGACTGAAATCGTCGGCCAGCACTTTGCGCTTGAAGATATCATCCAGCAGGCCTTTGTAGCGCGGCCCCAAGATGACGGAGTGGTGGGGCACGTCGGGGTATTGCCCTTTCGTGCCGAAGTACCAGACAAAAAGTCCGTTGGAAAAATGCGACCGATCGATTTTGCGATCGGTCCATCGCCTGCGGTGTTCTGGCTTGATCAGGTGCCGATAGGTCCATGCAGCGTCGGCATTGGAGACCACCAGGTCACTGCGCAGTGTTCGGCCGTCACCGAGTCTGACCCCACGAACCGCACCACCCTCAACCAAAATCTCCTCGACTTCGGCGTTACATTCGATGGTGCCGCCCTGGCCCTCAATCAGTCTGGCCATCCCTTTCACGATGCTGCCGGTGCCACCCATGGCTGACCACACGCCAAACCGCTGTTCCAAAAATGAGATCAGGGTGTAAACGCTGGTCACAGAAAAAGGATTACCGCCAATCAGAAGCGGATGGAAACTCATGGTCATCCGCAGCTGGGGGTCGCGAATGTACCGGGAGACCAGCTGGTAGACGCTTCGATCAGCCCGCAGCCGAATGAGCTGTGGCATGAACTTAAATAGCGCCAGCAACGAATCAAAGGGTTTGTCGACCAGGCCCTCGAAGCCGACTTTATAGCGTTCCTCACTGGCCTTCAGATACCGCTCGTAGCCTTCGGCGTCTGCTTCGTTGTAGCTTTTGATCTGTTCGATGTTGCGCGCCTTATCGCCCGAGTAGTCAAAGATGCGGCCGTCGTCGAAGCGCAGACGGAAAAACGGATCCATGGGTTTAAGCTCGACGTCGTCGGCAAAGCGCTTGCCGCACATCGCCCATAGCTCTTCAAGCAAAAAGGGCGCGGTGACAATGGTTGGCCCGGCGTCAAAGGTGAAGCCGTCCTGATGGTAAACGTAGGCGCGGCCGCCCGGAGCATCGAGCTTCTCGAGCATATGCACCCGGTAACCTTTAGCGCCCAAACGGATGGCTGACGCCAGCCCGCCAAAGCCTGTACCAATCACCAGCGCAGTGGGGCGTGCGTCGACCGTCTCCAATGAACGAAACGCAGATTCCGCGATATTCATATAAAAAGGACACTTAAACTGTCATTTATATTTGACAGTGTAGCAGTGCAATGAGGGGGTGCACAGCCTTCTTTTCAAATGGTCATGGCTGGGTTATTTGGCGGTTGTGGCAACCATTTCCTGAAAAAGGCGCGCAAAAATATCCGGGTCCTCTTCGTGGGCGAGGTGTCCAAGCCCGGGGATGCGGACGGACCGCGCGAGCGGTAAGTCGCGGGACACCGAGGTGCTCCGCTCCGGGGGGATCGTGCGGTCACCCTCGGCGGCGGCTAGCCAAACGGGTGACCGTAACGACGGCAATTGCGCGAGTAACGGGGGCAGGTCCCAGCCCGCCATCATGCGCAATGTCCCAGCAATATGGTCGGGGTTGCTTAGAAGGCTGTCGTAGCAACGACTCATTACGGGGTCAACCGCAGAACCGGTATCGGCCAGCATAGAGCCAGTGGCTCGCCAGCGCAGCGTGGGGGACGCCAAAGCCTTTGGAAGCCAGCGACTGCGGGCAAACCACTTTGCTGTCTTGCTAAACAGCGGTGCTGCAAGCGAGCCAAAGGGGTTGAAAGCTGCATTGATGCAGAGCAGCCCTTCAGGGAGTGACGACTCGGTCAGCGCATACTGGGCAGCTAGCGCCGCGCCGGCAGAATGGCCGATGATCCAACGGGGTTTGGCCGCCAAGACGGACATCAACTCCTTCAAGTACTCGGCAAAAGGGGCGAGGCCCACATCTTCGAGTGGCAGTAGGTTCGTGAAGCCTTGACCTGGCAAATCGGGGGCGATCACTCGATAGTGTTCGCTCAGTCGAGAGGCGAGTCCGGCGAAGGAGTGTGCCGAGGCGCCAGCGCCGTGAAGCAACAGCACATCATCGCCAGTGCCACTGACCTGAATATGGAAGTCTATGTTTGCAGCCCGCACGAATTGACTGGTGTCGGCCCGTGGCCAGAAGTCGGCAACGGCCTGCCAGGCGTTAAATGAGCTCACGAGGTGGTCGCGCGGATGGCGCGGTTGAGCGTGCTCGCGTCTGCCTGCGGCAACGCAAGGTATGTGCCTCGGAGTGTTTCGGCCAGCTCTTTGGCGCGCGGCTGTGGCCGCTGCGCGGTATCGATCACGAGTCCATTAGAGGTGCCCCTTGCCAGCGCTCGAGCAGCTACCAGTGCGTCGGCAGTGCCAGCTTCCCGGCTACGGGTACCGTCCCGAGCGACGTTGGCGGCGCCATCAGTCAGCAGCACGTACTGCATTGTGGTCCCTTGTTTCGCCGCGCGCTCAGCCATATCACGCGTCAGGTCCAGCGCCGCGGCCATGGGCGTGGCGCCGCCGCCCGGTAATGCGGCCAACGCTTTCTTTGCGCGTACCAAAGAGCGGGTAGGGGGCAGCAAGAGTTCTGCTTGCTCATCTCGGAAGGCGATCAGTGCGACTTGGTCTCGGCGCACATAGCAGTCTGCCAACAAGAGCTCGACCGCGCCTTTGGCTTCTGCCAGCCGCTGTAGCGCCGCCGAGCCTGAGGCATCCACGACAAACAACGTCAATGTCTCTCGTCGCTGTTGAAAACGCGTGAGGTGAATGTCGTCGCGTCGAATATGTAAGTGGCTGGTCGGTGGATCGCCATTGTGCTCAGTGTGTTCTCGCCGTCGCAAGGGTTGCCATGGCGCTGCAGCGCGCAAGGTGGCGAGTATATTGACGCGTCCACCGCGTCGGTGATCGCCGCGAAACACGCCTGTGGGTCGTCCGCGTTGCTGGTGCCGATGTTGCTCGCCCGCAGTGCCGGTGCTGCTTTGGCGAAGTCGCGCTGATCGTGTTTGCAACTGCGCCAATAAATCCGCCGGCAGCTGTGCCAGAGCGGCTTCAAGCAACCGCTCCTCGTCAGGTGGCGGTTGCTCGGGCATGGGCGGTGGCTCGCTATCTTCCGTCTGCTCCGGCTCTGTCTCGGGCTCGGGTGGGGGTTCCGTCATCTCAGGGAGCTGCTGTGCCTTTGGCAGCAGGCACAGCCGTAATGCCCGAGCTACGTCCTCCTCTTCTACTGCGAGCGAACTTCTCAGCGCAGCTGAGGCGCGCGCCACTTTTGCGGCCGCAAGCGTAGCGCGTGGTGAGTCGATTCCCAGCGATGTCGCGAGCGTCGCGAGGGCGGTGAGGTGCTCCTCGCCCAGAGTGACCGCAGTCATTCTGTTACCAGCACCCTTTATCTCTGCGCGCTTAAAAACCTCGTCGTCGACGTCGTGGATACCCAGGGCCGTCATGTCGAGTGTAATCCCAAGACGATCTGTGAGGGCGCCGTGGGCGCATTCTTCTTCGGTGCCCTCGTCACAGGCGATGAGTGCAATGCGCGACGGAGTGGTCGCCTCGATGCCATCGCGTGCCACCGTGATAGCGCCATGGTCGAGGGCGGTGCACAGGTGGTGCACGGTGTTACGTGGCAAACGCTCCGCCATCGCCACGATGACAGTTTGCTCGTCACATTCACCCAGCATGCCAGTTTCGGCGATGGGCTTACCGTGTTGCAGCGTTGCTCCCAAATCGATGCCGCCCAGCAATCGTCCCTCGGGAATGTTGGCGGGGATTTTGCGCAGCCGTTCTTGTCCAGACAGCTGCAGGTAGCGATCCAGCCAGTAGTCGCGAACCGGTCCGGGCGGCGCGCGCAGATGCACGCCACCCATCTCCGGCCCCATCAGGGCGAGGAGAGCGGCGGCCCACTCAGCATCGGCCCAAAAAGACCCTGCCTCAGTCGCCACCATCGCTGAACAAGTCTGTGATGACTCTCTCTACGCGGCTGTCGGCACTGGATTCATCCAGAGGATCGCGCCGCAGGCGATGACGTAGCACCGCCGGTGCGATCGCTTTCAGGTGCTCCAGTGTGGCGACCTTTTTGCCTTCCAGCGCTGCAAGTGCTCTGGCGCTGCGCACCAACGTGAGCTCGCCCCTGAGTCCGTCGGTGCCCAGTGCAAGGCAGAGCCGTGCAGCCGTCTCTAGCAAGGCGGCCGGCGTGTCGACGTCTTCCAGTGCTTCGCGCGCTGATTGTATTTTGCGTCGCAGCGCGCTCTCTTTTCGCGCCCATTTTTTTCGGAATGCGGTGCGATCTCGATCAAATGCCTCTCGAAGCCGAATGATGTCGACTCGTGTCGCAACCTCTTTTGGGGTTCTCACGTCGACAGACAAACCGAATCGATCTTGTAGCTGCGGTCGGAGCTCGCCCTCTTCGGGGTTGCCGCTCCCAACCAGCACAAATTGCGCCGGGTGCCGAATGCTGAGCCCCTCGCGCTCCACCACGTTTTCACCCGAGGCCGCGACATCGAGCAACGCATCGACAATGTGGTCCTCCAGCAGATTCACCTCATCGACATAGAGAAAGCCGCGGTTGGCCTGTGCAAGCAGGCCCGGTTGGAATGCTTTTTCGCCGTTAACCAGTGCTCGCTCAATGTCGAGTGCCCCCACCACACGGTCTTCTGTCGACCCAAGGGGTAGGTCGACAACCGGAATAGTGATGGCTTTGGCTTGTGGTGTGTCGGAGGGCTTGCCGCATTGAGCGCAGAGGCCGGGTCGAGGGGCCCGAGGGTCACATTGATAGAGGCAGCCGCTGACCACATCAATCTTTGGCAGCAGGGCAGCGAGTGCACGAATCGTGGTTGATTTCCCGGTGCCACGCTCACCCAGCACCAGTACGCCCCCGATGCCGGGATCAACCGCAGCAATCGTCAGCGCGCGCTTCATATCATCCTGACCGACAATAGCGGTAAACGGATAAGCGATACTCATGCATGCCCCCTGTTACAACCGCACGGCTCGTCCAAGAGCGTGGCCCCAAAAGTATGATTGAGGGCTATCCGCACGGATGTCAAACAAACTATACTATCAACATGTCAAATTTCATTGATATTTATAACATGGCCAAGCCACTGACGCCTGCTTTGGACGCGGAACAATTTGAATTTTCACTCAATGGGGGCGTGATGCTTAGGGGCTATCGCGGGGAGGTGTCGGAAGGCACACCGCTTGTGCTGCTGCACAGTATCAACGCAGTGCCCAGTGCGATGGAGATGCGTCCCTTATTCGAGCATTACCGTGACAAGCGTCCCGTTTGGGTGCCCGACTTACCAGGCTTTGGTCTGTCTGACCGACCCGACGTGGCCTATAGCCCGAGTCTTTATGCTCGATGGCTAGCCGAGTGGCTAGACAGCCTTGATCAACCTGCCGATGTGGTGGCGTTAAGTTTGACAGGCGAGTTCATGGCGCGCGCCATTCTCGAACAAGGTATCAAAGTCCGCAGCTTGAGCCTTATTTCTCCGACGGGCGTGGGTGTGCGCACGCCACCGACGACCCCAAATGGTTCTCGGATTGATCGCGTGCTGTCTTCGCGCTGGGTCGGGAAGCCGCTGTTTAGTCTGCTAACGACCAAGCCGAGTATCCGCTGGTTCTTAGGCCAGGCGTTTGTTGGGACCACGCCCGAATATCTGGTTCGCTACGCGCTGGAAACGGCGAGTCAGCCCGGTGCGCATCATGCGCCACTCAAGTTTTTAACGTTCGGCCTGTTCACCGAGCAGGCCATCACCCGCCTGTACAGTCGCCTGAAACTTCCTTGCTTGGTGCTTTACGACCGGGATCCCAATATCGGGTTCGAGCGGCTGTCAGAGCTCACTGAGGTTCACCGTCATTGGGCTGCCAAGCAGCTGTCTCCCAGTCTCGGTTTGCCACATTGGGAGCTGCCCGCAGAAACTATTGAGGCGCTCGAGGATTTCTGGCAGCCGCCGGGTCAGGGTGCGATGCGCTCAGGTGGTGTCGCCGACCACGGCGCGTGCCGCGAGTCGGCCTGACAAGGTTGCCATTGGGACACCGGGTCCCGGGTGAACGCTACCCCCAGATAGGTACAGTCCCTTTAATCGACTTCTCGCACCGGGTCTGGTGAAGCTCGACCAAATACCGTGCGATGCGCCGCCATAAAGTGAGCCACCACTGCCAGGAAAGCGCCCGTGCCAGTCAGTGGGCGTTGTGCTGACACAATGCTCGTCATTAAAACTGAGGTTGAGACCGCAACGCTCCAATACCGACAAGGCATTGTCACGGATCCGCGCTACATCGTCATCGGCCCAGGTTTGCTGGTCACCGTCTGCTGGCGCGTTGACCAACATCATCAATCGCTCGGACCCATTGAGTGAGCCATTTGGACCTCGGTCCTGAGCGCAGAGATAAACCGTGGGCTTCGCAGGGACATCTCGCTTCTCGAAGATCGTGTGGAACTCGTCAGGATAATTGGATTCAAAAAAGACGTTGTGATGGTCGAGTTTGAAGCCGGAGCTGCTGCCCTTGATACACCAAGTCAGTGCGGAGAGTGCACGGCGCTGCCTTGGGCGCGCGCGCACCGCTCGTGTGGCTTCTTGTCCGAGCTGTCCGGTAGCCAAGGCATTAGTGTCACCGTTAAAGACCACAACATCAGCGGGTAACGACGTGCCGTCGACCAGGCGCACGCCTGCCGCCTTGCCACGTTTCACTAGGATTTCACTGACATGGGTATTCAGGTGCAGGTCAATGCCCAACTGCTGACCGAGCCCGGCCATAGCGGCCGCCAATCGATTCATGCCGCCATCGACCAGCCAGACGCCTTCCAGTTCAACATGTGCGATCAGCATGAGTGTCGCAGGGGTGCTCAGAGGCGAGGAGCCAACATAGGTCGCATAGCGTGCAAAGAGTTGCCTCAGACGTTCATCCGAGAAAAAGGTTCCTAGCGCGCGCCACAGGTCCGGGGCCGGACGCGCTGCCATTAAAGAGCTGGGGTGATGACGACGCAATACCCGACCAACTAGGGTCAACGGGTCGGGCTTTGGTGCGGTCATAAAGGTTTCTGACAGCGTTTGATGAATTTGCGCACTCTGCGAGTAGAAGCGCTCAAAACCCGATGCGTCGGCTGATCCGGCAAAGGCTTCGATGGATTGTCGTGAGTGCTCGAGATTCGGGTAAAGATCTAACACTCCGCCGTGACTCCATGCGTGCCGGGCGATAATCGGGCTTTCCAGCAAGGTGAGGTGTTGGTCAAGCTGCGTGCCGGCATCGGCGAACAACTGCTCAAAAATCGATCGCATGGTCAGCACAGTGGGTCCGCCATCGACCTCGCGATCATCGACTTCAAGGGTGTGCATTTTGCCGCCGGGCGTGGCGGCGCGCTCGAGCATCGTAACGCGGAATCCGGCCCGTGCGAGATCAATGCCCGCGGCCAAGCCGCCGGCTCCCGCCCCCACGACAATGGCATGCTTGGCGGTCAACTCGTTCTCCCCCGAGAGATCAGCCCGCGCGGTCTTTCGATGGGTGCCTGGCTCACGCGACGCGCCATTTTTGGCGAGCGGGGCGCGTGACCGCGCGCTGGTGGTAAATAATCAGCGTTAATCCCACGATCAGCGGTATTGCCCACAGTCCGGGTTGGAGCGCGAGCTCCGGGATCAGTCGCACGGCACCAAAGGCGAAGAAGGCCGTGTATACCGAGATACCTGCGCCTACGAGGCACTTGATGTGTTCCTTGATGCGATCTGTGGGCAGGGGGCTGGGTTTGTAAATGAACCACAGATTGGTGGCGACCGTGGCGAAGCCCACCATGGAGATGCCCATCATCATGGGCTCGGCAGCCAAGACGCCGCGTACAAAACAGTTGGTCGATACAACCGTCAGCAGCACCTGTGATAACAGATTATGCCAGACACGATTGCGCGCATGATCGAGACCGTTGCGCATGCTGAGCCATCCCTGCCATGCCAGATTCACAGTCAGCGTCGCGAGGTAAAGCATCATCCAGCCAAAGATATTGGTGATGGTCTGGGGGTCAGCAAAGATAGCGTGACTAGCCAGATGCGGGTGGGTGCCGGTGGGGTCGCTGAGCGTTGTGATACTGATGCCGATGGCGGTGAAGCCCGTCGCAATCATGGACTGCACAAACAGCGTGCCCGCGCGACGATGCAAAGCACCCCCCTTTCTGCCGGCAATAGGGATCCACACCACAACCAATCCCACCGTGCCGGTAGCGATGTGTAGGCCCACTAGCCATTCAAACAGTGTGTGGGTCGACAGCATCAGGTGCCCCCTCCATACTGCTTGCATCGAGTCGGGAATCTGAGATGACAGCGTCGGAACTTTATACTCCTCCCAAGCCGCTCTCGCTGTGGTCTGTCGTCGCACTCGCTCGAGTGCTCTGGAAGGGCGACGGCAACTTGCTCGAACTGCTGCCCGCCGCTGCCTATCATTTTGATGTGGGCAACTTGGGTTACTCCCGACGCTCGACGGTGTTGTTCAACGAGCCCAACGCGGTGCGCGAGATCATGCGCGATGCCGACGGGGTGTTCCCGAAAAGCGATCTGATGGTCAGCGCGCTGGAGCACCTGATTGGCGACAGTATTTTTGTCACCGATGGTGATCGCTGGAAGCGCCAGCGCGCCATGATTGATCCGGCCTTCTCGCACATGCGCATTAGCCATGCTTTTGGCGCCATGAAGGCGGCGGTCGACGATCATCTGCTGGCGCTGCAAGACAAGGCGGCATCGGGCGAAGCTTTTTCGCTCGACTTGGCCATGAGTCATCTTACCGCCGACATCATCTGCCGCACGGTGTTCTCGACTCCACTGCAGACGGGTGTCGCCGTTGATGTCTTTGAAGATTTCACGCTCTTTGAGCGGTCCGCGGTGCAAGTCGACGTACTGCGACTGATTTTTAAGCCTGCATGGAGCGAATTCCCGCAGCCACCCGAGGTGTTGGCGGCCTGCGAGCGCATCAGAAGCCACTTGGGCACATTGGTCGACTCTCATCTCAACGAGCCGGACGCTTTTGATGACATTGCTAGTAGCGTCATCGCCGCGCGCGATCAGCACACGGGTGCGCCGTTCTCGCGTGAAGAGTTGATTGATCAATTGGGTGTCTTTTTTCTGGCCGGCCATGAAACCACCGCCAGTGCACTGACCTGGGCCTTTTACATTCTCGCCGACCAACCCCAGTGGCTCGCGCGGTTGCGTGAAGAAATTGCCAGCGTTGTTGGTGATGCACCCATGAGTTTTGAGCACACGCGGCAGTTGCCGCTGACTAAAGCTTTCTTTAAGGAGACGTTGCGCTTGTATCCGCCGATTACCTTCATGCCCCGCGTCGCGGCGCGCGAGGCCACGGTGGGTGGCCGCCGGTTGCGCCGGGGCGCTTTGGTGATGATTGCGCCGTGGACCTTGCAGCGTCACAGCAAATGGTGGCCAGACCCCCACGCGTTCAAGCCCGAGCGCTTCATGCCCGAGCATGAAGAGGCGCTGGTGCAGGGAGCCTACATTCCCTTTGGGCAGGGCCCCCATACCTGCGTGGGGGCAGGGTTCGCGCAAACCGAGAGCGTATTGATTCTCGCGGAACTGGTTCGCCAGTTCGATTGGTTGCTCGTGCCGGGTCAAACTGTGCGGCCAGCAGCCCGCATGACCACGCGCCCGGCTGATCAGGTCATGCTTCACGTTCGTCACCCTGCCGCATAGGCTCGGCTTCGGCGGTCTCGGTGGAGCGGAACCAGTGCCAAGCGATATCGCATTGACTCGCATCGCCAATGGGCATGCGCTCGCGGATGGAGCGCCAAATGAACTCCCAGCAAAGAGGGGTCATGAGCAGAAAGGGCAGGGGGTCACGCCAGGACCACACCGCGTCGCGTGATACCAGTAAATCCCTGAGGCAGCGAACGAAGTCCGTGAGCTGAAAGCGAAACAAGTGTTTGTAGGCCTCGGTCAAAGTGGAGTAAGACCATTGCGCACGCTTACCCGCGGAGGCAATTGGGGCAGGCTGATGGGCCTCGCCCATCATCGCCGCGCCTAGCCAAGCCTCGTCGATAAAGTGCACGCCGCTACTGGGTCGCGGGTTGCATTCAATGCCCCAGGGAGTGCCGCCACGATCGAGAATAAAGTCGAAGCTGATAAACCCGGTGACGTCGGTGTCAGCAAGGAATTGGCTAATCCACTGCCGAACAGAGAAGGGCGTGGGCGCGCTTTGGAAGCCCACTGCGACCGTACCGCTGTGGGTACTACCGCGGTAGCTGGCCGTCGCAGTAACGTTACCTTTATCCACCCAGCTTAGCGTGTACAGGTGAGACCCCTCTACTTTGCGCTGCAGCAATGTCTCGTTAGACGCCGGGGGTAGCGTGCTGCCCTGTGAGATAAAGGCGACGTCAGTGCCTGAGCATCCTCGCCGCGGTTTGACCACGCAATCGGTCTGGCGAGCGAGCCCTCGTGCCTCGGGGTCGGCGGTGGTGTAGACCGACGGCGCCGTGACGCCGCGGCTAATGGCGTAGTCAACGAACTGCAGTTTGTCGTGCCACTGGTTGATCCAGAGCGCAGAGGGCCCCACATAACGCGCGGTCTTGGGTAAGCGCGGCGCCAAATTGGCCACGTGGCAGACCTCTTCAGACGTCGGTATTACGTCGGTGATTTGCTCGCGGTCAACGATGTCGAGGATGTCCTGTTCCCAGGCGCCAATATCGGTATTCGGGGCGGTGACTTGATAGGTTTTTGCGACGGCGCGGCTGGCAGAGCACAGCTGACGTTTCATTGGGTCAGCCACCACCACCCGAACCCCTTGCCGTTGCAAGCTCCTTGCAAGCGTCAGCGCGGCCGGAAAACGTCCAACTGTCAGTAGTGCCGTTCTATTCACGGTTTTGAGCCAGTACTGCCCCTTTGTATCAATACTTTTACTTTATTTATGTCTAATATTCTATACATATTGTTGCCAGTCGGTATCGCCCGGACAGCGCACACGTTGCTATTTACCCACTAGCGTGTCTCCGGTGCTCTTTTGGGCCGTGAGGCCGTCCTCTTTGACCTTGCAGTTCGCTCCTCTGGCTGCGCCATTTGCCTTAAGCATTGGGAATTAAGACGGATGGCAGCGCAGTGCGTAGCAAGACACACTGCGCAGGTTCACGTTGTGTCCGGCTTGGGTTTGACAGGCGTTGCTACCCACACTGTTTTACCGAGTCGGCTTACGTTATCTTGCCTGCCCCGTCACCCAATCAAGGTTGAATGCTCGCTATGAACGCCAAAGCTGAACTGCCCGGTCACGCCCAGTATCCCCACTTGTTTTCACCACTGGATCTCGGCCACACGCAACTGCGCAACCGATGCATCATGGGCTCGATGCACACGGGCCTTGAGGAACAGCCAGACGGCTTCGATCGCATGGCTGCGTTTTATGCTGAGCGAGCCGCGGGCGGCGTTGGCATGATCATCACCGGCGGTATTTCGCCTAATGAAGAGGGTGGTCTGGTATTAAAAGGGGAGGACGGTAAGCCGCTGGCTGCGGCGTCCAAACTCAATACCGAGGAGGAAGCGGCCGGCCATCGAATAGTGACGGATGCGGTGCATGCCGCGGCGCCGGACTGCAAGATTTGCCTGCAGATTCTGCATATGGGTCCGCTGGCCTACAACGAAGGCGCGGTGGCGCCGTCGCCAGTGCGGTCCCGCATCGGTGCGTTTTCGCCGAATGAATTGGATGAGGCCGGCATTGAAAAGCAAATTGCTGATCATGCTCACTGCGCGAAGTTGGCGCAGCAGGCCGGCTACGATGGCGTCGAGATTATTGGTTCGGCGGGTTATCTGCTGTCGACGTTTCTCGTAGAAAAGACCAACCAGCGTACAGATCAATGGGGTGGTAGCTACGAGAACCGCATGCGGTTCCCGGTTGAGGTGGTCCGACGCGTGCGCGAGGCAGTGGGGCCCGATTGCATCGTGATCTTCCGTATTGCTGCCATGGACATGCTCCAGGGAGGGATGAGCTGGGACGAGATCGCGCTGCTCTCTAAAGCGATCGAAGCGGCTGGTGCGTCGATTATTTCAACCCATTTCACTTGGCACGAATCTCAGGTGCCCACGATTGCCACCATGGTGCCGCGGCGCGCGTTTACGGGGGTTACCAGGCGAGTGCGGAACGAAGTGTCGATTCCTGTCATTACCTCCAACCGTATCAACATGCCCGACGTCGCAGAGGCGGTGTTGGTGGATGGCGATGCCGATTTGGTGTCGATGGCACGACCCATGCTGGCCGACGCCGAGCTAATGAAGAAGGCGGCCGAGGGGCGCGAACACGAGATCAATACCTGTATCGCCTGTAATCAGGCCTGCCTAGACCACACGTTTGCGATGAAGACCACGTCGTGCCTGGTCAACCCACGCGCCTGTCACGAGACCTTGATCAAGTGGGGTCCGGCGACGGCGATCAAAAATATTGCTGTGGTGGGTGCCGGTCCTGCCGGGCTGGCTTACGCCACGGTAGCGGCAGAGCGCGGCCACTCGGTGACGCTGTTTGACGCCGCAGAGGAGATTGGCGGTCAGTTTAATTTGGCAAAACAGGTGCCCGGCAAAGAGGAGTTCCACGAGACGCTGCGTTATTACCGGGCGATGCTGGAGAAATACGCGGTCACTATGAAGTTGGGTGAGCGGGTCGATGCGGCGCAGCTGAAGGCTGCCGATTTTGATCATGTTGTGGTGGCCACCGGCATCAATCCACGTGTGCCGGATATTCCCGGAATGGACCACGAGAAGGTGGTGGGCTATATCGATGCCATTAAGGGCAACAAGCCGATTGGCAAGAAGGTGGCAGTCGTGGGCGCGGGCGGTATTGGCTTTGACGTTACCGAGCTGATTACCCACGAAGGCACGAGCTCCGCACTGGATATCGACCTGTTCGCCAAAGAGTGGGGCGTGGATTTTGAGAATCACCCGCGTGGCGGCGTGACCGGCGTGGAGCCCGTGGTCAGTAAGGCCGACCGAGAGGTATGGTTGATGCAGCGTAAAGACACGCCTGTAGGCCGCGGCTTAGGCAAGACCACAGGCTGGACCAAGCGGCTACTGCTGAATCGGCGCGGCGTGAATATGGTGAATGCGGTGGAATACGTGGGTATCGACGACGGCGGCCTGCATGTGCTGATCGGCGGCCAACCCAAAACCTTTGAGGTCGATACGGTCATCATTTGTGCAGGCCAAGAGCCAGAGCGCAGTCTTTATGATGCGCTGGAGGCCGAGGGTCTGTCGGTTGAGTTGGTTGGCGGTGCTTTCGAGGCTGTCGAGCTCGATGCCAAGACGGCAATCAATCAGGCCACGCAGCTCGCCGCTGCGGTTTAATGGCAGGCAAACCTGATCTGTTGATAACGTCTCAGTCGACTTAGTATATCGGCGCGTGACAGCGGTGCCCGGTACTGGCACCCTTCGCGCCGCCGTTTCATAAAACCTTTTCGATACAAGGAACAGCATCCATGGCCCGTTGGGAATGCATCGTCTGCGGACTGATTTATGACGAGAAAGAGGGCTGGCCCGAGGACGGCATTGCGCCTGGAACCAAGTGGGAAGACGTGCCCGATGACTGGACCTGCCCCGACTGCGGTGTGGGCAAGGAAGACTTTGAGCTAATCCCCGGATCGGATGAGGGCAATGCGGCGGAAGAAAGCACAGAATCGGCAGCGTTGGCCGATGTGAACGCACGATCAGTCGTTGTCATCGGCTCGGGTTTGGCGGGCTATGGTCTGGTGCGTGAACTGCGTCGCAAAGACGAGTCGGTGTCGATCACCGTGCTCACCGCAGATGGCGGCGAGGGTTACTCCAAACCCATGATCTCAACGGGCTACACCAAAGATCTCAATGCCGACAAGCTGGCGGCACAGAGTGCCGAGGAACTGGCTGAGCAACTCAACGTCACTGTGCGCACCCGGACCCGGGTGGCGAGCATCGACACGCAGGCGCAGGTGGTGCAACTGGAGGGGGGCGAGGCACTGCCGTATAGCGAACTCGTGCTGGCCCTCGGAGCTGAGTTGATTCGACCGCCCATTGGTGGCGATGCAGCTGAGGACGTGCTGGGCGTGAATGATCTGGACGACTATCGACGGTTTCAGGATCTGCTGGCCGCCAAGGGCGCCAAGAAGGTGGCGATCATTGGCGCCGGACTGATCGGCTGTGAGTTCACCAACGATCTTTTAAACGGTGGCTTTAAAGTTGAATCCGTGGACCCCATGGGTTGGTGCTTGCCGACACTGCTACCCGAGCGCTCGGGTCGCGCGGTGCAGGCGGCCTTGGAAGAAAAAGGCGCTACCTTCCATTTTGGTCCGCTTGCTACCGAGGTGAATCGCGCGGGCGATGGCTATGCCGTGACGTTGAATAACGGTGACACCATTGAAGCCGACGCCGTTTTGTGTGCGGTTGGCGTTAAACCCCGCACCGGCCTGGCAAGTGATGCGGGCATTGAGGTGAATCGCGGTATCGTCACAGACCGGCAGCTGCGCACCAATGCACCGAACGTTTTCGCCATGGGTGATTGCGCCGAAGTGTCCGGACACGTGCTGGTCTATGTGGCACCACTGATGGCGGCGGCGCGGGCTTTGGCCGCAACATTGGCCGGTGAAGCGACTGATGTCAGTTACCCGGCTATGCCCGTGGCGATCAAAACACCCGCGTGTCCGGTGGTGGTCTCCCCACCCGCCAAAAACGCTGAAGGGGACTGGCACTTTGAGGGCGATGCGCCCGATATCAAGGCGTTGTTCCGGTCTGGTGCAGGCGACTTGTTGGGCTTTGCGCTCACCGGTCAGGCAGTGAAAGAGCGTATGGCGCTCGCTAAACAATTACCTGCGATTCTGGGGTGAATTTGGGTCAGGTTTTAGCTGGCTAAAAGCGCTTCCAGTTTTTCCTGGTCGGCAACGAAGCGCCGGATCCCGTCGCTGAGTTTTTCCGCCACCATCGGGTCCTGATTATTCGCCAACAGAAAATCGCTCTGGCTGAGTGCTGCCGGTGGGGGAGAGCGGTCTCCGCTGTCCTTGAGTCGCTGTGGCAGATCGTTCTCGTCCGCTTCTAGCTGCTGCAACAGATCGGGGCTGATGGTCAGCCGGTCGCACCCGGCAAGCGCCTCAACCTGGCCGGTATTTCGGAAGCTCGCCCCCATGACGACCGTGTCGTATCCGTGTGCCTTGAAGTGGTTGTAGATCCGGGCGACTGATTGCACCCCGGGGTCATCGGCAGGGTCTTCAATACCGAGATCAGTGTTGGCGGTGTACCAATCGGTAATGCGGCCCACGAAGGGTGAGATGAGGAACACGCCCGCATCGGCACAGGCACAAGCCTGCTCAAAGCTGAAGATGAGCGTGGCGTTACAATGGATGCCGCGTTGCTCCAGCGTTTCCGCCGCGCGAATTCCTTCCCAAGTTGCCGCCACCTTAATGAGCACACGGTCGCTGCTAATACCCGCATCGTCATACAGGCCAATGAGTTTCTCGGCTTTGGCGATGGTCGCCTCAGTATCGAAAGAGAGGCGAGCGTCGACTTCGGTACTGATCACGCCCGGGATCACCTGATTGATCCGAGCGCCCACGCTCACAGCAAAGCGGTCGACCTTGTCTGCCACAGCATCTTGAGACGAGATCAGTGAAGTGACCTCTTCAGCAAACTCTGAGAGCGCAGCGGCTTTTAAGAGCAGCGAGGGGTTGGTGGTAGCGTCCGTGGGTTTCAGCCGTGTAATGGCCTCGAGATCACCCGTATCGGCCACGACCGTGGTCATGGTGCGCAGTTGTTCCAGCTTGTTCATGATTTACCGCTCGCGTGGGGCTAGGCACAGCAGTGCCCATACAAATCTTGCTATCAATCGAGAGCTTAGCAGAGCGATCCCGTTTGTGGGCGGCTAGCCTCTATACTGCGCGCTCTGACACCAACGGAAAACTTGCTATGCATGCCATGAAGCTCACCGCCCCGGGCGGCCTCGATCAGCTCCACCTCGCCGAGATTGAACCCCGCGCGCCGGGATTTGGTGAGATACAGGTCGAGATGAAAGCTACCTCGCTTAACTTTCATGATTACGCAGTTGTGACAGGGCTGATCCCGGCGGACGACGGGCGGATTCCGATGTCTGATGGCGCCGGTGTGGTGACCGCAGTTGGGGAGGGGGTCACGACTTTCGCCGAGGGGGATCGGGTTTTGAGTTACTTCTTTCCCAATTGGGCCGGCGGCAGGCCGACGTTACCCAATCTGTTAGGCGTGCCGGGAGATCACGTCGACGGCTTTGCCGCACAGACCGTCACCATGCCGGCCACGGCCTTCAGCCGCATGCCCGCCAACCTCGATTTTGCAGCGGCGTCAACGCTCAGTTGCGCGGGATTGACAGCCTGGCGTGCGCTGGTAGTCGAGACGGCGCTCAAGCCGGGTGACTGGGTGCTGGTGCAGGGTAGTGGCGGCGTGTCGGTAGTGGCGCTGCAAATGGCGCGCATGATGGGGTGCCGCGTCATCGCCACCTCATCGTCAGATGCGAAGCTCGAGCGGCTCGGTGCCTTGGGCGCGGAACACCTGATCAATTACAAAACCCATGCCGACTGGGGTGAGCAGGCGTTTGAACTGACCGGCGGCGCAGGCGTAGACCTGGTAGTCGAAGTGGGTGGGCCCGGCAATCTACCCCAATCCATTAGCGCGCTGGCGGTGGACGGCTGCATCAGTTTGATCGGCGTGCTCACCGGTTGGTCTGGGGAGGTGCCGACTGCGGCACTGATGACCAAGAACGGCAGGCTTAGCGGTATTACCGTGGGCAGTCAGGTAGATCAAGCTAACATGATTGCGGCGGTCGAGGCACATGGCATGCAGCCCGTTATCGATAAAATGTTTTCCCTGGCGGAGTTGGCTGATGCCTTCCGTTATCAAGAGTCTCAGCAGCACTTTGGAAAAATTTGTGTGAGCATCTGATAAGCTCTTGGGCACCTTTGGGTTGGATTTAGGGGCTTCGCCTCATCATGCGGGTCGCAGCGGCATTCAGGTTAAATGGCAAATTCTCCGGTGGTGGCATGGTCGCTTTGCTGGCAGGTTGCCTTTCGCTTGCCAGTCCGTTCACTGCCACCTTTGCGCTAGCCGAAGCGGAGCACCCTCACCTGACTAAAAAGCACCTTATTACTTTGGGAGGTTACCGGCAGCAAAGCAAAGCGAGCTTGACGGCTGTGCGGGAGAATTTTCAACCAACCCCCGTGGATCTTGAATCAATGGGCCTGAAAGATCGTGACTCCACCTGGATGGTCGAGTACCGGTTCCGCCAGAGTCCCCGCTGGCAGTACTCAGCGTCGGCCTATCGTTACAGTCAGACCGCCGCCCTCACTGCAGAGAACTCCTTTAACTTTGACAGTGTAGAGGTGGAAGTCGGTTCAGCGCTGGAAACCTCCCTCACAATTGATACTTACATCTTTGACGCGATGTATACGCTGCAGCGAACCGACCGTTCCGAATTCACCATCGGTGGGGGCTTCCATGTGTTGGATAATGATGTGTTAATCAAAACCCAGCGCACCGTGAATGACACGGAGAGGGAAGAGGTTGAGCAGGGTAGGGCATCGCTCATAGCGCCGCTTCCTAACTTGCGGGCTACGTATTTTCACGCCTTCACTCCAACGGTATCGATGCTGGCAACAGCAGGATGGCTTTCACTGAGCTACGACCGATACGACGGCGACTTCCGGTACTTCAGGTTGAAGGCAGAATACTTGGTCACGGATTCCCTTAGCCTCAGCGCTGGCTTTCAAATTGCATCAATTGATGTCCAAGAGAATCTGGATCGTGGCTACAATCGCTTTGATGTGCAGTTCTCGGGTGTGACTGTGGGTATGAGCTTCGCCTTCTGAGCGCTGCTGACCTTGCCGGCTGTTTGAGTCAGAGTACCCTTTACCCTATGGTGATCTTCAGGCGGCCACTAAATGCCGTTATAAAAGGGGATCACAACAATGAAAAGATGGGATTGGTTTGTAGCGTTTGCTGCCACAGCAACACTGGCGCACGCCGGTGAACCTGAGGGACCGCACGACGGTGCCGACTGGCAAATCTGGGCTTATTCATCGGCCGCACCCGCGCCATTGAGCACTAACGCCACCGTGCTGGGTTTGGACGGCTCGGTGCTGCGCGAGGGCAGCAATGGCTGGACCTGCATGGTGGGCAATCCGCGGCCTGCGCCGGAGGGCGGCTGGCCCACGGCTCACGACGCGATGCCCATGTGCACAGACGACGTTGGAATGAAGTGGATCAGCGATTTCATGGCCGGCAAGGCGCCCGAGATTGAGCGCGACGCTTTCATGTGGATGCTTCACGGTGATGTGGGTGAGGACAACACCACCGCCGGGGTGCTCAACAAAGCGGATGCCAAAGACCCTTCCCAGTGGATTGAGTCGGGCCCGCATTTGATGCTCCTGCCACGCGACCCCTCCTCTCTGGACGGTATGAGTGATGACTTTAATACCGGCGCGCCCTATGTGATGTTTCCAGGTACGCCGGGTGCGCATGTCATGATCCCGACCGACGGTTACTACGAGTATCAGGATCCAAAATAACCCCCGGCCCGGGCTGCCTGCGTGTGAGCCCCGCCACCAAAGGAGAACACCGATGACAGTGATCAAAACGACAGCGCTTGCGCTTCTAGCCCTGCTGCTATCAGCGACAGCGGTAGCGGGTCACCATGAAAAAGGCGAGGGTCCTATGCTGGCCGCGAAGCCCGGGCAGATTGTGATTGTGTACTACTGGCCCTGCGCTGATGCCGAAACGGGCATGTCCGAGCTCAAGGAAATGATTGCCTATGAGCGTGATGCCTCGCCCCATCCTTACTCGGCGGCACCGGCGATCCATTCGGACGGCGCGTTGGTGTCAGTTGATGTGCATTCTTCAGCCGAGTCGATGGAGAAAGCGGTCGCTTGGCAGGAGGCCGACGCAGCTTGGCAGGCACAATTTGCGAAGATGGAAGCTGCTTGTGGGTCCGCCGACGACCTTTCCGTCAATGTCCTAACGATGCAGTGAGCGCAAAGAAGAAAGAAAAACCCGGCAGCTGCCGGGTTTTTTTATGGGCCTTGTCAGATTGCCGATAGGCGCGCCGCGCTACATCCGATCTGACTTTTCGTCTCGCTCTTCACGAACCTGCTTGCGGTGCTCCCAGATCGCGAAGGCCCCGCCGACCACCGCAAGTCCCACCAGTAGCAACACTTGCGTGAGGCTGAACCCGTAAAGACCGCACTCTGTGAGGCGCTCGATAAAGGAATAGGTACTGACGGGGCAATCCATTATCTGCTCGCTGTGGGCATCAAGCCGCCAGTCTACGCGTTTATGGACTTTTCTCTAAAGCCTAAGCGCGAAACCTTGGATGGCTGAAGCCACTAGCGCGAGGCCTCAGCGAGTAGTGGCTATTCCCGACTCTGGTGCAAAATATCTTCCTGAAGCGCCTCTAGCTCCGCCGAAGTGCCGAGCATGGCCCCTTCGATTGCGTGGCCCAGTGCGTACTGTGGGGGCACGATTTCTGGATGCTCTCCGGGCTGGCCGGGCGGGGTGTAGTAACCCAGTGCGTATTGCCCCATTGAATAGCCAATCAGTTCCTGCAGGGGCTGATCGAAGTCTTTGGCAATTTCCGGTGGGCAGGTCAGATACTGGTTTTCTTCCTGGCGTAGCCAGCCCAGCGTGTAAGTGATGTTGATACCAATGCGATCGGCATCGCTGCGGTTCTCTCCGCCGCCGTGGAAGACCGATCCGGAGTACACCAGTACTGAGCCCGCGCGCATTTCCGCCCGGGTCACTTGCTCGGGCTCGATCTCTACGTCATCGGGCCACAGTGTGCTACCCGGCACCACTTGGGTTGCGCCGTTCTCGGACGTGAAGTCGGTGATCGCCCAAATGGTGTTGAACTG